>Ga0209887_1000624_pt1 | contig 10778 bp, 10 predicted proteins | sample GWRWN1_30_40_FD_187230 | JGI IMG/M metagenome (GOLD analysis project Ga0209887, IMG submission 187230) | Riverbed sediment microbial communities from areas with no vegetation in Columbia River, Washington, USA - GW-RW N1_30_40 (SPAdes)... | ecosystem: Environmental > Aquatic > Freshwater > River...
CGTGCCCCGCGACGGGCAATGCCAATTTGACCTTCAATCAGCCGAGACCCGCAGTCGCATGCATGAGGCAGCGCGCGCCGTTGGCGACGGATGGCGGATTCCTCCTAATCCTGTGCCACCGGACACATCCGAAGCGGACGTTACCTGGGTAACGGCCCGGCGCGTCATGCAGCCTCTGAGGACGTTCGAGCAGCCGCTGCACCTGACTGGTGCCGGCGAACGACTCCCCAAAGCTTATATCTATTGTACCCGGCCGGCGCCGGGAGATGTCTTTCGGCAGTTTGCTGAGCGAGCGCGCAGCGAAGCGGGCTGGCGCTACTTTGAGATCGATGCTAGTCACAGCCCTCACGTTACGGTGCCCACATCGCTTGCTACGTTGTTGGATAACATCGCTGCGATGCACGTGAAATAAGGCGGAGGAGCAAGGCAATGGATTTCCAGCAAGAAAGGTATGCCAAAGGCGCGGCAGGCTACGATGAGCGGATACACAAAACGTTTCCTTTCTACGAAACAATTCACACAGCAATCAACGCGGTACTTCGTGTCTGCTTAAAACCCGAAAGCGAACTATTGATCGTTGGTACTGGTACCGGAGCAATCCTTGAACTCGGCAAAACTAATCCGGGGTGGCGTTTTCTCGGCGTAGATCCGGCACAGCCGATGCTGGATCTCGCCAAGGAAAAGATCCAAGCCGCAGGACTGGGCGAGCGAGTCCACCTGTTGAATGTTTATGTCGACGATCTCCCAGCTGACAGACTCTATGACGGGGCAACGGTGGCGATGGTTTTACACTTTGTTCCCGATGATGGTGGAAAGTTAAAACTTCTTTGTGAGGTTGCGAAACGGCTCAAATCAGGTGCGCCCTTGGTGCTGATGGACGCCCATGGCGATCTAAGCGCTGCGGGATCGAAGCTATTTCTGCAAGCATGGAAGCACCAGCAAAATCTTGCCGGCGTGAAGTGGGACGAAGTTGAAAGCGGTATGAAGGAGCGCATGAAGACTATTCACCTTGTCTCGTCGGCTCGCATGGAGCAACTATTGACCGAGGCCGGATTTCACCGGATTCAACGTTTCTTTCAGGTTTTCATACTGGGAGGTTGGATAGCGTTTAAAGCTTAGGCGACAACGTTGAGGAGGCTATCATGGTTGAAAGCAGTTCCACTTTTACCCGCGCGAGCGCAGGCTACGAACGGGTCATGGTACCTGCAGTTTTTGCTCCCTGGGCGAAGGACTTGTTAGATGTAGTAGCGCTTGCGCCCGGCATGCGGGTGCTGGATGTGGCCTGCGGTACCGGCGTCGTTGCCCGCATAGCGGCACCTCAGGTTGGTCCTACTGGCCGGGTCGTAGGAGTAGACACTAACGAAGCGATGCTCGCAGTGGCCCGTACGCAGCCGCAGCCGACCGGGGCGCGCGTCGAGTGGCGGCAGGGGGACGCAACCAAGTTACCCTTCCCAGATGCAGAGTTTGACACGGTGCTCTGCCAGCACGGCCTTCAGTACGTGCCGGATCGTCCCGCTGCGCTTCGGGAGATGAAGCGTGTCTTAGTAGCGGGCGGAACGTTAGGGCTCAGCGTCTTCAGCCAGAGCATCGGCTATCAAATTTTCGAGCGCACCGCGGCACAGTTTGTGGGAGAGAAAGCAGCGGTCATCATGAGAGAACCATTCGCTCTCGCTGATCTTGATGAACTTTCTGGACTCTTAAGGATGGTGGAATTGTCGACTGTACAGATGAATACCAAGACCCTGCCGGCTCGTTTTGCCTCGGCTAGTGATTTTATCGAGTATCAGGTCGGCGGCCGTCTCGCTAGCGCGGTCAGCACACTGAGCGATGAGACACGCACGGCCCTAGTTGCAGCACTCCACGAGGCATTCGAGCCGTTTGTGGATCCTGACGGGTTGGCGTTTCCGATGGAGGCTCACGTCGTGGTTGCGCAAAAGTAGCATATAACAATGCCCGTACCGGCGTGCACGTCCGATGACAAAGTCAGGTGACCTATGAACCGAACATCTTCTCTCGCTGGCTTCCTGGAGCAGTACAGACGGCATCATGCAGAGGACGTATTCCTGGTAGATGAGGAAGTCGACGTGGAGTACGAAACTACTGCTCATTACAAACTGCTGGAAGAAAAGAACCCATTGATCTGGTTCTCTAAGGTCAAAGGCTATCCGAATTTTCAACTTGTGACGAATGTAATGGGATCAAGAGCAAGGATGGCGTTTGCGCTAGGACTTGATTCCGAATCTAGGCTTTACGAAACTTGGAATGAGGTTTTAAACTCAAAGGACAAGATCCAAATTTCGGACGAGAGCCCGCCGACCAAAGAACGAATCTTCCGAGGGAAGAATGTCGACCTCTACAGCCTTCCCATTGTCACGCATTATTCCGGCGATGGCTCTAACACGGGATTTGGGCGATACATCACCTCCGGACTCGCCGTGGCAAGAAATCCACTCTACCCAGAAACCATCAATATAAGTTTCACTCGAATGCAGATTATAGCTAAGGACAGGTACGCGTTCGACATGGGAAGCAGGAGCCATTTCTGGCGATACGTGCAATCCGCCAAACAAGCCGGCAAATCATTGCCCATTTCCGTAGTCGTCGGCGCCCATCCGATATTCTACATGCTCGCAGCATCGTTCATTGAGAATGAATACTCCATAGCGGCAAAGCTAATTGGCGCAAACTTCACAAACGGAGTGACGCATGATGTGCCGGTCCCCTCGGAGGCAGAAATTGTCATCGAAGCGGATGTTATGCCCGATGAATTTTATCAGGAAGGACCATGCGCCGAATTCACCGGCTATATGGCCGCAAGAACAACGGGTAATGTTGCCACGGTAAAAGCGATCTTGAGCAGAGCCAAGCCGATCTATTACGACATTCAGCCATCAAACTCCAACGAACACAACGGTCTCTTCACGACATCGCGCAACGCAAAGATCAGCAGGATGCTGGCGGAGGTTTTGCCTCCCGGCGCAAGATATAAAATCGAATGGCCGCTGATTTCCGCCTCTCTGCTGGCGCTTTGCTCGATACCGAATCCCGAACCCGGCATTGCCAAGCAGGCCGGACTGGGGCTTTTGGCCTTGAATGCGTTGCTTTCAAAAATAGTCATGGTCAACGAAGGAGATTGCGAACTGGAACTGGAAAGATTTCTTGCCAACCTGTCGGTTACCGGAGCGCGGAATGGGGAGAACGTGCACATTATTACCGACGTCTTCGCCATCAAGCTCGATCCGACCACGACTCCCGAGGGAACCAACGGAAAAATGATCATCGTAACGAAAAACTCCGGCCTCGCATATCGCAAAGTCGTAACGAAAGACTTTGCAAAGCTAGTATCGGGGAATTCCGAGGTAGTTATTTCCCATCAACCGACGGCTGAGGCGAAAGTAAACATCATCGTAGGCGATGACATCGACCTGCAGAATTCGAATCAGATCGTCTGGGCGCTCTCGACAAGACTCCGGCCTGATAAGGACGTTGAATTCAGCGAGGACGGCAACATTTTGTTCGACACGACACGAATGCGGGAGAAGCTCGAAGTACCGTCCTTGCCTAAAAATGTAATCGAAAGAATTGCGAATAAATTGCGAGAGGCTAATCGATGAAAAACGTAGCCTCGCCTCTGTTTGATATTTTACAAAGGTGCGCTCGTCACCGCCGCATCGCGAGCCTCTCTACCCGCGGATCGGACGAGTCGTGATTCTCGATAAGGGATTAAAGCATTAGGGCTATAAGTCTGCGAACTGTAGGAGGCGGTCATGGATTTCAACCTGACGACCGAGCAGCAACAGATCCGGCGATGGATGTTGGAATCCGATCTCATGCTGCTGCTAGCGCGCACCACGCCCCATGATCAATTGATGTAATAAAGGAAGCTCGCAACGATGGCCGAACAGTCCGCTTCACAAGTGAGCACGGGGACGCCCGTAGCAGAGAGTTACTCGCATTGCGCCAATTCTGCTTTTGAAACTGGATTGGCTCTCCGGACGGCAGCCAAAGAGGCGGCCTTCTTCCTGCCGATGCTCCGCGCCGGGATGCGGGTGCTGGACCTGGGTTGTGGTCCAGGGTCGATTACGCTTGGATTTGCCCAAGCCGTCGCCCCCGGAGAGGCGGTCGGCGTCGACCTCCAGCCTTCTCAGATCGTACAGGCACAGGCTTTGAGCGTTCCGAGGGGAGTGACGAACGCGCGTTTCGAGGTTGCAGATGTCTACCGCCTGCCCTTTCCCGATCGCTCCTTCGACGCCGTCTTTGCTCACGCGGTGTTGATGCATCTGCGTGAACCCGTCCGAGCCCTGGCGGAGGTGCGGCGCGTGCTCCGGCCAGGCGGCATTGCCGGAGTTCGCGACAGTGATTGGGGCGGACGTATCCACGCGCCCATGACACCACTGCTTGAGCAATGGTACGCAATTACGGTACGGGTCCGGCAGCGCAACGGAGGCGACCCCTTTATGGGCCGTCATCACCGCCGGCTCCTGCTCGATGCCGGGTTTGCGCGTGCCGAGGCGAGCGTGTCTGTGGCCTCCTGGACCGCGGGGACACCGGAGGCAATGAGGCGTTGTGCCAGCTTCCTCAACGCCCAACTGCACGGCTTTGCTCAAACCGCGCTGGCGGAAGGTTGGATGGATCAGACAACAGTTGAGGCGGTGAGTGCAGAGATCGATGCATGGGCGGAGCGCCCAGATGCGCTCTACGTGGAGATGATGTGCGAGGCGCTTGGCTGGGTGAGTGACTGAAAGCGGTCGGGTTCAAGGTGTAAGGCCGTACAGAATATTGCCTCAGATTTTGGCTCCTCAACTTGGCGAGAGATCAATTACGCTCCCGGAAGAGCTGGCAGTAAACTCATAGCCGCATGGGAGGAGGGTAATCCAGTGGACGAGAAGCGCGTGTTTCGGCCGAGGAAGATCGGCCTCCGCCGCCCAGAAGTTCACCTTCGCGATTTGTTGGCGGCTGCGTGTGTGCTCGCCGCCATCATCGCCGGTTGTGCATCGCCGGCGGCGACAGACCCGCGCGATGCCATTGCCTCCGCATCGTCCCCCGCCGAGCCGTCAGGGACAGCGGGACCTCGCTTCGCCCAAGGCGGTCCTGACGCCGAGGACTACGGCGCGAGCGATGGCTACCCGATCGGCGCGCGCGGAGCGTGTCAGCGTATAGTCTTCCTTATCGGTTGTCAGAGCCATTTCGACCAGGTCTATGAGGGTCGGCTGGTGCGCCGCGCCACGACGCCGTCGCCGCTGGCGCGGGCGGCCTCGGAACCGGCAGTCAGCTACGAGTACCAGGGCCAAACATTCACCCTTGACGATTACCTCGCGCGCAACCCAGCCACCGGGCTCCTTGTCGCCCGTGGCGACACGATCCTCATCGAACGCTATCAATATGCCCGGCACGACCGGCACCGCTTCACCTCGTGGTCGATGGCCAAGACGGTCACCGCGATGCTTATCGGTATCGCCATCGGGGATGGTCACATTCGCTCGGTAGACGATCCCGCGGCCGGCTACGTGTCCGCGCTCGCCGGCACGGAGTACGGGCGCACCTCGTTGCGGCATTTGCTTCAGATGTCCTCAGGTGTGCGCTTCGTCGAGGAGTACAGGGAAAACGACGACGTGTCGCGGCTCGTGGTGGACACATTTCGACAGATTGGTTCCGGCGGCGTTGAAGCAGTGACTCCGTTCAATGTACGGGTCGCGCCCAGCGGCACCAGGTTCTACTACGCTTCGGTCGAAACCCAAGTCCTCGGTCTCGTGCTCCGCAATGCGGTTGGCCGGCCGGTTGCCGACTACCTGCAAGAGAAGATCTGGGAGCCGATGGGGGCCGAAGCCGATGCGACCTGGCTCATCGACCGCGCGGGCCAGGAGGCAGCGTTCTGCTGCCTTAATGCGGTGCTGCGCGATTATGCACGCCTGGGACTGCTGCTCGCCGACGACGGGTACTGGCGCGGCCGGCAAATCATCCCTGCGGCCTGGATCAAGGAGGCTACGATTGTGCAGCCAGGCCAGCCGCAGCCCCCTACCGGCGGCTACGGCTATCAGGTCTGGATATTGGCGGGCGAGCGGCGGATGTTCGCGCTCCGCGGTATCCGTGGCCAGGCGATTTTCGTCGATCCGGTCAGCCGCCTCGTCATGGTCCACACGGCGGTGCGCAAGCGGGCCCGCGATCCGGGCATCCGGGAGGAGAACGCTCTCTGGCGAGGTCTCGTGCAACAGCTCAGTAATTGACCGCCGGGCTCAAGCGAGTTCGTCGGGTATGCTGCGGTGATCGTTACGTGTGAGATAGAGGCATTATCAAGAAAGGATCCTTCTATGAGCCAGAAACCTGTCATCACGGTCGAAGACATCACGAACGTCGCACTCGAGGAACGCCGGCCGGGCTGCGAGAAGGGAATGCTGCACGAGGATGCGCTGGTGCAGACGGCGGTGTACCGCGTCCAGCCTGGCAGCGGCGTGCCGACACACCTCCGTGCGCGGGTTTACGATCTTTTTATCGGCGTGCAGGGCAATCTCGAAATCCACTATGAGGGCCAGCACGGCAATGGCGTGTTCGTGCTCAAGCCCGGCGCGTTTTGTAGAGTGCCGCCCGGTGTGCGGCACGAATTATCGAATCCGAGCAAGACAGACGAAACGGTCTTCCTGCTCGTGCAAGCGTCGCAGGAAGGTTTCGATTACGTCCCGGCGCCCTTCCGCACGATAGAGCCGGCGTTACCGTTTTCGCCGCGCACGTGAGCTGAGGTCCATGTTCACTGCGCGCGGGATACACATAACGAAATAAACGGAGGAGTCGATGGCCACCGCCGAAGTGAGTCCAGGGTGGGCATATACGAAGCGCGGTTAGCCGGTGTAGATCCGGGAGCTGAATCGCCATCGTCGATTGCCATACGAGCAACTTGTCATAGTAGAAGAAAGGAGCCAGGACTGATGCCATCCGTGGAACAAAATAAGGTTAAACGTTCGGGTATTGGACTGCGTGCATGTGATCGCGACCGAGCCTTCGAGGGCTTTACGCTGTTCGCGCCGCTGGGCGGCAGCGGCACGGTTTACCTGATCGATCTAGACGGAAAGGTCGTTCACACCTGGCAGATGCCTTATCCGCCAGGGATGTACGGATATCTCACCGATAGCGGCACGTTTTTTTATAACGGGAAAACAGTCGATAACTCGACGCGCTACATCAACGGTAAACCAGGGAAAGGCGGTGCGGCACTGGAAGCTGACTGGAACGGTCGCGTACTTCGGGAGGTGCGCCATCCAGACCATCACCACGACGGAATAAGGTTAAGGAATGGCAACGTCCTGTTGATATGCCTCGCACCGTTACCACGCGATCTCATCCCGAAAATTCAGGGCGGATTGCCCGGCACCGAACATAACGGCGAGATGTATGCGGATTATCTCATCGAGATGACTACCAGCGGACAAATCCTGTGGGAATGGCGTACCTGGGAGCACCTTGATCCTGGGACAGATCGCATCACAGCCGTGCAAGATCCTCGCGAGGAGTGGACGCACGCGAACGGTCTTGCCGAGCTACCGAACGGCGATATCGTGTTGAGCTTTCGTCACATTTCGACGGTGGTCATCATTGAACGCAAAACGGGAAAAATCATTTGGAAGCTTGGAGCGCCTCCTTTATCGGGACAGCATGCGCCGACGCCGCTTCCCAATGGCAACCTCTTGCTTTTTGACAACGGGCCGCACCGGTTAGACCACTCGATGCCATTTTCCCGCGTTCTCGAAGTCGAATTAGCGACCAAGCAGATCGTTTGGAAGTACCAGGAGCGGCGGGAGTACGAATTTTTCAGCCCCCGCCGGTCTAACGCGCAGCGATTGCCGAATGGTAACACTTTGATTTGCGAGTCCGACTTCGGTCGCCTTTTCGAAGTGACACCCGAAGGTGAATTGGTTTGGGAGTACGTCAACCCGTACTTCAACGAAGGGCCAAACGGACTAAACAATCGTGTCTTCCGCGCGTACAGATACGGTGCGGACGAGATCGCTAGAGCCAAAGCCACAGGAGGCGCTCTATGAGAGCAGAAAAAACGTGTCAGGAACCATTTTTTCCAAGCAACTCCGGGGTCTTCTTCGCCAAGACGTGCCGGTGACGGTAACAGCATCCGCGACACGCCTGCTGCCGGCCCGCGTGTAGGTTGCACCTCGGAGTACAGGAACATGAAAAGAGCCGCGAGATAACTGGGACCTGTGTTTTGCTTCTAAATCGATGCGTTCTCATATGAGGGACTTATGCCAATAAGCACATCTATAACGAAACTGCTCGGAATCTCTCACCCGATCGTGCTCGCGCCCATGGATCTAGTGGCTGATGCGCGTTTAACCGCGGCAGTCACCGCTGCCGGCGGCTTCGGTATTCTGGGTGGAGGCTATGGCGATGAGCAGTGGCTTACGCGAGAGCTCGATCTGCTCGAGCAAACTCACACCCGCTTTGGCGTGGGGTTCATTACCTGGAGTATGGCAAAGCAGCCGAAGCTGCTTGACCTCGCGCTGGAGGGCAAGCCGGCAGCCGTCGTGCTCTCTTTCGGCGACCCGCGGCCGTTCGTCGATCGTATCAAGGGATCGGGCGCACTAGTCATCTGTCAGATTCAATCCATTGCGCTCGCAAAAGAGGCGGCAGCGGCGGGCGCCGATGTTCTTATCGCGCAGGGGACCGAGGCGGGTGGACACGGGGTATCACGTGGACTTGTGACTCTTCTACCGGAGGTTGTGGACGCGGTCGGGAAAAGTACGCCGGTTTTGGCGGCAGGCGGGATCGCGGATGGTCGGGGACTGGCGGCCGCACTTATGCTCGGAGCTTCGGGCGTCGTCATGGGCACACGTTTCTATGCCACGCATGAAGCGGCTGGTGCGCCGGCGGCAAAAGAGCGCATCCGCGCTGCCACCGGCGACGACACGCAGCGCAGCATCGTGTTCGACATCTCCCGGCGCAATGTATGGCCCGCGCCTTTTACCGGCCGATGCCTGCGCAATGCGCATTTGGATCGCTGGTTAGGACGTGAGGTAGAGCTGTTGCGGCATCAGGAGGAAGAGTCGGAGAAGTATGCAGCGGCGCGGAGGGAAAACGATTTCGATATCGCGGCGGTGATTGCCGGCGAATCCTCAGGGTTGGTCCGAGACATTTCCTCCGCACGCGAGGTCGTGGACCGGGTTGTGCGCGACGCGTCGGCGCTGCTTGCACGCTGCTCGCCTCAGGCACTTTCCGGATAGGCATTAGAAGCCCCGATCACAAGTTGCTGATCGGGCGGAGCGGCATCAGACGACATTACAGCAATGCCTGAACGATAACAGTAGTGCAAAGTGGGAGGAGAAACGATGGATTTGGGTTTACAAGGAAAGGTGGCGATTGTGACGGGTTCCAGCGACGGCATCGGATATGCGACAGCCGATGCCTTGGCGCAAGAAGGGGTGCGTGTTGTCTTATGTGCCAGACGCGAGGCTCTCCTCGCCGAGGCGCGCGATACCATCGTGAAAAAGACCGGAGCTGAGGTGCTCGCGGTTCCATGCGACGTTCAACAGCTGCCGGACGTTCAGCGACTGGTCACAGAGACAATGCAGCGCTTCGGCGCTATCCATATACTTGTCAACAATGCAGGGAGCGTTCCGGCCATGCAGTTCACTGACGTGGACGATGCGAAGTGGCATCAAATGTTGGAGGGGAAGCTGCTCAGCTACATCCGAGTGACCCGAGAGGTCGTGCCTCATATGCGAAAGGCCCGCTGGGGGCGGATTATCAGTATCGCAGGAACGGCCGGATGGCAGCCTAGCAATACGGCGATGGCAGTCGGTCTGAGCAATGCCGCGGTCATCAACTGGACGAAATCCATGTCTCTCCAATATGCGGCTGACGGGATTTTGATGACAAGTGTTGCGCCCAGCTCGATTGAAACGCCACGCCAAGTTCGCGGCCGGCAGCGGGAAGCAGACAGAAGGGGAGTCAGCGTCGACGAACTCTTGAAAGCGCGTGTGCGAGATATCCCACTTCAGCGCCTTGGCCGCCCCGAGGAGATTGCGGCCATCGTGGTTTTTCTGGCGTCCGAGCAGTCGAGTTACATAACAGGGACCTGCGTGACGGTGGACGGAGGTATCACGCGAGGGATATGATGGCTAACCACCGGCTTGAGATTGACGCTCTCGGAATCGCGCAACTCAGCCTTCGCGTTAGGCAATAAGAATGCAAAGACTGCCGGAGGTGAGCGATGAATCGTGTCTTTATCTCTTATCGGCGGCAGGACAGCGCGCACGCGGCGGGCCGAATATTCGACCATCTAGCTCAACGTCTTGGTGATGAGGTTGTATTTAGGGATGTCGAAACGATTCCAGAGGGAACCGATTACGAAGAATACATCAAATCATCAATAACCCGGTGCGATATTCTTTTGGCAGTGATCGGAGAACGGTGGCTAGCGGTCAACGCTGAAAGTGGAACAAGGCGTTTGGATGACCCAAACGATCTCCTTCGAAGAGAACTTGAGTATGCGATACAGAGAAGGCGGGCAATTATTCCGGTTCTAATTGACGCCGCATCCATGCCGGACCCCAACGAGCTTCCAAACACGCTTCAAGCGCTTACGAAACTGCAGGCAGCGCATTTGCGTGACAGCGATTTTAGGCACGATTTCGATCGGCTATATGAGGTGATTAAGAAGTATGACCAGAGAAAGGGCGATAACATAACAGCGAAAACTCCAGAGTCACCCAACGATAGGATTACTGCTGAGCATTTGGCCCTGCTATACAGTTGCTGGCGCGCCCCGCAGTTCGATC
>Ga0209887_1000625_pt1 | contig 10774 bp, 13 predicted proteins | sample GWRWN1_30_40_FD_187230 | JGI IMG/M metagenome (GOLD analysis project Ga0209887, IMG submission 187230) | Riverbed sediment microbial communities from areas with no vegetation in Columbia River, Washington, USA - GW-RW N1_30_40 (SPAdes)... | ecosystem: Environmental > Aquatic > Freshwater > River...
ATCGCCTTCACCGACTCGGCCTCCACGCGAGCCTGCGCCGGGTCGTAGATCCCGCAGGGCAGGTCGCAGTGCGCATGGACGACGCGGCGTGGTCTGAGCGACGCTTTCAGCATGTGTTCCCTCCTTCGGACGGTCGGGGCTCCGTGACCCGAACCTACCACCGGGGTGTGGAACGGCGGAAGGTGGCGTTGGCGGCGGCCGTCCTCGCCGGTCTCGCTGCGGCGTACGGGTTCCGGCGCTGGCGTCCTTTCCGCATCGAGGTCGAGGGCACGTCGATGCGTCCCACGCTCGAACCGGGCGACTGGGCGATCGCGGTTCGGGCCCGGCGGTTGCGGCGCGGCGATATCGTGGTGGTCGAGCATCCGGATCGCGTGGGCTTCGAGCTCGTCAAGCGGGTCACGCACCCGCCGGACGACATGGCGCCCGACGGGCTCGGGCTGGTCGATCGGGTGTGGGTGGAGGGGGACGACCCCGAGGGCTCGAGCGACAGCCGGACGTTCGGGCCCCTGCCGATGGGACTCGTGCGCGGCAGGGTCTGGTTCGTGTGGTGGCCGCCCGGCCGGATCCGGGCGCTGGGGACCCAGGTGAGCCGGTTGCGCCATTTCCCATCTGGCCGGTAGCATTTGCAGTTGCAATGATCCGGACGCGCTGCGCAGGTCTCGTGGGGGCCATGATCCCCGACCGATGCTGCTGTCCCCGGGTGCCCAGCGGCCGCCGCTAGGCGTCGCAGCAGGCACCGAGCCCGCCCACCCCGTACCGAAGAGCCACCACCACGTTCCGTTCGAAAGGAGGCCTCGCCGATGGACGTCATCACCGCCACCGTGGATGCCCGGGGCCAGTCCTGCCCCGGCCCGCTCGTCGCGTTGCACAAGGCGCTCGGGAACGCGGGCCCCGGCGACCTGCTCGAGCTCCTGGCCACCGATCCCGGCTCGAAGTCGGACGTTCCGTCGTGGTCGAAGCTGTCGGGGCACGAGCTCCTTGATGCGAGCGAGACCTCGGGCGTCTACCGCTACGTGATCCGGAAGGTGTGATCGAGATGGTGCAGACCGCGGGCGAGACGACCAACGAGGCCGGGACCGAGGCGATGCGTGAGCTGATCGACCAGGCGCTGGCCGAACGCGAGGCCGCCGAGGGGTTCAACCGGAAGAACAAGATCACGATCGTCGCCTGGGACGGCCATCTCGACCGGGTGTGGCCGACGCTGATCCTGTCGACCACCGCGGCGGCCTCCGGGATGGAGGTGAGCGTGTTCTTCACGTTCTGGGGGCTGTTCGCGCTCGTGAAGCCCGAGCGGCGCCGCAAGACCGGGAGGGACTGGATGACCAAGGCGCTCGGCCAGATGAACCCGGGCTCGACGGCCAAGGCCAAGCTCTCCCGGTACAACTTCGCCGGCATGGGCCCCTGGATGCTCGGCAAGGTGGCCGAGGATTACAAGACCCCGCACCCGACCGAGCTGCTCGAGCTCGCGCGCGAGATGGGCGTCCGTCTGATCCCCTGCCAGATGACGATGGACCTGATGGGGATCGGCACCGAGGACCTGATCGACGGGCTGGAGGAACCCATCGGCGCCGCCACCGCGCTGCTCGAGATGAAGGAGAGCGCGATCCAGCTGTTCATCTAGAGCGGCCTCGGAGCTTCGGCCGGTCTCGGAGGAGCCGCGGCCTCGAATCCTTCGCTACGCTAATTAGCGTTGCGTAGTATCATAGGAGCGTGACCACGCTCGCTCCCGTCGACGCCCCCGCCCTCGCCGCGCGACTCCGCCTCGGCGTGACCCGGCTCGCGCGGCGCCTCCGACAGGAGGCCGAGGCGGGCGTCACGCCCTCGATGCTCTCGGCGCTCTCGTCCGCCGAACGCGAGGGCCCGCTCACGATGCGCGAGCTCTGTCATGCCGAGCAGGTCCAGCCGCCGACCATGACGCGGATCGTCGCGGCCCTCGTCGAGGCCGGGCTCGTCGTCCGCGAACCCGACCCGGCAGACGGGCGCGTTGCCTGGGTGAGGATGACGCCGGACGGACGTCGGCTGCTCGAGCGGAGCCGGCGCCGCAAGGAGGCCTACCTGGCCAAGGCGCTCCGCTCGCTCGATCCGGATGAGCTCCGGACCCTCGAGGCGGCCGCCGAGATCCTCGAGCGACTGACCGACGTGCCGTCCGCCTCGCAGCCCGGGGCCCGCACATGACCCCCGTCCGCGTGACCTTCCACCGGACGTTCCACTCGCTCGGGCACTCGGCGAACTTCCGCCGGTTCTTCATCGGCCAGGCGGTATCCGTGACCGGCACGTGGATGCAGATGGTGGCCGCCGCCTGGCTGGTGCTCCAGCTGACCGGCAGCGGCGTTGCGCTGGGCATCGACACCGCGCTCGCGTTCGGGCCGATCCTGCTGTTGGGACCGCTCGGGGGGTCGCTGGCTGATCGCTACGACAAGCGACGCATCCTGATCGCGACCCAGATCACGTTCGGCGCGCTCGCGCTGGGGCTGTGGGGGATCGTGGCGACCGGGGTCGTCCAGCTCTGGATGGTCTATGCCCTCTCGTTCCTGCAGGGCGTCACCACCTCGATCGACCTGCCGGCCCGGCAGAGCTTCTTCGCCGAGATGGTCGGGGATCGGGACCTGCCCAATGCCGTCAGCCTCAACAGCGCGGTGATGACGGGCACCAGGATCGTCGGACCCGCGCTGGCCGGCGCGTTGATCGCCGGTGTCGGCCTGCCCTGGTGCTTCTTCCTCAACGCCTGCTCATACCTGGCGGTGATCGTCGCGCTGGTCTCGATGCACACGGATGAGCTTCGCCCCCAGCGGGCCCCGCGTGAATCGGGCGCGATCCGGGAGGGGCTGCGATATGCGTGGCGGACGCTCGACCTCAGGCGGCCGCTCCTGCTCATGACGGTCCTGTACCTGTTCAGCTTCAACTACTCGGTCCTGATGCCCCTGTTCGCGAAGCGCACGTTCGGCGGCGACGCCGGGACGCTCGCCCTCCTGTTCTCGGTGGCCGGCGTCGGCTCCCTCGCGGGCGCGCTCGTCATGGCCAGCCGCCCCAGACCCGGCGAACGCCGGCTGGCGCTCGCGGCGGTAGGCGTGGGTGTGGTGACGACCCTGGTCGCCTTCGCGCCGAGCCTGGACGTCGCGGTGGTCTCGATGCTGCCGCTCGGCGTGGCGTCGATCGTGTTCTTCGTGACGGCGAACTCCACGTTGCAGCTGACCTCGCGTCCCGACATGCGCGGACGCGTCATGGCGCTGTACGGGATCGTGTTCCTGGGGACGACGCCGTTCGGCGCGCCGATGGCGGGATGGGTCGGGGAGCACCTGGGCCCGCGGATCGCGTTCGCCGGGGGTGGAGTGATCGCGCTCACGGCCGGGCTGGTGGGGCTGTACCTCCTGTCGCGGCGGGCGGCAACCGATGGGTTCGCGGCGGAGCCGGTGGCCGGCGTGGAGGCCGCCTGAGCCGAGCTCGCGGAGGTCTCGTGCCGCCGGGACTCGCCCGCGTCAGGAGCGGCGGGCGTCGATGTTCAGCCGCACGTAGTCCAGCTCGAGCCGCGGCAATCGGGTCGCGACGGCGTGCGCGAACGCGTCGGTCTCCGCGTCGGTCATCGACCGGACGTGGTCGCGGAGCACGACCGTGCGCAGGAACGTCTCGAGCGCCTCGAGGCTCTCGAACGGGGTGGCCTCGGCGTGAAGCCAGCACTCGGCCCGGGCGAACCCGGCCGCCCGCAGGCGCTCCTCGGTGCGCTCCGGCGTCGCGAACACCTTGCCGGTGAACGGTGCGGCGCCGAGCTCCGCGAGCGCCCGCACCCCGTTGGCGAGGTTCCCCGCGCCGCCGCACTGCGCGACGAGCCGGCCCCCGGGCCGCAGGACCGCCGCCAGGTTCGCGAACAGCGCGTCGTGGTCGGGAACCCAGTGGAAGGTCGCGGTCGAGAGCACGGCGTCGACGGGTTCGGCGAGTGGCAGCGGGTCCAGCAGATCGGCGTGCACGAACGCGATCCGCTCGCCGAACGGCGCGAGCCGTCGACGCGCCGTCCCGAGCATCGCGTTCGAGCCGTCCAGCGCCACGACCCGGCCGCGGGGGAGCCGTCGAGCGAGGAGCTCGGTCACGCGTCCCGAACCGCACCCGGCGTCGAGCACGGTCTCGTTGCCCTCGAGCTCGAGCCGGTCGACCACGGCCGCGCCCCACCGGAACTGCGGGTCGGCGACCCGATCGTAGGTCTCGGCGTCCCACTCGCTCGACACGCCCCGGACGCTACCGCCCGAGGAGCGAGAAGTGCATGACCTCGCGGCCACAGGGTCCCTTTTCGGATGAGATGTTTCCCGCGCAGCGGCGCTCGAGCATCTCGCGGAGTTCGCGTTCGTCGATCATCGGCTCGCCGTGCGGCGCGGGGAGCGAGGCCGAGAGCGGGCGCGGACCTCGACGGGACGCGCATCGCGCTCAGAATGCGAGCCATGGACGACGGTTCCGGGTCATAGTCTTCTCGATCAACGCCAGAAATGACTCCCTGTGAAGAGCGTCGGGGAGCAACATGGCGCGGGAAGCCGGACCGAGGGCGTCGACGCGCGCTCGAAGTCGGCGCTCTAGTTGGTCCGGGTCTCACGCGCCCAGGCCCGCCGCATCCCGCTCCTGGGCTCCCGTGCGGCGAGTGGCGACCAGGATGGTTCCGATGACGGTTACGCCGATACCCACGGCCTGCAGCCAGAAGCCGGCCTCCAATGAGAGCCCTCCCGGGATGGTTGTTGCGTCGCGCAGGTTGGCGGTCTGAAGCAACGAACCGATCCAGGTGAGTGACCACGCTGAGACCGCGCCTGCGAGGAAGCCGCGTCCCGATTGGCGCTCGCCTCGCGTAAGACCGACGAGGGCGGCGACCACGACGGTAGCAACCCCACCGAACTGGTACAGCTTCGCTCCCAGCCCCAAGCCGCCGTCCTGCAACACCAACAACTGGTCGTAGAACGAAACCGACTGCCCTCCTGGGAACCCGTAGTACGGCTGGAAACTGCTCGTCACGAACAGCGCCGCGCCCAGGAGCACGATCACGTAACCGACGCTGAGGCCTCGCCCACGGCCTGGATGAACCTCCGCCGCCATCACCCGATGATGTCGCTTAACTCGGTGGATGTGCAACGGCTCGAGGCTAGGCCCACTGAGCACCCGCCAACTGGAAGGCTCTGTGCGGGTAGCTTCAGAACTCGCCGATCCGGTCGGCCCGCTCGAAGTCGGTGAGCATCAGGACGTGCAGCTCGGCGCGCGGAGCCATCGTCGTTCTTATCTAGTTGTCTACTTGCCCAACAGGGAGAAGTGCATGTAGTCCTTGTCGCCGCTCCAGTTCCCGCCCCACTCCCATCCGATCGCCGCGAACGAGCGCACCACGACGTCGCCCTCGTGAATCATGCCCTCGAGGTGACGCCTGCGGACGGTGTAGGGCTCGGCGGCGCGGTTGCGCACGAAGCCGTCGGTGGTGACGTAGGGGTTCTGGAGCGGGTTGAGGTCGACCGCCAGCCCGTAGGCGTGCTGCGAGAAGTCGTCGCCGGGACCGGTCGCGGTGACGACCGGCCTGCAGTTGAAGGAGGCGGTCACGCTCCGGTTGCTGTCGATCCGCCGATGCTGCGCGAACGCGTTGGGGTGGAACGGGGTCGCGAGCGAGACGCGCTTGATCGGGAATCGCGCGTCGTAGAGCTGGTGGAACACCCACAGGACGTCCTCGGCCACGGCGGCGTTCACGACCATGGGGCCTCGCAGCACGTTGCCGCCGAACCCCCAGTAGTTGAAGTGCAAGAGGCTGAGGCCGTCCAGGGGGACGGGGCATCCCGTCTGCCACGTCGCACCGCGCATCTGGGCCGAGAGGGCAGTGGGGAGCGGGTCGATCTTGCCGTGGAACCCCGAGCGTTCGATGGGCTCCGTGTCGGCGGGATCGGTCGGTGGCTCGGCCGTGGGGGTGGGCGACGAAGGCGCGGCCGTCGAACCTTGCGCCCTTGGTGCCGCCGCGGGAGCGTCGCCCCCGGACGAGCCGCACGCGGCGAGCGTTGTCGCCAGGGCCGTGGCCAGGAGGAGCGCTCGGGCACTGCTCACGGCAGGAACTGCTCCTCGATCAGCACGACCCGGCCGTCCTCGATGGTGATCCAGTAGGGCGAGAGGCCCCCGGCATACCGGCGGCCGTCGATCTCGACGAAGTCCCCCTCGGCGATCGCGGTGCCGAGCGCGTCGAGCTCGGCACCCGGCGACGTCTCGCAGCAGGCGTTCCAGTCGATCAACCGCAGCTCGGTGCCCGGATCGACCGGGATGTCTCGGGTCGCCGGGTTGTCGTTCACGATGTAGACGTCGTTGGGCACCGGCACCTCGTCCCCGCGTTGCGCGGCCTGCTCGTTGGCTTCGTCTCCGGAGTAGAAGCACGCGAGGTCGAACGCCATCGCGTCCGATCCCATGCCGATGCTCTCGACGAACCCGAAGTAGGTGCCGTCGGCGAGCGTGGCCGGCGCCGGCGTGCCCGAGCAGCCGGGGTTCGCCGGTCCGGTCACGCCCGTCGAGCCCGTGAATCCCGTCGAGCCCGTCGGCTGGGTCGACGGATCGGTGGTCCCTGTCGACGACGTCGGGGCCGTGATGGTCGGACCCACAGCCCGCTCCTCATCGTCCCCGCCGAGCGCGATCGCCGCGATCACGCCCCCGAGCGCCACCAGGGCGACGACGAGCGCGACGACGATCCAGGCCCGGCGACCACCGCTGCCTCCCGGAGTCGTCGGATCGGGCGGCGCGGGCGGGACTGGCTGGGTGGGGTCGGTGGACACGAGAGGACCGTTCTACCATCGGGTCCCGGGTTCGGCGGCTCCTGGAGGCGAACGAGCCTCGGATCACTCGAGCTCGCGCTCGAGCGTCCAGGCGCCGTCCGGCTCGACCTTCGAGACCTCGATCGTCGTCCCGTCCAGCATCCGTAGGCGAAAGCGGGTCTTGCGCACGCCGTCGGCCTCCTCCAGCGAGCGGCGCTCGACCTCGACGGTCTCCTCGACCCCGCCCCAGACGACCGCCCGGGGGTTCTCCTCGGCGCGACCGCCCTCGTAGAACCGGATCGACAGCTCGGGGATCCGACCGATCCAGCGAGGCAGGACGGGGCTCCACAAGATGAACACCACCCCGATGATCGCGACCGCCCACGCCTCGCCGAACGCGTTCAGCAGGGGGATCGCGAGGAACGCGGCCGCCACGCGCGAGAGGTTGTACGCGACGTCGTACACGGCGAACACCCGGCCTCGATAGCCGTCGGGGATCGCCTCCTGGACCATCGTGTCGACCGGGATCTTCTTCCACGCGAACGTGAGCCCAACCGCGAAGCTCGCGATCAGGACGCTCCAGCCCGTGACGTAGGTGGCGACCGCGATCAGCACGAGGCCGCCGGCGAGGAAGGCGAGCGCGACGATCCGTTCCTTGGGGAGTCGCTCCTCGAGCTTGCCGACCGTGAGGATGCCGAGGAGCACGCCGACACCGCCCGCACCGATCAGGTTCGAGAAGGAGCCGACACCCTCCCCGAACCGATGGCGGAACACGTACAGCGACAGCACCAGCACGATGCCCTGCCCGACCTGGTCCAGCGTGATCGACGTGATCGGCGCGAGCGCCCGCGGCGTGCCCGCGAGCCGGGTGATCCCGTCGGCGAACTCGCGCGCCACGCGCCGGAGCTCGTCCCGCACCGGGGCCTCGGGCACGTGATGGGGCAGGAGCGGGCTTCGGAGCCTGGTCGCGACGACCGACGCCACGATCCACTCGGCCCCGGCGATCGCGATCACCGGCGCGTTCCCGACCAGGTCGGCGATCCACCCTCCGACGAAGACGCCCAGGAGCAGCGCGACCGTGCCGCCGACGGTGGCCATCGAGTTGGCCATGAGCAGGTCCTCGGTCGGGACCATCCGTGGGACCACCGCCTGCGCCGTCGCGAGGTAGAAGCGATTCACCGACAGCACCCACAGGGCTCCGCCGAAGAACAGCACCGGCGCGGCCTTGGGCTCGAACAGCACCAGCCACACGGCGGCGGCTCGCAGCCACGGGGCGACCACGAGGATCTTCCTTCGCGACCAGCGGTCGATGAAGACCCCGGTGAACGGGCCGAGGATCGAGAAGGGCAGGGACACCACCAGCGCCGCGATCGCGAAGCCCATGATCGTGTTCTGCTCCCTGGGGTTGAACACGATCGAGGACACGAGCGCCGCCTGGAACAGCCCGTCGCCGGACTGTGAGATCAGTCGGATCGCGAACAGCCGGCGGAAGTCGTCGCTCCGCAGGGCCTCGCGGGCGCGCTGCCTGGTCGACTTCACGCCGGGGATGGTAGGCGCACGGCCTCGGGCCGGCGCTACCTCCGCAGGAACGGGACGATCGCTCCGAAGTCCTCGTCGCCCAGGCCGTCCCCGATCGCCTCGTCGCATCGGCCCGCGGCGGTCTCGGCGACCGTGAGGTCGGTGCCTTCGCGCCCGGCCTCGTCGAATACGAGCGCGAGATCCTTGCGCGCGAGCGCGAGACGGAAGTGGGAGGACTGGTCCTCGCCCTTCAGCCGGGGCCGCCACCGTTCGACGAGCGAGGCGAGCGGTCCGGCCTCCATGCTCTGCAGGACCGCGTCGATCCCCAGACCCGCGCGGTCGGTGAGCGCGAGCAGCTCGCCAAGTGCGACCAGCGTGGCGATCGACGCCGCGTTGTTGACGAGCTTCAGCCACGCCCCCGAGCCGGACGGCCCGACGTAGATCGGGGTGCCGAGGAGCGACAGGAGCTCGGTCCGGCGCTCGAACACCGCGCGCTCTCCCCCGACGAGGATCACGAGCGTGCCGCTCTCGACCGAGGGAACGCTGCCGAGCACCGGGGCGTCGAGGACGGCGACGGGCGCGAGGCGTTCGACGACCGAGGCGATCTCGGTCGGGCCGACCGTCGACATGTCGATGAGCGTCGCCTCGCGCGGGATGGCCGACGCGGCGCCGTCGGGTCCGAACAGGACCGCGTCGAGCGCGGGCGGGTCGGTCACCATCGTGATGACCACGTCGACATCTCCAACGGCGTCGGCCGCCGTCGCGGCTCGGCGAGCGCCGGAGGCGACGAGGTCGTCGTCCTTGCCGGGCGTCCGGTTCCAGACGCGAACGTCTTGACCTTCGCCGAGCAGCCGAGCCCCGATCGCGCGCCCCATCGCGCCGAGGCCGAGGACCGCGACCGCGGTCATGCCGGCATCACCGCGACGAGGTCGACCTCGATCATCGCGTCCGGGAGGAGGAGCGCGACGACCTGGACGGCGGTGCTCGCGGGTGGTTCGGTCGTGAGGTACTCCTTTCGGACCTCACGCATCGCGTCGAGGTCCTCGAGCGTGGTGAGGTACGTTCCGATCTTGACGGCGTCGGCGAACGTCGCCCCGTTCGCCTCCAGGATCGCGCGAAGGTTCTCGAACACCTGCCGGGTCTGGGCGCGGAGGTCGCCCGGCCCGACGAGCCCGCCCGCCGGGTCGTTGGCGATCTGCCCCGAGACGTAGATCCAGACCGCATCCGATGTCTCGAGGCGAACGGCGTGGGAGTATGTCCCAATGGGCGCAGCCACGGTCTCCGGGTTCGAACGGGTTGCTCGCATGCTCTCCTCCTCCGTGCTCGTGCTCGCTGGAGAGCGTACGAGGTGGTCGCGGCGAGCTACGCCTCCGCGGGCTCGATGTCGAAGAACGCCGTCCAGTCCGCGGCCTTCGAGGCGCCGTTGCCGAGGATGAACTGCTCGACCATGTCTCGGGCGGCCTCGTCGCTGAACTGCACGGGCGGCGATTTCATGAAGTAGGCGCTCGGGCCGATCAGGGGGCCGGCGACGCCTCGGTCCAACGCGAGCTTCGCGCACCGCAGCGCGTCGATCACGATGCCGGCCGAGTTCGGGCTGTCCCAGACCTCGAGCTTGAGCTCGACGTTGAGCGGCACGTCCCCGAACGCCTGGCCCTCGAGCCGGATCTGCGCCCACTTGCGGTCCTCGAGCCACGGCACGTGATCGCTCGGGCCGATGTGGATGTTCTGCTTGTCGAGCTTCTTGCGCATCTGGGACTGGACGGACTGGGTCTTCGAGACCTTCTTGGACGTCAGGCGCTCGCGCTCGAGCATGTTCATGAAGTCCATGTTGCCGCCGAAGTTCAGCTGGTAGGTCCTGTTGAGCTTCACCCCGCGGTCCTCGAACAGCTTGGTCAGGACCCGGTGGATGATCGTGGCGCCGACCTGGCTCTTGATGTCGTCGCCGACGATCGGCACCCCGGCTTCGACGAACCTCTGTGCCCATGCCTTGTCCGAGGCGATGAACACCGGGAGGCAGTTGACGAACGCGACGTGGGCGTCGAGCGCGGCCTGCGCGTAGTGCTTGGCCGCGTGCTCCGACCCGACGGGCAGGTACGACACGACCACGTCGGCCTGCACCTCGCGGAGCGCCTTCGCGACGTCGACGGGTGGCAGCTCGGACTCGGCGATCGTCTCGCGGTAGTACCGGCCGAGGCCGTCGAACGTCGGCCCACGCTGCACGGTCACGCCGGTCGGTGGAACCTCCGCGAACCGGATCGTGTTGTTGGGTTCGGAGACGATGGCCTCCGCGAGGTCGGTCCCGACCTTCTTGGCGTCCACGTCGAACGCGGCGACGAGCTCGACGTCTCGGATGTGGTAGCCGCCGAGGTCGACGTGCATGAGCCCGGGGACGGTGTCGGTCGGATCCGCGTCCTTGTAGTACTCGAGTCCCTGGACGAGCGACGAGGCGCAGTTGCCGGCGCCGACGATCGCGAGTCGAACCTTGCTCATGTTGCGCGCTCCTTTCTGCGAAGCGC
>Ga0209887_1000626_pt1 | contig 10761 bp, 10 predicted proteins | sample GWRWN1_30_40_FD_187230 | JGI IMG/M metagenome (GOLD analysis project Ga0209887, IMG submission 187230) | Riverbed sediment microbial communities from areas with no vegetation in Columbia River, Washington, USA - GW-RW N1_30_40 (SPAdes)... | ecosystem: Environmental > Aquatic > Freshwater > River...
GACTAAGGTCGGTACGACGAAGGTCCAACCAACTCGCGAGCGAGATTCAATGCGCCCTCCCGATAATACGAATGGCGCCGGGTCTGGAATGAGACCCCAGCGCCCTTGCTGATCCGCGGCGTGCTCCGTGGAGCCACCCCGAACCGACTACGACCCACCAGCGCGGCGCCACGAGCGCCAACGCCCCCGCCGCGAACCCGACTGCGCTCACGGCCAGGAAAGGGCGTAGTACAGCGCGATGGCGATTGTGTCCTGGCTCTTCCGGCTTCCGCCGCTGAACACCCTTTCGTCGGCTTGATCGTGACGGTACTCGAGCCGTCCTACGAGGCCCTTCCAGATCTTGTACTGCGCCGTGACCGTTGCCTCCCACACGCCCAACTTCGAGCCGAACCCGGTCCGGAAGCCGTCGGAGTCCTCGAAGTACTCCAGGCGCACCGCCGTCCTCAGCTTCTCCGTCCAGTCGTAGGCGGCGTACCCGGCCAGACCCCACCAGGTGGCGTCGCCGCCCGCGGGCGCGGCATTGCTCTCGCGGCCGTAATCGAGGTTGACGCCGAGGGTGAGGTTCTTGATCCCGGTATAGCTGGCCACCAGGTCGATCACCCAGCGGATGTCGCTCTTGCTCTCGTCACCGACCTTCTCGGGCCCGACGACGAAGTTGAGGCTGGTGGAGAGGTCCTTGACCCCCGTGAAGGCGATCTGCCCCAGGCCAGACGGGGCGCCATTGCGGAAGTCGACGACATCCCAGCCCAGGACCGGCCCGGCGGTGACCGAGAGCGTGTCCGTGATCGGGTACGAGGCGAGCACCCCCACGTGGGTGAAGGGGATCGCGAAGCCAAAGAGAAGGGAGCGCGAGAAGTTCAGGTTGTTGGGTGACTCGATCACCTCGTAACCGAGCAGGGTGACGAACTTGCCCCCCTTCAGCGTGAGGCCGTTGCCCACCGGGATCTTGCCGCTGAGGTAGGCCTCCTGGATGTCGAACTTGATCGTGTCGCCCGGTGTGTCGTCCTTGTCCCGGAAGAGCCCGAGAGCGTGGTTCAGCTGGGGGTCTTCTCCCCCGGTGAGCACCAGCCCGAAGCCGAACGGGTATCGCTCCGACGGCTCCTTCTTGATGCTGACCTCGGCCATGTTGAAGGTGTAGCCGCGGTCGGTGTCGTAGACCCGGAGCTCATTCACCCCGTCGGTGGCGTCGCCCCGCAGGTTGAAGACGTAGCTGTTCTCCACGTAGGCGACCCACGTGATCTCCTCGAGGAGCGTCTTCGGCTTCTCTTCCTCCTTCTTCGTCTCCTGGGCTCCGGCCTCGACGCCGAGCGTGACCACGAGCGCCGTCGCCGCGATCCATCCCCAGACTCCCGCCATGAAGCAACTCCTCTCCTTGGAACGTGTTGGTCGCAACGAGTTGCCGGCCCCGGTCCTACAGCGCGTCTCGATCCCGCTCCCCTGTCCGGATCCGCACAGCCGAGTCAACAGGCGTGACGAAGATCTTCCCGTCGCCGATGAACCCCGTCTTGGCCGAGGCGATGATGACGTCGGTGGCCTTGTCGACCAGCTCCTCCGGCATGACCACCTCGACCTTGACCTTCGGGAGGAAATCGATGGAGTACTCCGAGCCCCTGTAGAGCTCGGTGTGTCCCTTCTGACGGCCGAAGCCCCGGACCTCGGAGACGGTCATGCCGACGATCCCCATTTGCGTGAGGGCCTCCTTCACCTCGTCCAGCTTGAACGGCTTGATGATCGCCTCGACCTTCTTCATTCGCGCCGTCCTCCTAGTGGACCCGCTCGGCCGCCATCGCCCCGGCGGGCGCCGCCTGCGGCCGCCTCCCACTAGGCGCGACGTCGTAGAACGCACGAGCTTCGCGTCGATCGTGGTCACGTCGTCGCCCATCGAGGGCATCGAGAGCCTGTCGCATCGCGATCGCCTCGTCTGGATGAAGGAGCAAGGACTGTGCCGAGGTTCGGAGAGCAGGGAATACTCTGGACAGGCGCGTCATTCCAGGGACTTAGGGTGGAGAGGGCGGCGGGCGCATCCATCGTGCCTGCGAGGCTCAGAAGCAGCAAAGCCCGGTCGTGCCCAAGTCGGAAGCACCAAAGCGGTTCTGCCGCCGGCGCCATTCGTCCTCGACTCGTCCTAGTCGGTGTTGACCTCCTTGCCCCGTGGTGGCGTGATACCCAGGGCCCGGATCCGCTTTCGGAGCGAGTTTCGGTTGATTCCCAGCAGGCTCGCTGCACGCAGCTGATTGCCACCCGTCTCCTGAAGCACGATTCGGAGCAGGGGCCGCTCGACGAGCGTGAGAAGCATCTTGTAGAGCCTGCCCTGCCCGCTTTCCTTTAGAGCGTCCACGAACCCCTTCAACTGCCGCTCGATGAGCTGCTCGAACGGCTCGTCCTCCACGCTCACGGCCAGCTCGTCGAGCAACTCCTTTGGCAGGTCTCCGGCGCCAATCACGTCCGCGGGCACCATCACCATGGCCCTATGGATCACGTTCTCCAGCTCGCGCACGTTTCCGGGCCAGCGATAGCGCAGGAGACAGTCCATCGCCTCAGGCGAGAGCCGTCGGCGCCCCAGCTTCGGCTCGTACTTACTGATGAGGTGCTCCACCAGGAGCGGGATGTCCTCGCGCCGGTCGCGGAGCGGCGGGAGGGTCAAGGACAGGACGTTCAATCGGTAGTAGAGGTCGTCGCGGAACCGTCCCTCGTGCACCAGCGCCCGCAGGTCTCGATTCGTTGCCGCAATCACCCGGACATCCACCTCGATGGGCTCCATCCCGCCCAGCCGCTGCACCGCTCGCTCCTGAAGCACCCGGAGGAGCTTTGCCTGAAGGTCGACCGGCATTTCGCCCACCTCGTCCAGGAACACCGTCCCCCCCTCGGCCAGCTCGAACCGACCGCGGCGCCGGGCGAAGGCGTTTGTGAACGCGCCCCTCTCATGGCCGAAGAGCTCCGACTCGAGGAGGTTTCCGGGGATCGCGGCGCAGTCCAGCGCGACGAACGCCCCCGCGGTGCGATGACTGTGCCTGTGGATCGCCCGCGCGACCAGCTCCTTTCCCGTGCCGCTCTCGCCCTGGATCAGGACCGTGGCATCCGTGGCCGCCACACGCCCGATCATCTTGAACGTCTCCTGCATGCGCGGGCTCTTCCCGACGACGGACTCGACAGGTCCCGGAGTGGACGCTCCATCGTTCTCCGCCCTGCGGCTCCCCACGCCCAGCGCCCGGCGCGCGACGGCCGCGACCTCGCCAAGGTCCAGCGGCTTGACGAGGTAGTCGTAGGCCCCCCGCTTCATCGCCTCGATGGCGGTCTCCATCGAGCCGTACGCGGTGATGATGATGACGGGCGTCGCAGGAAACCGGTCCCTGACACGGGTCAGGACGTCCAGACCGTCGTGACCCTCCAAACGCACGTCCAACAGCACGAGCTCCACCCCGTCCCGCCCAAGGACGTCGAAGAGCCGGCTCGGGTCCTCGGTGACGATTACCCCCCACCCCTCGCGCTCGAAGGCCCGCCTGAGGACCCAGCGGGTCCCCTCCTCGTCATCCACTACAAGCACTCTTGCGGCCGCTCGCGCAGACACGATTCCCCCGTCGGGCAACCTCGCAAATCGCGTGCCCAGGGTTGCAGTCGGGCCAAGACCTTCAGCACCGGGCAGTTCCGAAGGCGTCCCGGTGGGAGATGCCAGCGGAACTGCCCACTTCTCGGGCAGCTGCCTGTTCAGATTGCAGGGTCGAAGGAAGGTGGTACGGGGAACTCACCTCCGCTCCGCTGTGCTTGACTGTTTCAGCGCCCGCCGTCCTTGCCTTCTAGTGGGCCTTCTACCGGGCCTTCTACCGGGCCTTCCACAGGTCACGAGGCGCGCGCCGACGGGTGAAGAGAAGCGTGATCACGCCCTGCTCCGTCTTGTCCTGCTGAATCTCCGTCAACCGGGACAGAATGGCGAGCGTGCGGTGGTTCTCGGCCAACACGTGGGCACGGAAGCGACGGATGCCATTCGCCTCGCCGGCACGCAGGATCTCGCTCAGGAGGATGGGGCCGAGCCCCCTGCCTTGCCAGTAGTCCTGGATGACGATGGCGATCTCAGCGGCGTCCGCCTCGTCCCCGACCTCATACCGTGCCACCCCGATCAGCTCCGGTCTCCACTCCAGATCGCGTTCCGCCACGAGCGCCATGCGCCGCCGATAGTCGACGTTGGCGAAATGGTGGATCCAACCCTCGGGTAGCCGGTCCATGACGGCAAAGAAGCGCTGGTAGGCGGTGTAAGGGCTCAACCGACCGTAGAGGGCGACGAGTCGGGCCCCATCTTCGGGGAGGATGGGCCGGATCCGGAGTCGGGCGCCGTCCCTGAGGGTCACCTCCTGGTCGAATTCCTTTGGATAGTCAGCCAAGTGTCCACGGTCAACGGTCGGACCCACGGTAGCCGCCTCAAGTACCGGCTCGGACGAACTCATCGGGGTCCCTGGCCTCGACGCCAGGACCGGCACCCTGGGGGTCGATCGGACGATCATGTGCCCCGGGCTTGCCTGCTGTCGGCGCCCGGTCATTCTCGTAATCAGGCAGGAGACGCTGGTAGTCGGCCGCCATCAGGGGTGAGGAGATCATGAAGTCCGCCGAGGCTCGATTACACGCGACGGGGATGTTCCAGACGACGGCGATCCGAAGGAGGGCTTTGACATCGGGATCGTGCGGCAGTGGCTCGAGAGGATCCCAGAAGAAGATCAGGAAGTCGATCTCTCCCTCCGCGATCCTGCCGCCGATTTGCTGGTCGCCCCCCAGCGGCCCGCTTCGGAGGGCGATCATGTCGAGGTCCAGTTCCTGCCGCAGCAGCGTGCCGGTGGTCCCTGTCGCATAGAGCTCGTGTTGGGCCAGGAGCTCTCGGTTGAAGGTCGCCCATTCCAGGAGCTCACGCTTCTTGTTGTCGTGCGCGACGAGCGCGATCTTCTTCTTTGGTTTCATCTCGAATTCCTTGTATCCCATAGGCCTCAGCCCTCCCTCTCTGGCATCCGAACGTCAAGGTGGCGTCAGCGCCGAGCTGCACAGCCGGCTGCTTGCGCTTGCTCGCCACCCGTTCCCACCTTGGAGCGCCTCAACGCCCTGTGATCCGCATGGCGCCTGCAGACGGAGGCAGCGAGCAAACCGTCTCGCGCTCATTCCCGACGCCAGAGGGCCCTGGCGCTGTCGAAGAGTCGACGAACGATCGAGCGCGTCGTCCCGCCAGGGAGTCGCCGGCGCGGTTTGTTCTCTACCACAGACTCGGCGAAGTCCAGGATCTCGTGGTTGACCGGCTCGGAAGCCTCCAGCGGGAGCATGTGCCCTGCCCCCTCCACGAGGTGGAGCCGCGAGGCGGGGATGAGGTCATTCAGCCGTTGGGACAACGCGACGGGTGTCAGCATGTCCCGGGTCCCGCACAGAATGAGGGTGGGGACCCGGAGGCCCTGGGCCGCCCCCTCTAGGTTCATGGCCCGGGCAGCGGCGACGTCCTTCCCGATCGCTTCCGGGCGACAAGCCCGAAGCTCGGCCATTCCCAGCCGGACGGCCCGGTTGGAGGCGCCAAGCGGGAACAAGATCCGCCTCGCCATCGAAAAGAAGAGAATCCTGCGGATGGGCCCCGGCAGGGACTGGAGCAGCCCTTCAAGGGCGCCGTTGCGCTCCGGAAGCTTGGCGCAGCTGGAGACGAGGACAAGCCCCTTGACCATCTCCGGGTAGCGGGCGGCGAGCGCCAGCCCGACGGCACCACCCAAAGAGTGGCCGGCCACGAAGACCGGGCGGGTCCCGAGCGTGTCGAGGAGGCGGCGGGCGGCGTCGGCGTAGGCCTCGACCGTCGCCTCGGGAATCGGCTCAGACTCCCCATGTCCTGGCAGATCGATGGCCAGGACCCGCAGGGCGTGGGCGAGGCCGCGAAGCTGATCGGTCCATGAGCGGGCGCTCATCCCCGCCCCGTGAATCAGCAGGATGGTCTGACCGATCCTGGCCTGAGGGCTCTCCGCGGTCAGGTAGGACACCCTCGCGCCGTCCGGTCCCACGAATCGACGGACGCCACTCGCCTCGGACACATGGCGGAAGGCATCCAGGGCGGGTCCTGCCCCAGACATCGGGTGACTCGACATGTCATTGTTCATGATGCGGCGCGGCATCAGTGGATGTGGAGGACCCGCCGGGCACATCCATGTCGGACCTCGCCGGCGCGACTCCTCCTCCTCCTTACCATCGATACCGACGGAGCGTCCTGCGAGGTCCGGAGGTCAGCCGCTTCAGGCGCGCTGCCGAGGCAAAGAGCAGGTCGACGAGCCGCTCGGCCCGCTGCAGGGTCCGTTTGGCTCGCTGCCGCTGGAGCGGGGTCAGCTCGACGGCTTCGAGCTGTGGCAAGACGCCGGCCGACATCGGAGTGTTTGCGCTACCCTTGGTCATCGTCATACCTCCCATGGTGCATCGCGCACCGGGCTTCCAGGCTCATTGATGGCTCTATCCGCTCGGATCCATCATGTCCGGTTTGTTGCACTGCGTCACGCGATCATTTATCCTGTCCGGGATGAGAAAAGCTCATGCACACGGGATGGGAACCCCGTTGCCGCCCCTCAACGCGCTTCGAGCCTTTGAAGCCGCAGCCCGCCATCTGAGCTTCAAGATGGCGGCCGCGGAGCTCCATGTCTCGCCAACGGCGGTCAGCCACCAGATCAGGGCCCTGGAGGCGTATCTCCAGATCAGGCTCTTTCGCCGCCTGCACCGGGCGTTGGAACTCACGGACGACGCGCGAGCCGCCTTGCCGAAGCTGCGGGAGGGATTCCAATGCCTGGCTGAGGCCGTGGAAGACCTGCGCAGAAAGGAGAGCATCCGGATCTTGTCGATCAGCGCCGCGCCCGCCTTCGTGACGAAGTGGCTCGTGCCGCGATTGCAGCGGTTCGTGGCGCGGTATCCCGACACCGACGTGCGCATCGCCGCGACCATGCATGCCGTGGACGGACGCCACGCCGAGGCCGAAGCGATCGCGGAACCGGCGGACCTCCGCGCCGAGGCTCGGGACGTGGAGATAAGATTCGGGACAGGACACTACCCGGGATTTCGGGTGGACAAGCTCCTTTCGGTGGGCGTCACACCGGTATGCAGCCCGCGGCTGCTTCAGGGCGACCACGCCCTGCGCACCCCGGAGGACCTTCGCCACCACACGCTGCTGCACGACGACGCGTTGCGTCTGGCCGATGAGCAGGCCGACTGGACGGTGTGGCTCAGTCGCGCCGGGGTCAAGAACGTGGATGCGACCCGCGGTCCGCACGTCAGTCATGCCGCCCTCGCCCTGGACGCGGCGGCCGATGGGCTGGGAGTCGCGCTCACCATGGAGACCCTCGCCGCCGCCGATCTGGCGACCGGACGGCTGATGGCTCCGTTCGAGCTGCGGATCCCGCTGTCATCCGCCTATTACGTGGTGTGCCCGGCGGCGCGCGCGAACCAGCCCCACATCGCGGCGTTTCGCGAATGGCTGCTGGCGGAAGCCTCGACGACGGAGCGACGCGGGACTCGGAAGCGCCAGCCGAGGACCCGCGGGACGAAGGCACCCGGGGGCTCCGGCCCGGCCGGTCCGGGGGGCTGACCTGAATAGGCGCGAAGCCCCGGAGCGTCTGATAGGACGGCACGCGGTCGCGTGCCCATCTTCGACCTGGAGGAGACGACCATGCCCATTCGTTCGACCGCCCTCGCGATGGCGACCCTCGCAGCCTTGACAGCGGCGCCGGTCGCCGCGGAAGCGCCTCAGGCCCCCACCGCACCCCAGATTGCCCGGCCGGACGACCCGGCTGGTCACGAGCATCACAGCCGGCACCGTCACGGCATGCGCCCCGGTACAAGGGGCGCGCGGTGGGTTGGTCCGGTCACCCTCGCGCTTCAGCACCGCCAAGAGCTGGGGCTCACGTCCGAGCAGGTGGAGCGCCTCGAGCGATTGCGGCTCGATGCCACCCGCGAGCTGATCCGCCGTGGAGCGGATCTCCGGGTGGCCGAGCTCGAGCTCCGCGCGCTCCGTCGGTCAGAGCCGGTCGACCTCACGCCGGTCGAGCAGAAGCTGCGCGAGATCGAGCGGCTGCGGACCGACCTCCGACTTCAGACGATCCGGGCCGTCGAGGGCGCGAAGGCGCAGCTCACGCCGGACCAGCGGACCAAGCTCCGCACCCTCTTCGAAGAGCGGCTGCGGCATCACCGGCCGCGCGGCACCGCCACGCCCACGTCGGCGTAGCCGCCCGGCGCGGCGTGGCGTCCCGGCCGTACTTGCGACTCACCGAGCCCAGAGGAGTCCGCCCCGGGCCGGGGAGTCGCTTTCCCAGGACCCGCCGCGTCTCCGCGAGGAACGAGCCCTCGCCGTCGTTCTTCTGACACCGTTACTGGGCGTCCACAGGAGTAGCGACGGGAGAGAGATCTCTGTCGGACTCAGGGTGCCCGCCTTGCGCGATTGGTTGACGGGCGTAAACTATTAATCATCGGGAGCGGAGTCATGCGAACGGCAAGCCCGGTCATCCTGCTCGGACTCGCCGCGCTCGCCGTGATCGGGGCGGCGTGCCAGCGCGAGGAGCCGGCGCCGCGCGCGGCGTCAGGGGCCCAGACCCAGGCGCCCCGCTCGGTGCGCGTCGTCGCGGCCGCGGAGGGACGGCTGCCCCGCGCCATCGTCGTCACCGGGACGCTCGCCGCCGACCAGGAGATCGTGGCCGGGTTCAAGGTCGCCGGCCGGGTGAGCGAGATCACCGTGGACCTCGGCAGCCCGGTCCGGAAGGGACAGCTCCTCGCGCGCCTCGACCCGACGGACTTCCGCCTCCGTGTCGAGCAGGCCGAGGCCGCCCTGCACCAGGCCCGGGCGCGGCTCGGGCTCACCCCGGACGGCGCGGACGACCGCGTCGACCCCGAGCAGACCGCGCTCGTGCGGGAGGCGCGGGCGGTGCTCGACGAGGCGCGCCTGAACCGCGAGCGCATGGAGCGCCTGTCGAAGCAGGAGCTCATCGCCCGCGCTGAGCTGGACGCGGCGGTGTCGCGAATGCTCGTCGCCGAGGGTCGGTACCAGGCCGCCGTCGAGGAGATCCGGAACCGCCAGGCGCTCTTGACCGAGCGGGGTACGGACGTCTCGCTGGCGCGCCAGCAGCTCGTCGATACCGCGCTCCACGCGCCGGTGGACGGCGCCGTGAAGGAGCGGCGCGCCTCGATGGGCGAGTTCCTGGCCGCCGGCACCCCAGTGGTCAGCCTGGTCCGGCTCCACCCGCTCCGGCTCCGGGTGGCGGTGCCAGAGCGAGACGCGCCCGGTATCCGGGTCGGGCAAGTGGTCCGCGTCCGGGTCGAGGGAGACGCCGGCGAACACAGCGGGCGGGTCGTCCGCCTGAGCCCGACCATCCAGGAGCAGAACCGCACGCTCGTCGTCGAGGCCGAGGTGGCGAACCCGGAGGGCCGGTTCCGGCCGGGCTCCTTCGCGCGGGCCGAGATCGTCGTCGAGGCCGACCGGCCGGCCGTCCTGGTCCCGGCCTCGGCGATCGTCACCTTCGCGGGCATCGAGAAGGTGATCGGCGTGCAGGACGGCCGCGCCGTGGAGAAGCGGATCCGGACCGGCCCGCGCGTGGGGGATCGCGTAGAGGTCCTGGAGGGGCTCGCCGCGGGCGAGCCGGTGGTGGCCGAGCCCGGCAACCTCACCGGCGGGCAGCCGGTCACCGTGGCGCAGTAGGGTGGTGTGTGACTAACCCCGAGCCCGCGACCGCCCGTGAGAAGCATCGAGCAGCGCTCCGAGCGGCCACCCGCAGGGCGGCTACCCGGCCGCCGCAACCCTCCTGGGGGAGGTCTCGGACGGGGCCGTCGAGGCCCCCTCCGATGAGGTAGGGGAGCCCGTGCAGAAGCTCGCCGAGGTCTCGATCCGCCGTCCGGTCTTCGCGGCGATGCTCATCCTGTCGCTGGGCGTCGTTGGCGCGGCCAGCTACGTCCGCCTCGGCGTCGACCGGTTCCCCTCGGTCGACCTGCCCACCGTCACGGTCCGCACGACGCTCCCCGGCGCGTCCACCGAGGAGGTGGAGACCGAGGTCTCGAAGCGGATCGAGGAGGCGGTCAACACGGTCGAGGGGATCGACGAGCTGCGGTCGATCTCGGGACCGGGCAGCTCCGTCGTGATCGTCACCTTCAACCTCAAGCGCGACATCGACACGGCGGCCCAGGACGTGCGGGACCGCGTCGCCACTGTCCTGCGAAACCTGCCGGAGGACGCGACGCCCCCCCTGATCTCGAAGTTCGACAACGATGCGCAGCCCGTCCTGACCGTGGCGCTGTCCGGGGACCGCTCGCTCCGCGAGCTCACCGAGCTGGCCGACAAGGTGGTGAAGGTCCGCCTGGAGCGATCGGCGGGCGTGGGCGAGGTGCGCATCATCGGCGGGCTCGAGCGCGCGGTCAACGTGTGGGTGGACGCGGACCGCCTGGCCGCCTACCAGCTTCCGATCACCGCCGTGCGCGACGCGATCGTCCGGCAGAACGCCGACGCGCCCGGCGGCAACGTGACGCGCGGCGCCCGGGAAGAGACGCTCCGGACGATCGGGCGGCTGACCGATGCGCGGGCGTTCGGGGAAATCGTGGTCGCCACGATCGCCGGCGCGATTACGTTCATCGCAACGATGCTGCAATGGTCGCTGATCTTCGGCGGGTTCGGCGGGCGCGACCGCGGAGGTGGTGGCGGCATCCTGGGAGTGCTGGCGTTGCTCGCCACGATCGTCCTGGCGCCGATCGCAGCCGGCATCATCCGCATGGCGATCTCGCGCCAGCGCGAGTACG
>Ga0209887_1000628_pt1 | contig 10754 bp, 6 predicted proteins | sample GWRWN1_30_40_FD_187230 | JGI IMG/M metagenome (GOLD analysis project Ga0209887, IMG submission 187230) | Riverbed sediment microbial communities from areas with no vegetation in Columbia River, Washington, USA - GW-RW N1_30_40 (SPAdes)... | ecosystem: Environmental > Aquatic > Freshwater > River...
CCGGATGGCCGACTGGGCCGCATTCACTTCGGCCTGGTAGGTGGCGAGGTCGCCGGCCTTGAGCGCCGCGTCGGCCGCGGCGAAGTGGTCCAGCGCCTGTTGCAGGAGCTGCCCGATCTGCCGCTGGACGTTTCCACCAGGCGTCGGCCCGCCGCCCGGTTCCGGCGGCACGACCGGCGCGCCGAACGAGTCGTTCAGCGCCTGGGCCAAGGTGCTTCCCAAACCGACGTCCCCGCCGTTCGCCACCAGGACCCGCTTCAGCTCGGGGATGGCGGTCTCCTGGGCCGACCGGACGTACACCGGCTGCACATACAGGAGCCCTTCCGCGATGGGGATGATCAGGAAGTCCCCGAACCGGATCTCCGAGCCGCTCTGGCCGAACAGGGTCTGATCGGCGGAGAACCTCGGATCCTGGCGCATCCGAGCGAACACCTGCGATGGCCCGTCCACGTTCTGGCCGGGTGGGAACTCGTACGCGACGATCTGCCCGTAGTCCGGACCGGCGTCGGACCTGGCCGCCATCCACGCCACCACGTTCTGGCGCCCCTGCGGGTTGAACGGCAGGACCAAGACGAACGATTCCTGCGTGTCGCCCGGAAGGCGCAGGAGCAGGTAGTACGGACGCATCGGGACGTTCACGTTGCTGGCGGCGTTGGCGGGGATCGTGGGGTCGAAGGGGACCTGCCAGAAGTCCTGCTTCTGGTAGAAGACGCTGGCCTCGGTGACGTGATAGTTGGCGAACTGTTCCGCCTGCACCTGGAACAGGTTCTCCGGGTAGCGAAAGTGGGCGGCCAGCTCCGGAGGCGCCTGGTCGATGGGCGTCAACAGGTCGGGGAAGGCGTTCTGCCACACCTTGATGATCGGGTCCGTCGTGTCGGCGACGTAATAGGTCATCGTGCCGTCGTACGCGTCCACGACCACCTTGACCGAGTTGCGGATGTAGTTCGCCGTCCCATGCAGACCGCTCACGCCGGGGCCGAGCGGGGTGGCCTGGTCCAGGGGGACCTCCTGTGAGTACGGGTAACCGTTGGTGATCGTATAGGCGTCCCAGATCCAGACCACCCGGCTATCGACGATGGCTGCGTACGGGTCGGAGTCGAACGTGAGGAACGGCGCCGCCTTCGCCACCCGGTCCTGGATGTCCCGGAAGATCAGGATCCGCGAGTTGTCCTGGATGAGCCCTGAGATCAGCAGGTTGACGTCGCGGAACCGCCAGGCGAACAGGGCCCGCTTGAGGAATCCGCCGATGGGGATGCCGCCCTTCCCCTCGTACGAGCTGGAGATCTGCTGGCTGCTGCCCTCGGTCGCCGCGTAGTCCAGCTCCTTGCTCCCCGTGTTCACCACGACGAATGGGGCGGCCGCCGTGTTCTCCCCGTAGTAGATCCGGGGCTGCACGTCGAGAGGCGGTTGCCCCACCGGGGGGATGTCCGACAGCGTGAACTGCGGAGCGCCCTCGGCGGTGGTGACGTTCACGGGGGCCGCGACGGCGCCGAAGCCGTGGGTGTAGACGAGGTGCTTGTTCTGCCACGTCGCACCGCCACCGGGGATCGAATCCTGGTCCACCTCCCGGGCCGACAGCATGACCACCCGTCGCTCGCCGCTCAGTTCGTACCGGTCGACGTCGACGTCCTTGAACACGTAGTACTGGCGGATCCGTTGGAGGGACTCGAAGTTCTCCCGGAGGATGTCCGGCCGCCACAGTCGGATGTTGGACACTGTGGCGTCGTTCGCCTCCACCTCCTGCGAGGTCACGCTCGCCGCGACCGTGCGTTGTTGCGCCTGGATCGTGTCCAGGCCGAACGCGGCGCGGGTGGCCGCGATGTTGCGGTCGATGTACGGGCGCTCACGTTGGAGCTCCTGCGGCCCCACCTGGAACCGCTGGACGAACGCCGGATACGCGCCTCCTGCCGTGATCGACACCAGAGCCAGGAGGCCGAGGGCGATGACGGGGAGGGCCCAGCCCCTCATCCGGATGTTCACCAGGAACAGGATCGCGCACGCCACGGCGATGAACGTCAGGATGCGAAGGGCCGGCAGCTGCGCTTTCACGTCGGTGTAGGAGGCGCCCTCGACCACCCCACGCTTCGATGTCAGCAGGTCGAACGTCCCCAGGTAGTATCCCCACGCCTTCGTCAACACGATCAGCCCGAGCAGGACCGACAGGTGGGCCTTGACCTGCGGCGTGACCTTCTCGGTGAACGCGGGGGCCTGGGGCCGGATACCACCCCACAGGTAGTGGGCCACGGCCGTGATGAACGTGATCCCGACGAGCGAGGAGAACAGCCAGCCCTGGACGAACTCCAGCCAGGGGAGCCCGAACACGTAGAACGCAGCATCCCGATTGAACAACGGGTCGGCCGATCCGAAGGTCACGCCGGAGGAGTTGCGCCACAACAGGAACGTCCGCCACTGGGTGGTCACCCCCAGGCCGACGAACAGGGCGATGACGCCCGCGATCACCGGGAGCAGCCACCAGGCGTAGGGCTCGAACGCCAGCCGGTAGCGCTCGATCACCTCCTGCTCGGGCCCGATGGCCCGGTAGCTCGGCGTGAGGAGCCGGACGATCAGCAGGTTCGCGTACAGGATGGCGAAGAAGGCAGCCCCGAAGATCAGCCCCAGCGCGATCTTCGTCCGAAGGACCGTCCAGAACACCTGACTGAAACCGACCTCGCGGAACCACAACAGGTCGACGAAGAAGCCGGAGAGCGCGGTCAAGCCCACCAGGAGCAGCACCAGCGCGGCCCCGACGATGATCAGCCACCGCCGACCGGGACCGGCCTGCACGACGCGCGCCACACCCGTCCTTTCCGTTCCGGGAACGCGTCAGCCTATCACCGAGGCTCCGCCCGGGCGGAGGCGGTCACGATCCTCTCTCCAGGTAGTCCACCGCATCCTGGAACGATGAGACCGGCACGAGGTCCATCCCATCGCCCCCCGCCGACCTCGCCGCGGTGAGGTCCCCTTCGGGGACGAGGAGCACCGACGCTCCGGCATGCTCCGCGGCCACGACCTTCTCCTCGATGCCGCCGATCGGGTAGACCGTGCCGTCCAACCCGATCTGCCCGGTCCCCGCGACGGTCCGGCCGGCCGTCAGGTCGCCCGGGGTGAGCAGGTCGTACAGCCCGAGAGCCCACATCAGCCCGGCAGACGGACCGCCGACGTCCCCGCTCTCGATCCGCACGCCGAACGGGAAGTTCGAGATGAGGGACACGCCGACCAGGGGTTCGTCCTTCCCGCCGCAGGGCGCTCGCATCAGGTCGAGCCGGTGCTGCTCACCGCCGGCCCTGATGTCGAAGGTGAGCGTCGATCCGGAGGGCGCAGACTCGATGAGCCGACTGGCCTGGGCGGCGCCCCGGATGGTCTGGCCGTCGATCGCCCGGATCAGGTCACCGGGGTACAGCTCTCCGTCGGCCGCACAGCCGGTCACCACGCTCTCGACCAGCGCCCCGGGGCGGTGCTCCCTTGGGTAGTCGGTGAGATCCGAGAGCACGATGGAGGTCGCGTCGAGCTTGCTCTGATCCATCTGCGAGATGGCCCGCTGATGCTCCTCGGTCCTGGTCTCCCCCGGCGTGAACAGATCCGACCTCGGCACGACGGCCTGGTCCGGATCGAGCCAGGCGAGGAGCGCTCCGAGCGCCGTGAGCTGCCGGAACCGCACCGAGGTCATGACGAAGCGGCCAGACGATCCGTACTCGCGATGGCCGGACACCTGGATGAGCGGCCCCACCTCCCGGGCAGGCCCAGGTCCAAGCGAATACAGCGGGAGCCAGACCGTGCCGGAAAGAACGAATGCGACGACCAGCGCCAGGACCACTCCGATCTTGGTGAGGCGCCGTGCGGCTGGCATCGGCTCCCCATGCTACGGGCATGGCATCCGCCCGAAGGGGAACCGGAGGGCGTACGCTCTCGTCGGAAGCTCACTGATGAACCCCGTGGCCATCATCGGGATCGCCCTCGGCGTGGGCCTGATCGCCTACGCGCTGTCGCTTCGCAACGAGGACGACGTGCTCCTCGCCGAGCGTGTCCGCCCGGATCGTCCCAAGGCTGCCCGGCGAGGGCGAGAGGACGAACCGCGAGCCGTGGGGTTCGGTCCAGGCGAGGAAGCCGCTACCGGAGACTCGTTCGCTTACGTTCCGGTGATCACTACGCCGGCCACTCTCCGCACCCGGCTGATGGGCCTCGGCGGCCTGATCCTGTTGGTCGTGATGTCCGCGGCGGTCCTGGCCCTGGCCATCTACCAGGCGGGGCACGTCATCAACCAGACCCTGGCCCGGTTCCTGGGCAAGTGATCCCGCTCAGCGTCGCCTGACGAGCTGGAACGAGCTTCGATACTCGTCCAGGTGATCCAGCATGGCCCCCGCTCCCAGGACCACCGTCTCGAGCGGCCGCTCCGTGAGGTGGACGGGGACCTCACACTCCTGCGCGAGGAGCATGTCCATCCCCCGGAGGAGACCGCCCCCTCCGGTCAGGAACATGCCGGTCTCAAGGACGTCGTGGGTGAGCTCGGGTGGGGCCTCCGCCAGGGTCTGGCGCGCCGCGTCCACGATGGTCTGAACCGGCTCGGCCATGGCCTGGCGGATCTCGTCCTCCGTGACCCGGACCTTCCTCGGCGCGCCGCTCGCGATCTCCCGGCCGGCCACCACGGCGGCCAGCCGGTCGGGCGTGGGGAAGGCCGCGCCGATGGCCACCTTCAGCTCCTCGGCCGCCCGCTCCCCGATGGCCACGCCGTACCGCGTGCGGAAGTGGTCCCGGATGGCCGCGTCCAAGTCGAACCCACCGGTGCGGACGGAACGGCCGCTCACGACGCCACCCATCGACACTACGGCCATCTCCGTCGTCCCACCCCCGATGTCGATGATGAGGTTGCCGACGGGCTCGTGGATCGGCAGCCCCGCCCCGATCGCCGCGGCCAGGCCCTCCTCGACCAGCACCGGGTTCCGTCCGCCGGCGAACCGAACCGCCTCCCGGACGGCTCGAAGCTCGACGGGGCTGCTCTCGGAGGAGACGGACACGACCACCCGTGGCTTGGGGAACCTCGGCACGCCGATCCTTCGGAGAACGAGCGCGATCATCTGTTGCGTCATGTCGAACTCGGTCATGACCCCGTGGCTGAGGGGCCGCACGACGGACCGGTTCCCGGTGGGGCCCCCCAGCATCTGCCAGGCTTCGGCTCCCGCGAACTCGACCTTCCCCGTGGATCCGTTCATGGCGATGACGGTCGGCTCGTTGAAGACGATCCCCTCGCCTTGCCGGTACACGAGCGTGTTGGCCGTCCCCAGGTCGATCGCGATCTCGCGGGCCACTAGCTCCCCATCACCCAGCGGGACTCGCCCTGGGCGAGGTGCTCCTTCTTCCAGATGGGAACGTCTTCCTTCAGCCGGTCGATGCCGTACCGGCAGGCCTCGAAGGCCTCGGCGCGGTGGGGAGCCGAGCATGCCACGACGACCGACGCCTCCCCGATCTCGAGGTCGCCGGTCCGGTGGAGGAGCGCCACCTTGCGGACCGGCCACTTCTCGAGCATCTCCCCGCCGATCTCCTCCAGGCGCTTGGCCGCCAACTCCTCCCAGGCCTCGTAGGTGAGGCCGGTGACCGCGCCCGCGGCGGAGTGGTCGCGGACCGTGCCCACGAACAGGCAGGTGCCGCCGGCGGTCGGATCGGCCACGAAGCCCGCGGCCTCATCGGCGCCGATCGGTTCGGACGTGATCCGGATCAACAGTCGGTCTGGCACGGCCCCATTGTAGGGAGGCACGGAACGTCGCTGCCCTCGGCGAAGGCGTAACGCAGGCCCGCACCTACAATGGCTGGATGGCGGAACGCGACGACCCGCACCCGTTGGGCCCCTCGTTCGAGGACGTGGGGGCGGATGCTCCCCTCCTCCGGGAGATCCAGCGCGTCCTGCTCTCCTCGACGGGCCCGGTCAACTGGGAGCTGGCCCGTCAGATCGGCATCGCCTCGGCCTCGTGGGGCGGCGAGGATCCGGCGCCCACCGATGAGGACCGGCGCGCGTTCGGGGAATCCGTCCGGGTGGCCGAGCTGAAGGTCCAGGCGTTCACGGGCCTGGAGCCTCCGTCCGACGTCCCTCGAGTCGATCCAGTTCGCCGGGCCCAGTGGGTGCAGGCCAACATCGAGGGGCTGAAGTCTCTGGTCGAGCCGGCCGCGGCGAAGCTTGCCGAGGCGGTGGAGAGGGCCCAGGGCGAGTCGGCTCCTGCGGAGACGGCGGGGTTCGCCCAGCAGATGCTTCGACAACTCTCGCCGCTCTTGCTCGGGGCCCAGGTCGGGTCCGTACTCGGCTACCTCGCGCAACACGTGCTGGGGCAGTACGACATCGCGGTCCCTCGCCCCGACACCCCGGCGCTCCTGTTCGTGGTTCCCAACATCGCCGCCTTCGAGCGGGATTGGAGCCTTCCGCCCACGGAGTTCCATACGTGGGTGGCACTGCACGAGGTCACGCACCGGTTCGAGTTCGCCCGGCCGTGGGCCATCGGACGGTTCCGCTCGCTGCTCGAAGACTTCCTCTCGACCCTGGAGCTGGACGTCACCGGTCTCCAGGCCCGCCTGGAGTCGCTCGACATGTCCGACCCCCAGGCCATGCAGGACATGCTCCAGGGCGAGGAGGGCCTGTTCGGTGCGGTGCTCGACCTGGAGCAGCGGCTCAAGCTGGGCAGGATCCAGGCCTTCATGGCCTCGGCCGAGGGCTACGGCGACCACGTGACGCACGCGATCGGAAGGGAGCTGCTCTCCTCCTACGGCCGGATCGAGGAGGCCATGCGGCGGTACCGCGAGACCGAACAGAGCGACCCGGTGTTCGAACGGCTCCTGGGGATCGAGATGAAGCGCGAGCAGTACCGGCTGGGCAGGCGGTTCTGCGACGCCGTCGTCGAGGCAACCGACGAGCGGACCCTGGCTTGCATGTGGGATTCGGAGGACTCGCTCCCCTCGCTGCCCGAGCTCGAGGAGCCACGCCTGTGGCTGGCCAGGATCTGACGGGGACCCGCGCGCCCGGCTCCACTGAGCTCCGATATGCTTTCCGCCCGATGACCATCGGAGAGCTCGTCTTCGCGAGCGTCGTGGACCAGCGGGTCTACGCCGAGGAGGGCGAGAGGGGACAGAACGGCGTCTACCTCCTGGGCGTCCCGGGACGGGCCCTCCCCTTCGTGTTGTACCGGGCCTGGAAGATCGGGACCGGCATGGTCGCGGAGAGCGTGGACTTCTACGGTCCGTCCGGGCGCCTGGTCTACCGATGGGGCCCCGTCGTCCGCCGGATGCTCGGCCAGATGGACCTGACGGAGGAGCGTGACCTGGTCGAGGACGCGCAGTTCGACGAGACGGGCATGTACGTCGTCTCGTTCGTCGTCGATGACGAGATCGTGGGCGAGATCGAGTGCCCGGTGTTCGTCCAGCCGGCTCCGACCAAGCTGCCGAAGGACGTCGAGGACGGCCTGCGAGGCTCCGACGTCATCTGGGTGGGACTGGAGCAGAACGGGAAGTCGAACGCGGTCCCCGTGTGGTTCGTGTACCGGAACGGAAGGATCTACATCCTGTCGAAGAATGAGCCGGGGCCGGAGGAGCAGACCGTCCCCGGCATCCCCGGGGCTTCCGACGTCATCGTGGTGACCCGGTACAAGGCCACGAACCCCGAGCGAAGGGGCCGTGACGCCGCGCTGCGGGAGTTCCACGCCACCGCGCGGACGCTGGAGGGCCCGGAGTGGGAGGAGGCCGCCAAGCTTCTCGTTGACCGGCGCCGGAGCCGGCCGGGGCCGCCGGCCGAGTGGATCCAGCGGTGGCGCGGCTCGTGCGCGATCGCCGAGCTCACGCCGGTCATCCCGTCGTGAGGTGGCCGGCGGCGGCTCCGCCGCCGGCCCCGGATATGGGCACAGCCCCCGCTACGGGAAGGACGGCGTGAGCGTCGGGCAGTTGGGCGCCGCCACCCCGTTCGAGTCTGCGCAGTTGATGCGGCCGTCGGGGAACGCCTTCACGAACGGGCTGATCGGTGAGTTCAGCGAGATGTAGTCGGCAACGACCTGGTCCATGATGTCCTGCGTTGTCGCCCGACTGGAGAACACCGGGTAGCCGTCCCCGCCGCTCGCCATGAAGTCGTTCTCCGCGATCTTGTAGCTCGATGCCGCCGTCAGATCGACGGGCGTCGTCGTGCAGTTCCCACTGGCGTCCGCCATCACGGCCGACGTGACACGACTGCCCGCCGCCGCGACGATGTCGTACGTGAAACAGAGGCCGGAGACCTGCGGGAACTTCCCGTTGACCGCAGGCATCGCCGACACCCCGTTCTCGAGCATCGTCTTCAGCTCGGCGCCGTTGATGATGACCGTGACGACAATGTTCCCGAATGGAAGCACCGTCAGCACCTGGCCCCGCGTGATGGGGAACGGCGGGGGGGTGTAGGCCGGACAGAAGTCGTCTGGGATGTTCGCTGTCGGGCACGTGAGGTCGGCCCGGAGTCCGCCCGAGTTGGTGATCGCGAACTGCACGCCCGTCGGGGCGTACTGCGCCCGCATCGCGTCGGTCGTGACGTTTCCCACCAGCGACTCGCACGTCCGGCCGGTGCTGCCTCCGCACTGGTCCGCGCGAGGGATGAACTTCGTCGCGTTCCCGATCGTCCCGCTGAGGATCGGCGCGAGCTGTGCGTTCAGCGCGTCGATCCGTGCTTGGATGGCGGGGTCTGGCGTGACCCCGATGTCCCACGGCTTGTGGAAGTCGGCGGTCTTGTAGACCAGGGACCTTGCGCTCGTGTCGACGACCAGGCGGACCCGGGTGAACCGGATCCCCTTGCTCCGGTTCTCCGTCACGAGCACCCCGTTGGGCCGCGTGGCGACCACCTGGACATCGGTGTGGTCGCCGATCACCGCGTCGACGTTCGTGACGTTGTCGGCGAGGTCGATGAGCGGCCCGGCAGGGCTGGTCAGGGTACCCGAGGTCGCCCCGAGGTGGCCGATGGCCACGATGGCGGCGACGCCAGATTGGTTGCTGAGCTGCGACGCTCGCTTGTTCACGGCAGCGGTGGAGTTCTCGACGTGGAACGGAGGCAGCCCGGCCGGGTTGATCAGGGTCGGCAGGTCGTCGTTCGAGAAGCCGATGATGCCGAGCTTGAAGGGGCCGAAGTCGAACAGACGCGACTTCGACCACTCCTCCGGCGTCTCGCCAGCCCCGTTCAGGATGTTCGCGGAGACGTACTTGAACCGCGCGAGCGGAATGAGCTCCCTCCGCAGATACAGCTGTCCCCGGTCGAAGTTGTGGTTGCCGAGCCCGTCGAGATTGAAGCCCATCATGTTCATGAGCTCGATCGTGGGCTCGTCGCCGAAGAAGCTAGAGATGGGCGGCGTGGCCCCGACCGAGTCCCCCGCCGCGATGGTGATCGCCGCACCCGGGTTCTCGGCCCGGTACACGTCGAACCACGGCTTGAGGAACGCAGCCCCGCCGATGCCAAAGCTCGGTCCGACCGTGTCGGCCACCTCGGACAACGGGATCAGCTGACCGTGGTAGTCGCTGATATCGAGGATGTCGACCTCACGGAGATGCGACGCTCCCTCCAGCATGTCCAGGCGGATCTTGCCGCGCGCGTTCTGGGGTCCCGGGAGGTCCATCAGGAAGGCGATGGTGGGGGCGATGTCGATTGCCCGCATACCGGCCACCAGAGCCCCGTCCTTGATCCCTGGTCCGGCGGCGATGAACGTCGCCCGCATGTTGACGTTGTTGGCCAGGCTGACCAGGTTCGGCATGAATCCGTGCTGGCCGAAGAACTGGGAAAAGGCGATCTTCACACCACCGGTCGCGGCATCGGATTGGTAGGGGGGCCGGAGGGCCACGACCACGTCGCCGCTCCGGTTCGGATGCAGCGCATCAGTCCCGTCGACGTTCCGAAGCTGCTCCTTGAGGAAGACCTCGTCCACAACTTGAGCGCTTGGGTTCGCCGAGTCGGTGAGCGACGCGAACGCCTGAACTGCCGCGGTTCGCACCATCTCGTACGTGACCCCCGTCGGCAGCGTTGGGTTCACGTAGACCTGGATGGTGCCGCCGGCCCAACAGGCCTTGGCCAGATCGTTCGCGGCGGCAGCGCAGTTGCCCGTGGCAGTGGCGCCACTGGCGTGTAGCGAGATCGGTGACCCGCCCGGAGGGGTCACGGTCTTCTCGAACAGCACCCGGCGCCCGTTGACCGCGAACCACTGTGGCGCGAAGCCGTGGTCCGAGCCCGCGAAAACGGTGGTTCCAGGACCCATCAGGTCCATCCCGAGTCCAAGCGTGTCGTCGGCCTCCTCGTATGCCGCCCGGATGTAGCCCTCGCGCGCGCCGATGCGGCTGTCCGGCACGTCGTCGTTCGTAGCGTCGTCGAAGTAGGGGTTCGGGTTCCCGTCGATGTCCGTGGGTGAGACGAGAGCCATGAACTGGTGGCTGAACTCGTCGGTGATCGGGACGCCCATCATCAGGAGGTCGGGCTCGATCCCCAGTGGGGTGATGGTCCCTCCATCGATCGTCGGCACCGGGTCGGTTCCCAGGATGTAGCGGAGGTACGTCCAGTGGGCGTCAGCCCACATCTCGCCTTGCTCGACGTAGGTGTCCTCGTCGACGATCCCGGCCTCGAGCGGGGCGAAGTCCGCCGCAGTCGACGTCGGGAACTTCTCGTTCAACGTGTTTTCGAACGCCGTCGATCCCGAAGTGCCGAGCAGGTTGTATGTGGCGTTCGATCGCGTGATCGAGGTGAAGTAGATCCGCACCTTCGAGAGGTCCGGCTCCAGATCGAT
>Ga0209887_1000630_pt1 | contig 10736 bp, 3 predicted proteins | sample GWRWN1_30_40_FD_187230 | JGI IMG/M metagenome (GOLD analysis project Ga0209887, IMG submission 187230) | Riverbed sediment microbial communities from areas with no vegetation in Columbia River, Washington, USA - GW-RW N1_30_40 (SPAdes)... | ecosystem: Environmental > Aquatic > Freshwater > River...
TCCATGGCTGGCCTGATCGCCCCTGTCGCCCGCTTGATCGAGGCTTTTAACCGGCTACCCGGGGTCGGGCCCAAGACCGCCCAGCGGCTCACCTATCACGTCCTGCGCAGCCCGGCCGACGAGGCTCGGGCCCTGGCGGAGGCGCTGGTCGCGGTCAAGGAGCAGGTCGCCTATTGCTCGGAGTGCTGGAACATCACCGAGGTCGACGTCGACCCGTGCGCCATCTGCTCCGACCCCCGACGCGACGCGACCCGCATCTGCGTGGTCGAGGAACCGCTGGACGTACTGGCCATCGAGCGCACCCGCGAATTCCAGGGCCGCTACCACGTGCTGCACGGCGCCATCAGCCCCATCGACGGTATCGGTCCGGAGCGGATCAAGGCTCGCGAGCTGCTGGTGCGCGCCGAAAACGGGGGACTGGCCGAGGTCATCCTGGCCACCAACCCCACCCTGGAGGGGGAGGCGACCGCCATGTACCTGGCCGACCTGCTCGGGAAGTCGGTGCCGGCCATCACCCGGATCGCACGCGGCGTGCCAGTCGGCGGCGACATCGAATACGCCGATGATGTAACTCTCATTCGCTCTCTCCAGGGCCGGCGCCAGATGGATCCCACCTAGGGCATCCGTGGTTGACAGTCGAATGACCCACCCCTAGACTCACCAGTCGCGCCGGTAGACCACCGGCAGGTGGCCCGTGAACGGCGACACAGTGTCGCGCAGCGCGGACGCCGGGGTTTCTCCCAAGGAGGCCTCGAATCGAACGAAACCGATCCAATCGGTGGCGTTGCCTTATCAGCTGAAGAGTGACAGGAACCCACACGAGTCAGCGGGACCAACGTCTGGACCCATAACCGGTGGAGCAGCCGCAAGGCGAGACCACTGGTTTTTTGTTCGGAGAGTTTGATCCTGGCTCAGGACAAACGCTGGCGGGGTGCATGAGACATGCAAGTCGAACGGGGTTGATCGGGCTTGCTCGATCAACCTAGTGGCGAACGGCTGAGTAACGCGTAGGTGACCTACCCGGAAGTGGGGAATAACTGCCCGAAAGGGTGGCTAATACCGCATGTGGTCGGCGAATCAGATCGCCGTCCAAAGCCGAAAGGCGCTTCCGGAGGGGCCTGCGTCCGATTAGCTAGTTGGCGGGGTAACGGCTCACCAAGGCGACGATCGGTAGCTGGTCTGAGAGGATGATCAGCCAGACTGGGACTGAGAACGGCCCAGACTCCTACGGGAGGCAGCAGTCGGGAATTTTGCCCAATGGACGAAAGTCTGAGGCAGCAACTCCGCGTGAGGGATGAAGGCCTTCGGGTCGTAAACCTCTTTTCCCAGGGAAGATCCAAGACGGTACCTGGGGAATAAGCCACGGCTAACTACGTGCCAGCAGCCGCGGTAATACGTAGGTGGCGAGCGTTGTCCGGATTTACTGGGCGTAAAGCGCGCGCAGGCGGCCGGCCAAGTCCGATGTGAAATCTTCCGGCTTAACTGGAAAACGGCATCGGATACTGGTCGGCTGGAAGGTGGGAGAGGGTAGCGGAATTCCCGGTGTAGTGGTGAAATGCGTAGATATCGGGAGGAACACCAGTGGCGAAAGCGGCTACCTGGCCCACTCTTGACGCTGAGGCGCGAAAGCTAGGGGAGCGAACGGGATTAGATACCCCGGTAGTCCTAGCCGTAAACGATGAACACTAGGCGTTGTCGGTATCGACCCCGGCAGTGCCGAAGCTAACGCATTAAGTGTTCCGCCTGGGGAGTACGGCCGCAAGGCTAAAACTCAAAGGAATTGACGGGGGCCCGCACAAGCAGCGGAGCGTGTGGTTTAATTCGTCGAAACGCGAAGAACCTTACCAGGGCTTGACATGTATCGGTAGGCGGCGGAAACGTCGCTGACCCGAAAGGGACCGATATGCAGGTGTTGCATGGCTGTCGTCAGCTCGTGTCGTGAGATGTTGGGTTAAGTCCCGCAACGAGCGCAACCCCCGTGGCATGTTGTATCACTCATGCCAGACTGCCGAGAGAAACTCGGAGGAAGGTGGGGATGACGTCAAGTCAGCATGGCCCTTACGTCCTGGGCTACACACACGCTACAATGGCCGGTACAACGGGTTGCCAAACCGCGAGGTGGAGCTAATCCCTTAAAGCCGGTCTCAGTTCGGATTGCAGGCTGCAACTCGCCTGCATGAAGCCGGAGTTGCTAGTAACCGCAGGTCAGCACACTGCGGTGAATATGTTCCCGGGCCTTGTACACACCGCCCGTCACGTCATGAAAGCCGATAACACCCGAAGCCGGTGGGCCAACCGCAAGGAGGCAGCCGTCGAAGGTGGGATTGGTGATTGGGACGAAGTCGTAACAAGGTAGCCGTACCGGAAGGTGCGGCTGGATCACCTCCTTTCTAGGGAGCTCGCGGAGCAACGGTTCGCCGTTGATCCGCCACTTCCAGGTCGATCGACCAGGCCATTCCATGAACCGATCATTCGAGGGATCGATTCGCCGCGCAAGCGGGGCCTGGGCGCCTCGAAGACCCATCAGACCTGCCCCGCCGACCACGCGGGTTCCTGTCACTCTTCAGCCGATGAGACCCATGCGGGCGTTTAGCTCAGCTGGTTAGAGCACTGCCCTGATAAGGCAGAGGTCTCTGGTTCGAGTCCAGAAACGCCCACCACCCCTGCCGATCGGCTAGCATCGGTCCACGGCGGGGATGTAGCTCAGCTGGGAGAGCACCTCCTTTGCAAGGAGGGGGTCAGGGGTTCGAGTCCCCTCATCTCCACCACTTGCCTCTTACAATCGTGGGTGTTAGCATTCGCGGACTCTCGCGGGTCGCCGTTGACGCGGTGCCCGCGTTCATCTTGACAACCCCAGAGCACTCCATCCCCTGACCGCCGTGCGCGACTTTGTCGTCGTGGTCGTCGGTCAGCGGATGACCGCGCTGGCGCCCCGAATTCGTTCGAGGCGCGCGCCCGCAGCGGGCGCGACTTATCAACCGAATATCTGGAAGCATCGATTTCGTCGAGGAAAATCCGACGTCACGCTCGCGTGGTGCCAGCCCCGTGCTGGACGCGTGAGACGTAGGTCAAGCTACAAAGGGCGTGCGGTGGATGCCTAGGCGCCAGGAGCCGAGGAAGGACGTGGCAGGCAGCGAAATGCTTCGGGGAGCTGCGAGCAAGCTTTGATCCGGAGATGTCCGAATGGGGAAACCCACCCGGGGGAATGCCCGGGTACGGTCGATTGAATACATAGGTCGATCGAGGTAACCGAGGGAACTGAAACATCTCAGTACCTCGAGGAGCAGAAAACATTCCGTTAGTAGTGGCGAGCGAAAGCGGAGGAGCCCAAACCATGGCCGCGTGACAGGTCACAGCCGTTGCGGTCGTGGTGTTGTAGGGCCGGCCTGCGTGCCCTGTGAGGCTCGCAGAGAGTTACAAATCGGTATCGTTAGCGGAAGCGGCCTGGAAAGGCCAGCCGAAGAGGGTGATAGCCCCGTATGCGAAAGCGATCCGACTCTCGGCCGTGTCCCTGAGTACCACGTGGAAGGTCTCTCATGTGGGAACCTGGGCGGACCACCGTCCAAGGCTGAATACTCCTGGCGACCGATAGTGAACTAGTACCGTGAGGGAAAGGTGAAAAGCACCCCGGGAGGGGAGTGAAATAGTACCTGAAACCGTGCGCTTACAAACAGTCAGAGGGTGTTGTGCGGGACGCTTGCGTGCCGCATAGCCTGATGGCGTGCCTTTTGAAGAATGAGCCGGCGAGTTACTTGCAGGTGGCAAGGTTAAGTCCGCGAAGGACGAAGCCGCAGCGAAAGCGAGTCTGAATAGGGCGTCAGAGTCGCCGCGAGTAGACCCGAAACCGAGTGACCTACCCATGGGCAGGTTGAAGCGGAAGTAATGTTCCGTGGAGGACCGAACTCGTCAACGTTGAAAAGTTGTGGGATGACCTGTGGGTAGCGGTGAAATGCCAATCGAACTCGGAGATAGCTGGTTCTCCCCGAAATAGCTTTAGGGCTAGCCTCGGGGGTTAAGTCGTGGGGGTAGAGCACTGAATGGGCTAGGGGGCTTCCCGCTTACCAAACCCAATCAAACTCCGAATCCCATGACTGCACACCCCGGGAGTCAGACTGCGAGGGCTAAGCTTCGTGGTCGAGAGGAAAACAGTCCGGACCGACAGCTAAGGTCCCAAAATCCAGGCTAAGTGGGAAAGGATGTGGAGTCGCTTAGACAACCAGGATGTTGGCTCAGAAGCAGCCATCATTTAAAGAGTGCGTAACAGCTCACTGGTCAAGTGATTCCGCGCCGAAGATCCAACGGGGCTCAAGCCTGGTACCGAAGCTTCGGATTGGTGTGGCCTTCGGGCCGCGCCAGTGGTAGGGGAGCGTTCCGCTCAGCAGTGAAGGTCGACCGTGAGGACGGCTGGAGCGTGCGGAAGTGCGAATGCCGGCATGAGTAGCGAAATGCACGTGAGAAACGTGCACGCCGTATGTCTAAGGTTTCCTGAGGAAGGTTAATCCGCTCAGGGTTAGTCGGACCTAAGCCGAGGGCGAAGGCCGTAGGCGATGGACAATCGGTTGATATTCCGATACCACCGACGATCGTTTGCACCGCAAGGTGCCTGGTCCGTGGATGCCGGTGAGCTGAGGCAGCGCAAGCTGTCGAGGCAGCCGGTGAGAAGCGGTCCTGAGAGCAATGGCGTAACCGGGAACGGTAGGTTGAGCGCACTCTGGCTATGTGCGTCTAAGCCGGTAGGGGGAGAAGGTAGGCAAATCCGCCTTCTCATAACTCCGAAAAGCGAATGAAAGGCGAAAGCTGATTCGACCGAGCCGATCCTGCAAGAAAAGCGTCTAGCGAGATCAGAGGTGTCCGTACCGCAAACCGACGCAGGTAGACGGGTAGAGCATACCAAGGCGATCGGAAGAACCCTCGTTAAGGAACTCGGCAACATGACCCCGTAACTTCGGGAGAAGGGGTGCCTCGCAGCCGCGCATTTCGGTGTGCCGCTGATCGAGGCCGCAGTGAAACGGCCCAGGCGACTGTTTAGCAAAAACACAGGTCTCTGCTAAAGCGAAAGCTGACGTATAGGGGCTGACGCCTGCCCAGTGCCGGAAGGTTAAGAAGAGGGGTGCAAGCCCTGAATTGAAGCCCCGGTAAACGGCTGCCGTAACTATAACGGTACTAAGGTAGCGAAATTCCTTGTCGGGTAAGTTCCGACCCGCACGAATGGCGTAACGATCTGGGCGCTGTCTCAACGAGGGATCCGGCGAAATTGAAATACCTGTGAAGATGCAGGTTACCCGCGGCAGGGCAAAAAGACCCCGTGGAGCTTTACTGTAGCTTGATATTGGACTGAGGTTCAGCATGTGTAGGATAGGTGGGAGACTTTGAAGCTGGGGCGCTAGCCTCGGTGGAGTCAACGTTGAAATACCACCCTTGTTGGATTTCGGCTCTAACGGCGACCCGTGAATCCGGGCGCCGGACAGTGTCTGGTAGGCAGTTTGACTGGGGCGGTCGCCTCCTAAAGAGTAACGGAGGCGCCCAAAGGTACCCTCAGGCTGAATGGAAACCAGCCGAAGAGTGCAAAGGCATAAGGGTGCTTGACTGCGAGACCTACAAGTCGAGCAGGGACGAAAGTCGGGCTTAGTGATCTGGTACCTCCGAGTGGAAGGGGTATCACTCAACGGATAAAAGCTACCCCGGGGATAACAGGCTTATGGTGCCCAAGAGTTCACATCGACGGCACCGTTTGGCACCTCGATGTCGGCTCGTCGCATCCTGGGGCGGAAGTACGTCCCAAGGGTTTGGCTGTCCGCCAATTAAAGCTGGTACGCGAGCTGGGTTCAGAACGTCGTGAGACAGTTCGGTCTCTATCCGCCGTGGGCGTAGGGAACTTGCGAGGAGCTGCTCCTAGTACGAGAGGACCGGAGTGGACGAACCTATGGTGTTCCAGTTGTCGTGCCAACGGCATTGCTGGGTAGCCATGTTCGGCAGGGATAAGCACTGAAAGCATCTAAGTGCGAAGCTCGCCTCAAGATGAGGTTCCCCACCGGGTTAACCGGGTAAGACCGCAGCGAGACTAGCTGTTTGATAGGCCGCACGTGTACGCGCAGCAATGCGTTCAGCGAAGCGGTACTAACGGTCGAGGGCTTGACCTATTTTCACGCGTCTAGCACGTGGCTGGACGCGGATTTCCGAGACGATACAAATCGGTGCTTCCAGAGTCGGTTGACCCGCCCCATTCGGGGTGTGGGGTCGCAATTGAAGAATATCCCGGTGACGCTAGCGGAGAGGAACCACCCGTTCCCATCCCGAACACGGAAGTTAAGCTCTCCAGCGCCGAAGATACTCGGGGGGCAACTCCCTGGGAAAATAGGTCGTCGCCGGGATATTTGCTTTCCCGGCGCCTGGTGAGCCGCCCCCGATGCCCCGGCCCCGTATTCTTGGGGCGTGGAGACCATCTGCCCGCTCCTGACCCTGGGCGGTGACCCGCGTGCCGTGTCGGCGGTCGCCGACCCCGCGCACCGGTGTGCGGCCAGCGGGTCGCTCTCAACAATCGATCGCGATCACCAGGTTCGCTTCTGCCTGGGGGGCGGCTACGAAGGCTGCACCCGGTATCAGGCCCATCTCGAGGAAGTCGGGCCGGTCGGGCCGACCTGGGGGCCAGCGGCTCCGGACGCGACCTACGGATCAACCCGCGTGGTCCTGGAGGCCGCGCCACGGGCGATCATCCCGCCCCGCTCGCGTCGCCTGGGTACCGCCGCCCTTGTCGTGATCCTGCTCATCGGCATTGGCGCGGCGGTGGCCTGGTTCGGACTGCGGGGGCTGCAGGGCCTGGTGTCTCCGCCGGATGCGTCCCCATCGCCTTCGGTCGCGGTATCCCCATCGCCCTCGCCCGAACCGAGCGAGACCGGCTCGCCGCTGGCGTCGCCCAAGGCAACCCCAGAACCGACCCCGACGCCAGCTCCGAGTCCTACCCCGGCTCCGACCCCCGTGACCTACATCGTGCAGCAGGGGGACACGCTCAACGCAATCGCGGCCCGCTTCGGAACGACCGCCCAGGCGATCCGGGACGCCAACGGCATCACCGGCGACATCATCCACCCCGGCCAGGTCCTGATCATCCCCGTGCCCTAGGACGGCGGCTGACAGGTCCGGCAGAACGTCGTCGCCTCGTCTCCGCCGATCTGGCGCAGTGGCTTCCCGCACCGCGGGCACGGCTCGCCGCCGCGGAGGTGGATCCGCAGGAACTCACGATGCTGGACCTCGATATCGGGCGGGACGAGCTCGCGCAGGCGGGACGTTGCCTCGGCCAGGACCTGGCGCATGGATTCGTAGAGCCGGTCCACGTCCTCGGGTCCCAGGCTGCTGCGGCGGCGCAGCGGCGCCAGCTGTGCCGCCCACAGGATCTCGTCGCTGTACGCATTCCCGATGCCGGCCACGAAGCGCTGGTTGCGAAGCAGCGATTTCAGCTCCCCCGGGTGGCGCCGAATGCGCGCCCGGAACGCGTCCAGGGTCAGGGCGGGATCGTCCGCGTCCGGACCCATGTCAGCCCAGTTGGGCACGTGGTCCAGCTGCGGGCGTGTCACGAGATAGAGCTTGCCGAGCATCTCCCGGTCGACGTACCGCAGCTCGCCGCCATCGGTGAAGATCAACCGCAGCCCGGTCCGCGCCCGCACCCGCAGTCCCGGTTTATTGAGCAGCCAGAACCGCCCTGCCAGCATGGGATTGGCAAGCAGGAGGCGGTCCTCTTTCCCATCGCGGAGAAGCGGCAGGAATAGGAACTTCCCACGCCGCGAGGCCGGCCCCAGGGTCATGCCCCGCAGGGCCTCGAGGTCGTCGGCGGTGGCCCGCAGCAGGATGGGGGCCGGGGCCGAAGCCTTGGCGATCTCACGACCAGTCGCGCGCCGCGCCAACTCCTCGGCCACGACCGTCAGATCTGGCAGCTCAGGCACGCTCGGGAACCATTGACTCCGATGGTATGCTACGCCGGCCTCTGATCAGGACAACCATATAAACGTGCGGGACGCCGTCACAAACGCCCAGGAGGAGAGCACCGAGTCGTCGCCACGAGGACCAGGACTGTTCACAACCCGGGCTGACGCCCTCCGCACGCGGAGGGCGGTTCTGTTTTCAGAGAGACCGATACCGACAGGAGCAACCACCACTTGATCGAAGACCCGCAGCCCGCCGCTTCGGCCGACGAGTCCTCGGCTGGATCCGATCCCGCGGCGGACGCGCCGGAAGCACCGACCGCGCAGGCCCCCGAGGCCGCCACTATGGTCGCGGAGCCGGAGGCGGAGCCCGCCCCTGAACCGGCTGCGGAGAACGTCGTCGAGGCACCGGCGCCTGAGACGCCCGCCGTCGAGCCGATGGTCGACGCGTTGACGGCGGAAGCACCCGTTGCGGAATCGACACCGGTCGACGCTGAGCCACGGACCGATGAGGTGGTCGCCGAGGTGGTCGCCGAGGCTGAGGCGGCTGCCGAACCCCAGAGCGAGCCTGAGGCCGTGCCCGAGGTCCGTCCCGAACCGACGACCATGGCCGAGGCCCTTGAACACCCCGATCACGAGGTAAAGAACCTGCGCCACGGGGACGTCGTCGAGGGCGTCGTGGTCCGCATCGATCCCGACGAGCTGCTGGTCGACTTCGGCGGCAAGAGCGAGGGCGTGGTGTCCAACCGCGAGCTGCTGGGCCGGCGCGGCGGACCCCGCGAGGGCGACGAGCCGCGCCAGGACCTGAAGGTCGGCGATCCGGTCCTGGTGTACGTCCTTCAGCCCGAGTCGCCCGAGGGCCACGCCGTCCTGTCGGTCCGCCGCGCCGGCCTCGAGCGCAAGTGGCGCGCGATGCAGGAGCGCTTCGAGGCGGGCGAGATCGTCGAGGCTCGCGTCATCGACCACAACAAGGGCGGGCTGATCGTCGACCTCGGCGTACGCGGCTTCGTGCCGATCTCCCAGATCGTCGACTTCCCCCGACGCCCGCGCGATGAGCAGCCGCGCGACGCGGCCCAGGAGATCGCCGAGAAGCTTCAGCCGTTCGTGGGCCGCACCCTGCGGCTGAAGATCCTGGAGGTCAACCGCAAGGCGAATCGGCTCATCCTCTCGGAGAAGGTTGCCGTCTACGAGGAGCGCCGCGAGAAGCGCGACGAGCTGTTCAGCTCCCTCAACGTTGGGCAGCGGGTGACCGGACAGGTGCGGAGCATTGCGCCCTTCGGCGTCTTCGTCGACCTGGGCGGGATCGACGGGCTAGTCCACAAGAGCGAGCTGTCGTGGAACAAGGTCAACAACCCGGAGACGGCTTATGCCATCGGTGAGGAGGTCGAGGCCGAGGTCATCGACATCAACCACGAGCGGGGCCGGATCAGCCTATCCATCCGTCGCCTCCAGCCCGACCCGTGGCAGGAGTCGGTCGCCAAGTACACCATCGGCGACGTCATCGACGGCACGGTCACCAAGCTGGTCAACTTCGGCGCCTTCGTCCGGATCGAGGAGGGCCTCGAGGGCCTGATCCACATCAGCGAGCTCTCGAACAGCCGCGTCGCCCATCCCGGCGACGTCGTCTCCGAAGGCCAGGAATTGAAGCTGAAGATCATCAGCCTCGACTCCGAGCGCCATCGGTTGGGACTGAGCCTCAAGCAGACTGAGGATCGAACCACGCCGATGGTGCAGCCGCGCTACGAGGAGACGCCCAGCCGTTCGGATGGCGGCGCGCCGCCTGCCGACCGAGCCGAGCGGACCGAACGCGTGGACCATACCGATCGGAGTGAGCGCGGGGACCGGCGCGACCGCGGAGGTCGGGGAGGTCGCGGGGGTCGGGATCGCGACTATCGGCCCGAGGATGCGACCGCGGAGCCCGAGGAAGGCATCGACAACACGATGGCGGCGGCCTTCGCCGAGTCCGGCCTGCTCGACCAGTTCCGCGCCGACGAGCCGGCTGCCGAGGCAGCTGCCGAACCCGCGGTGGCTGAGGCCGTGGCCGCAGAAACGGCAGAGGAACCCGCGGCCGTAGAAGTGGTAGCCGAGGAACCGGCGGTGGCGGAGGCCGCGGAGGAGGAAGCGCGCGAAGCCAGCGCCCTGGCCGACCGGCTTGGTGATCCAGAGCTCCGGATCAGTGCGTGGATGGCGCGCGCGGCAACCGCGGCAGCCGCTGGGCGCTATGCCGATGCGCTCACCTGGGCGCAGCGGCCGTTCGAGCTCGCTGACGAGATCCAAGATCCGGACCTGGCCTCGGAGCTTCACTACGCGCCGATCCCGCCCGCGATGGCGCTCGGACACTTCTCGGAAGCGCGACGCCTCGCGCTCCGCTACGACGAAGAGTGCCTTCCCCTCACACCACATCACCGCGTCCACGGCATCGCCACGAGGGTGGAGGTCGAGGAGCTCCTGGGTGCGTGGGACGAGATCCGAGCGCTCGAGTCGCGCATCCGCGAAGCGGTCGTGGCAAATCTCGGCACGCCGTGCGTTCGCAACCCACGCACCCTCCTGGTCTGCGCGGTCGCCGCCGCCGCAGCCGGCGACCACGACGAGTCAAGGCGCCTCGAACACGATGCCGACGCACTGGGCATGGAGGGATATCCCGTTCTGCTCGACCCGCCTCGGCTCCGCCTGGCCCTCCTTCGCGGCGAGCTCGATCGGGTCGAGGCGCTGCTCGGCGATCCGGCCGCGCGACATTACTTTTGGTTCGGCCTCTCCGCGCAGGCGACGAGACTCGACGCGCTCGCTGCCCTTCGCGACCGCGAGAAGATCGAGGAGGAG
>Ga0209887_1000631_pt1 | contig 10726 bp, 10 predicted proteins | sample GWRWN1_30_40_FD_187230 | JGI IMG/M metagenome (GOLD analysis project Ga0209887, IMG submission 187230) | Riverbed sediment microbial communities from areas with no vegetation in Columbia River, Washington, USA - GW-RW N1_30_40 (SPAdes)... | ecosystem: Environmental > Aquatic > Freshwater > River...
TCAACTAGAGGTTCACATCCGAGGGGGTTCGAAGCGGCGTTTCCCCAGGTAGACCGGGGGCGGAAGCACCCGGGGGAGCGGAGGTCGAGGATGGAGACTCCTCAGAACTACCTCGCCGTGATCAAGGTGGTTGGTATCGGCGGCGGGGGGGTGAACGCGGTCAACCGCATGGTCGAAGCCGGGCTCCGAGGGGTGGAGTTCGTGGCCGTGAACACCGACGCCCAGACCCTGCTGATGTCCGACGCCGAGGTCAAGCTGGACATCGGCCGGGAGACCACCCGAGGGCTGGGGGCGGGGTCGGACCCTGAGGTGGGGCGGCGAGCCGCCGAGGAGCACCGCGAGGAGATGGAGGAGCTCCTGAAGGGCTCCGACATGATCTTCATCACGGCCGGTGAGGGAGGTGGCACGGGGACCGGCGGCGCGCCCGTCGTGGCCGAGCTGGCCCGCAAGGCCGGAGCCCTCACGATCGGCGTCGTCACGAGACCGTTCGGGTTCGAGGGCCGCAAGCGCGCCACCCAGGCGGACTTGGGGATCTCGGAGCTGAAGAAGGCCGTCGATACCCTCATCGTCGTTCCCAACGACCGGCTGCTGCAGGTCTCCGATCCGCACACGCCGATCGTCGATGCCTTCCGCATGGCCGACCAGGTGCTGTATCAGGGCGTCGAGGGCATCACCTCGCTCATCACGACCCCCGGCCTCATCAACTTGGACTTCGCCGACGTGAAGGCCGTGATGCTCGGGGCCGGCTCGGCGTTGATGGGGATCGGTCACGGATCGGGCGAAGATCGGGCGGAGGAAGCCGCGAAGGCGGCCGTCTCCTCCCCGCTCCTCGAGTCGTCCATCGAAGGCGCGCGCGGCGTGCTGCTGTCGATCGCCGGTCCGACGGACCTCAAGCTGCACGAGGTCAACAAGGCGGCCGACGCGATCACCCGGGTGGCGCACCCCGACGCCAACATCATCTTCGGAGCGGTCGTGGACGATGCGCTTGGGGAAGAGGTCCGGGTCACCGTTATCGCGGCGGGCTTCGACAAGCTCGTCGAGCGGGCCGGCCGGGAAGGACGGCTGTCCCGGATCCTGGAAGAGCCGGTGTCGATCCCCGAGGCGCTCGAAGAGGAGCAGGAACCAGGACCCGTGCCCTCGATCCTCATCGACGAGGAGGACGAGATCTTCAAGCCGGTGCCCGAGCGGGTGCCGTTCGACGCGGAAGAGGATCTGGACATCCCGGATTTCCTGAAGAGTTGAACGCAGGACCTTCGTCCTGCGACCGACGGTCGTGGGGCGGGGAGGCACGATGGTTCGAGAGGCGCCCTTCCCCCGCCTCTGGGCACGCCCCCCCGCCCCTCACCCCCCGCGTCGGATCAGGGTCGACCTGCGAACATCTTGCCGTGAGCCCGTTCGAACGTCGAGCCCCGGGGGGCGGCGCCGATGCGCTCGTCTCCGTCGAGGGACATGCCTCCCACCCTGTGAAACGGGTCAACGACCTTCAACTATTGTCAACTTCTGTTCACTCATGGTGCTAGACTCCCGCGAAGCCGTGCTGGCGAACCTGTCCCGAGTCCGGGACGGCATCGCAAAGGCCTGCGAGCGTTCCGACCGTGACCCGGCGGCGGTTCGCCTGGTCGCGGCGAGCAAGGCGGTGCCCGCGGAGGCCGTGCGATGGGCCCACGAGGGCGGGGTCGAGGACTTCGGAGAGAACTACGTGCGAGAGCTGGAGGCCAAGCGCGAGGCGGTCGAGGGTCCACGGTGGCATTTCATCGGGACCCTGCAGAGCCACACAGCGCATCGGGTGGCCGACCTGGCCGACGTGGTGCAAACGCTGACGCCGGGCAACGCCGTCGGGCGCCTGTCCCGGCGCGCCGCGCAGCGCGCCCGCCGGATCCAGGCGCTCATCGAGGTGGACTTCACCGGCGAGCGGACCGGGGTGGCTCCGCAGAGGTGCGTGGACTTTGCCGACGAGGTCTCGGCCATGCACGGCCTCGAGTTGCGTGGCCTCATGACCCTGCCACCCATGCCACAGGCGCCCGAGGATACGCGACCATGGTTCATCCGCCTCCGCGAGCTGCTGTCGGAGGTGAGGGCCACGCATCCGCAGGCAATGGAGCTCTCGATGGGAATGTCGGTGGACTATGAGGTTGCGGTGGAGGAAGGCGCTACGATGGTCCGGGTCGGGACGGCCCTGTTCGGCGAACGGCCTCCCGCAGGTACGTAGGAGGAGACATGCCAGGCGTGTGGAAGAAGACGCTCACGTACCTCGGCCTCGTCGAGGAGGATGAGTTCGAGCAACTCGATGACGTTGCCGCCCAAACGGAAGCGGCGCCGGTTCGCCGCCTCCAGCGGCCTCACGCCGTCCGTGACGTGCACGCCGAGCCGGACGAGATCGGTCTGGTGCGGACGATTCCCTCCCGTCGCTCGACCGCGTCATCGATCCACAAGTCCGAGCCTCGCCGGTTCAACGAGGCCCGCGAAATCGCCAACCGGTACAAGGACGGTGTCCCGGTGATCATGAACCTGCAGAGCACCGACGACACGATCGCCCGGCGCCTCGTTGACTTCGCCTCCGGCCTCGTCTACGGCCTCGATGGCAAGATCGAAATGGTCGCCAACCGCGTCTACCTCCTCACCCCGGCGAATATCGAGGTCTCCGCGGAGGATCGGGAACGGATCGCCGGCGGTGACTTCTACAACCAGTTCTAGGACGCCTCCGAGGGCGTACCTCGCACCATGATCTGCGCCCAGAGCGCGTTCGCGCAGGTGCTGTGCGTTCTATTGACCGTGTACTGGATCATCCTGCTCATTCGGGTCATCCTGTCGTGGGCGATGTCCCTCGGATGGCGCCCGCCCTACTCGGGGCCGCTGCGAACGATCCTCGATCTGATCGACGACGTGACCGATCCGGTCCTCCGGCCGCTGCGGGCCCTCATCGCGCCGATCCGGGCGGGGGGCGTGGGACTGGACCTCTCGCCCCTCATCGCGTTCGTTATCCTCTTCGTCCTTCGGTCCGTGTTCTGCTAGCCCTGGGGGAAGGCATGAGGAAGAAGAAGCAGGATACGCAGGAGGCCGGGTTCACCACCCCGGCGACGCGGCCCCGGCTGACGCCGATCGACGTCCAACAGAAGGAGTTCCGGCTGGCCTTCCGGGGATACAACGAGCGTGACGTCGACGAGTTCCTGGATCTCGTCACCGAAGAGTTGGCCGCCGTGACCGAGGAGAACCGCCGCCTACAGGACCATGGGGAGCCGAACCTCGCGTCGGGTGGGGGCGCCGACGTGACCTGGGCCTCCCGGGAGGCCGAGGGGATCCTTGAGCGGGCCCGTGCGGACGCCGCCTCCACCGTCGCGGAGGCCGAGGAGCGCGCGGCGGCCATCCTGGCCGCGGCCGGGGTGGGTCCCGCCGACCCTCGAGGGGTCATCGCCCCCTACCTCAACCGGGAGCGAGAGTTCCTCCAGAGCCTGGGTCAGTTGGTGCAGCAGCATGCGGACTCCGTGCGGCGGATGGTGCGGTCGGCCAAGGAGCAGGCCGCGGCCCCATCGCCGGCGGCCCGATCATCAGCCGGGGAGGACGTGGACGAGGGTTCGCGGGTCAGGATCGAACCGGCCGGGGCCAAGCCTGCGGCCGCGCCGCCCCAGCCGCGCGCCGAGGATGCCCAGGCCGAGCCGGCGCCGGGCCGGCATCGCTCCGTCCGGGAACTGTTCTGGGGCGAGGAGTGACTCGGGCCGGGCACGCTCCTGGGCGAATCGTGTGGGGGTCGCCTCATCCCTTCCGAAGGCTGATCGTCACGGCCCTGCCTTCGATCGAGGCTTCCTGACGGACGTCGGCGCCGGCCACCGCCTCATCGCTGAGGCTGGTGGCTAAGGTCTCGCCGGCGATCTCGTCGCGATGCGCGGCCAGCGCGCGAGCGAGATCACCCGTCGTCTGGATACCGAGCTCGATGCGATCGGTGATGTCCAGTCCGGCCGCCTTTCGGGCGTCCTGCACCAGCCGAACCAGCTCGCGGGCGAGCCCTTCCAGCCGCAGTTCCTCGGTCGGCTCGAGCTCGATTGCCACGGTCAGCCCGCCCTCGGCCGCCATTCCCCATCCTCCGGCCGTCTCCTGGGTCAGGTCCACGTCATCGGGTCCCAATGAGACCCCGCCGGAGGAGGTGCTGACCGTCGTGCGCTCACCACGGGCCAGTGCGGCCGCGAGCGAACCGTCGTCGGCGGCAAGGGCCGCCGCCACCTCCTTCACCCGAGGGCCGAGCCTCGGCCCCAGCGTCCGGAAGTTCGGCTTGGCCCGCCACCGACCCAGCTGATCGGCCGACTCGGCGAACACCACGCCCTTCACGTTCAGCTCCTGGGCCACGAGCGGCAGCAGCGGCCGAAGGGCGTCGTGGTCACCCGGGTAGTGCACGACGGCCTCGAGGAGTGGCTGGCGCACCTTCACCTTCGATTCGCTGCGGATCCGCCGACCGAGTTCCACGATCTGCCGGGCCGCCTGCATGACCTCGTCCAGGGCCCGGTCGACCATTGAGTCGTCCGCCTCGGGGTAGTCGGACAGGTGAACCGACTCCGGGAGGCCTCCCCGGCCGCCCGCCAGGTTCCGCCAGATCTCCTCGGAGACGAACGGGGTGAACGGGGCGAGCAGCCGAGCCACCGCGACCAGACTCTCCTGAAGTGTGACGAATGCGGCATCGGTGTCCGCGCCCCCCGCGCCTCCCGGGTCCCAGAAGCGGCGGCGGGCCAGGCGGACGTACCAGTTCGACAGGTCGTCGACGAACCGGGCGATGCGACGCCCGGCGCCGGTGGCATCGTAGCCGTCGAGTCCATCGCGCACCTCATCCGCGACCTGGGAGAGCTGTGACAGGATCCACCGGTCGAGGGGCGGCCGATCCTCCGGCGCGCTGGCGACGTTTTCGGGCACGAAGCCGCTCGCGTTGGCGTAGGTCACATGGAACGCGTACACGTTCCAGAGCGTCAGCAGGAACTGCCGCACTACGTCGTTCAGGATCTCGACGCTGACTCGTCGGTCCGCCCACGGTGATCCACCGGTCAGCAGATACCACCGGAGTGCGTCGGCCCCCACACGCTCCATCACATCCATGGGCTCGATGACGTTGCCGAGGCTCTTCGACATCTTCCTACCCTCGGCGTCGACGATGAGCCCCAGACACACGACGTTCCGGTAGCAGATGGAGTCGAAGTGGAGCACGCCCTCGGCCATCAGCGTGTAGAACCACCCCCGTGTCTGGTCGATGGCCTCGGAGATGAAATCGGCGGGGAACCTCCGCTCGAACGTCTCCCGGCCCCGGCGGAGCTCGGGATGGTACCCCCATTGGGCGAAGGGCATGGCCCCCGAGTCGTACCAGGTGTCGATGACCTCGGGGACCCGGCTGGCCTCCTCACCACATTCGGCGCAGCGCACGGTGACCTCGTCGATCGAGGGGCGGTGGGGGTCGATGCCCGTCACGTCTCGACCGGCGAGCTTCGACAGCTCGGTCAGCGACGCGATCGCCGTGTCGTGGTGCTTCGAGCAGCGCCAGATCGGGAGGGGCGTGCCCCAGTAGCGCTCCCGGGACAGCGCCCAGTCCACGTTGTTCGCCAGCCAGTCGCCGTACCGGCCGTGCTTGATGTGCTCTGGGTACCAGTTCACTGACTCGTTCACTTCGAGGAGCCGGTCCTTCACGGCGGTGGTGCGGATGTACCAGGAGCTTCGGGCCATGTAGATCAGAGGCGTGGCGCACCGCCAGCACAGCGGGTACGTGTGCTCGATCGTCTCGGCCCGGACGAGGAGCCTGCGGCGCCGGAGGTCCTCGATGATCAGGGGATCCGCGTCCTTGAAGAATGCCCCTCGGACGAACGGGGGCGCCTCGTCGGTGAACCGCCCCTCGCCGTCCAGGGGCTTGAATGTCCGCCAGCCCTCACGGCGCCCGATCTCCAAGTCCTCCGGACCGAATGCAGGGGCCAGATGGACCACGCCCGTTCCCTCCTCGAGCGAGACGAAGTCTGCGGCCACCACCCGGTGCGCGCCCTCGACGTTGGGGTACAAGGGTTCGTACAGCGAACCGACCAGGCGCTCGCCGGGGAGCGTCTGCGTGACGTGCCAGCCGCGCGCCTCGGTGGCCCAGCCGGGGTCGCCGGTGAGTGCGCGAAACGCCGCCTCGGCCAGGATCAGCCGGTCCCCGTCGGCATCGAGTTCGACGTACACGGCATGTGGCTTGACCGCCACCCCGGTGTTGGAGATCAGCGTCCACGGTGTGGTCGTCCACCCGAGCATCGACGCCCCGACCAGGTCCGGGTCGGTGGCCTCCTCGATCCTGAATTTCACGTACACGCTCGGGTCCTGGACCTGCTCGTAGCCCATCGCGACCTCGGCATCGGAGAGCGGCGTGCCGCATCGAGGGCAGTACGCGGTGACCCGGTCGGCCTCGAAGAGCAGCCCCCGCCCGTGCAGCTGCTTGAGTGACCACCAGACGCTCTCGATGTATTCGGTGTTCATGGTCCAGTAGGCATCCGACGTGTCGATCCAGAACCCCAGCCGCTCGGTGAATCGCTCCCAGTCGTCGACATATCGGGTGACCGACTCGCGGCACAGCCGGTTGAACTCCGCGATGCCGAACGCCTCGATGTCCCGCTTGGTCCGGGTTCCGATCTCCTTCTCCACCTCGAGCTCGACCGGCAGGCCGTGGCAGTCCCACCCCGCCTTTCGTCCGACGGAATGACCGGTCATCGTCTTGAACCGGGGGTAGAGGTCCTTGAACACCCGGGCCTCCGTGTGGTGGATCCCCGGCTTGCCGTTCGCCGTGGGCGGGCCCTCGTAGAACACCCACTCGGGGGCGCCCGCCCTGGCGTTCAGGCTCTTGGCGAAGATGTCCGCATCGCCCCAGAACCGCAGGATGCGTCGCTCGAGTTCCGGGAAGTTCACCTTCGGATCGACCGGCTCGAACCGCACCATTCACACTCCCGACAAAACGAAACGCCCCGTCCCCGTTGGAGGGACGAGGCGAATGCCCCGCAGTACCACTCCGCGTTGCCGGCACCTCTCGGGCGGCGGCTCGGAGAGGATGTTCGAAGGGACCGGGCGCCGGGCTTCCACCTTCCCGGCTCGGCTGCCTGGGCTTCCCCTCCTACTCGTTCCCGTCAACGCCTGTCGCGGGCCATGCTACATGCCGGAGCCATCGAGGTCACGGGCGGGTGCCGCCGGGCGCGTCCGGGCCGACTCTCCGGCGGCCCGATGCCCTGCCGCACAATGGCGGGCCGGTGTTTGTCGGTCGTAACGGGCAGTGTTACCGTCCCTGTCCCATGGCCGCGAAGACCGCCTTCACCAAGAAAGAGCTCGACGACCTGCGCGAACGGCTTGTGGAAGAGAAGGAGCAACTGCAGGTCCAACTATCAACCATCGAGGAGGCGACCTTCGCCACCTCGCAGTCGGACATGTCGGGGGAAGTTTCCTTCGACGACGAGAACGCCGATGCCGGGACGTTCACCTTCGAGCGGGAGCGGGATCTGTCGATCGAGAACAACGTGCGGGACCTTCTCCGCAAGATCGACCGGGCCCTGGCCAGGATGGACGACGGCACCTACGGGATCTGCTCCAGGTGCGGCAAGCCCATCGAGAAGGCCCGGCTGAAGGCGCTGCCGTACGCGGACCTCTGCATCAAGGACGCCCAGGCCCAGGCACGCTCCAGGTAGCGGGACGGCCGTGACCGGGGCGCGGCGGCTGGCCGCCTGGCTCTACGCCACCGCCGGCCTAACCTATCTGGCCGATCGCATCACCAAGCTGTGGGCCGAGCGCTCCCTGGCAGGCCGGCCGCCGGTGACCGTCATCCCCAGTGTGCTCCAGCTCAACTACACGACGAACTCTGGAGGGGCCTTCGGCCTGGGACAGAGCGCGCCGTGGGCGTTCGCCGCCGCCACCATCCTGGTGGCGGCGGCGATCGTCGCCTCCTCCTTCCGTCTCCGAAACGGCCACGCCGCAGTGGCTCTGGGCCTCATCCTCGGTGGGGCGTTCGGCAACCTGACCGATCGCGCGGCGAGGGGCGACGGCCTGCTGTCGGGACGGGTGGTGGACTTCATCGACTTTCGCGTCTGGCCAGTATTCAACCTGGCCGACTCGGCCATCGTGATCGGCGCCCTCCTGCTCGCCGTGGCAGGCATCCGCCGGGAACGGGAGGCGTGAGGTGGCCGAGGAGTTCGAGGCGACGACGGGCAGGCTGGACGCCGTGGTCGCCAACCAACTCTCCCTGACCCGGGCCGACGCGCAGCGGGCCATCGCCGGCGGTCGGGTCCGGGTGGACGGCGCGCTTCGGCCGAAGTCGCATCGCCTTGCGGGCGGCGAGCGGGTGTCCGTGGACCTGGCCGGGATGGGCGACGTGCCGCCCGAAGGCCCGCCCGTCGAGGTCCGGTATCGCGACCCCTCCCTGCTGATCGTGAGCAAGCCGGCCGGCCTGCCAACCCACCCCACGGCGGGCCGGCTCACCGGGACGTTGGTCAACCGCCTCGTCGGGATGGGGCTCCCGCTGTCCTCGGCCGGGGGGCCGCTTCGTGCCGGCATCGTGCACCGTCTCGACGCCGGGACCTCGGGCCTTCTGATCGTGGCCTCCACCGATGAGGCCCACCTGGCGCTGACGCCAATGCTCCGGCGGCACGAGATCGACCGCCGCTACCTGGCACTCGTCCGGGGGGTCGTGACGCACGACCAGTTCGCGGTGGAGGCCCCCCTGGGGCGGGTGGGGTCGCGGATACGGGTACGGGCGGTGACCGGGAAGGAGGCCGAGACGCTCTTCGAGGTCCGCGATCGGTTCGATCGGGCCACCCTCCTGGAGGCCGCTCCCACGACGGGGCGGACCCACCAGATCCGGGTCCACCTGTCCGCGGTGGGCCATCCGGTCCTGGGCGATCGGACCTACGGCGGGGGAGGGGACGATGCGAAGCGCCTCGGGCTGACCCGGCCTTTCCTCCATTCATGGAGGCTCTCGTTCGAGCATCCGATCACGGGCGAGCGGATCGAGGTGGAGGACCCGCTGCCGCCGGACCTCATCCTGGCCCTCCGGCGGGTCGGGGGAGAGGGCTGACCCGCCCGATCATCTGCCCACCCGGGCAGGTTCCTTCAGGAACAGCGCGTGCTGCGTTCGCACCTCCTCCCGGGAAGCCAGAATGGCGTCCTCCACGTCGGGGGGGAGCGATCGCGACTCGATGAGGTCGGAGATCTTCTTCGGATCGACCGACCGGACTCGCTCCCAAAGCCCCAGCGGTTCCAGGATGGCTCGGAGCCTGTCCTCGTCGGGAGCGGTCACGTGCTGGGGCCGGCGATCCACCGCCGCCCCGTCCGAGCCGAACAGCCGTCCGTAGGCGTGCTCGTCGCAGAACGCGTTGATCAGCGCGGCCAGCTCGTCGATGCGCCGGTACACCTGCCGGCCCTGGCGCTTGAGCGAGATCCACTCGTCCACGATCTCGCTCATCCGGGGCGCGGGATCGCCCTCTTGTTTCTCGTACTGGTGGCGGAACAGCGGACACAGGCGCTGGTAGTCGCACCAGTCGCACAGGGGGTTCTGGCGGGGCTCGAACTTGCCGGCCGCGATCCGTTCGGCCACGGTGGCGATGCGCCGCCGGAGGTCGTCCACGTCGGCGGCTGTTCGCGTGGTCGTCATGCGCTGGCCGGGCAAGAGGTAGTAGAGGGTCAGCCGCTCGGGCTCGATGCCCCACACCTCCTTCGCCGCCAGGTGATACATCGAGAGTTGCAGGTCGCGGTCGATGGCGGACTGCGGCGGAAGCCTGCGGCTGGTCTTGTAGTCGATGATCTCGTACCCGCTCCCTGGGATGCGATCCATCCGGTCGATCGTCCCGCTGATCTGGACCCCCTCGACATCGATCCGGAACCGGAACTCGAGGGCCGCAGGGATCCGGTAGCGCTCCGCGTTCTCCCGGTGGTACTGCTCGAGCACCTGGCGTCCGTGCTCGAGGTACATGTGCTCCTCGGACTCGGTGGTGAAGCCATCGCGCACCCAGACCATGTCGAGCATCTCCCGGAGCTCGGGGAGCGAGGGAGCCACCGGGACCGGCCGGCTGTGGAACCGGTGGAGCGCCTGATGCAGCGAGTCGCCGAAGGACAGCGCGGGCGACGAGGCCGTCGGGACCTTATCCTCGTATTGGAATTTGAACTTGGCGGGGCAGGTCTCGTAGGTCGAGATGCTGCTGTACGAGAGCCTCAGGCCGACCACCTCGACGTTTGACAGCGGGTCTCGGGAGTATAGAGTTGGCGGGCGGCGAATTACAAGTCTGTAAGTTCTGAACAGCGAATGCACAGGTTGTCCACACGGCGCCCGGCCGTTCCGTCAACGAGGTGGCGAGGGGAGCATGGCGGCTCGTAGCTTCGTCCACCTGCACACCCATACCGAGTACTCGCTCCTCGACGGGGCATCGCGGATCGGCGCCCTGTTCGGGCAGGCGCGGGAGTTCCAGATGCCGGCCCTGGCGGTGACCGATCACGGGTCGATGTTCGGGGCGCTCGAGTTCTACGAGGCCGGTCGGGCGGCCGGGGTCAGGCCCATCCTGGGCGTCGAGGCCTACGTCGCGCCCGGCTCGCGGTTCGACCGCACGCCCGGTGAGAGCGAGGAGAAGTACCGGCACCTCACCATCCTGGCCCGCGACGACGCGGGGTATCGCAACCTCCTGCGACTGGTCACCGACGCCCACCTCGAGGGGTTCTACCACCGGCCCCGGATCGACAAGGAGCTGTTGGCGGAACGTTCCGG
>Ga0209887_1000632_pt1 | contig 10703 bp, 10 predicted proteins | sample GWRWN1_30_40_FD_187230 | JGI IMG/M metagenome (GOLD analysis project Ga0209887, IMG submission 187230) | Riverbed sediment microbial communities from areas with no vegetation in Columbia River, Washington, USA - GW-RW N1_30_40 (SPAdes)... | ecosystem: Environmental > Aquatic > Freshwater > River...
ACGCCGATTGCTTGATCAACAGGCGTGGTCGAAGATCCCGCGGGGTGCCGGGCGCTTTGCGAACAACCGTGTGGATCTGCGGGTCTAGCACGATGCCCACCAACTCCATCAGGGTTGATGGAGCATCGGGCGATGCAGTGGCGCTCGCCCTGGTGCTCCTGAGATGATTGACTCGCTCAGGCTTCCAGCTGTTTCCCGTAATCATCCACGCCTCCCGAGTTCTGTGGGTTGAGGCTGATTTACCCAGCCACAACCGACCTAAACATCAGCCACCTGGCGCGGGAGGCTGCCCGGCTTGCGTACTGGACTAAGGCTGTCGCTGGCGTTCGGGGGTGGTGTCGACTACCTCACGCGTCTCGCTTTTGAGCTGAAGTTCGCCATTCACCAACTCGTATGTTTTGCGCAATCGAACGACATGACCACCTTCAATCTTCGTTGTCACCTCGATGCGCCGCACGACTTGCCCATCGCGGAGTGTGTCCTCGACGTTCTGGATAATGTGTCCACTCGGTCCATCAGCCGCCATCGATCTGTGCACCACGGTTTCGACGTTGACCCGTGCCGGACTCGCAACAGCTGGTGCCGGGTCCGCGTTCGCTGTTTCCTGCGCGGGAAATTGCAGTGGGTCGACGAGCGAGACAGAAAGGGGATCCATCGCCCGTCCATTGACGCGGATCTCGAAATGCAGGTGGGGACCCGTGCACCGTCCGGTGCAACCGACTCGGGCGATGAGCTGGCCCGCGGAGACGTTCTGGCCGGTGCGAACCGCTAGTGAGGACGCGTGGCCATACAGAGTCGTCCACCCATTGCCGTGATCGATGATGACCGTGCGTCCGTAGGCATGGTACCAGCCTGCAAACACGACAACCCCGTTTCGGGCTGCCACGATAGGAGCGCCCCGGTCGGCTCCGATGTCGATGCCGCTATGATGCCGGCGCCGTCTCCAACCGTACCGCGACGTCAGCATACCGCGGGCCGGCCACACAAACTGGTGGCGGGCAACAACACTTGGGAGACGTGGCGTCGAGCCTGGGGCTTGGGTATTCGGAACCGGAATCTTCAGCCGCTGCCCCACGCGGATCGCATCAGGGCTGCGTAGCCCGTTCACCTGCGTGATGAGTTCGACGGAGACGCCATAGGCGCGCGCGAGAGACCAGAGGGTCTGACCTTCGCGGATGACGATATACGTATACGAAGGCCGGGCGCTCTGTGCCGGTGCTTCTGTAGTGAGGACAAAAAGGATGAGGAGAGCAGTAAGAATTCCTGCGCCCCGAAAGCCCGCCGCCTCTCGCATCGTCTGTGTCCTGCCGGAGCGCCCCACCATAGACCGGCAGCCTGGAAGATCGAGCCCCCCGACTCGTCGCCGACATCAAGAGCCTGCCCTCAATCTCCAATGCCCAGACACGAGATCTCCGCAGCCGGTCACGGTTGCTTGGCTCCTCGAGGGTCGCGTATAATACCTCTGTTCGTGGGGACGTGGCTCAGTTGGGAGAGCGCCTCGTTCGCAACGAGGAGGTCGGGGGTTCGACTCCCCTCGTCTCCACCAGTTAGATCACTGGGGGGCCCAAGCGGGCCCTTCCTGTTTATCCGGAAGGTATATTATTGAGGAAGGTTAGAGCTTAAGACGTGAAACAGATCAGACGAGCGTTCCAGCTTCCTCCTGGGCGGCAGTGGTGGCGCCTTCCTCTTTTTATCGGTGCCGGAGTCCTCGGCGCCGCCCTCATTGCCTTTGGCATCTTTGCGGGGATGACGATCTCCTTCGCGCGGTCTCTTCCGGACGTCAGCGCCCTCTACAACCCGCCCAGCGAGTCCACCCGGATTTACGCCAGTAACGGAGAGCTTATTGCGAGCCTCTACCGCGAGAACCGCGACATCGTCAAGCTCAGCGAAATCCCTAAGTCGTTGCAGCAAGCTGTCATCGCCGTCGAAGATGATCGCTTTTATCAGCACCGCGGCGTGGACATGCGCGGCACGCTCCGCGCGGTCTGGCGCAACTTGCAGGCCAGGGAATTGATCGAGGGCGGGAGCACGATCACGCAGCAGCTTGCCCGCAGCATCTTCCTCACGCAGAAACGTCAGGTCAGCCGGAAGCTTGCGGAGATGATCCTGGCGGTCGAGATCGAGCGTCGCCTGACCAAGACCGAGATCCTTGAACGGTACCTCAATCAGGTGTACTTCGGGCACGGCGCCTATGGGGTCGAGCTGGCGGCCCGTGTGTACTTCGGAAAGCACGCCAAGGATCTGAATCTCGGCGAAACTGCGCTGCTTGCGGGGTTGATCCGCGGGCCATCCATCTACTCGCCGTACCAGAACATGAAACTGGCCAAAGAGCGGCAGTTGGTGGTGCTGCGCCGGATGGTTGAGCTGGGCTATATCACAGGGGAGAAGGCGCGCGCGGTCGCAGGCCGGCCGATCAAACTGGCGGCAGAGAGCAACGCGGGTTTGGTGGGCATCCGCGCACCGTATTTCGTCTCGTACATTCTGCCGTACCTGCTCGAGCGCTACGGCGAAGACCTCGTCTACGACGGAGGCCTCCGCGTGTACACCACGCTCGATCTGAAGATGCAGATCGCCGCCGAGCAGGTGGTTCGCGACGGCATCGATGCGGTCCGCAAGAACCTGAAGGTGTCGCAAGCGGCCCTCGTGGCGATCGATCCGACCACAGGGTATGTGCGGGCGATGATCGGTGGGTACGATTTCGCCCAAAGCCAGTTCAACCGCGCGTGGCAGGCGCGGCGGCAGCCGGGGTCGGCGTTCAAGCCCTTCATTTACGTGACGGCGCTCGCCAACGGGATGTCGCCGGCCAGGATCATCGAGGACACCCCGGTCACCTACAACATCCCGGGGTTCAAAGTCTGGAAGCCCAAGAACTATGATGGAAGGTTTTCCGGCAGAGTGACGATGCGCCAGGCGATCGAGCGATCGATCAACATTCCTGCGGTCAAGACGCTGGACGAGCTCGGTCCGGAACAGGTCATCACGTACGCAAAGCGGATGGGCATCAAGAGCCCGCTGCAACCGAATCTTTCACTCGCGCTCGGATCAAATGAGGTCCCTCCGCTGGAGATGGCCTCGGCGTTCGGAACCCTGGCCACCCTCGGCCTTCGGACTGAGCCAGTTGCCGTTCGCAAGGTGGTCTCCCAGGACGGCCAGGTATTGGAGGACAACCTCCCCCGCCAGGAGCTCGTCATGAGCGAAGATGTCGCGTATGTGATGACTGATCTGCTGAAAGGTGTCATCGCGCGAGGGACGGGACGTGCGGCGGCCATAGGCCGCCCGGCGGCAGGGAAGACGGGCACAACCGATGACTACCGGAATGCGTGGTTCATTGGTTACACGCCGAAGTTGAGCACCGCCGTCTGGGTCGGCAATGACGACAACAGCCCGATGCGCCGTGTCGTCGGCGGCACGGTGCCGGCCCGCATGTGGGCGGCGTTCATGAAGGAGGCCACTGCGGAGATGCCGCCAGACGACTGGCGCCGTCCGGAAGGCGTCGTTGCCGTCACCGTGTGCGGGAGTACCGGTCTCCTCGCGACAAGCGCGTGTCCGAACCCGCGCCAGGAGTCGTTTATCCGCGGAACCGAGCCCACCGAGTATGCCTCGGGACAAACGCTCGGAAACGGCGCAACCATCGGGGATCTTCCGCTGACGATCACCTCGCCTGGTAACGGGCAGCACGTCACGTCCCCATTCCAAGTCGAAGGCACAACGGTGCCGGGTGCGACCGTCAGCCTCTCCATTCTCGCCCAGGGGGGATTCCTGCGCATCTCGGTCGCGGAGAGCTATCTGCCCGTGACCTCGGAGGGCAACTTCAGCTACCTCTTCCGGCCCTCGCTGCAGATCCCCGGCGTGCAGTACGTCATTACCATCATCGCCACGACGTCGGAAGGTTCACGCAGCTCGACTACCATTACGGTCTCTGAGCAGTAGCTGAGCCAGAGGAGAGATCATGTCCGGGCATTCCAAGTGGCACAACATCCGTCTAAAGAAAGAGCGCGTTGACCAGGTGCGGGGGAAACTGTTTAGCAAGCTCGCCCGCGAGATCAGCGTGGCGGCGAAGGAGGGCGGGGGAGATCCTGATGGCAACGCACGGCTCCGGACGGCGATAGAGCGGGGGCGTGAAGCTGGGATGCCGTCGGATAACATCGAGCGCGCGATCCAGCGCGGCACCGGCCAGGTCGAAGGTGCGTCGTATGAGACGATTACTTATGAAGGATATGCGCAGGGTGGCGTCGCGCTCATGGTGGAGACATTAACGGACAATCGAAACCGGACGGCCAGCGAAATCCGCAACGTATTCACCAAAAACGGCGGCGCCATGAGCGAGGCTGGATCGGTGGCATGGATGTTCGACCGGAAAGGGCTCATCTCCGTGGACCGATCCAAGGCGACTGAGGACGATGTCCTCGTCGTGGCGCTCGAAGCCGGAGCCGAAGATGTTCGCAGCGTGGGAGATGTCTACGAGATCGTGACCACGCCCGAGCAATTTTACAAGGTGCGCCAGGCCCTCGAGGCAGCCAAGATTCCGGTGGCGTCTTCCGACTTGACCATGGTGCCGAAGTCGACGGTGCGAGTCGAGGGCAAGGAAGCGCAGCAGGTCCTCCGGCTGATGGAGGCGCTCGAGGAACACGACGACGTGCAGCAGGCGTACGCGAATTTCGACATTCCCGACGAAATCTTGCAACAAGTAGGGTAGCGCCGGGTCACCAGCGAAGCCCTTCGTCAGACGATCGCAACGCCGCTTTCAACGCACCACATACGGAGCGCGCTCATGACTATGCTCATCCTCGGCGTCGATCCAGGACTGCGGGTGACAGGGTATGGCCTGGTTGAAGGATCCCCGCAGGGAGTTCGTCTGATTGATTGTGGTCTGATCCGCACCAGCGACGACACCCCTTTCGCCAGCCGGCTGCATGCGATCCACCGAGAGATCTCGCTCATTCTTGCTCAGCACACATTGTCGGCCATTGCGGTCGAGGATCTGTACATGGCCCCTCGATTCCCCCGCACGGCGATCTTGATGGGACACGTGCGGGGCGTCGTCTGCCAGGCGGCGGCCGCCTGTGAGGTCACCGTCCTGTCGCTGCCACCGGCGTCGGTGAAGCGAGCAATCGCGGGGTTCGGCGCGGCCAGCAAAGGCCAAATGCAACTGGCCATTCAACGGTTGTTCGGTCTGCCCTCACCACCCGATGCGCACAGTGCCGATGCGATCGGCATCGCGCTCGTCGCGTTGTCGAGAGAAGGCGTGCCGCAGCAGAGGGTGGCATTCGCTTGATCGCGTACCTTAAGGGACCCATTCTCCGACGCGCCGATGAGTGGGTCATCGTTGAAGCAGGTGGCGTCGGCTACGAAGTGCACCTGCCGGCCGTCATTGCGCGGGCGATTCCCCAGGACCGGGACGGCGTTCCGTCGATCATCGAACTCCACATCTCCTTTCACGCGACGCAGAACCAGCCCAAGCCCCTTCTGATCGGATTTCTGCACGAAGTCGAGCAAGAGTTCTTCGAGCGGTTCATTACCGTGGACGGCATGGGACCGACCAAGGCGATGAAGGCGATTGTCCACCCGATTCATGCGATCGCCGATGCCATTGAGAGGAAGGATGTTCAGTTCCTCAAGCGGCTGCCGGGGATCGGCGAGCGGACAGCCGAGAAGATCGTCGCAACACTCCATGGGAAAATGGGGAAGTACGCGCTGCTGCGAGCGCCTGAGGCGCCCACACCGGTGGGTGAAGATTTCAAAGAAGAAGTCATGGAAGTTCTCACAAAGCAGCTGGGCCACCGGGCAGCCGAGGCCCGGCGCATGGTCGAAGAGGCCTTGCGGCGTCGACCCGGCATGGCGACGGCAGAAGAACTGTTTCAGGAAGTGTACCGTATCGAGCAGGCAGACGCGGTGGCGCGATGACCGATCACGTGGCTGAAGAGCAGTTCATCCGGAGCCTGAGGCCGAAATCGCTGGAAGAGTGCATCGGCCAGAGCAAAGTGATCGAAGGGCTGCGGATCAGCATTCAGGCTGCGCGAGAACGGGAAGAGGCGCTCGACCACGTCCTGCTTCATGGGCCGCCAGGTCTTGGCAAAACCACCCTAGCGAATGTTGTCGCCTATGAGATGGCTGCGAACATCGTCACCACCTCCGGTCCCGCGTTGGAGCGCGGGGGCGACCTGATGGGTATTCTCACCAACCTACAGCCGAAGGATGTCCTGTTTATTGACGAAATCCATCGTCTCTCACGCACGATCGAGGAGTTCCTGTATCCGGCAATGGAAGACTTCGTGGTCAACTTCGTGATCGAGAAAGGAGCGCACGCCCGCACACTCCGGTATCAACTGCCGCCGTTCACCCTGGTCGGCGCGACCACACGCGCGGGACTGTTATCGTCGCCACTCCGGGAGCGTTTCGGCATTTTCCATCACCTGGACTTCTTTACGGTCGAGGACCTCATCCGAGTGGTGAAGCGGTCTGCCTCGATACTGGAGATCGAGATCACGGGCGAGGGCGCCCTGGCGATTGCCTCCCGCGCTCGCGGTACCCCGCGCATCGCCAACCGGCTCCTGCGAAGGGTTCGCGACTACGCTCAGGTCAAAGCCGACGGAACGATCACGGATACGATTGCGGCCGAGGCGCTGGAGTTTGAGGGCGTCGATTCGCGCGGGCTGGACCAGCTGGACCGCGACGTGCTGCAGACGATCGCCACGGTGTATGGCGGCGGCCCCGTGGGAATCGAGGCGGTCGCGGCGACCCTCAACGACGAGCCCCAGACGCTGGAGGAAGTCGTCGAGCCGTACCTCCTCAAGATCGGCTTTCTCACCAGAACGCCGGCCGGTCGCCGGATCACAGCGGTAGCGTGTGAGCATTTGGGGCTCGTGTTGCCCGAGAAAAGCAGCCGCAACCAGGGACAGCTCTTCAACGACGGGAACGCGGGAGTGCGGGAACGCGGGAACGCGGATTGATATTGAGTCTGTTCTTCGCCCGGAGGTAATCGACGCTGGTCCGTCTGATCGTACTGATCGCTCTGCTTGCCTTTACGAGTGTTCCAACTCCACTCCGCGCGGCGACTTCGCCTTCCATCCGAGTGGGCGTCGTGCGCGAGCAAGATCGGGTCGCGATCTCGAGCGATCGCCCTATGGAGGTGGTCAGCTCGTTCCAGCGTGTTACGCTGTCCGCCGGCAACTACGACGTAGTGTCTTCCCCCGTCGGCATCGAGATTTCTGGGGTGGGACAATTCGGGGAGACGGTCCGCATCCTGCCCACCCAAGGCTCGCGCGTGCGGTTGGCGACCCGTCCCTATCGGGGTTTCATCGAAATCCGGCGCACGTCGTCCGGCCGCCTCACAGCGATCAATGAGCTCGAAATTGAAGAGTATCTCTATGGCGTCCTGAAGTTAGAAGTGAGTCCCCAATGGCCGCCTGAGGCGCTGAAGGCTCAAGCCGTCGCGTCACGGACGATAGCGTTCTACAGTCTGGGGCGCTATGCCCGAGAAGGATTTGATGTCCGTCCCACCACGGAGACCCAGGTGTACGGCGGCCTTTCGGCCGAAGATGCCCGTACCAACGCGGCCGTCGATGCGACACGTGGTGAGATCATGACCTTTGCTGATCGACCGATCTTTGCCGCGTTCCATTCAGACTCCGGCGGTCACACGGAGAGCAGCGAGTACGTTTGGGGCGGCCGATATTTCTACCTAAAGGGAGTCAACGACCCTTACAGTTCAGGTGCCGCTTCACAGCAGTGGGCTATCCGGGTTGACCTCCCGGTCATCGAGGAGCGGCTCCGTGGTATAGGCAAGCCCCTCGGTGGTATCACGGGAATTGAAGTCACCGAGACAAGCCCGTCGGGTCGGGCCCAGTCGATCCGGATCATTTCCGAAGCGGGCATGCTGACCCTGAAGGGCACAGAACTGCGCTCTCTCCTCGGCGGGGAACAGCTCAAGAGCACATTGTTTTCCGTGCGGGTAGCTCCAGACACGCACCCAGCGGTGGTGTTCACCGGCCGAGGCTCCGGTCATGGCGTTGGCATGAGCCAGTGGGGCGCGAGGGGTCAAGCTATGCTCGGACGAGGGTATCAAGAAATTCTCCGCTATTACTATTCGGGAGTTTCCTTCGAAACCCGGTAAGGCGGTCGTGGGTCGTAGGTCGTTGGTCGTGGCAATTACCTACGACCTATGACCCACGACCGACGACCGCAGTCATGAAACTGTCTGATTTTGATTACGCGCTTCCTCCCGAATTGATTGCCCAGCATCCGGTTTCGCCGCGAGATGCCGCGCGGCTGATGGTCATCGATCGAACCAGCGGGGCGATCGCCCACCGCACGTTCCGAGACCTTCCTGAGTTCCTTACCCCCGCCGATGTGCTTGTGGTGAACGATACCCTTGTGATCCCCGCGCGCCTCCACGCGCGCAAGAGTACTGGTGGAGCGGTGGAGGTATTGTTACTGCGGCGCGCTTATCAAGAGGGCAGCGGTCCGGGGGTTGAGCTGTGGGAAACGCTGGTCCGTCCAGGCCGGAGGGTGCCCATGGGTGCCCGCATCAAGGTTACCGAAGGTGTCACTGGTGAGGTCATTGATTCATCGCCCAGTGGGGTCCGCACGATACGATTCTCAACATCTCGGCCGCTGCTCGAGGTCGCGCGAACGGTCGGTGAGATGCCGCTGCCGCCCTACATTCACGAGCCTCTGCGCGCGTCTGACGACTATCAAACGGTCTACGCAGAGGTCGAAGGCGCCGTCGCGGCGCCGACGGCTGGCCTGCACTTCACGTCCGATCTCCTCACGCGTATCCGCGACGCGGGGGCACGAGTCCTGAGTATCACCATGCACATCGGTCTCGGCACGTTTCGCCCGGTGAACGTCGAGCGGATCGAAGAACACGTGATGGACGAGGAATGGTACGAGATCAGCTCTGAGACAGCGCGGATTATTTCGTCTGTACACCGACCCGGCCGCGTCATCGTTGTTGGGACTTCCGCGGTTCGCGCTCTTGAGACCGTCGCGGACGAAGACCGTACGATCAGAGCGGGCACCGGATGGAGCCGGCTATTTATCTATCCCGGGTATCGGTTCAAGCTGACGAACGCGCTGGTGACAAACTTCCATCTGCCCCGAACAACTTTGCTGATGCTCGTGAGTGGCTTTGCGGGGCGGGAACTCATACGTCGGGCATACGAGGAAGCTATGGAGGAGCGCTACCGCTTCTATAGTTTCGGAGACGCAATGTTGATTCTGTAGGGCTTGGGGCTTAGGGCTTTGGGCTTAGGGCTTTGGGCCTAAGCCCTAAGCCCCTTAGTCTTCGACTCGTGACCAGCCTCCGCGGTGTGGTGTCCACGCGGCAAGAGGCTGGCCGGTGTAGAGCTCGTCTGCAACCTCATAGCCGGCCTGCTGCAGACGTGCCTTCGCTTCATGGTAGTATCGGTAGTCCAGTTGCCATGTACCGGCCGTGAGCGGGCTCGCATACGCTCCGAGTCCCCCAAGGAGCTTTTTGATGTTTTCCTCCTCAGTGCGCTCGGCGCGGATCTCAACGCCCATCGTGACAGTTCCGCGCGCGCTGACCTTCGCATTTTGCGCTTTCCCCGCTGGCCGGCCCGCGGCGTTCAGCGCTGAGACAGGCGTCTCCAGGGTGGCGGGGGCACTCGGCCCGGCAGCCGCCTGCTCGCCCGGGGCGGTTGCCGCAGCGCGCTGCGCCCGGATTTCGTCAGCTTTTGCCTTGATCGCCGCAAGAATTTCTTCCCGGCTCTTACTCATCTAATCGCCTAGTTCTTCTCGATTTCATCCGCTCCTGGTTTCCCGTAGGGTTCGTGTGGGCATAGATGTACGTAGGAGGGGATCTGACATGGTAAGACCGTTCGGACTTCTCCTTGTCTTTTTGCTTACGCTAGCACTCGCGGCCTTTGCCCAGGGCCAGTCCACCCCCTCAGGTGTAGGCCAGGCCACACCTGAGGCCGCTGCGAAGCCCCCCGCCGGTTCGCTCGCACAACTCAGCACGAAGGGAATCGTGACCGCGAAAGGCGACCGTAGTATTGCGATCCGAGAAAGTGGCGGTGTGCTGCATATCGTTGCCACCCCTCAAACTCAGGTCAGCGGCCTACGCAAGGCGTTCGTGGATATTGCCGTCTCCGACATCGTGCGCGCAGAAGGCATCGCCGCGTCGACTCCCCGAGTCATGACCGCGGATCGAGTGGACGTGCTCTTCGCAGTCGAGGCAACGGAGCGTACACGCGGCAAGCCTCTTCACAAATTGCTCGGGTGGATCAAAAACGGCGGGATTACCGTCGACCTGCCGTAACTCACGAACACCTCCTCACGCTCCCCCTTCCTCCTCGTACCTGCTCTTCAAGGATTGCACAACCGCAGGATCCGCCAGGGTTGTGGTATCACCCAGCACACGTCCTTCGGCGATATCCCGCAGCAGCCGGCGCATGATCTTGCCACTCCGGGTCTTCGGCAGTTCCGCCGTGAACAGGATTTGCTCAGGCCGGGCCAGCGCGCCGATCTTCTTGACGACGTGCTGCTTGAGCGTGTCGGCCATTTGCGTGCCGGGCTGATGTCCTTCCTTTAGCGTGACGAATGCGGCGATCGCCTGCCCTTTGACATCGTGCGTGACACCGATCACCGCCGCCTCGGCGACCGATGGGTTGTCGACGAGAGCCGACTCGACCTCATACGTCCCGATCCGATGTCCGGCGACGTTAACCACGTCGTCCACGCGT
>Ga0209887_1000634_pt1 | contig 10681 bp, 14 predicted proteins | sample GWRWN1_30_40_FD_187230 | JGI IMG/M metagenome (GOLD analysis project Ga0209887, IMG submission 187230) | Riverbed sediment microbial communities from areas with no vegetation in Columbia River, Washington, USA - GW-RW N1_30_40 (SPAdes)... | ecosystem: Environmental > Aquatic > Freshwater > River...
CGCATATTCTGTAACCAGCGCTCCCACCAGTGCGGGTCTTTTTCAAGTACTTCATTGAGCTTGGCCTCGGATATGCCGCAACTTCGACTAGCTTCAACGAGCACCTCCCGGCTTACGCATCGGTAACCTAGAGCTTGGGCAACCCCTTTTGCAATCTCCTCGCCGGCTGTGAATGCACCTCGGTAGATTGTGATGATAGGCATACCTTTCTCCACCTTCTCCGGATTCCAGGTCCACCGATCTCGGATGCTAGAATCTCAGAATACCAATACGCATCCGCAGAAAAACACCGAACTACCAAATATCATTCTGCCGGCTTAACGAAACACCAGCACGGGTATCTTGGTATGGGTTAAAACTTTTTGGGTCTCGCTGCCGATCAGCAGAGCCTGCACGCCCCTTCTACCATGGGACGCCATCATGATGAGATCGCATCCCTTTTTCTCGGCGGCTTGGATAATCATCTCATAGGGATGATTTGAGGTTACATAATCGGTGTCACACCTCACGCCCGCCTTTTCCGCCGCCTTTTTAATGACGCCCAGGAATTGCTCGGCATGAACTTTAGATTCGCTTTCGTACTGCGCCTTCGTATCCTCTAACATCTCCGTCTGAAGGGTGAAGACATGGAATGGCAGGATCACATGAAAGCCTGTCACCTCCGCGTTGATGCTTTTGGCCAACTGTATTCCTTTTTGGATCGCAGCTTCGGACAGTTCGGAGCCATCGGTAGGCAGTAGGATACGCTTGAACATAGTTACCTCCTTTGTTACGGCAAATTCTCATCTTCCCAAATTTTGGAGATAAACGTTGATGAGATCAGTGACCAAGCACGATAGATAATGAAGCACATCGGTATGCGAGGCGCTCCGCCAATAAAGTCGAGTTAAGGAAGCGTCCACTGCATCTTCAGTTCATCAATGATCCTCCTGAGCCGCTGCCGTCTCCGGCGGTTTGGTTCCGTTTGAAATTCTCTCTCCAAGTCCTCGATGGTCGCCTCGCATAATCTCTTTTCATCATCAACAAGGAATAAGAGTGGGAGAGGCGCTCCCTATGCAGTACCAATCAAAACTCGGTGAACGGGATTGCCGTCCGGCGGTTTTATCGACGGTCTCGTCTTTTTACTACGAGGAGTGAGAGGGATTTTAACGACGCTACCAAAATTTTCACAGCCCATAATCGGTCCTCCTTTATATCCGAGTACACGATCAAGGGTGCTTAACTATGCAGGTAAGGCCATATTTATCATTACCCTACTGGTAGTCAAGCTATTGTTACGACATCTCGTACACGTTGTTGACAGTCACTTCGCACAGTGGTATTGAGATGCTGTCGAAGGGATCACAGCCCATCCATCCTTGATAGACTTTCCAGCTCGGACAGAGCTTCATCATCTCCGATAGAGCAAGCTTAGGGTAGTGGTCTTTGAGAGGAACGAAGTGTGTTCCTCGGGCGAAGATAAATGAGTCATCAAAGCCAGTCGCTTTTGCGGTTGTGCCGCAAGAGTGTACTGGCTTTTGTATTTCAGAGGCGACCCAGCAGATGCAGGACTTTTATAGCATAGGAAGGAGGCTTTTATGTTTATAGAGACTTATTATGATGACAGGGCTGCGGTTCCCGGCAGCACAAGTGAGCCGATGATTCCCTATCCTGAACTGTCGGGGGAGAAGCTGACGGTGTGGCAAGAATACTTGCCGATTAAGAGACCGATAAGAAATCTCTACTCACCGTTCAATACCATTCCTGACCCTGCGGTTGCAGAGATAAAAAAGGCAACACGTTCATTTGACCATATAGAGATCTGGAGCCGCGCAGCCGACCCCATGGCCGTCGGAATCATCGGAGAAGAGAAACCGCGCTACTTTTCTATCGTGCGCTGGGGGGATGCGGAACTCACGCTAGCGCAGGTAAAAAGGCGACTGTGGATCGAGAAATGGCTGCTCCGGCTGACTGCGACAGGGGGAATTTTGGGGTTTCTCGTTGTGACGTTGGCTGCCAGGGCATATGGTGGGTAGAGGTTCTCTTCTGTCCTCTGCTCCTCTTAGACGAAACTTATTCCGGGAGGTTCCTTTGCAACCTAATCGTGGGCGAGCTCGCGACCACTCGCAATATTTCGCTCGTCGCCGCCTGCTGCTCTAAAGACTCGCGTAAGATCACGGTTGCGCTCCTGCAATTCCTTGAACAGCCGCGCGTTCTCGATGGCAATCACTGCTTGAGAGGCATAAGTTTCTAGCAGTTTGATCTGCTTGTCCGTGAAAGGACGAACTTCAGTTCGGCGCACCACAACCACCCCAATAGGCATTCTCTCTCGCAGCAACGGTGTGGCTACGATGGTGCGAGTACCAGTAAGCTCCTGAAAGGCCTTGGACTCCGTAAACTCTGTGTCAACTTCTGCCGCGATGTCGTGGATATGGATGGTCTGCCGGTCTATTACAGCTCGGCCAGCCACATCGCCTCGACGTAATAGGCAAGGTCGCTCGATCCAGACAAGCCGTTTAGCATAACCACAATGCGAGAGGTTCTAGACAGGTATCTAACAACTGACGAAAGTAAGAAGAACTGCTGCAGGACGCATTGGAGCAAATCAAACACAAAGCGCCCGACGTAATTCTCTTGGATCTTAGCCTTCCAGACATGCCCCGCCTCCTTAATCCTTAATCCTTCCACGTCGGCGAGAGTGAAACAGGCTCAATCCTAAGCACGGACACGAGGTCCGGGAGTAAGCCCATGAAGAGGGCTAAGGATATTACTGTAGGTGAGACGGTCTTTGACAGAGGTCAACGCTTTATCGTCAAAGAGGTCCGCGTAGATGCGGAACATGGTTGGATCGCGTTCCTTGACACAGAAGGCTTCTGGCACGGGGTCTACCACCCGGACGAATACTTAAGAGTAGGGGAATGAATCGAATCAACTCTAAACTTCATGGGAGGACAAAATGAAAAAGACAAAACAAAATCAGACCGAGACCGCAATCACCGAATTGATCGATCAAGTGGAAAAATTTTTCAGCACCGCGCCGCTTCGGTTCCTCGACATCGACGGCGGCAACAGTGATCTCGGCAATGAGGAGCGCGCTTCAGGAACGTTGTGGTCCGCAATCTCTCTATCGCAAAAAGCGGATCAAGAACGTAACCACCTAGGCGCGATAAACAAAACTCCGACGGCCCCGAGAATCAATGCGCCTATGAACCACCCTAATCCGTAGGACAAAAGATACAACCCAAGCGCAAAGCAATTGGCCTTTAAGCCGGAGGGGCAACCAGAGAGCGTGCAAACCGATGGATCTGGGTTTTGGGACGGGGTGATTACCTCCAGCGGGGGGATCTAACGAAGCTTAGACGAAGATTGCTTACCGTAACGGGCGGATTGGGAGTCCGAAGAGTGGGAATAAGGACTGCACGACGGTAGAAGCGGCTCCCGTGCTTCCTGTGGGCTACGTTGTTAGTGCGAGCCGGATTGCAGACAGAAGGATGATTCTCGCGGGATACCGGCTGGCTGATCTTCTGACGCGGGTACTCACACTTTGATTGGAGGAGAATTCAGTTCAATCCTGGCATCGCTGCTTGTTTTTCTGCGATCACTTGATCACCTTATCCGCCCGATACAGCATGGATTGTGGAATCGTCAGGCCAATCTGCGTAGCCGTCTTGAGATTGATCACCAGTTTTAGCTTCGTCCACCGTTCAACGGGCAAATCTGATGGCTTGGTTCCCTTGAGGATCTTGTCCACATAAACAGCGAGGCGCCGATGTGTGTCGGGAAAACTTCGCCCGTAGCTCATCAGCCCGCCACTCTCACACCATTCTGTGCTCGCGTATATCGCCGGAAGTCTGCTCTTTACAGCGAGTTCAACGACCCGTGTCGGGTAAGTCGTTATCGGGGGATGATGGATGAACGTGAGAGCGTCGACCTTCAATTTGGCCGCCGACTCAAACGCCCGGTCGATATCGTTTGCGTGTCTTACTCCAAGAGATTCAATCCGAATCCCCAGCGCCTTTCCTGACTCACCCGCTTCTTTCATACCAATATTCGCACCCAGGTCCGTCGGATTAAAGAGGATCGCCGCGAGCGAGAGTCTGGGAACTATCTCCTTGAGAAGCTCTAAGCGTTTGCCATACAACTCGCTATTTGCCAGCGTCACCCCGGTTATGTTACCACCTGGCCGCTCAAGACTGGCGACAAGACCTCTCGCCACTGGATCGCCGGTCGTAGAAAAGATAATGGGGATTTCTTTGGTCGCATCCCGGGCAGCCGAAACGGCCGCCGACGAGGAGGCAACGATAACGTTGACCTTGAGCCGAACCAGCTCGGCGGCAAGTACGGGCAGCCAGTTGAGATCTCCCTCCGCATATCGATACTCAATGCCGAGATTCTGTCCTTCGACGTAGCCCAATTCTCGCAAACCTTGGCGTAATGCATCCGCATTATTGGAAAAAAGAGCGGCGGTGTTAGGGACTAGAATACCGATCCGGTGAAACTTTCCCGGCTGCTGTGCGTCAGCGAGACAGACAGAAGCGAGCATCAAACCAACAAGTAAAACGACAATTGCTTTTGTAGCCATAACCACCTGTTACGGTTCATTGTAGGTTATCCAGAACATTTTGTCTTGCCCCTTGTTCATCGGATATGGCGTAGCTGGCACCCATATTACAGATACGGGGAGTATAAAAAAAGACACATCTCTCGTGGGCAAAGCAATCGAGACAGTTGGGGTATTCATTTGGCTCGCACACTCGCCGTGCTAAACGTGGCGAGGTAGCTACGATTACCGAGTGGTTCGTGCGGTGTATTCAGACATCAGCCGGCGCGATATATCCAAGCCAACAGACCACGACACTTTCCAAGATTGAACTGAACGACGCTTTGGGCGAAACATAAGAGACGCTGAGCCATTGACGACGGAAAACGGTGGAGAGCCATTCCAAACATTTAACGCTCAGCCTCTTTCATCTTCTCCGTAGGCCACCTCGGCACCTAGATCATTCGCGACTTCCCGGAATTGTTCGAGGGCGGCTTCGAGGTTTTCACGGATTTCCTGAGGGAGCACGTCGGGATCAGGAAGAGTATCGGATTCTTCGAGGCTTGCGGCTCTGGCTCTGAGCCAGAAGATGTCGAGGCTCGCTTTGTCACGGTTGATGAGTTTTTCATGATCGTACGCACGCCAGCGAACATCAATAGCAAACATTCAAGGGTAAGAAATCAAACCCTGTAGCCTAGGCAGATTTCAATTCAAGGAGAATTCAATTTTGCTAGGCCAAAAGTCTGCCCGTTTTCCAAAGAAGATCTCACTCGATCCCTCGATGTTTCGCAATTTATTGAAGACACCAAATCAACGAAGCAGAGACTCCTGATCCGCCAGCGCTCGAAAATTATGTCCGGCGAATTTTGTCGAAGCGATACGGAACTTCTAAGGGCATTTTGTCCTGCGTATGAAGTTAAGAACCACTGTGCTGGCCGTCCTGTCCGGATGACTAAGCGCTGCGACAATCAGAAAATGTCCCTCCCAGGGCGTGACAACCAGCCGGCTGGGGACACCCGCCGCCGCTAACGCCTCGTACATTACTTGATTCTGTCGTTTGAGGCCCTTCGCCTCCCAGCGACCATGCAGCAAGAGGAACGGAGGCGCCAAAGGCGTGACGAGGTTGACTGCGGAAGCCTCAAACTTCCAGCGGTCGCCTCTGTCGCCGGCGCGAAAGCTCTTCTCGAAAAGCGCAGGGTCGGTACCCAGCTCGTATGTTTTAGTATCCGCGATGTCGAAAGGGGCGCCACTCACGGCAATCACGCCGCAAGCGACCTGGGGAGGAAGACCTAATTCTCGGAGTGATTCGTGATCCAGGGCAGCCCGAGCAGCCAACTGCGCACCGGAGGAATGACCAGAAACAAAAATGGCATGCCTGTTCGCGCCGTAACCGTCCGCGTGCCTATAGACCCACGCCAATGCCTGAGCAATGTCCTTTACTTGCTCGCGCCAAGTTACTGCTGGCTGCAACCGGTAATTGACGACCGCTACGCCTATACCTCGAGCAGCGTAAAAACGGCCAATGTTACCGTAAGGATCGGCATCTCCAAATTTAAGCGCTTTGTCGCCACTCTTCCAGCCACCGCCATGAACAAAGATCAAAACCGGCCAGCCACTGCCCCCGGGGACATAGAAGTCTAAGCGATGCTTGCGTTGGTCCGCATACGGACTGCTCCAATAGTTCAAATCCTTGTACACTTGATCCGGCGGGAAGAACGCCTCCCGGTAGAAGAGATGAACCGCCATCCATTCCGCAAATTCCCCGCAACCCACCACTGCAAAGGTGAAGAACAGTGCAATGACCACTTTTGCAAGATTTCGAATGCGAAGAAGAACACGAGCCTTCTGTCTGAAGACTTCCATGCGCGGCTCCTTAAGATAATTGATGACCGCAGTGCTTCCCACCACTTATGGGTCAGGGGTTCCAATTCAGTCAAGAGCAAACCCTGTTCCAACAATAAAACTGCGTACATTCAGAATGCGTCTGCGTAAACAATCGTGTTGCCAAGAACATCAAAATGCCACCAGTCGTGAACCGTCGAACAGGCCCAAATTACGCTGCGTCAACCAGGCGAAAAAAACGTTATTCACCGAATTTATGTCGGAACAGGGCTAACCATGCGGTTGCACCCCACTGGCGAAATGCGTAGGACGGCTGCAGCAAGATTACTCTTTCACCGAACTGGAGCTGACTCTCTGCGGTACAGCAGCGCAGATGAATGATATGGGGTCAAGACTGCTTTTGGCTCTTTACGTCTCACACAATTGACGGCGCTTCACTGCAATCAAAACAAGAGTGAAGAATATTTTAAGACGATAAACGACGGACAGCCGAAGCCATTTAAAGTTCATTGCTCATCTATTTATTCTGTAGGCAGGTGGATCCCCAAATCCGTGGCGATTTCGCGGAACTGTTAGAGGGCGGCTTCGAGGTCTTCGACGATTTCCTGAGCGAGCACGTCGGAATCGGGAAGATTGTCGGAATCTTCCTGGCTTTCGTCTCTGAGCCAGAAGATGTTGAGGCTAGCTTTGTCGCGGTATTGTGAAAAGACTCCGGACCCCTTTAATTCCCCTCAGAAGGGCTGGAATAGCTCAATCGGGTTGCCGGACGGATCCTCGATGAGAATTTGCTTGCCTCCGTTGCCGGTCACGATCTCGTTTCGGAACCGCGCTCCGGCGCTCTTAAGTTTCTTGACAGTGACTTCCAGGTCTTTGACTTCGATCTGAATCCGGTTCCAGCCACCTGGAGCAGGAAGCTGTCCCCCCGCCATGGCTTGTCCGGCGCCGCCAGCACCGGGTCGGTTGAGCAAAAGCTGTAAATCCCCTCGCGACAAGCTCGCGAAGCCCGGCGCCGGATGCATGTCGAGTTTGAAGTCAAGCATGTCGGTGTAAAAGGGGATCGCTGCATCGACATCGCTAACGATATAACGAACACTAATCTTACTCATGATTTCTCACTTCCAAAAATTATTCCGAGAAAAGAGCTTTTCAAAAAAGCGACATCATTGTGGTTTAAGATATCGGCATCCAACGTAGATAGTTTCATTTGTGAGCGACAACCTCACCGGCTGTGATCTGAGGCGGGTTTGGGAGCAGTGAAGCTAAACTCTCCCGTACCACGGCCGCAGCCTTTCGGTTTGATTCTTCAGCACCAGCTTTATCCTGATAAACGCTGGTCGAGATCATCACGCCGCCCCCAGCGTCAATCCAATAGTACGCCACGAACCCTGCGATCTCAGAAATAACTGGTAAAAATTTTTCTCTCACCTGCCGTCCAGCCTCAGTCGAATTGGTCACGCCCTCGTATCGTCGTACCGTCGCATACATGGCTTTCTCCTTTCGCAGTAAGTACCGCGTTCACTCACCTCGAACCACAGCATCGACAACGCCAGTGAATTCTCCAAAGCCACAACTCATAGCTTTCCCTCCTATTGATCAATAAGAAAGCCAGCAACCATGGCGCAAAGAATTGCCAAGGCGGCTGGCTTTAGACTCTTCTGGTCACAATCCTCCTCCGAGGAACCATAACTTTTTTCCTCGCCGGCCCTCATTCACACTAGGAGCCCGTCAAAGTTGAAGGACGTATCGATAAGCTTCGGTTATCAAAGGTCAGACGATAATGTCAACCTCAATCACGAAAGATAAAATCGATCCTCGACTCGGAATAAGATGGAATTGAACGACGGTTTGGGCGGAACGTAAGAAACGCTGAGCCATTGTCGACAAAAAAACGGTGGAGATCCATTGCAATCGTTTAATGCTCAGCCACATTCATCTTCTCCGTAGGCCACCTCGCCACCTGGATCGCTCGGGATTTCGCGGACCCTGTTCCAACGCGGGTTCGAGGTCTTCACTGATCTCTTCGGCGAAAACGCTGGGATCGGGAGATTGTCCATTCTTCGAGGCTTTCGTCGCCGAGCCAGAGAATGTCGAGATCGCTTTGTTGCGGGGTAATTAGCTTCCCGTAGTCGTACGTGAAAGCGGTGTGAAAAGACTCCCGACCAACGAAACTGCTTAAGTTTTCGTCCAACGACTTAGAGTTCTTGATCGTCAACCAGGACCCCCTTATTCTAGAAAGTATCGCCTTGCAATCGGCCGCTCGGTGATCATATTCTCACGGACCGAGGGCACGTGAAGCGATCGAAACAGGTGTCAAGTTCATGTGAAGGAGTGTGACCATCATGACTTTCCCCGATTTCGCGGAGGCGTACCAGTGGAATTATCGGCCGCAACATCCCAGGCGACCTGACTGGTTCAAGGAGTGGCCTGGCGGCGCCAGGATGGCGGTGATGCTCATCTTGCTGCACGAATGGGAGTCCATGCCCGCACCGGGCAGGCCGATGCCCAAAGGAGCACACCACACATTCGACTACCTGGCGCTGGGCGCGCGTGAATATGGCGCCAGGTCCGGCATCTGGCGCCTCCTGGACGTATTGGACCGCCACGATGTCAAGGCCACGGTCATCGCAAGCGGTTTGGTCGCTGAGCTATTCCCGGAGAGCGTGCGAGAGGTCAGAGCGCGAGGGCACGAGCTCGCCACCCACGGGTGGGACCAATCGATGCACCCTCCTGTCTTCAAGACCAAGGATGATGAACGAAACTCGATCGCTAAATCTATTACTGCCCTCGAACAGGCCGCCAAACAGCGAATCGTCGGATACATGTCGCAGGGGCCGCGGCCGACGCCGAACACGCTGGAGATATGCACGGAGCTGGGGTTTGTTTGGACTGCGGACTATTCCGACTCCGACGTCCCGTACGTCATCGACGTGAATGGAAAAAAAATCGTGTCGGTGGGTTATGTCATGCCGAATTACACTGACAACAATCTCGTGCCGCTCGGTCTGGCTGCCGGCCTCAGGCAATTGAAGGACGCCTTCGATGCCAGTTACGAGGAGTCTCTGAGGCATCCGATGAAGTTCTGCTACGCCTGCCACGTGCACATCAGCGGGAGACCCGGGATGAGTAAACTGCTGGATCATTTCATCGACTATGCCCACGGGCACGATGGCGTACGGTTTTACCCTTGCATCGACATCGCAAACTTCTGGCTCGAACGAGAAGGAAATAAATTAGCATGAGATTGAAATGTACGACGCCTCGCCGATCTCCTGGATGAGAACGTTGGGATCGGTACCATTTTCTGGGTCCTCAAAGCTTTCAACGACTTGAACGGTTTGAACGGCTGGAACATTTTGAACCGTCTGGCTTCTTAGCCGCAATTGGCTGCTCCAGCCGCGGGTTAGTCGGTAAGCGTCAACCGATCACCGCGGCGAATCATTCCACCCCGCACGACAGTCGCATACAGCCCAACATTGCCCCGATTGTGTTGGACCGCCGTACGCAAAATACCGCTATCCTTCGGGAGCTCTCCCTGGGCTAAGGTCGTCATCACACAGCGACCGCACGGACCCGTGATGCTTAGTCGAACCTCGTCCCCGATGGCAAGCATGTGGCCGATCCAGGCATTCTCAACAAAGCTGTTCTCGCCCGAGGCGGGCTCCACTACGATGTTTGGACGAAAGCGCCGTACCGCAAAGTGTCCTTTCGGATAGAGTTCACGGAGCCGATCAAGCGTGGCGGTCGTCAGCAGATGGACGGTGGCACAATCGAAGAACGTACCTTCCGGTAGAGTGAAATCGGTGACCGTGTCCCGGTGGTCGAGGCCTTCCATGTCCGGCCAGTACTCCTCGGCATTGACCTCCCCGCGGTGGGCCGCACGAAGTGTCACCTCACGGTTAACTGCCTTTGAGAGAATCTGGTTAAGATCATCTTGGTCACTAGTGACAGTGGTGCCATCGGGGAGAGCAATTCGGACCGGAGGAACTTTTCCGACCGCGCGCGCCGGCTCTATAAAGGTGGCGCGGAAATCGAAGAGACGCGGCCATTTTCGCGGGTTCTTGGCGGTTGCCACCTTCCCGTCGGAACTGTCGACAAGGGCATACGCACGATCCCCAAGCAGCCCACGTTCCGTAACCTCGGTGGCGTTCAGTTCTTCTCCCATCATGGACTTGACGGGATATCGCCAAAGCGAAACCACCGAACCAAGCTCGATCTGCGCTGCGTTCGACATACTTCACCTCCGTGTGAATGTAAGAGACAAAAAAGCCAGCGCACCCTAGCGATGAAATCGAACGAGTGGCTGGCCTTAAACTCTTCTCG
>Ga0209887_1000635_pt1 | contig 10662 bp, 9 predicted proteins | sample GWRWN1_30_40_FD_187230 | JGI IMG/M metagenome (GOLD analysis project Ga0209887, IMG submission 187230) | Riverbed sediment microbial communities from areas with no vegetation in Columbia River, Washington, USA - GW-RW N1_30_40 (SPAdes)... | ecosystem: Environmental > Aquatic > Freshwater > River...
GACTTCCGCTTTGCTGACAGTTGGATTGGCGGCGGTTGTTGGTGTGATCGTTCGATCATTAGCGGTTTCCACAGGAGTCGATGAGACGGGAGCGGGCGTTGGTTCGGGAGCCTTCGGCGCCTGAACCTCTTCTTTATTCAGCCACCCGCATCCCGCAACCAAGAACAAGAATAACAACGTCTTTGTTACGATTCTTGCCATGGCAGGCCTCCTTAACTGGCGCAAAAAGCTCCAAATACGCAAGCGACATGCCGGTCAATTCCGTTACAAAGTAGCTACGAAAAAGGCAATTTTTCAGCAGCCTGCAGCTATATTGGGGCTAACGCGGGACATAGTTGTTCAGTCTGGAGAGTCGAATCATTGAACCGTTACACAACGACGGGGCGGAGAAACGGCCTGGGATGTAGCGGTAGTTGGGATTGTCCATCGGTTTGCCCGTCGTTTCGGACTCGTTTCATATCTCGGTGTTCTGCTGATCGCGAAGGAGGAGTTGCTTGGAGTCATTGTCCGAGCTTGCCAAACGGAAAGTGGTTGGCCAGATTAACTTAGAGCAGGAGAATGCGTTGGGCAATATTCTTAAACAATCCATGGACCTGTTGACGATGATTAATGGGGTTGTTGCACATAACGACGATTGAGGCTGATGCCGTAAGAGTGGAGTACACTGAATTAATCTCTATAAGCTCCTCGAGGAACTAAGGGCGAATTATGATCTTCCGTCGGGCAAAGATCACAGCCTCAACTGGGATTATCCGTCCGACCTGCCAAGATGGGGACTGACGGCGAGAAACTTAAGGCTGTTGTACAGAATCTCATCAGCAATGCTAGCAAGTTTTACGGAGAAGGGCCGTGTGACGGTAAACGTACGGCATCTTCCAGAAGCGGATATGTTTGAGCTCAAGGTAACGGATACCGGAATAGAAATTCCCAAAGAAAAGGTTCAATTCATTTTCGATACGAACAGGTGGACAGCTCCGCTACCCCGGAGGTATGGCGGTGTAGGGCCAGGACTTTCCATTGTGAAGAAATTTACTGATATAGGGTTGATGTCAAAAGCGAGCTAGGTAGAGATCCACGTTCGTGGTACGTTTGCTTGTAGGTGCTGTGTCGTGTGGCTCGGATTCTCAGCGTTCTTACAACGGCTCTGTTCCGTGAAAAAGCTGGAGTACGAGAAGTTTAAATCGGGTTTTCTGAGCAGCGGATGTCCGGATTGGGGCTAGTCCCCGCCATTCGATTGCCGTATGGTAATAGTGCCCAAGGCGCATTCATATACGAAGTCAGGTTCTGCCAGCTTCTTTCTTTGCTGTTCTCTGACTTGGCGTAGACGTTTCTGGAACCAGGTGCCTCTGGGCCAACCTACGCCATTGTGTTCTGAGTCGCGGTCGTTTTCTTGTTGATATATTCCCTGCTTCAGTTTGACTTCGTCAAAAAGAATTCGAAAGCCCATCGTCATCTCCCGCAGTGAACTGCCGGCTGGGTGTTTGCCAATTAAGCTGGAAATGACAGACCCAGCGCGTAAAAAACTTTTATCCCTTGCTAGGATGTCTTTCCCCATCTTCAAAGCGATTTCGAGCTCGGAAAGAAAGTTACTTTATTGTTGATCTAATCGCATATAGTAAACGCTTGGGATATGTGTCAAGAGATTTTATTTGATAAAGAATAGGCGGTCCGAACTTTCTTACCATCATGAAGACCGGAAGCGTTCCCGGTGTAGGATAAGAGGGAATATCAAACGGTTGTTGTGAGTCGACAACACTGGCGTCATGTCGTCTCTCTCCAAGTCCGAAATGTAAATGAACGAGCAAGAGTTAGAGCGAAACTGTGAAGCCCCAGACTGGCGCACTGGTAATTCTCCGTGCAGGGGTAGCGGGTGAGGGCGTACCCACGTGATTTGTCGAGGGGCGGGAATGATGCCGGGCAAAGGACTATGGGCCGGCGATTGGTTGCTACTGCAAAAAAAGACGGGGTAGGGTGGTCATTGGTGCGAAGGACTCGTCACAGATAAGGATCGCTTGCGAATAATAATAACGAATCAATTATCGCGCGGCCGGGTTCTTACCTGGTGAACCAGCATTTCACAAAGTCGCTTGGGATAGTCCTCAGGAGCTCCGAGACGCGCTTTCACTGGTGACATTGACGGGGCCAGCGCGACATGTTCCTTACGGCTATATTCTATCCTTCTAATCCATAGATCCTCCCGGAAAAGTTCGGGACTGTCATAGCCACGGACCACCGGGTTTTCCGTCACCAGTTGGCTTGCCTTTAAATCTGGAAAAGGGACAATCCTTGTTCTTACCTTTTTGTCGCGCTCGCGCCGTTTCGAGCTGATAAAGTTGTCATAAATGGTCGATGCAAAGGACAAGGTGCAGGTCGAAGCCAGAGCGAAAAGAAACCAACTTATTATGTTTTCCACTATCATTGCGTTCATAGATCTTCTTGATTATCCTCCCGTGTCGTTCGCCCGCGGGCAATATTCAAAAGGCCATAAATCCATAAGTTCTTGAAAAGGAGAAATAAGCTTTTGAATGATTTTTTTTCTTGACATTCGGCGACGTTTTATTGACACCTGCAAACAGCCTGGAGCTAACTCGTCTTTCATAGCCAGCAGGAGTTTCCTATAGGTTTGCTGTCGTGCCACTGGTGGGAAGATTATTGTCACAAATTATCGGTCACTAATAAGCCGCTGTCAAGATTTTTTACCATATGGCACTCCCCGAAGACGTTTGTCGGGCTTGTTTATTCTCAATCCAGCTTATGGAACTTGATCCGAGGATGCTTTATCTTTGCAGCGTCCCAGGCCTTCTCACCAATGATCTCAACGCTTGATTCTTCGAAGTCGCCTTCCGTTAATTTTTTAACCAGCGCGATAACCTTGTCGAGTGCTAACCTATCTCCGGCCTCGATAAAGAGCAGACTTTTGGACTTGGAACGGAGGTGCTGAATCTCACTTTTTCTACTGTAGGTCGCCAGGTAAATCATTTTTTTGCGTTGGCCTTTTGTTATGCTTGAGCCTGTTTGAGCGTCCGTAAACCGTGATCGAGACTGTCGCGGTGCTTTTGCCGCAATCTTGAACGGGCAAAATTTAAGCCATCAGTGTTGCCTTGGCGCGTTACAGCAAGTAGCGGAAAACCCACGAAATGATCGGATAGCCTGGTGCCACCTTGATGAACATGTCGTTGACAGTTTGACATTTTTGTCACTCCTCTATGAAACAGGGTTACTTTCTTGACAATGATGCGTTCGAATCTTAGGCTTTTAAGTAGTGTCTGATAACGGGTCATTTTATTCGGCAGTTGAGGCCTGATTCATATGGCGTCCCGCGATTGGGATATTGTGATGTTGCAGCGAGCCAGTGATCTGCTCCAGCAAGTAGAGCGAATCCACAGGAATTTTTTGCAAATTGCGGCGGGTGTTCAGTATCGTTCTTCCCACGGCAGAAGCCCCGCCTGGGAGCCGCCTGTGAACGTGGTCGAGACCGACGAAAGCTGGTGGGTGATCGCAGCTCTACCGGGAGTCGCCGCTGATCGCATGAATGTGCGCTTGGAGGGACGCGATCTTGTGATCGCGGGCGAACGGCCCCTGCCGAAATGCTGCAACGACGGAGAACTAAAGATATGGGAGATCCCGCTTGGACGTTTCGAGCGGCGGCTCACTTTGATCGAAGGCAGAAACTCTTTATCCCTGGGAGAAGTCTCGCTTCAGAATGGATTGTTGATCATCGAGTTGAGGAAGGTTTCATGACCGCAGAAGAAAACGAACTTCCTAAGTCCAAACCTCGCCTTTCCATACCTGCCGGGGCGTTGGTCATTTTACCTTTGCGCAATATGGTGCTCTTCCCTTCCACGGTCATGCCGCTGGTCGTTGGACGCCCTTCGAGCCTCCGAGCAATAGAGGAGGCAGTCCGTCAGCAAGTGCCAGTCGGGTTTGTCGCCCAACGAGATCCGGCAATAGAAGTTCCACAGGCTAAAGATCTGTTCCGAGTCGGTAGCGCTGCGGACATTCTGCGCATGTTCGGCCTGCCTGACGGCCAGCGGCAGATTATTATCCAAGGTCGCCAACGCTTTGAAATCGCCGAATTTCTTGAGACTGATCCGTTTTTCATAGCACGCGTCACCATGATCGAAGAGAAGATACCCCAAGCGAAGCAATTTGAAGCGAGAATTTTGCACTTGCGCCAGGAAGCCGCGAGAGCCTTGGGCTTGTTGCCTGAGCCCATGAACGAATTGAAATCAACCATCGAAAGAATCGATAATCCTTTATCCCTGATTGACATGATCGCTTCCACTCTGGACCTGGCGCTTCCCGAGAAGCAAGAAATCCTGGAAATCATTGACCCCGAAGCACGGGCGGAAAAAGTTTCAGAAAAGCTAGCACGCCAGATCGAATTGCTGGAGCTCAGCAAAAAGATCGGGGAGCAAACTAAAGAATCAATGGATCGGACTCAACGCCAGTATTTCCTTCGCGAGCAGTTGAAGGCCATCCAAAAGGAGTTAGGCGAAGAAGACGGTCAGCGCCTGGAGGTTGAGGAGCTGCGCAAGAGAATCTACGAAGCAAAAATGCCACCCGAGGTGGAAAAGGAAGTGCTCCGGGAACTCGCGCGGTTCGAGCGGATTCCTGAAGTTGCCGCGGAATATTCAGCCCTGCGGTCTTATCTCGATTGGATGGTGGAGTTACCATGGAGCATTTCCAGCGAGGAGCAAATCGACCTTCCCAAAGCGCGCGAGATTCTCGATTCCGATCATTACAATCTGGAAAAAGTAAAAAAGCGAATTGTTGAATTTCTCGCGGTTCGTAAACTTGTGCCCCATGGGAAAAGCCCGATCTTGTGTTTTGTCGGTCCTCCCGGAGTCGGAAAGACGTCCCTCGGTCAAAGCATTGCTCGGGCCATGAACCGGAAATTCGTGCGCCAGAGTCTCGGCGGTGTCCATGACGAAGCGGAGATCCGGGGGCACCGGCGCACTTACGTCGGTGCCCTCCCCGGTAATATTATCCAAGGAATTAGAAAGGCAGGCACCAAGAATCCCGTCTTTATGTTGGATGAGGTCGACAAGCTCAGTGCCAGTTTCCATGGCGATCCGTCGGCTGCTTTGCTGGAGGTCTTGGACCCTTCGCAAAACGCGACTTTTCAGGATCATTATCTTGCTGTGCCTTTTGATTTGAGCCAGGTGTTATTTATTGCAACGGCTAATGTGCTCGAGACCATCCCAGCCCCCCTCCGTGATCGTATGGAGATCTTGCAATTAGCCGGATATATCGAAGTAGAAAAACTGGCAATTGCGAAAAATTATCTCATTCCCCGGCAAATTGCCGAAAATGGCCTTGATCACAATACTATAACTTTTACCGACGATGCGATCCGTGAAATCATTCGATCCTACACACGCGAAGCTGGGGTTAGGCAGCTTGAGCGTGAGCTAGGGACTGTTTGTCGGGGCGTAGCGACCCGGGTGGCGGAAGGGTTCAAGGAAAGAACTACTATCGATAAAGAATCGGTCCGCGAGTATCTCGGCCCGCAAAAGTTCTTCAATGAGATAGCGCTGCGCACCAGTCTGCCCGGTGTGGCGACGGGACTGGCATGGACGCCTTTTGGTGGAGACATCTTGTTTGTGGAAGCGACTAAAATGCCGGGGGACGGCAGGCTGCAGTTAACGGGTCAGCTCGGCGATGTCATGAAAGAAAGCGCCCAAGCCGCCTGGAGTCTTGTCAAATCACGGGCGGAATCGCTTGGCATCAAACCCGAAATCTTCCGGAAAAACGATCTGCACATCCATATCCCTGCGGGCGCCATCCCGAAAGACGGGCCCAGCGCAGGAATCACCCTTTTCGTTGCTATCGTCTCACTTCTCACCGGGCGCCGAATCAGTAAGGATGTAGCTATGACCGGCGAGATCAGTCTGCGCGGTTTAGTGTTGCCGGTAGGAGGAATAAAGGAAAAAGTGCTGGCAGCCAAGACAGCCGGAATTTCCTGTGTCTTGCTCCCGGAATTAAATAGACGAGACATGGAGGAAATCCCGGCGGCGGCACGCGAGGGTATTCGTTTCGAGTTCTTAAAAACAGTGGATGAAGCACTGGCACTGGCTTTGGAGCCAGAATCTCCCAGCGACTTCCCTTCCAGCGAGACGCTTGCAGCGAGTTCGATATCCTGACGCCCGTCGATTTTTGTCGCGCCTCACGTATACTTCAAAAGGCTCACCGGATTTGGGTTAACGTAAAACTCGCAACTGGAAAGCGGACTCGATCTTCTTTCTCACGCTGCATCATCATTCATGCCTTTACTTCGCCTCGACAACGTCTCTCTTGCCTATGGCTATTTGCCTTTGCTCACCCATGTTCATTTTCAAGTCGAGCCGGGCGAGCGCGTGTGTCTCCTCGGTCGCAACGGCGCCGGCAAGACGACATTGTTGCGGGTTATAACCGGGATAGCGCTACCGGACGAAGGCGATATATGGCGACAGGATACGCTGCGCATCGCGCATCTCGAGCAAGAGGTGCCCCCGGATACAGAAGAGACGATATTTCAAGTGGTGGCCGCAGGATTGGGCGAACTGGGCGCACTGCTGACGGAGTACCACCAGTTGACACACGAGGTGGGCGCCGGAGAACGAACTCCACTACAGCGGATGGCGAAGTTGCAAGCGCGCATCGATGCTTTGAGGGGCTGGAACATCGGCCAGAAGGTCGAGACGGTCCTGACTCGGTTGGGGCTGGCCGCGGACCAGCGTCTTGTCAGCTGTTCCGGCGGAGTTCGAAGACAGGCCATGCTGGCGCGGGCATTGGTGAGTGACCCGGATCTGTTGCTGTTGGACGAGCCGACCAACCATCTCGACATCACGGCGATTACGTGGCTGGAGGACTTTTTACACGATTACCACGGTGCGCTGATCTTTGTCACCCACGATCGAATGTTGCTGAAACATCTGGCGACCCGCATCGTTGAACTCGATCGAGGAAAGTTAAGCTCTTTTCCCGGTGACTTCGACGCCTACTTGAGCAAGAAAGAAGAGTTGCTGGAGATCGAGGCGCGCGCAGCGGCCAACTTCGACAAGAAGCTTGCGGCAGAAGAAGCCTGGATTCGCCAGGGTATCAAGGCTCGCCGCACCCGCAACGAAGGACGAGTGAGAGCGTTGCAGGCCTTGCGGCGGGAGCGGAGCCAACGCCTCGAATCTGAGGGCACAGTCCGCTTCCGTCTCGATGCCGATGTACTGTCCGGCAAATTGGTGGCTGACTTGCGCCGAGTCAGGTTCCTTTATAGCGACAATTATAGCGACAATGTTATTATTCACGGCCTATCGACAACCGTCCTGCGCGGCGATCGGATAGGGATCATCGGCCCCAACGGCTGCGGCAAAAGCACACTCCTCAAGCTGATCGTGGGCCAGATAGCACCGACGAGCGGGGAGGTGGTCATGGGCACCCGCCTGAAGCTCGCATACTTCGATCAGCACCGCAGAGAATTAAATCCCGAGAAGACGGTGCGCGAGAACATGACCGACGGCTCCGACTATGTCACATTGCAGGGACGGTCCCGCCATGTCATCGGCTATCTGAAAGACTTCCTCTTTCCGCCCCAGCGCATCGACTCGCCAGTGCAGGCGTTGTCCGGCGGCGAGCGCAATCGTTTGTTGCTGGCAAAGATTTTTGCGCAGTCGGCGAACCTGCTGGTGCTCGACGAGCCGACCAACGATTTGGACGTGGAGACGCTCGAACTATTGGAAGACTTGCTGGCCGATTACCAGGGGACGTTGCTATTGGTGAGCCACGACCGAACCTTTCTCGATAACGTCGTGACGAGCACGTTAGTTTTTGAGGGGGAGGGTAAGATCGGGGAATATGCCGGCGGGTACGAGGATTGGAAGCGCCAGCGCGTGGTTTCGCCGTCGAGGGAATCCCCAAAACATGCCAGCGCGCCACGGGCTGTCGCGGCGGTGTTACTGGAGAAGCCCAACAACAAGAATCGTAAGCTTTCCTACAAAGAACAGCGGGAGCTGGAAGCTCTGCCGAAAAAAATTGAAGACTTGGAGGCGGAACAGTCAGAATTGAGCATGCGTATGGGCGAAGCGGAGTTTTATCGGCAGTCGGGAGATAAGATCGCCACAGCTATGGAGCGTCTAGAAGCGGTGAAGAACGAACTTGAAGCATGCTATGCGCGTTGGGAAACTCTAGCAGGCTACTGAAAAAGACTCATAGGCTTCGTTGCGCTCAATCGCCTCCCTCCAGCTGGCAAATAGCGTATGGCTTATGGCGTATGGTTCCTTGGTTCTATCATATATGCCATAAGGCTATCAGTCATATGCTATCTTGGTCGCGTGCCTTGCCTCTGACTGTTTTTGAGCAGCCTGGTAGAATTCTTTTCATCGGGAGGACATTGTGAAAATGCGCATCGCTGCAGTTGATCTGGTCAGCAATACTTGTTTTCCGGCGCTCGCCGCGGAGGAACTGGGTTTCTACAAAGCGGAGGGACTGGAAGCCCATATCGAACTGGTGCCTATGCTTGGGGCAACCAAGGCGCTGCGAAGTGGGACGGTGGATGCCATGATCGCCGGCTCGGTGCACGATGTCCTAACGGAGTTTCCTCGATGGGAAGGTGCAAAACTGGTCGTCGCACTCTCGCAAGGGACTCCCTGGTTGCTCATTGTCCGAGCTGATCTTGCGGTGAAACGGGGTGACGTGAGCGCAGTGAAAGGTCTACGTTTGACGGCGGCGGAGGGACCGGACCTGGCGCTACGCCAAATGCTCATCGACGCGAAGATCGATCCGGACAGAGATCTGCGGATCGTGGAGCTGCCGGGTGCCAAGGCACGCGATGTCTCCTTCGGGGTGTTTGCTGCCCGTGCCCTGGAGGAGGGGCAGATCGATGGCTTTTGGGCCAACGCTATGGGCGGCGAAACAGCGGTGCGGCATGGAGTAGGAAAAATCCTCGTCGATGTTCGGCGCGGTGATGACCCTGCCGATGTTCGCCATTTCACGTTCGCCGGACTGGCAACGACCGAGGCCCAAATTGAGCGTGATGCGGAAAGTGTTGGGGCGGCAGTCAGGGCCATCGTAAAAACACAAAAAGCTCTGCGCGCAGATCCAACACTGGCCGCCGAGGTGGGGCGGCGCAAGTTTCCCAAGCAGGCGGCCGAGTTGATCACGACGATTGTTGAACGAGACTTGCCATTTTACGATCCTGTTATTTACGAAGAGGCCATCGCTGGGCTCAACCGGTTCGCTCAATCCATCGGTCATCTGCCCGGGCCCGTGCCTTACGAGCAGGTGGTGGCGGTCCGCTTCCGTGACCTGTGGCGATCTTGAGGCCTACTGTCGCGGCAAGTAGTCGCTCAAAACCACATCGATTACGGCTAAGCGTCCTGCCGTATTATGTCTCAGGGCGCGATCGACGGATGTTTGAATCTCTTTAGGATCTTTGACTCTTACTCCATAGCCTCCGTAGATGTCCGCATACAGACGGTAATCGGGATTGGGCATGATGGGGCCGCCGAAGTGAACTCCGGTTTTTTTCGCAGCACCATCCGGATAATACTTAAGCAGGCCTCGTTCCATGGAAAGATAGCGCTGATTATTGAAGACGACCACGGTTATCGGCAGATCATATTCCTGAGCCAACCCCAAGCATGACGGCACTGGATTGTAATGAAAGCCGCCGTCTCCGATGAGCACGAAGACCGGTCGCTCTTTCTGAGCCAGTTTCACGCCCAGCGCGTAACCCAAGCTTACTCCCAACCCTCCGGTCACGCGTGCGATGTACGACATCGGTTGAGTGCGGGGAATCATGTTCTGAATCAGCGTCCGATGCACTGTCGTTTCCTCGACAATCACCGCATTGGACGGAATCGACTCGTTGAGTGCTTGGCATAACCAACGGGGATCGATGGGAGTATCGCTGCTGTGCTCGATGGCGTCGCGCTGAAGAACGGCCACCTGTTTATCATGTTCTTCTGCGATTTGTTGGGATCGTTCCTGATATTTAGCTTTGCTGGCGACGAAACCTTCCGATGCCTTGAGCCTGTCGAGTAGCCGCGCCAGAGTCACCGCCGGCGGCGCCACTAGCGCCAAGTCGACTTTGTAGCCCCAGAAGGGAAGTCGCGAGTAGGGATATTCGTCGCCGAGAAAAATCACTTTAGCGCCGGGTTTCGGCGCTTTGTTTGCCGGATACCAGGGACTTACAGCATCGGCAACCAGCACCAAATCCGCGGATTCTACGCGACGGGAATCGTAGGGTAGATAGAGAGCGTGAGTCCGAGGAAAATTCAAAAATGCCGGCCGGAAGGATTCCATCACTGGAATGCCTAACGATTCGCAAAGCTCAACGAGCGGGCCCACGACGGCGGAGTCCCGGCCAACGTGCTCCGTCACGAGAACCGGTCGCTCCGAGCGCAGGAGCATCTCCACGGCTTCTTGGATGGCCCGATCGTCGATGGCGAACGTCCGCACGACTCTGTTCGCTCTGCCGTCTTCAGGCAAAACGACTTCATCCAGCATGCACTCGAACGGCACGCCGAGCAGCACCGGTCCAGCCGGTGGTTCCACGGCAATTTGCATCGCTCTCTCTATGCTCTGGACGAGGATCGTCGGAGAAGTGACGCGATCGCACCACTTGACGCAACGGCGCAGCAATTCCGCCGGGCCGCCAATGTCCGTGAGGTCGTGAATCCACTGATT
>Ga0209887_1000637_pt1 | contig 10632 bp, 12 predicted proteins | sample GWRWN1_30_40_FD_187230 | JGI IMG/M metagenome (GOLD analysis project Ga0209887, IMG submission 187230) | Riverbed sediment microbial communities from areas with no vegetation in Columbia River, Washington, USA - GW-RW N1_30_40 (SPAdes)... | ecosystem: Environmental > Aquatic > Freshwater > River...
GATCTCGACCTCGTGATCCTCGATCTCCCAGTGGCTCACCGTGGAGAACCACGCGAAGCTCCGCCGACGCCGCGGCTCGACGCGCCGGCCACGGTAGATCAACGTGCGTCGGTCGGGGGACGCGAGGTGCTCCTGCTCCTCAAGGACGTCGTGCCCACAGAGCTGGAGGACCTCGTCATACGTCGTCCGGCCGGGCACGATGCGGCCAAGCGTCTCCCGCGAGAGGATGACGCCCTCTTCCCGCCGGCGGGCCGCGTCGGTCTGCCGGCCGAAGTGCACGTGGGTCACCACGCTGCTCGCCAGGCGGCGCACGACCCGCTCTATGAGCGGGCCCGTCGCTCGGCCCAGCACGAAGAAGAGGACCGGGATCAGGATCGGCACCCACGCCTGCACTTTCGAGACGTACCCGAACTGGATCGTGAGCACCTGGGGCGCGCCCTCGGACTGATCGAGGAAGAGCGAGACGATCTCGGTGTTTTCGCCGGACTCGGCGGGCTTCCGGCTCCCGGACTGGGGGAAGATCTCGTCGATCCGCAGCCGGTCAGCGCCGGCGAAGCTCACGAGGAGCTGGGACGGCTCGTCGGCCAGCCGGACGAGGTGGGCGCGGTTCTCCAGGTACACGGGAAACACCGTCTGCTCGCGCACGTCGTTGAAGCCGATCGAGAGCAGGTGTCGGGGACCCCGGAAGAGTTCCTCGACCCAGGTGGCCCGTCGCGGCTTGATCACGTCGTCCAGGATCATCCGCAGCTTGATGAGCCGGGTCCGGTTGGTCAGCTGCGGCGTCCATGGGATCCGGATGTAGGATGCCGCCGACGCCAGCCCGAGCGGCTTGAGCCCCTCACGGCTGAACGTCACGAACGCGGCGCTGCCGAGGCGGCGCTCGGTCGGCGCGCCGCCGGCCGTCGGGTACAGGTTCTCCTCGAAGAGGGGCAGCCGCCCCTCGCGGACCACGGTGAAGCCACGGGTCTTGAAATAGCGAGCCAGGTCCGGATCGGACGAGGCGTCGGGCGGCTCGGCCCGCACCGGACCCGGCCACAGCAGGTAAAGGTCTTGCTCAAGCCCGAGGGCGCTCCGGGTCGGCGGGATCGCCAGGCTCCAGAGGACGTCGACCCTGACGGAGCCGAGCGCCGGGGTCACGGCGGCCTGGACGAAGAGCGGGCCGATCTCGAAGCTGGGGTTCGGTCGCGTCGCGAAGAAGACCTGAGCCCGGGCCGCGGTCGGGACGGAGACCAGCAGCAGCCCGACCAGCACCAGCGGTCGCCCGATACTCACCACGCGGCGATCATGACACCGGCCCCGCTCGCCGCACAAGATCACTATCCCGGCGTGCGGGCTGGTGTGAGCCGAGAGTCGAGCGGATCCCGAGGAACGCGAGCTTGTGCTCCGCGCCGCTCCCGCGGAGCGAAACGTGCTCGAGCCGCTCAGCTAGGAGTGCATTTGAGCTGCACGAGATCGGCCTCGTCGAGCTTGCCGCGGCAGGGGAATGTTTCCACGGCGAAGGGCGACGACTTTCTCGGCGAGGCGCGGCCGGCCAAGGGGATCCGGATCGGCTACCGCCCGCAGGAGCCGCGCCTTGAGCCGTTGACTCCTGGCTGTCGGCTGTGTACATTGTACACATGAAGAAGGTGACGGCGTCCGAAGCCCGGAAGCACTGGTTTCGCCTTCTCGACGAAGCGGCTCACGGTGAGGTGATCGTGGTCCAGCGCCAAGGCCGCCGTCTCGTCCTCCGTCGCGAGGAGTTGAGCGACGCCGAGGATACGACGCGACCCCCGGAGTACCGTCGCCTCCTGCGCGTGCCGGAGGCCGACAAGGCAGATCGGTGGTCCTGGGAGTGGCGAGGTTCTCACCGTGGCCTCGTTCCGCGGGGCGCTCCCTCGCGGTGACGCTGCTCCTCGATACCCACTTTCTGATCTGGCTCGTCCTCCGATCGAAACGGCTTTCGGAGTTTCCCTGGATCGACGGGTATCGACCCTGGGGGGTGTCGCCGGTGTCCTTCCTCGAGATCCAGTTCCTGGCCGAGATCGGGCGGCTCTCCGTCCGGAATCCCGAGTTCGTGAACGCCGTGATGGACGACTCCAGATTCACGGTCGACGACGTCCCGCTGGTCACCCTCGTTCGCCATGCCCTGAAGCTGGATTGGACACGTGACCCTTTCGACCGGCTGCTCGCCGCCCACAGCTCTGCCCGCCGTGTCCCGCTCTGCACCCTGGACCGCGGCATCCGCACGCGCCATGCGCTTCTCCCCACCGAGCTCAAGCGGTCGTGAGCTGCAGGTGCCCACCGGCAGGCCGATAGCGCTTCCCGCGATGTCCTCCAGGGTTCGCAGCGCCGACGCGTGGAAGGGCGACCGGCATGACCAATCTTCCCGGTTGCTCACACCTCACTGGTTGCTCGGACGAGTTGCACCGCATTTCCAGCACTCGGTGAACTGGGATTCGCATTGCTCACCACAATTCGGGCAAGGCCACTGCGCACTGATCTGCTCTGGAGGACCATGGCGGCTCGCGTAGCGCGCGACCAACGCCATAGCCGTCTCGAGCTGGTGATCGTTCATGAGCCAAACCGAGGGGAGAGTTTCCGATGTGACGGGAGCTTCTCCTCGCGCCCCGAAGAGCGTTTCGCCACGGACTTCTGCGGCGATACCTTCTGCTTCAAGAAGGCCCTTCAGGAAGTGCGCTTCAGTTGGATGCTGAGCGATGAATGCTTGCCTCATGATGCACCTCCTAGGGCAACCTAAGGCTGGCGCTCAGCGGCCGGCGTAGGTCCGCTGAAGCGCCCTGATAGACAGGATAGCTTCAATTTGCCGAACTCTGGCAGTGAAGGCCACTCGGGCAATCGTCCACAGGCAGGGAGCCATCGCAGGCGCGCATCGCGGGGTGGCGACACTGGCTACGCGCGCGCACCGCCCCGGCTGTTGGAGGCTTCGAAACACGAGGATGTGGCCCGCCCAGGCTACCAGGACCATCATCGCTGGCAGCCAGACGAAGGGCGGATACGTCACCCACGTGTTTGCCGGGCAGGACCGTCTCCCGGGCGCCTGGACGGCGCACGGCTGCCAACCTTCGGTCTGGCGAGGAACGAATTTTGTCACCCGGGAGGCTCCGCGTCCCGCCTGCCCCGAGGCCAACCCCTGATGGCCCCAGCCATTTTGTGCGGATCGCGGCGCTTGGCATGACCTTGCATGGGGACATTCGGGATGCCAGAGCTTCGGCCCCGCGCGCTGGTGATCGACAAAGAGCCGAGCGTCCGAGCGCTCGTGTGCGAGCTCCTCGCCCGATTGGGTTTCGAGGCGGAGAGCGCTGCCGACGGGTCATCCGGGTTGGCCCGCATGGCACGCCGGGCCTACGACCTGGTCGTGACCGAGGCCTGGGACGTGGTGGACGCCCTGCGGCGCCGTGCGGCGGCGATGCCGGTCATCCTGATCAGCGGGTGGGCCACCGCCGCCGATGCGGCGCGGGCACGGAGCCACGGCGTCAGGCTCCTGTGTAAGCCCTTCGCGTCCGAGGAGCTTGCGCAGGCCGTGGCCGAGGCCGTGAGGCGTGAGCCAGGTGGGACCCGATGAACCTTCAAAGCCTGTGTTCGATGCCTTCCGTGGTGTTGGCCCTCATCGTCCGCGTCACCCTCGCGACTCGCGCCGAGGACCGGTTGACCCTCCCTCTTAGGGGACGATGCGGCGTAGGCGCGACGCCGATCTACTCTGGGTGCACACACCGAAAGCAGCCCGGAGTCCCCTGGAGGGCCTGCCTCGCGAGAGGGCAGGGGCCGTGAGGGGCCGTTCAGTGTCTAACCCAAAGAGAGGGGGATAGGGGAGCCCGTCAGGGAGCGTTCTGGCACCCTGTTCCAGGCCGAGAGGGTGACACCCGGCTGGCTCTAGGGTGAAGGCGGCCGGCGCTCGTCACTCTTCCGCACGACGAGTCCCCATCGGGCGACAAACGGCACGCCCGGAGGTTCTCGGCCGCTCTCCCCACCCGGCTCATGCCATCTGTCCGGTCTGGAGGAGCTCGTACGTGACGAGCCCGGTGTCCGGGGGCGACTTACTGATCATGGTGATCATGGTCGCGATCTCGCTGCGATGGTGGGTCGCATGGTTGGCGACGTGGTGGAGGAGAGGCCCCAGCGCCACGCGAAAGGCCGTGCCCTCCGTGTTCCTGTACTCGATCCCGCGCTCGAGGTCGGCCGGGCTTAGCGCTTCGACGAAGACCTTCTGCGCCTGCTCCACCTCGTCCCAGGCCGGGCGCACGCTGGCGAGCGTGGAGAACTCCGCCCCCGGCAATCGCGTGGGGGAGGTTCCCTTCCAGCGCGCCAGCCAGATCCAGTCGGCGCCGTAGAGGTGGCCGAACATTCGCGTGAGCGTGGGGAAGCTGAACTGACCGCCGACCGCTCGCGAGGCCGCCTCCTCTCCCAGCCCCGTTGCGACGTCGAAGAGCCGGCGGTTCGCCCAGCGGTGGTAGTCGTAGAGGCCGCGAACCAGCTCCAGGCTCATCTCGTCCTCCCGTCTTTCCGGCGAATCTGCTTCCGGACTACGGTCCGCCGAGCACTATGCGGCGGAAGGCTTCGCCGGCGGTCGAGCCCGCGGAGCCGAGGCCGAATAAAGCACCGTTCCGGGCAGCCGTCAAGGTTCTCCTGGTGCGCTCGGTGGGGCCCAGGTCGGGAGCGGAACCCCCGGGGGGCGGCGTCCGCCACAGCCACAGAGTCACCAGAGTCGCCTGGGGCGCGGGCTACTTCGTCGAGCCAGATCGGCGACGGTCACAGTGCGTGGCTCGGAGGCGAGCCATGGCCCTGATCTAACCGCCTTCACGGGCGTGCGGTCGCGAGCAGGGTGTCCCAGTACAGCAGCTCGTAGTGCTGGAGCAGTTGGGCAGCCTCACCGATCACGGTCGGCGTCACGCCCCGATCGAGCCCAGCCTGGATGACGGCCAGAGCGGCCTCCTCAAACCCCGGCGCGTCGCCGGCGAAGAGATCGAAGAAGGCCACGTCCGTGTCGGTCATGCCATAGTGCGCGCGGAGTCCTCGCGCGAGTGCTGCGCAGTTCCGCCCCCACGCAGGCAGGTTCACCAGGAAAGCTGCCGCAAACTCCGCGTCCGATCCGTACAGCGCCAGCCACGCGACGAAATGGGTGTAGGCCAGAGCCCCCGGGAAGGGTTCGACCGCCGTCAGGGCTGTCGGGCTGAGACCGAGGGCGCGGGCAAAGGCGTCTAGGTGTCGAAGGGCCGTGCTCTCGGTCGCCAGAGCGGACGTGAAGAAGGGGCCACTCGGCGTGTCGCCGTAGCGATGGACGAGCAGCGCGACGCTCCGCAGGTCGCCGCTGATGATCCGCTGCTGCTGGCCTGCGAAGACGGCGAGGTACTCGCGTGGGAGCCCCCCGCTCTCGATCTGGGCCACGTAGGGATGCGCGAACAGCCGCTGTTCGACCGGTGCGAGGTTTCGACGGAGTGCCGCGATGATCTCGTGCGCGTTCGCCATGGCGTGACCCCTAGGACCGTAGGCTCGCGCGCACCGGCGTGTCAAGGGGCGTGCAGACCCGCGCGAGTCGCGCGCCGCGCGAAGGGCGGTGGTAAAGCGCCGCCTTCAGATGCGCCCAAGTACGCTGGAATGAGCCCGTCGTGGGTTCCTGCCTTACTGGATCATCTGGACGGAGACGTACTCGCTGTCGGGTGCAGCGCAGGCTGGTGCGGGTGAACTCGATCCAGTTTCCCGATCGTGGCCGGCGGGCCGGTCTACACTCCTGCCTTCACGAGACGCCACACCAGCAGGTCGCCGGGGTCGCCATGACGCACCATGCCGCCGGCCACGTGCTCGGCCGGCGCGAAACCCAGCTTCTGGAGAACGCGGTGCGACCGGACGTTGGTGACGTTGGTGTCCGCCGTGATGGAGCGCACGCCAGACTGACGCAGCGCCCAGGCCACGAGCGCGCCAACGGCTTCGGTCGCATAGCCGCGATCCCAAAAGGCCGGCGCGAACGAAAACCCGACCGCGATGCGGCCATCGGGTCCCGGTGGGCCTTTGAAATCGACCAGACCGATGCTGACCCCCTTCGAGGTCAGCACGACTTGCCAAAAGGTCCACCACATCCAGGCGTCCGGTTCGTGCAGCATCCCATCACGCTGTTGAAGCACCGCCTCGAGCGTCCGCCGGTCGGTCATCCAGGCCGGCGAGGGCTTTGCCCCAAGTCGTCGTTGGAGGGCGGGCCAATCTTCCACGAACAGGCGCATGTCCTCCGCATCAAGTGGGACGAGGCGCAAGCGTTCGGTGCGGAGCTCGTGAGGGGAGAGTTCAGAGTGGGCCTTCGATGCCCTATGACCATACCACACGTCACTCGGGATCCCTGGGCTGAAGGCTCCACGGGGTCGCCTCTCGGGGTGAGCTACCGGAAGCCGGGTGGGTCATCTCCAGCAGACGTGCCCCACGTCCAGACGCTCGCGGCCGCCGGCATGACGGTCGACGTGATCCGCGAGTCCTCGTGCTCCTCTGATGCTTCCGTGCCGCCGGCTGGGATTTCCGATGACTCGCTCACCAGATCGGGGCGTGATAGAGCGTCCAATACAGGTCGACCGGCCAGGTAAGCGCCGGCACAGCGAACCACCACCAGACGAGTCTCGCCTGGTCGGCGAGAGAGCCCGTCCAGGCAAAGGCCGATAGGCCGCCCCTCAACAGGCCAATCAAGTTCTGGGTGACGGAGAGCGCGAGTCCCACGATCACGTAGGCCAACCCACACCGCAGAGCCATTTGTCGCATCTGCTCGTTCCTATGCCGCGATGTCGGTGTTGTTCAAGCTCTCCCACGCCGCGCCCTGAACGGCGCGCCACGGCGTTTGCTCCCACGCCGTGCCTGCCACGGCCGAGTGCGCGCGCCCGGCCGGGTAGAACGTTGCGCGCCAGCCCTCATCTCCATAGCGCGTGAGCTGTAGGTCGTAGCCTTGAGGGCCATGCCGACCGCGATGCGGCCGATGCCGGGCCAGCTATCGAGCCACGCGCGAAGGGTGGTGATCACGGCTGGCACCTCGGCTGCAGGGAACGAGGCCGGGTAGCGGCGAGCACGACCCAGAGCAGCCGCCCGCGCCGACGGACTTCGTCAGCGCTTAGAGCCGTCATGGCGACCACAAGCCGCGGCCGGCCTCACGTGCCTCCCGTGGAGCTTGGGCGCTCCCCTCGGTATCCCAAGCCCTGCACGCGTGGTACGTCTTGGGGGAGAATGCGGACTTGGGCAGCCAGATCAGCGGCCCGATGGCCAGGTTGCCGCCGCCGTAGGGGAACAGCGGCGAGTCCAGCACAGCCGCGCGGCACGCCCAAAGGATCTCTTCCGTAGCGTTGCGCATTAAGCCCTGCCCGGCGCCTCGACTGTACCTCGACGTTGCAGACGCCGGGCAATGAGCCAACACAACAGCGCCCACGCCAGTCCGGCCATCCACCCGCCAAGAACATCCGTCGGATAGTGAACGCCGAGGTACACACGGCTACCGCCAACAAGAGACGTCATGAGTAAGGCGACCGACATCACGTATGCCCTGACTCTGCGCCGCGCAGCCAAACGGGCGATCAGCGAGCCCAAGGTGAGGTAGATGACGGCAGCCAGCATCGAGTGTCCGCTGGGGAAGCTGGGCGATGTCACAGCCGCCAGGTGCGGCACGATGTCCGGCCGCTCCCGGGCAAACACCAGCTTCATCACGGTAGTCAGAAGACCTCCGCCACCGGCAGCAATGGCCACGAGCCACATGGAGGCATATTTCCGGGCGAGGGCGAGATAGCCGCAGACTATAAGCACCGCGATGGTCAGGAACGTCCGGCCGCCGAGAACGGTGATGTCGAGAGCCGCCTGGATCAGCCAGTTCGGGCCGATGGGGATTTCTGGGCGGTCCGGACGTCGGAGAAGGCGGAGGAACCAGACGTCGAAGTCCTTGGTATCGCCCTCAAGCATCTCCTCCGCGATCTTAGCGAAGCCAAATAGGGCGAGCACGATGGCGAAGGCAGTAACAAGAACCACGGCTTCCTGACGCGCAATCCATTTCAATGAGACGCCGGCGGCGCGCCGAAACGCCTGTATCAGGAGCAGCGCACGGCGGCCCTCGGCGCTCACTAGAAGGACCAGCCGACCCCAGAGAGATAGCGCACGTCCTCTTTCTCGACCCCGGGGGCGGGAGTCGAGTCGTAGCGGAGCTCGACCTTTACTTCCGCGAAGAAGCCCTCGATGATTGTCGCGCGCAGGCCCGCGCCGGCGTACAGATTGTAGTCGCGGAACGCACCATCCAGGGCCGGCAGCCACTCGAGGTTGTGGAAGAGGGTAACGGCCTTGCGCGGTGTCCAGCCCACGTGGTAGGCGAGCCGCGCGGCGAAGTGATCCTCGCCGTCGTGGTTGCGGAACTTCTCGTAGACCCACGCCAGGCCGGCTTCCGTGGAGAGGTTGAACGTCGGGGTCTCGTACCACTGGATCCTCTTTGACGTGCCTAGAAACATGCCCGCGACGGCACCGATTCTACCTGACCTCCTTCCGTCGCCGACGCGGCGGCGCGTCATCGCTTGCACCAGCTCCCCACGAGGTCGAGATCGAGACGTTCGGGAAACAGATGGATCCGGTCGACCCAGATTCTCGTGCCTCCGCGGGAATGCACGCGGAACTCCACGTTCTCCAGCATCTCGTCGGTCTGGAGGCTCAGCCCGACGTCCTCGTATCGACCCGCTTGCTGAAACTCGTCCCCTCTGAGGACCCGCTCGATTAGCACGCGGGTCCCGCTGTCGGCCGAGACATCGATCCTCGCGACATCGGCCGCCGCTCGCTCCCCGACCTTCATCCGGAATGACAGCGCGTACCGGCCGGGGGCGAGAGAGATGTAGGGCCCATACACGACTGCCCGCGATCGACGCCGACTGGCAAAGAAGACTGCCCGCTTGTCGCCGGCGTTGCCGTCGAACACCCGGTCCGCATACTGGACAGACAGCTGGTCATCTTCCACGAGAGAGGCGACCTGTCTTGCGATCGGACGATTTCTGGATGTGTCGTGCCCGCGCTTCATGTAGAGGAAACCATCGAAGTAAGCAACCACCCCGTACTCGGACCCGGATAACAGCGTCAGGACCGCGCACTTGTCTCTCGCCGAGTCCGACGGATACTTGGCCCCATACATGTCCAGCAAGATCACCTCCCGGTCCAGCGGGTGGTACGGATGCACGCGAACATCGAACCGCTTTGCGACATGGGAAACGACGTAGGGGTTGGCACTGACCGAGGTGTGGTGCGGAATCGAGCGGAGCATTCGCCTGATTTCCGTATCCCGGTTCGTCACCCACAGCCAGCTCTCGTCCGAGATAGTCGGGACCGGCAGACTCACCTTAAATTCCCCGACCACGCCGAAACCCAGCTTCCCGGCGGCCACGAGGCCGGCGGCGGCAATGAGCCCGGCGATCGCGTTCCGACACACTCGTCGAAGCCGGTCGCGTTTCACGAGCGCCAGAATGTTTGCCGCCCCGGGGAGGGCCGCCACGAAGAAGAATGGGAGCACGGAGGCCGAATAGTACCAGCTCAGGGTGTTGATGTGAGCCGTATTGGTCAGAAGCTTCTGCAAGGCAGACGGCGCCAGCAAAATCAAACCTGGCAGACTGAACACGGGAAGAAAGACCACGGAGAAGAACATCCACCAGGCCGCTTCCAGAATCGGTCGCTGCAGGAGGTGCGCGATGATCCGGTGAGGCTGAGCGGCAAATGTCTTGAGGATCTCGGGAAAGGTCTGACCAAAATGGGAGTAGTGCTCGAGATAGGGATACCGTTCGACCAGGCCGGCCTGCAGCCATGGCATGAACAGACCGAACGTCAACGTGGCCCAGAGCACGCCCAGCGCGATGGTATACGTCCCGAGCGTGCGTTCCCTGACCGACAGGATGGCGAATAGCCCCATAGCCACCACGTAGAGCGCGGTGTCTTCGCGACAGAGCAGAAGGAGGCCGATACAAGTGAGGTACGGCGCGGTGCGTTTCTCGAAGAGAGAATAGAAGGCGAAGAAGATCAAGAGCGGCTCGAGAGTGTCGAGATGAAAGTCGGCGATGTTCGATTGCCACACGTAGGGCGAGATCGACCACGCGAAGGCGAACGCGAGGGCGAGATACCGATCACCGAATCGCCTCTGAACGAGCAGGTACAGGGGTAGCGCGGCTAGCGCGAGGGCGATCGACTGGACCACGAAGAGCAGCTCCGGTTCCGGCCAGACGGCAAACACTGGAAGGAGGAGAAAGAGGATGAGCGAAAAGTGATCGCCCAGATAGTTGTGGGGAAGCCACGCGAACAGACCGAGGTTGACCAGGTTTGTGTAAAAGAGCTTGCCCCGCAGCGTGGCCCACAGCATCTGCACGAACATGCCGGTGTCTTCCAGCGAGTAGAAGGCGTGGTGGCGGGCGATGCTGAGACTGGAAAGCACGACCGCCGAGGCCGTGATGACAAGCCAGAGCGGTATCACCGGCGGTTAGATTCCACCGGCCAGGGCTCGGGTCGTGTGGCCCCTCTTACTCACGCCGCGGCAGGATGTCCCGCAACGCGGCAAGCTTCGCGGCCAGAGTGCCGCGCAGATCGACGAACGATGGCGATCTCGCCATCGATAAGCCTTGCGCGATTTCCGCCTGAGCCTCCGCGAGCTGATCGGCGGCCAGG
>Ga0209887_1000638_pt1 | contig 10627 bp, 10 predicted proteins | sample GWRWN1_30_40_FD_187230 | JGI IMG/M metagenome (GOLD analysis project Ga0209887, IMG submission 187230) | Riverbed sediment microbial communities from areas with no vegetation in Columbia River, Washington, USA - GW-RW N1_30_40 (SPAdes)... | ecosystem: Environmental > Aquatic > Freshwater > River...
CAACGCTGGCATCTACCTTGCGTCGGCTCCATTTCTATTTCCGGCTTTGGGAAAAGTAAAAAACCACAACGAGCAAGGCGAGTACTACTTGCCCGATACCGTGGCCATTGCGCTGAAGCAAGGAGAACGAGTCGCCACGGTGAAGGTGGACGACCCGCGTGAAGTGATGGGCATCAATACCAGAGAGGAGCTCGCTCAGATGGAAAAGACATTGCAGGAACGGATCAATCGAAAGTGGATGGATCACGGCGTCACGCTCAAAGACCCGAATACGACTTACATCGAAGAGGACGTCGTGATCGGCAAAGATACCGTTGTCGGGCCAAACACTCATCTGCTTGGAAACACGGTTATCGGCGAGCGCTGCCAAATCGACGGGAGCGTCTATCTGACGGATGTCCAAGTCGGCGACAACGTTCATCTGAAATTCTCGGTCGTGGCGACGAGCTCCCGGGTGGCCGCCGGCGCGATTATCGGACCGTTCGCACATCTGCGTCCAGGAAGCTCCTTGGGTCCAAATGTGCATATCGGAAATTTTGTCGAGACCAAGGAGGCGACGATCGGAGAGGGTACGAAAGCGAGCCACCTGACCTATCTGGGAGATGTGACGATTGGATGCGATACCAACATTGGGGCGGGGACCATCGTTTGCAACTACGACGGGTTTAAAAAGTATCGAACAAAAATCGGCGACCGGGTGCAGGTGGGGAGCGATTCCACGTTGGTCGCGCCCATTTCATTGGGGGATGATGTGTACGTCGCTACGGCGACGACCCTTCGTCACGATATTCCCGCCGGAGCCTTGGCGTTCAATGAGCGACAAGAGCGAGTGCGTGAGGGCTGGACTGAGCAGAAGCGAGAGAAGATGAAAGGAATCAAAAAATAATGTGCGGGATTGTCGGATATATCGGTAAACGGGACGCCGCGCCGCTGATCCTGGAAAGCCTGAGAAAGCTCGAGTACCGGGGCTATGATTCCGCAGGCATTGCCGTCGTAAACGATGGCCACTTCATGGTCCGTCGCTGCGAAGGGAAGCTCAAGAATCTGGAAACCATCCTTGATCGCGATCCGATGATCGGGACGATTGGCATCGGCCATACGCGCTGGGCGACCCATGGCCGGCCGTCTGAAACCAACGCGCACCCCCATCGCGCGGGCGACGTGGTGGTTGTCCATAACGGGATCATCGAAAACTACCTCGATCTCAAAGAACAACTGATCCGCCGGGGGACAAAATTCTCCTCTGAGACGGATACAGAAATTGTCGCTCATCTGGTCGCAGAAAAAATTGATCAAGGCATGGATTTTTTGGCGGCCGTGAGAAAAAGTCTTAAGGAAATTCGGGGTTCCTATGCCTTGCTCTTTCTCAACCAGAGAGATCCTAAACGGCTCATCGTTGCCAAGAACTCGACTCCCATCGTGATTGGCGGAGGTGAAGGGGAGAACTTTATCGCCTCCGATATTCCCGCATTGCTCGACTATACCCGCAAGGTCGCCTTCTTAGAAGATGGCGAAGTTGCGGAAGTCTCAGCCGATTCATTTCGGCTTTTTAACGGCAAAGGGAAATCGGTTCAGAGACCTTTCAAGGAAATCACCTGGGACGCGGTGGCGGCGCGCAAGGGCGGCTATCGCCATTTCATGCTCAAAGAGATTCACGATCAGGCGCGGGCCGTGGCGGACACGTTTCGCGGGCGCATCTCTTTGAAAGACGGCGAGGTGTCACTCGAAGACATTCGCTTTACGACGAGCCAGGCGCGCCAGATCGAGCGCGTTCATCTCGTCGCCTGTGGGACGGCGTGGCATGCCTGCCTCGTGGGCAAATTCATGATCGAAGAGATCGCGCAAATTCCGGCGGAGGTCGACTACGGCTCGGAGTTTAGATACCGCTCGCCGTTGATGGACCCGCGGTCGATTCTGCTCATGGTCAGTCAGTCGGGCGAAACCGCGGACACTTTGGCGGCCGTCGAGATCGCGCGGCTCAAGAAAGCCAAGGTGCTATCCATCTGCAACGTCGTAGACTCGTCAATTCCTAGAAAGTCCGATGGAGTTCTCTACACCCACGCTGGGCCCGAGATCAGCGTCGCGAGCACCAAAGCCTTTACCACGCAGCTCGCGGCGCTTTATCTTCTGGCCATCGCGTTGGGGCGGCGCAAAGGTACCCTGAGCAAGGCGGAGGCGAAGAAACTCCTCGCCGACCTGATGCATCTGCCGCACTGGATCGAAGAGACGCTGAAGCTCGAAAGTGAGGTTGAAGTTTTGGCGCGGGACCTGACCAGCAATGCCGATTTTCTCTATCTTGGCCGGGGCATCAACTATCCGATTGCGCTTGAGGGCGCACTCAAGCTGAAGGAAATTTCTTACATCCATGCGGAGGGCTACCCCGCCGGGGAGATGAAGCATGGCCCCATAGCGCTTATCGATGAAAAGATGCCGGTCGTTGTGCTTATGCCTCGCGACCGTTACTTTCAGAAAACCCTGGGTAATTTGAAAGAGGTGGAGTCCCGCGGAGGAAAGGTCATCATCTTGACCGACGAGAAGAAGCTTCCCTCAGAAATCTCGTCCTTTGGCATGTTGACCGTACCCAAGGCCTCTCATTTTCTTACACCCATCGTACTGAGCATTCCGCTTCAATTGCTCGCCTACTATATCGCAGTTCATCGCGGTACCGACGTTGATCAACCGCGAAATCTCGCCAAGAGCGTGACGGTGGAATAGCGAGGCGGACTAGATCACGTTCAAGTCGTTCCAACGGTTCCAATCGTTCCAGCCGTTTACCGAATAAAAACGGTTAAGTCACCCTCGGGTTTTTGAAATATGATTACTACCTGTAGCTGCGCGCAGTGAGCGCGCGCTCTGTTCGGGGGTTACGGGATTGATGTAAGAACCCGATCCCCACTCAAATCCGCCGACTTGTATCAGCTTCGGTATGATTTCCATGTGCCAGTGGTAGTCATTGTTCTCGCCCGGTTCGAGGGGGCTGGAATGGATGAGGTAATTGAACGCCGGGCCACTGAGGCTGCGGTTGAGTCGGATCAGCGTCTCGCGCAAGATAACAGCTAAATCATTGTCATCTTGTTGAGTGTTGTGCTCAAAAAATGACGAGTGTTTCTTGGGTAGAATCCAGGTCTCGTAAGGAAAACGGGGCGCGAAGGGGCACATCACGAGGTAGCGTGCATTCTCAATAACGAAGCGCTCGCCTCCATCAGTTTCCTTCCGTATGGCGTCGCAAAAAACACACCGTCGGTTTGCTTCGTAATAGTTTTTAGCCGCGTTGATCTCCTCCAGGACCAGCTTGGGTACCATAGGCATCGCTATGAGCTGTGAATGAACATGTTCGAGAGTCGCCCCCGCCTCGACGCCCTGGTTCTTGTAAATAAGGATGTAGCGAAATCGTCGGTCGGTTCGAAGTTCCATGATTCGATGACGATAAGCTCGAAGGATTGCTTCAAACTGGGTTTCTCCTAGCAGCGCCATGTCGGTTACATGATACGGGCTTTCAATGATGACTTCATGGGCGCCGATGCCGCTATGGACCTCGTAATTCTCATCAGCAATCTGAGTTGCGCTTCCCTCCGGCACCAGGGCGGGATACTTGTTAGGGACCACTCGCACAGTCCAGTTCGGGAAGCTGGAAGGGTCGCTCTTGTCACTGAGGACCAGGATCTCCGGGGGAGTCATGTTCTCATTTCCCGCGCAGAAAGGACACTGAGCGGCATCCGAAGCATCCGGGCGTATGGGCCTCTTCGCTCTTTCGGTGGCGATGATGACCCAGCGATCGACGGTGGGATCTTTTCTAAATTCCGGCATAGGGGTGGTGACTTCGCTGCGATGCACAGGCCCATTGCGTCCGAGCAAATGGGGTGTTGGAATATGGGCATACTGGAATCTTGGGTTTTAAACGCATCCAATTCATCATTCCATCCTTCCACTATTCCAATCTTTATTACATTGTATCGGTGAATGATGCTTGCGCTAGGTGTTGGGATTCAGATGAAAGTCCTTAGCGAAAAAGTAAAACTCCGAAGACCCCTGCCGGGTGGCCTCCGGCCGTGTGCGTTGCACGGAATGAAAGTGCTTCTTGAGTTCAAGTGTAAAGGTCTGAAGCTCTTGGTTAACGAAGCTTTTAGCAAGGAAAGATCCCCCTGGGCGGAGCAACGCGGTCGCCACCATCAAAGCGGTTCTATTTAACTCCAAGCAGCGTGCGGCATCTGCGTCGCGAATCCCGCTTAGGCGCGGTGCCAGATCCGACAAGACACAATGGACCTTGCCGTGAACGAGTTCTGATATTTTTTTGGAAGTCTCCGGCGACGTGATGTCGCCCTGGAAACAAGTGATGTTGGGTTCGCGCAACGTCTCGATGGGCTGGAGATCGATGCCAATAACTTTTCCGCTCTGACCGACGAACTTTGCGGCAACCTGAAGCCAGCCACCCGGGGCGGCCCCCAGGTCGACGACTACATCACCAGGTTTCATGAGACGAAAGCGCTGTTGTAGCTCGAGCAGCTTATAGGCGGCGCGGGATCGGTAGCCTTGTTGCTTGGCTTTTTTATAATAGGTGTCCTGGGGCTTATAGGTCATCGACTTTCACGTGATCCTTCAGCACATTGCTGAAAAAACTCTGCTCGCAGGCTGCTCAAAAAGATCTCAGAGGCGAGGCGCGCGAAAGAAATCACGTATCGCTGATCGCTTATGGCATATAGATGGTACCAAGGAACCATATGCTATAAACCATAGGCTAATGGCCAGCCGTAGCGAGGTGATTGATGGTTCGACGGGGCTCACCATGAACGGAGTGGCACATATCTGACTGTTTCTTAACCGATCATCCCTGAGCACAGTCGAAGGATTTCAGCAGCCTGCGACGAGAAAAAAAAGCCCAGCCTAAAGGTTAGGCTGGGCCTCGACTGGCTGATTTTGGATTATCTTACTGACCCTTAACTTGAAACTCGACCCGGCGATTCACGGCTCGTGCCCAGCTGGTTTCCTGGCCGATCAACGGTTTAGTCTCTCCCAGGCTGGCTGCAGACATTTTTCCGGGATCCACCCCCAAGGACGCAAGCTCTTTCCGAACGGTCTCGGCGCGGCGCAGCCCTAACTTCTCATTGTACTCGTTGCTGCCGACATCATCTGTATGGCCCTCGATAGCAATCGTAATATTAGCCTTCTCTTTGAGCCTTTGCGCGGCAAGATAAACTTCGCCTTTGCCAAGTTCCGTGAGTTCCGTAGAGTCAAAGCGGAAAGCGACACTAGGAAAGACTACCCGCTCGACCTCCACAATCTTGTGCACTTCCTTGACGACTTCCTTAACGACAATTTTTTCGACGGGAACCTCGACAACTCTTACCACTTCCTTCGGTGGCTCTGGCGCCGCCGTCACTTTTGCCGGCGGTGGAGTTTCCTTCAATGGGACCCTAGGGGATACTGAATAATAGGGGTAGGGCCGAGGCTCGGAGATAACGGGCGGGTGAGGCATATGGCCGAAAAAGGCCTCAAGTGGCTCAGTGCTGCTAACAAGGAAATGGAAGGGTCTAAAAACCGTCCACTCTAGAATGAATCCAGCAGGGTTGAGCAAGTAGGCCGCAATCCTAAAAGGGTTAGATTGGCTATCGTCGTACTCGTCAGGGGCAGCGATACTAGGTTTTGGTCCAAAGGTGAAACATAGAATCATAACGAGCACCAGAAGTCGTAAGCTCTTCATAATAGCCTCCTTATCAACCCGCACCCAAGTTTAAGGTCTGCCCCCCTGCTTGTCAAACTCACGTGGGCAGCGGCTCCCTTGAAAAGCAGGGCTCGTTTATGCGAGAAAAAACCTTGGACCCTCAATACATGGTGGCGACGAACGTGGTACGATCAAATAAGGATGAAGGTCATTGGAGCGCGAGCCTATGATCGAGAAATTCCGTCAGCGACGCCGGTTTTAGGTCCAGAAGGAAACCAGAGGATTCTGGAGATACCGAACGTTGGCTGTGAAGGTTGAAAACAAAGAACGGCTGGTTCACATCACAATGGACCGTCCGCCGCTGAATGTTCTGGACATCGCGTTATTGCGGGAGCTCGACGCCGTGCTGACGGCTTGCGCAGAGGACACGGCTGCCGATGTTATGGTCATTGAAGGTGCCGGCCAACGAGCGTTCTCCGCCGGTGTCGATATTCGCGATCACACGCGTGAAAAGGTTCCCGAGATGCTCGAAGTGATGCACGGCGTGATCCGCAAAATTTTCATGCTCCCTCAAGTCACTATTGCCCTGGTCCGCGGTGTCTGTCTTGGTGGGGGTTGCGAGTTGGCAACATCTTGTGACTTGGTTATCGCGTCGGAAGATAGCTCTTTCGCGACGCCGGAAATCCATGTTGGATGTTATCCGCCGGTGGCTCTGGCGCGGTTTTCTTCGCTGATCGGTTATCGTCGAGCCGCGGAGATGGTTCTTACCGGACGGAAGTTTTCCGCTCAGGAAGCTTTAACCATCGGATTGATCAACCGTGTGCTGCCCGGCGATCAACTCGAGGCCGGCCTGGCAGCTTTGTTAGAAGAACTGCTTGGCAAGAGCGGCGCCGTTTTGCGCATCGCGGTCAAGGGTCTACGGGAACTTTCGCTCAAGGGATTTTCCGATGCGCTCAGACGATCAGAAGACTTGTATCGCGGCGAGCTTCTGCGTACGGATGATGTGGAAGAGGGCATTCGCGCCTTCCTCGAGAAAAGAAAACCTAAGTGGAAGCACCGTTAGAATATTTTGCAATGCTGAAACGGAAATATTATGGATGTAAAGAGTTTCGGATTTATCCGGTAGATGCGCGCCATTTCGGTCTAATGCGAACCCAGGTGGGTCATGCGGTGGATTAAGCTGATCACGATTCTTTCGCTGGGGCTGTTTTTCTTCGGCGTCCTGGCCGTCCTGCACTTGTGCATCAGCGTGCTAAGACTTCCTAATCGGTGGAAGATTGTCAGCCGCTGGATACGAGGCTTTACGTGGTCAATGAGGAGAATTCTAAATGTCGAAATAACGGTGGAGGGCGACGCCGGGCAGCTCGAACGCGGCGGGTATGTGATCATCAGCAACCACTTCGGTTATCTCGATGGGATTGTTCTCGGAAGCCTTTTCCCAGTGGTCTTTGTCTCCAAGAGCGAGGTGAAGAGCTGGCCGGTGGTTGGTCAGTGGACGACACTTTGCGGCACCGTCTTCATCAATCGTCAAAGAAAGGGACTCGTGCCGTTAGCGGTAAAAGAGATTAGCCGGAAACTAAAGCAAGAGGCAAATATTTTATTGTTTCCCGAGGGAGCGGCGACCAATGGTGAGCGGATGCTGCCCTTCCAGACCGCTCCGTTCGCAGCGCCTTTGAGGAGTCGGGCGATTATCGTACCGCTTACCTTGGCTTACCAAAGTATCGACGAACAACCCGTGTCGGCGGCCAACCGTGACTTGATTTATTGTTACGACGAGATGCCCGATGTTCCCCACTTTTGGAAGCTTCTCTCATTGCGCCGGATCGAAGCAAGAGTGACGATCCGGCCGAAGATTGAGTGTAGCCGATACGAAGATAACTCGGCAGGGCGGAAGAAACTGGCCGAGGATTGTTACAACCGCATTTTGGGGCGAGTGAGTAAAAAAGACTACGCGCAGGAAGATGAGGAAGGGGCAGCCCCAGAAGACTCTCGCGGGCTATTTTCTAGTTAACTGTTTCTTGATGTTTTCGACGAACTCTTTGAGCATGGCGTCGGCTTTCTTGCGGATGATCGGTTGACCAAACTCGCCAATCTTGCCCAAAATATTCACGTCCGTCTCCACCAACAGTTCCGTTTGATCAGCGCCGATCTCTTTGAGCATCATGGTGGTTTTGCCATTCACAGCACCCGCAGCCATACGATCTTTCGCCTCGGCACGAAGAGCCGCACGCCAGTTCTGGTGGTCTTGTTCTTCGACAATTATCTTTCCCTGGAGATTGAGAGAGATGGGCCCCACTCTGACTTTCAGGGCTCCCTGATAGGTCGTGTCGTCGATCTTGCTCACCGACTCAACCCCCGGCAGCGACTGCGCCACCTTCGGCACGTCCATGAGAAAGTTCCAAAGAGGTTCACGGGCAACGGGAATCTGCGCGCTCTGGGTAAATTTCAACGCTTTCTCCTTTTCTTGACCGTCTTCTTGGTTGTTTTCGCGGCGGGCTTGCTTTTGGCTAGCTGGCGAATGCCGGCGAGGGCTTTTTCCAGAGCGCGCCGGACAAATACGCCGGCCATCTCTTTCTTGTAGCCTGCGGACCCGCGAAAATCGCTCACTGGATCGACTGCCTCCTTGGCCTTCTCCGCGGCTTCAGCGAAGGCCTCGGTCTTGACGGGCTGACCCCGCAGAACGGCTTCCGCGGCCGTAGCCCGGATCGGTGTAGTTCCCACGCTGCCCAAAGCGATCCGCACGTCGCTGATGATTTTTTTGCTCTTATCCAACGTCAGCACCGCCGCAGCTGAGACAGTTGCGTAGTCATCGGCTGTCCGGGGCAAGAACTTCAAGTAGGCTCCGCCTGAGTTGGCTGCTAGCCTGGGAACAAACACCTCAGTGATGATCTCGTCGGGTTTGAGCGAGGTTTCGTAATAGTCGGTGAAAAATTCGTCGAGCGGAATAACCCGGCTCCCGTTGGGTGAAGTTGCTTTGACCGTTGCTCCCAGCGCGATCAAGGTTGGCGGCGGGTCCTGATTCGGATCCGCATGAGCCAAACCACCTCCGACCGTCGCCCTATTGCGCACCCGAATCGTGGCGACGTGGTGATAGGTCTCGGCGAGCAGTGGCAGGCGCCGGCGCACCAGTGACGAATCTTCCACTTCGCGATGCGTGGCTAGACCGCCGATGCGCAGCCCACCGTCCTTCAGCTCGATACCATTGAGCCCACGCAGAGTGCGAAGGCTTACGAGGCAGCTCGGCCGGACCAGACGCTGCTTCATCATAATCACTAACGCGGTACCGCCCGCGATGAGCTTCGCGTCGGTCCCGAATTCTTTCAGCGTGGCATGAACTTCCTTGAGATTTTTGGGGGTACGGTATTCGAAAGGTATCATAGCAGTGTCCTTATTTGGCGAATTGATAGGCCTTCTGGATCGATTCGATGATCTTGTAGTAGCCCGTGCAGCGACAGAGGTTGCCCATCATCCAATCCTTAATCTCTTCTTCGTTTGGCCTTGGGTTCTGATCGAGGAGTGCTTTGGCAGCAACCACCTGACCGGGGGTGCAGATGCCGCACTGAAAACCGCCGTACTGGATAAAGCTCTTCTGCACCGGATGGAGCTCGCCGTCTTTGGCCAAGCCCTCAACGGTGGTTATGTCATGGCCATCGGCAAAAACTGCCAACTCCAAACAGGCGCTCACCATATCGCCGTCCACGAGGACCGTGCAGGCGCCGCACACGCCGACGCTGCAACCCTCTTTGGTACCTGTGAGCCCGAGATCGTAGCGCAGAAAATCGATCAAAAGACGATTGGTTGGAACTTCGGCTTCCACCTTCTTTCCGTTGACGCGCAATTTTATCTTCTTATTCATCGCTGTTCCTTTCTCAGCTTTCGTCGGAACGAATTTCGTGTAGACCGGAAATACGTGCTTGGGCTTCCTTATATAAAAAGAATTTCCATAAACTGCAAGCCATTTTTACCCATACGCCGGAAAAATTAGCGGCGAGCCGGGCGACCGAACGAGCCGAATTGGCAAAATTCACCGTGAGCCTCTCCGGTCGCGGGCAATGGGTCTGTACCTGCCTAAAGAGTTCAAGGTTCAACGTGGACGAGACTGCCTGTCTCTTTGAACTTTGAACCTGGAACTTTGAACCTTCGTGCCCGCTCGCTTCGATGCTCACTACTCGGTCCATGCATAGTCCCGGGCTAGCCTCGGGGCGGATCACCGCGGGGAGGTTATGGGCCCCACGTCGCTACTATTTTTGCTGGCTTTTGCTGGGATTTACTAGGATACCGGTAAATGCTATACGGAACGACAGCCATCGCGAGAACCCATTGGATTTGGAGGAAAGAACGGAGGCCGGTGCATCTAACGGAAGTTTTTGACGTCTAGCTATGAAAAAAAACAACATAAGGAGGTTATCATGATCCAGTTAAGCGATGATATGCGCAATTTGATTGACAATGCTCTAGCCAACGGTTCCCCCTGTATTTTGGCTAGCGTTTCCGCCGAGGGCGAACCCGACATCGGTTACAAGGGCAGCATGATGGTTTTTGACAACGAGTCCCTCGCCTATTGGGAACGGACTCGGCGTCAACACCTCAAAAACGTCCAGGCAAATCCAAAAGTCGTGGTTTTGTTCCGGGATGCCAAAACCCGGGTCAATTGGCGCTTCCATGGAACGGCGACCTTGCACGAGCAAGGCGCGCTCAGAGAACAAGTCATGGCACGGACAGTGAAGGATGAGATCGATAAAGACCCCGAGCGAAAAGGTGCCGCGGTTATCATCCGGGTCGATCGTGTAACGAATCTGGCGGGACAAGTTCTCCAGACGCGCTAGCCCGGATTACTCATAGTAACCGCGATGGAGGCGCGAGCCCCCAAGCGAGTGGGAGGAACTAGAGTTCAAGGTTCAAAGTTCAATGTTCAAGGTCCCAAACGCGTTCAAACGTTGAACCTGGAACATTGAACCTTGAACACAG
>Ga0209887_1000639_pt1 | contig 10626 bp, 11 predicted proteins | sample GWRWN1_30_40_FD_187230 | JGI IMG/M metagenome (GOLD analysis project Ga0209887, IMG submission 187230) | Riverbed sediment microbial communities from areas with no vegetation in Columbia River, Washington, USA - GW-RW N1_30_40 (SPAdes)... | ecosystem: Environmental > Aquatic > Freshwater > River...
GCCGGAGCCATGACCGGCGCGCCCGTGATCTTCACCGGTCGCCGAACTTCCTTCCCCGGCTCGAGCCGGGGAGCCTTGACCGATCTCGTCCTACCCTCCTCACGTTGGAACCGCGGTGCGAACCGCATGTACCCGAACACGATCAGGAAGGTCACGAGAACCCCCAAGACGACGAGCAATACGGCCATGCCGTAGACCCATCCACCCGTTTGGATCGTCGGGGTCCCGCTCGGACTGACGAACACCTGCGCCAGCATGCGCGCGATTCTAGCAAGGACCTGTGGAACGCCGGCCGAACGCGATCACCCACCGTGCGGATGCGGGTGCGCCATAGCCTGGCCGAGGGCTTCCCCCAGGCAGTGGTGGCAGATCGGCACCCGGCACCCGGGCTCCTCGCAGAACTCGCAACGCTCGATGCTCGACTCGCACGTCGCACAGGCCACGGCCACATCGTGCTCGGTCATCTTTGCCCTCCGTTGGAATGGTGCTCCCGCTCGTGGAGCTCCAATGCCGCCTTCGCCGCATCCTGCCGCTGCAACAAGCCGACCAGCCGCCCGTCCGACGTCGTGATGGGAGAGCTGTCGAGATCGTGTTCCTTCATGAAGGCGGCCATCTCCTCGATGGAGACGAACGGCCGGAAGGTGCTGGGGCCCGGGCGCATGGCCTCCTCGATCCGAAGGTCCGGGCTCGCCCCCAACTCCTTCGACCGGAGCAGGCCGAACACCACGCGTTCCTCATTCAGGACCACGCAGGCGTCCCATCCCGCCTTCCGGGCCCGGTCCCGCACATCGCCGAGGCGCTCGTCCAGGCGGCAGGTCGGAACGTCCGTGCGGGCGACGTCTCCGGCGCGGGGACGTTGTGCGTTCGTCCCCTCGGAGGGGAGCCCAGCCGCCAGCCAATCGAGCTTTCCATCCTCGTAGTCGAACACCTGGGTGAACCCGAAGCTCTCGAGCCGCCACGCAGCTCGTGGGCTGAGGTCTCAGGCCGAATCCGCGCAGTACACGACGACGGCCCTGCCCCGATCGAGCGCGCTCCGGGCTTCCTTTTCGAGCCGGCGAAGCGGCAGGTTGATGGCGCCGGGAAGGTGGTCCTCCTCGTATTCGTTCGCCGGGAGCACCTCGACCAGTTGGGCTCCCCGGTCGACGAGGCGGCGCACCTCCTCGCGGTCGATGGGTTGGGGCATGATCGCCTCCTCGCTTGACCCCTGCCGTCCCGCTCGGAGCCGGAGGTGGGATTCGAACCCACGACCTACCACTTACGAGGCGGTTGCTCTGCCTGGCTGAGCTACTCCGGCGGGTGGGCCCGAGTGTACCCAACGCGGCCGGGCCGGCCGCTCTTGGAGATAATGCGAAAGCGCATGTCGAACCGAGAGCAACCGCAAGAGGCTCCCGCCGTGGGCCGTGTCATGGTGGCCACGGACCGCTCCGAGACGGCCGACCGCGCGGTGGGATGGGCGGCCACCCTGGCCGACCGATACGGCGCGGAGCTCTACGTCGTGCAGGTGGTCGTGCCGGCCAACCCAGCCGTCACGCAGTTCGGGGCGGCAGAGGCGACCCAGACCGGAACGGCGGCCGACGAGCTGCAGCGGTACGCGATGGGGCTGGCTGGGGAACGCGGCCGGTCCCGGGTGATGGTCGACGACGACCCGGCCATGGCCATCGTCCGGGCCGCCGAGGAGGAGGCGGCCGACGTGCTCGTCGTGGGCAACGCCGGCATGGCGGGCCGCAAGGAGTTCCTCCTCGCCAATGTCCCGAACCGGATCTCTCACAACGCTCGATGCACCGTGATCATCGTCAACACCATCTCACCCGATGGTGACGTGCAAGTGATCCGGCCCCGGACGGCCATCCGGGCCGGAGAGTTCCCGGAGACCGAACCGCATCTCGCGGCCCGGGGGGCACGGATCGCCACGGTGATGGCCAAGCACGGGGTGAAGGCGCTGTTCGGCAGGCCCGGGGAGGATGGCGCAACCGGACGCCGGGCCCAAGCGCGCCATCTCCGAAGCGCGCTCGAAGAGCTGGGACCGACGTTCGCCAAGCTCGGCCAGGTCCTCTCGACCCGCCCCGACCTGTTGCCCCCCGAGTTCATCGAGGAGCTCGCGACGCTCCAGGACAACGTGCCGCCACTCACCGAGGAGGAAGTGGTACGCGTGATGGAGCAGGAGCTCGGCGTGCCGTGGGAGGACGTCTTCGACACGATCGACCCAGCGCCGTTGGCGGCCGGGACCATCGCCCAAGTCCACCGGGCCACGTTGACCGGTGGCGAGCGCGTGGTGGCGAAGGTCCAGCGGCCCACGGCCCGCGAGGAGATCGAGCAGGATCTCGCCCTGCTCGAGCTGTTCGCGGAGAAGGTCTCGGACCGTCCCGGGTTGAAGCAGGTCATCGACATGGGAGCGGTGTTCGAGCATCTCTCCGCCTCGCTCCACCGTGAGCTGGACTTCCGCCAGGAGGCCTCGAACATCGAGCGGATGGCCGAGGTCCTGAAGGCCTACTCGCGCCTCGAGGTCCCCAACGTCTTCGGCGGCCTGTCGACCTCGCGACTGCTGGTGATGGAGGAGATCGAAGGAATCCCGATCTCCAAGGCTCCGCAGGGACCCGAACGGAAGGACGCAGCCCGACAGCTCCTGGAGAGCTACTACAAGCAGATCCTGGTCGACGGGTTCTTCCACGCCGATCCCCACCCCGGAAACCTCATGTGGTGGAAGGACCGGATCTACTTCCTGGACTTCGGGATGGTCGGCGAGGTCGGGGCCGACATGCGCGAGCAGCTGATGCTCTTGCTCATGGCGTTCTGGCAGGAGGACGTGGGGTTCCTGACCGACGTCTCGCTCATGCTGGCCGGGGCCATCGACCGAAGCGACCTCGACATCACGAAGTTCCAGGAGGAGATCGGCGAGCTGATGGCAAAGTACCGGACGGCCTCGCTCGCTGACATCCAACTCGGCCCCATCCTCCAGGAGATGACCGAGGTATCGATCCGCCACGACGTCCCGCTGCCGGCATCGCTCGCCCTGACCGGCAAGGCCCTGGCCCAGATGCAGCTCGCCACCGCGGAGCTCGACCCCGAGCTCGACCCGTTCGATGTGGCCGGGAAGTTCCTGATGCGCCAGGTCCTGACGGGCATGGGGGCGAAGCTCGAGCCAAAGGCGCTGTTCTACCGGTCGCAGCGCCTCAAGGTGCGGTTCCTGCGGATGGTGGAGGCCATCGAGCGCCTCGTCGGGGCCCGGCCGGGCCAGAAGCTCGAGGTGAACTTCCGTGCGGCGTCGCTCGAGGACACGATCCGCCGAGCCGGACGGAGGCTGGCGATCGGGCTGACCGCCGGGGCTGCGGTCCTGGCCTCGGGGCTCACCGCGGTGTCGGAGCGCGTCCCGCCCTGGGTGCCGGTCACGTTCGGCGTCGTGGGGGGGTTCCTCACGCTGTCGCTGGTCGCGGATCTGTTCGTCCGGCGCCGGTAGTCCGGCGGGAAGCCGCTCAGTCGTCGAGGTCGGCCGGCTGGATGTCCGATCCCGTGCCCTTCAGCGCCGTTGGCTGCGACGGCTTTGCCTTGGTCTCGCCCCTCCGGATGGAACGAACGACCGCGCGCTCCAGGAAGAACGCGACGACGCCTAGGATCAGGCCGACACCCCACCGCTCGATCCGGCGGAACAGGCTCCTCGGTCGGTTCGTCCGTCTGCTCGGCGACTCGGCCATGGGCTATTCCTTCTCGTACAGGACCCGGAACGCCTCCACGGTCTCCTGACGACCCTTGACGTGACGGTGCCCGATCGGCTCGACCGCCACCTCCGGCGCCGCGGCCACCGTCGACACCGACGCGACGATCTCGCCGCCCGCCGCCTCACTCTGGAGCCGCTGTGCCACGTTCACGGCGTCGCCCACGACGGTGTACTCGAGACGTCCGCCCCCGCCGATGGTTCCGGCGATCACCATGCCGGTGTTGATGCCGACCCCCATCCGGAGCTCGCGTAGGGTGTCACTCCACCCGTCGCGGTTCAGCTCGGCCTGTTTCGCCTGCATGGCGATGGCGCACCTGAGGGCCTGGGCGGCGTGGTCGGACAGGGGATACGGCGCACCGAAGATGGCCATCACCGCATCGCCAGCGAACTTGTCGATGGTCCCTCCGTGCTCGGCGATGACATCGGCCATGGCGCCGAGGTGGCGCGCCAGGACGTCGGCGATCTCGGAGGCCGAGAGCTGTTCGGCGAGGGCCGAGAACCCCCGGATGTCCGAGAACAGCACGGTGACCTCGAGCTCCTCCTGCGTCAGGGCAACACCTGACTCCAGCTTCTCGGCGAACTGCGAGGGGACGTAGGAGCGGAGCGTGCGAGCGGCGGAGGCCCGGTCCACCACGGCGGCGTGCAACCGCTTGAGCTCATCGACGGCGGCGCCGCCTTCACCTGCCCCCGAGGCCAGCCGCCCGAACAGGTCGGTGACCCGTCCATCCACCGCCTCTTGGGTCGTCCCCAGGGCCTCGGCCATCTCGGCGTATCCGAGGCCCCGGCCCATCATGTCGAGGATCTCCCGGTCGGCGCCGGCGGTCTCGCGCCGGCCCGAGAGCCGCTCGGCGATGATCGGATCCACCGCGGACCCTCCGTGGGAGACCTCCCGGATGGCTCGGACCAGCTCGTCGCCCTGTGCGATCCGATCCTTCAACAGGTACGCCAGCCCGCTCTGTCCCTGGCCGAGGAGGGCGATCGCGTAGGCCTCGTCGTCGTGGGCGGAAAGTACGACGACACCCGTCTCGGGCTGTTTGGAACGGATCTCGTGGGCGCAGTCGATCCCCTCGAGCTGGAAGTTCGGCGGCATCTTGATGTCGGTGACCACGACGTCGGGCCGTCGCTCCTCGGCCTCGGCGAGGAGCGACGGCCCATCCGCCGCCACGCCAACGACCTCGATGTCCTCGAAGGAGTCGAGCAAGGCTCGCACACCCTCACGGACCAGGACATTGTCCTCGCCCAACACGACCCGGATGCTCACGCTGCCCGCCCCTTCGACGCCTGTACGATTCCCGCATGGTACGCGTGGTCTTCGCGGAGGATAACTACCTTGTACGCGAGGGGACGGCGGCGCTCCTGTCGGCCTCCGGGGAGGTCGACCTCGTCTCGCTGGCCTCCACCTACGACGAGCTGATGACCGCCGTCGACGAGGACCGCCCCGACGCCGTCCTGACGGACATCCGCATGCCGCCGACGAGCACCACGGAGGGGATCGACGCCGCGCGGAAGATCCGGGCCGACCACCCCGAGATCGGGGTCGTCGTGCTCTCCCAGTACGCGGAGGAGGAGTACGCCTACGAGTTGCTGAAGGACGGCGCTGCCGGCCTGGGCTACCTGTTGAAGGAGCGGGTCGCCGACCTCGACGAGCTCGTGCGGGCCCTGAACGAGGTCGCACGGGGCGGCTCGGTCCTGGACCCCAAGGTGGTCGAGGCACTCGTGGCGAGGAAGGACCGGGTGGCTCACTCGCCTCTGGCTCAGCTCACCGAGCGCGAGCGCGAGGTCCTCGCCCAAATGGCCCAGGGCAAGAACAACGCCGCCATCGCCAAGTCCCTGTTCCTCACGGAACGAGCCGTCGAGAAGCACATCAACTCCCTGTTCCACAAGCTGGGCCTGACCGAGGAGCCCGAGGTCCATCGGCGGGTCATGGCCGTCCTGGCGTTCCTCCGCGACACGGAGCATCCCTGACGCTGGTGCGGAAGCGCACCGCTACTGTGCCGCCCGCGTGTCCACGATGAACACCGAGCACGGGGCGTGGCGCAGTACCAGGTTTGGGACGCTCTCCCGGACGCGCCACCGCGGTCCTACGACGCCCTTGTTTCCGAGCACGATGGTGTCAACGCGCTCATCCGCGGCCACCTCGCAGATGCGCTGGGCGGGATCCCCTGGTTCGCTCCAGCTCCTGACCCGGATCTGCGGGAAGCGCTCGGTCATCCGGGCCAGGTACCGCTGTGGATCCGCGGGCTTGCGCGGATCTGCCGCCTCGGTCGCCCGGCCGTCCGAGCGCACGTACAGGACCAGCAGCTCCGCCTTTCGCTCGCCCGCAAGCTCGGCGGCGGCGCTAACCGCGATGTCCGCCGATGCAGTTGTGTCGGTCCCGACGAGGATCTTCCGCGTCACGGGAACCACCTCCAGTCGACGACTCGAGCGTAGGGCCGGTTCCGGCGAGGCACGAGCATGAGGCCACGAGAACCGGCAGGTGCAGGACGGCTGGGACGAGGTGATGCCAGCATCCCTGCCGTGGTGATGAACCCGGCCTCGTCCGGGCGGAACGCACCCTTTCCTCCGACGCCACCCCGGCCCAGAATCAGCCCATGGCCATGAGCACGACACAGGCGGCCGGGCCGGGCAGGGGGACGACCGTGGTGGGACCGATCCCCGTACACCAGGGAGATCCGGGATGACGCCCTCGACGAGGTCGCGGGTGGCGCTGGGCCTCTGGTTGGTCCTGGTCCTAACGTTGGCCGCCGCGCTGACGTTGGCGGCCATCAACGGTTCGCTGCAGCACGATCCGGCCTTCCTCGTTCTCGCGGTCGCGATGATCATCGGCTACGGGACCGTGGGGGCGTTCATCGCGGCCCGAACGGCCGGAAACTTCATCGGTTGGCTGATGATGTTGGCAGCCGGGGCCTATGTGCTGGCCGGCTTGACGAGCGAGTACGCCACCTACGACTACGTCACGTCGCCCCAGTCGATCCCGGGCGGCGAGCTCGCGGCCTGGCTCTCGAACTGGCTGTTCCTGGTCGTCTTCGCCCCCATCCTCATCCTCGTCGTGCTGTTCCCCACGGGGCGGCCGCCCTCTCCCCGGTGGAGGTACCTTCCCGCGGCCACGATCGTGGCGTTCGGCCTCGGACTCCTGGGCACGATCCTCCGCACGGGTCCGATCGAGGTAGGCACCGACGCCGGCGGTCCTGGCGTCAAGGTCCCCAACCCGACGGGGGTGGAGGGCCTGCAGCGCTTCCTCGACCTCGCCCTGCCCGTCGTTGGGATCCTGGCCATCGCAGTGTCGTTGCTCGCAACCGCCTCGCTCGTGATCCGGTTCCAGCGGGCAGCGGGCGACGAACGTCAGCAGATCCGGTGGCTGGCGTATGTGGCCGCCATCAGCGTCGCCCTCTTCGCGGCGACGCTCGTTTCATCGATCGGCCTTCAGGCCAACCAGTCCAGCGCGGTCAACGAGGTCTTCGTGTACGGCTTCTTGCTCTGTATCGGCATCGGGGTCCCGTGGGCAGCGGGCGTTGCGATCCTGAAGTACCGACTGTGGGACCTGGACATCGTGTTGAAGAAGGCGGCGGTCGCGGCGGTCCTGGTGATCCTCATCGTGGTCGCCGGGTTCGTCCTGCTCGGCATCGTGGGTGGCATCGTGGTGGGACCCCTCTCGGACAATCCGGGCGCGATGCTCCTGGCCGGGCTGGCCCTCGGGCTCCTGTTCTGGCCGCTGCGACGGGTCGCCCGCCTGATCGCCGATCGCCTGGTCTACGGGCGTCGCGCAACACCGTACGAGGTCCTCACGGAGTTCTCCGAACACCTGTCGGAGACGTATTCGACCCAGGACGTCCTCCTGCGGATGGCGAACGTCCTGCACGCGGCCACCGGAGCCGCCACGGCGACCGTCTGGCTGCGGATCGGATCCGACCTCCGCCCGGCCGCATGGTGGCCGGCGGACGCCGATGCCCCGCAGGCGCTCCACGCTCCCGCCGGACCGCTGCCGAAGCTGCCCGGAGACCTGGCCGTGGAGGTCCGAGACCAGGGAGAGCTCCTGGGGGCTCTCGTGGTGGCCATGCCGGCCAACGACCCGCTGGACCGATCCCGGGAACGCGTCGTCCAGGATCTGGCGGGCCAGGCCGGGCTGGTGCTCCGGAACGTCCGCCTGATCGAGGAGCTCCGGGCGTCCCGCCAGCGTCTGGTGAAGGCCCAGGACGACGGGAGGCGCACGATCGAGCGCAACATCCACGACGGAGCCCAGCAGCAACTGGTGGCGCTCGCCGTCAAGCTCCGATTGGCGGACGCGATGGTGGACAAGGACACGGCAAAGACCCACGACCTGTTGGCGCAGATCCAGCAGGAGACGAACCGAGCACTCCAGGACCTCCGCGATCTGGCGCGTGGAATCTACCCGCCGCTCCTGGCGGACAAGGGTCTCGCGGCGGCCGTGGAAGCCCAGGCGCGCAAGTCCCCCGTTCCGGTCGCGGTCGAGGCCGACGGAATCGGCCGCTTCCCGCAGGAGATCGAGGCGGCCGTGTACTTCTGCGTCCTCGAAGGGCTCCAGAACGCGCTGAAGCATGCGAACCCGACGCTGACGACGGTCCGGCTCGTCGCGACCGACGGGCACCTCACCTTCCAGATCGCCGACGACGGACGGGGGTTCGACACTGGGGCCGCCGCGTACGGGACGGGCCTGCAGGGGATGGCCGACCGGTTGGATGCGATCGGCGGGACGCTCGAGGTCACCTCCACGCCGGGCCGGGGGACGACCGTCGTCGGCCGGCTGCCGGTGTGAGAACGATGTCCTAGGACGCGTTGGCCGCTGCAGCCCAGGCCGACTCCAGCCGGTCCGGGCCGAAGGCCGACTTGGGGATGTACGCGGCCGCGCCGCACTCGGCGGCTCGGGGCGCGTACTCGTCCTCCTCGTATGTGGACAGGAGGAGGATCACGATCCGCACGTTCGAACCCTCGAGGATCTTGCGGGTGGCGTCCAGGCCGTTGATGCCGGGCAGGTTGACGTCCATCAGCACCAAGTCCGGCCCCAGCGATCTGGCCTTCTCGATGGAGTCCTCGCCGGTCTCGGACTCACCGACGACCTCGAAGCCGTCGGTGGCATCGACCACCATCCTCGCGGCCAGTCGGAAGGGCTCCTGGTCGTCCACGATGAGCACTCGAACGGTCATCCGCGCATCATCCTCCACCCGAACTGTCTCACCGGCCCGCAGCATCGACAGTGATGCCAACACCACTTCAGCCGGGTGGCCGCTCCCTACGCCGCGACCTCCGCGAGCTGGAGGAACGCTCGCTCCAGCACCAGCCGTGGGTTCAAGTTCAGCTCCTCGGCCAGGGCCGCCCTGGCTTCCTCGATGGCCGCCAGCCCTCGCGCGGAGCCCACGAGGTCCTCCCTGTGCCCCTGCCCCCGCTCGGGCCGGATGTCCAAATTGATCGCGAGCTCCCCTCCGCCGCCCACCCCAGCGACGATCCGGTCTCGGAGCAGGGACGAGACCCCGAGCAGCACCCAGTCCACGTAGTCCCGCTCGGCGCGTTTCACTCGGCGCTTGTGCCGCTCTTCAAGTCGGCGGATCGCACCACGGTACGGCTCCTCCGGCCTGCCTCGCTCATCCAGGAACGGCGCGAGGTCCACCTCGAGCTGGTCCTTCAGGCCCTTGCGATAGGCCTCGGCCGCTTCGAGCACCACGTCGGCGCCATCGAGTGCACCCCGAGGCCCCGTCGCAGACAGGCGAATGGCCTCCGCTCCCACGTCGCGGAAGGCGAGGCCCCCAGGGCCCGTCGCAAGGCGCCGGGCCCGGCCGAGGTTCCCCCCGGCCAGGCGGGCGGCCAGGAGGGCACGGGAGGGATCGGCACCTTCTCCCGCGAGCGTGTCCGCGACGAAATGTTCGGCCAGCGGCTGGAACGTCACGACGTGGCACCGCGAGAGGACGGTCTCGGGAAGCTCGTCCGGCCGGGCGGACAGCAACACGATGACCGCGTCGGCAGGCGGCTCCTCCAACACCTTCAGGAGCGTGTCGGCGGCGGCCGGGTTCAGCCGGTCCGCCTCCCGGATCACGAACACCTTCTTCCCCGGCTCGGGCGCCGTACGGAAGGCGGGGTGCCACACGTCGGACCGGATGGTGTCCACGTGGATGTCACGTCCTTCCGGCTCGACAAGGAACTCATTCGGGTGACGATCGTCCAGGGCCAGCCGGCAGTCCCGGCACTCCCCGCACCCGCCCCGAGCACATAGCAGGGCAGCGGCGAAGGCCCGAACCGCCAACTGCTTTCCGCATCCCTCCGGCCCGGCCAACAGGTACGCGTGGTGCGGCCGCACGGCGGCCTGCCGCAGGAAGGCCATGGCCCCTTCCTGCCCAGGAACCCGATCCAGGACGACGGGCTCAGCCGCGGTCGCCATCCGAGTCCTCCCGCTCCTTCAGCACCCGGCCAAGCGCTTCCTTCACCCGCTCGTGCACGGTCTCGGGCGAGGCGTTCGCGTCGATCACCACGAACCGCTCGGGGTGCTCCTCCGCGATCTTCAGGTAAGCGTTGGACACCTTGGCGTGAAAGTCGCCCGATTCCATCTCGATGCGGTCGGGTTCCTCGAGCGAGCGGAGGAGTCCCGTCTCCGGCTCCAGGTGGAGCAGGAGCACCAGGTCCGGGAACAGGCCCTGGGTCGCCCACACGTTCAGGGTCAGCACGTCCTGCTCGCCCAGTCCTCGACCCCACCCCTGGTAGGCGACGGAGGAGTCGATGTACCGGTCACAGACCACCACCTTGCCTTCGGCCAGGGCCGGTCGGATGACCGAGGCGACGTGCTGGGCCCGTGCGGCAGCGAACAACAACGCTTCGGTCCTGGGCTCGATGTGTCCCGTGTCGTGGGCGAGCAGGAGGGCGCGGAGGCGCTCCCCCACCTCGGTTCCGCCAGGCTCCCGCGTCATCAG
>Ga0209887_1000641_pt1 | contig 10618 bp, 7 predicted proteins | sample GWRWN1_30_40_FD_187230 | JGI IMG/M metagenome (GOLD analysis project Ga0209887, IMG submission 187230) | Riverbed sediment microbial communities from areas with no vegetation in Columbia River, Washington, USA - GW-RW N1_30_40 (SPAdes)... | ecosystem: Environmental > Aquatic > Freshwater > River...
CATCTTAAATCTTTAGGTTCTTCAGGCTTTCCTGTGAAGCAGGACTCGGAGATTGCACCGCGGAGGCGCGGAGGACGCGGAGTAAAGAGTTGTTGATTAAAAATTCTCCGATCTCTGCGAACTGCGCCTCTGTGGTGAATACTTCTTCACAGAAAACCCCGGAATAACCAATCCTTAGAACAACGGGAGCCAGAACAACAGATGGCAAAATTTCGCGTCATCGGCCGGGCGCTGCAGCGTGAAGACGGCCGGGGAAAAGTCACCGGAGAAGCTCATTTTACGGCGGACGTCATTCGCCCCGGCATGCTCTGGGGCAAGATTCTGCGGAGCCCCTTGGCGCACGCGCGCATCGCCAACATCGACACGAGCCGCGCGAGAGATCTGCCGGGGGTCAAGGCGGTCATTACCGCTCGGGACGTAAGTCCCAGGCTTACCGGCAGGACGCTCGGCGATCTGCCGATATTGGCACGCGATCGGGTGCGCTTCGTCGGCGACAAGGTGGCGGCGGTGGCCGCCATCGACAAAGACACGGCGGAAGAAGCGCTGAGTCTCATCGATGTCGAGTATGAAGAGCTGCCGGCCGTCTTTGATCCCTTGGAAGCGCTAAAGCCCGGGGCGCCGTTGATCCATCCCGACTATGCTTCCTACGAAGCGCCGGAGACCAAGGCACCCGACCTGCGCAACGTGCAGAGTGTGCTGCGCGCGAAAAAAGGCGACATCGAAAAGGGCTTCAGCGAGTCCGACCAGATCTTCGAGCATACTTTCCAAACCCAGATGGTGCACCAGGGTTACATCGAGCCTTACGCCTGCTCGGTGGAAATCGACGGCGAAGGAAGAATTCTTGCCTGGGCGTCGAGCCAGTCGCCGTTCAGCGCGCGCGATCAAATGGCGCGCTTACTGGACTTGCCCAAGGACCGGGTCATCTTTAATCCGATCGTTGTCGGCGGCTCGTTCGGCGGCAAAGATCATTTGATCGATATTCCGATCGCCTATTATCTCGCACGCGCGGCCGGCAATCCCGTGCGTATCGTGCGCACCTACGGTGAGGAACTTCTGGCCTCGGCGCCGCGCCATCCCGCGATAATTTTTCTCCGTAGCGGCGTCAAGCGCGACGGCCGCTTGTGGGCCCGCGATGCGCGGGTGATTTATAACGGCGGCGCCTACGGTGCGTTCAAGCCCAGTCCGCCAGCGCACATGAGCGGCGCGCTCACGCAGGGCGGCGCCTATCAGGTGCCGCATACGCGCCTCGAGAGCCTGTGCGTTTACACCAACCAGGTGCCCGGCGGCTACATGCGCGCCTCCGGCGAGCTGCAAACGGTTTTCGCCGTGGAAACCCACATGGATAGGATCGCCGATGAGCTGGGCATGGATCCATTGGAGTTTCGATTTCTCAACGCGCTCTCGGAAGGCGACGGCAACTACAGCGGCTTTCGGTATCGCGACGTAAAATGTCGCGAGGTGCTGGAGCGCGCCCGCGCCGCCTGGACCCAACCGAAACTTGCGCCACTGAAGCGCGGTAATTCCGTGGGCCGAGGCATCGCGCTTTCCTGCCGGCATGTCGGGCAAGGGGAGTCGGAAGCCGAGGTTTTGCTCGGGACAGACGGCAACGTGCGCCTGGTGGTCGGGATTATCGACCAGGGAGCCGGGGTTCACGTGATGCAAAAGCAAGTTGTCGCCGAGGTCCTCGGGATCAAGCCTGAGTGTGTCACCGTCGAGGTTCCGGACACGAACCACGCGCCGTTTCACGATGGCATCAAAGGACAGGGCGCGACCCATGTCACCGGCCAGGCCGCGTCACGCGCCACCCAGGCGCTGATTGAATCGATGAAAGCGCGCGCGGCGATTCACTGGGAAGCGGACCCGGCTCGAATCGAGTGGCGCGATGGACGAGTGTGGTTGCGGGACGGCAAAAAGAGCCTGGACTTGAAGCAGCTCGCCTCCCTCGCTCCGGGCGAGCCGGGGCGGGGCTTTGCTTATTACGACGGAAGGATCCGGCCGCGCGAACATATCTTTCAATCCGTGATCGCCGATGTGGAAGTAGATAAAGAGAGCGGTCAAGTTCAAGTGAGGCGACTGAGCACCTTCCATGACGTCTCGGTTGTGATCAATTCGTTGACCCATCAGGGGCAAATCGAGGGCGGCATGCTGCAGGGTTTGGGCATGGCCGTTTGCGAAGAGATGCTCGTCGAAGACGGCCGCGTAACCACGCTCAGCCTGGGAGATTACAAGATCCCCACAGCGCGCGATCTGCCGCTGCGAAAAACGACTCTCGTTACCGGCGCTACTCAGGGGCCGGGACCGTTCAACGCCAAACCGGCCGCGGAGCATGCCATCACGCCGATACCGCCGGCCATCGGCAACGCGGTTTTCAATGCCACAGGCGTGCGCTTGACGACTCTTCCCCTCTCGGCGGAAAAAGTTTATGGCGCATTATGTCAGAAACAACAAAGATCTTAAGCGCTGCAGCTGCAGAAGAACCTGCTTGTGATCGCGGCGGTCTCTGTGTCATTGCGTTCCTCGACCATAGTTCCTAGCCTTTCTTGAACTACTGTCCATCAGAGAGGAAATTCATGCTGAGAGTATGCGATTCCAACTGCTGATGAATCGGCTTACTCACTGACCAGCCTGCCACTCGTCTCGAGAGGCGAGATAGCCGAAGGGTGGTTCGATATCTGAGGGCGTTTAATCCGCGCGTTGGTTGCCAGATGAAATCGACGAACAATTTCAATCCCTCGTGGCGCTGCGTAGAAACAAAACAATGGCAGGCGAGATGGTCCTTCCTTTCGAGTCCCAGAAGACAACAAATTACATGAAAATCTATCACGTCTAAGATGGAACCGTTTTAGGAACTTTTCGCTTTTTGCGCGGAAAATATTGATGGCGCAGAATGATAAGCGATTGAATTTAAAGAATTTTGGAGCGGGCGACGGGGATCGAACCCGTGACGTCCAGCTTGGGAAGCTGGCATTCTACCGCTGAATTACGCCCGCTCACAGCGCGACAGAGAAGAATTTTATATGGAATTACCACGCTCTTGTCAATCAAAAGCCGTGTCCCCACTTGCTACGAACATCCGGCCAAGCCAGGGGCAACAACAAATGTCAAAGCTCCGCTTCCCGGCGTGAACCGCCGGTGAAATAGGAGCTCAAGTACGCAGGAGAATGGTTTTGGCTAATCGAGAAGGGGAAGCGCGGTAAGCGTGGGGAGACCTCAGCCGAAAGGAGGGAGTTGGGAGCAGGACACTTATATTTCTTTGCGACTCTCTGGTTTACTTACATCCCCCTCATCTGCCGCGGGGGTGTCGAAATAAGCGCTTGTCTTTTCCGAGGGGTTTCTGTGACCGGCTCTTTCTGCTTAAAAGACTTTTTATCGAGTCCGTATTCGCGCATCTTGCGAGAAAGTGTCCGAATACCTATTCCACAGCTTTTCGCGGTTAGTGCGATGTTGCCCTGAGAAAGAGCCAACTTTTGAGCAAGATATTGTTTTTCTTGCTCCCTTAACCAATCACTCAAAGGAGCGTCAGAGCTGGTTCTTTTTTTGTCTTGCTTATACTCATCCGGTTGACCGGGTAGATCCACGGCTTCTATGACCCGGCCCGTGGTAAGCACAATGGCGCGCTCGAGCACGTTTTGAAGTTCTCGGATATTGCCCAGCCAAGGATAGTCTATGAGCAGCCGCATCACCTGCTTAGAAACGGAGCTTATACCTTTGTCTGCCGCTACGGGGTGACGATGAAGAAAATCCTGAACCAAGAGCGGAATGTCTACTTTTCTCTGACGCAACGGGATCAGTTGGATGGGAATGACGTTAATGCGATAATAAAAATCTGAGCGCATTTTCCCTTCGGCAACCATCTCCTTTAAAGGGACATTGGTGGCCGCGATTACACGCATATCTACCTGAATGCCGTGACTTCCCCCAAGGCGATGAACCTTTTGATCTTCAAGAACCCGCAGTAACTTTCCCTGCATCACAACCGACATACTTTCAATTTCATCAAGAAATAGAGTCCCGGTGTGAGCCAGTTCGATCTTTCCCGCTTTGGCATGGTCCGCCCCAGTAAAAGCGCCTTTCTCATAACCAAAGAGCTCGCTTTCTAGAAGAGTTTCAGGAAAGCCCGCGCAGTTAATGGTCACAAACGGTCTCTTGCTACGATTGCTATGATAATGAACAGCACTGGCAACCAACTCCTTGCCGGTTCCCGTTTCGCCTTCAATCAGCACGGTCATTTCCGTAGGCGCGACCATTCGAATAATTTCAAATAGACGGTGCATCTCGGCTGTTTTGCTGAGCATGCCGCCGAACTCGTAACCGTCTTTAAGGTACCGACGCAAGTGCCGAATCTCCATGTAGACTCGGGTTTTTTCAAGCGCCGCACGAGTCGATTCTTGTACGCTTCCCAAGTCAAAGGGTTTAACGACAAAATCGCAGGCCCCGTGCTTGAGCACATTGATTGCTGTTTCGATATTGGAATATCCGGTAATCGCGATCACGGGCACATCGGGATAATTCTCCTGCATGCGTGCAATCAACTCGACGCCGTCCATGCCCGGGAGCTTGATGTCCGTAATGACAAAGTCGATATTACCATCCGCGAGTTGCTTCAACGCATCTTCAGCGGAAGACACAGGAACGACAGTGTAGCCGCTATGGGTGTACAAGCGCACCAACTGGCTGCGGACTACCGGGTCGTCATCAACCACGAGGATGTTGGGAATCAGAGAACTCACGGGAGCGCCCTTTTGATACTCCTGTGAATCATCATTCTTCGATGATTTCCCAGGAGAACCTAACAATGACGCAATGTTGCTTCTATCTATTTCAACGGAACTCATTTGTCTAATTTTTTTTTGACTCGGGCGCACGAATCAATAATGAAAATACGCCACGGTTTGAATCCTCTTTGCGAAAGACGATTTCCCCGTAATGGCGCCGTAGAATCTGCTGCGCCACCGCCATGCTCAATCCAAGCCGGTAACCATTAACGTTGGAAAAAGGACGAAAAACATCCTTCTCGTCCACCTGTAACGAAGTCGACGAGGAGCTGACTATATTCAGCTCAATATACCTCTCTCCTTCCCGCCGACGCATTCCTGCCTCGATCTTGAGGTCTCCGCCTTGGGGAAGAAGCGCGCGCGAGAAATCAATAACGCCTCTCAGCGCTCTATCGAACTGCCCGTCTAAAGGCACCTTCGGAAGCGCTTCCTTGACGATCATCCCCGTACGAATCCCGTGTGCAGCCATCTCCTTTTCTTTACTTTGGATCACCTCCGTCAGTAGTGATGCCGGATCTTCGGTTCTAGGCCGATGTGTTGAAGGAAAGAGATACTCCTCAATTTCATGGGCAAGCGTACGAATCTGGGTGATACCGCGAGCCATCGCTTCGGCGCTTTCCACGGATAAAACACCCGACCATCGTGAAAGCTCCAGTTCGCCGCTGATCGTTTGCAGGTTATTACCTATGTCATGGGTCAGACCCCCTAACAGTTTTCGCAGCGGGTAGGCTTCGGTAAATTCATCATCAAATGCAGCTTCCTCGGTGTAAAGACTCCATATCCCGAGCGCGTCGCTCTCTCGACGGGAATGAACAACGGAGATCTCCCTCAGCCTGAGCGCAGTAGCCTGTTTCTTCGGAAGAAAACGATACTGACATGAAACCCTTTTCTCTCCGGCCCGGAGTTTTGTCCAGGCTGACACAAAGGCAGAGCGATCCTGAGCATGGATACGCTCCGTCCAAAGGGAACTGTTTTGGCGAAAGTCTTCCTCCGAGAACCCAAACAGTTCCCGGGTCGGGTGATTGAAGATACATGAGCGACGATCAAGACTCCAAAGCGCTACCGGGTACGGGATGACTTCGAGAATGATACCGGCGTCGACGAGGCCGGTCGAAGAAGAAGAAAACGAATTACTATCTGCTATAGCTGGTAGGGTTGGCACTGGAAATTGAGGTGATTTCTTTATTGGCTTTTCTCCTCGCAACGACCTAACGTTATTCGGCGCCATTAAGACAAAGTGAGGGTAAATCTCCCCCTGCTCTCCTTATCGGTTTCGATGAATTGAATTTTAGCCCTCAAAAGAACCGAAGGCCGCAATTAAATTCCGAGTCGCGAACGGTGACTCCCTCGGGTCCGAACCGAAGCTTGTTTGCTACTAACGTTGATTTCCTCCGTATGGAGCCGAAGTCTTTTGGCTTCCATAAAACAGAGGGAGCAAACAATCATATCAAGCAAGGTGATGCCTTCTTCTTCGCTCGTAACCCGATAGGCGCTACCTACAATCAACTCCCCGCAATGTTGACAAACACGGTTCATAAGTTCCCATCAGGGGCAAGGAGTATGCCATATCAGATTGATTTACTAATGTACAGTGGATCCATACGATTAACGGCCAAGTTAGTCAAACACATTGGATTACAAGAAGGTTTTTGTTTTACCAAAGAAATCAGTTTTTCCGATCGATTCTGTTGATGGAGGGAATTACCGTCGTTTCTATGAGTGCTGTCAGAGAATTACCTACAAAAGTCTCTCAGCCCTGACTTGCAAAGAACAGCCGCTAAGGTAGACGAAATCGCTTCAAACTGCGGCGGCATTTTTAGAATCGCGCCGACGATCATAACTAGGATTTGCATGCTCGATTCATTAATATCATCAGTTAGAGTGATGATATCTTCGTTACATACTCCCTTTTGTAATTCCGGCTTGACTTTATCAAGAAACCGAACCCCGTCCTGTCTCAGCTCATTGCAGATAAGCTCAACTCCTTCTTCCCAATCGGACCTGTCAGGCTTGGAAGGTAAAGTTGCATATAGATTCCTCGCCTGCCTCGCTTTTCTGGCAGCTGAAAGATAACTTATGATCCCCGCCACACGCTTCGGCTTATCAGAGGCGAGCAGCTGACAACCCAAAATCATATGAAGCTCGTCAACTCCCAAGGGTAATAGCTGCATAGCTTCGGTCGTTAATTCTTCAATCGTTAATTCTTTCATGGCTGACCTCACCTCATCTCGTGCACTCCTCATGACAGAAACCGCAAGGACTGGACGGCTCAAAAAATTCAAAGACAAGAGCCCTTCAGGAGAGGAAGTCTACAAAAGATTCAAATCAGATCTGGAAAAACCTTTGAGAGCATTGCGAGTATCGAGGATCATGGAGCCGAACTTAACGACCATCGAGTAATCGAAGGCGGAGTGGTCGGTCAAGATTGCAACGCAATCCATCGACTGAAGCAGATTAGGTGTCAATTCAATGGCTTTGAGGGTCTCACCCCGGACCACAATAGATCGAACATAAGGATCGCAGAAATAGACTGCGGCTCCCTTTTCACGGAGGCCCTCCAGGACCTGAAGCGCGGGTGACTCTCGAATGTCGTTGGTGTCGCGTTTATAGGTGACACCCAACCCGAGAATCTTAGATCCTTTTAAAGGTTTGCGCCTTTCATTTAACGCGTCGGCGATGCGTTGAACCATAAATGCGGGCATCTGATTGTTGATATGTCCTGCCAACTCAATAAGCCTTGGCTCGCAACCGTTCATTTTGGCTTTCCAGGTGAGATAATAGGGATCTACGGGAATACAGTGACCCCCTAGCCCGGGCCCAGGATAGAACGGCATGAAGCCGAAAGGCTTGGTTTTGGCCGCTTCGATCACCTCCCAGACGTTGATTCCGAAACTATGGCAAGTCAATGCCATTTCGTTGGCCAAAGCGATATTGACGCTACGAAATGTATTCTCTAAAAGCTTGACCATTTCGGCACAATCGGTAGAGGAAACCGGGACGACTGTTTGGATAAACTGCTCATAAAGTAAACAGGCGATCTCAGTGCAGTGGGGAGTAATGCCACCAACGACTTTGGGAATATTGCGGGTCGTATAGGTTGCATTAGCCGGATCGACTCGCTCGGGGGAGTAAGCAAGGAAAAAATCATGGCCGACCCGAAGACCTGATTCCTCAAGAATGGGCAAAACAACCTCGCGGGTGGTCCCCGGATACGTGGTACTTTCAAGAATAATGAGCTGCCCCGGGCGAATGTGAATTCGGATCGCCTCCACTGCAGCAATGACGTAAGAGAGATCAGGATCCTTGTTCTTTCGTAGGGGCGTCGGCACACAGATGTTCAGGGTATCGAGTCCTTCGACAGCCGCCAGAGATTGGGTTGCTCTCATCCTGGCTGCGGAGACCGCAGACTGAAGAGCCTCGCTGGCAACATCGAGAACATAGGAAACCCCTGAGTTGACGGAATCCACCTTTGCTTTGACAAGATCAATGCCAGTAACTTGGAAACCCCTGTGTGCCATTTCAATAGCTAACGGTAGACCCACATAGCCCAGGCCGACGACACCCACCTTGGCCGAACGTTCCCGAATCTTCTCTTTCAACTCCCGAGCTGCCTCCGGAGATTCTGTCTGGTTTCGCAACATGGAAACGGCCTCTACCCGATGTTCCATAAAAGCTCCCTCCCTGGATACTTTTTACAGTCTCGATTGGCTTATCGTTCGCTTACTCTCAGCTCCTTTTTGATCAGGCCTGATTTCTCACCGGCCGCAAAACATCGGCGGCCCCTTCTCTCCTTGCCCGGCGTTGCCTCGCCTGCTTTGAAATGTTGGCGTTCATGGGTCGAAAAGTGGGCACCATCTCGTAGAGCAACTCGATCACGCGCTCGGATTTACCGCTGATGGCGAGTTGCTCCAGTTCTGCAATTTTCTGAACCAGAAATTCCAATTCGGGAATCCAGCCGGACTGGACCTGCAGAATTTTTTCTACCTCTGAAGGTACCAGCGTTTCATCCATCGCTACCAACTCTTCACGCAGTTTTTCGCCGGGTCGAAGCCCGACGAACGCAATGGAAATTTCCTCTTCTGGAACAAAGCCGGCAAGGCGAATCAGGTGATGAGCCATATCGATGAGTTTGATCTGCTCCCCCATCTCTAGCACAAAGATCTCTCCACCTCGGGCCAGAGTGGCGGCCTGAAGGACCAGCAGGACCGCCTCGGGAATCGTCATAAAGTAACGGCTGATTTCCGGATGAGTCACCGTAACGGGCCCGCCCTGCTCGATTTGCTTCAAGAATAAAGGCACCACGCTGCCATTGCTGCCCAAGACATTGCCAAACCGGACCGCTGAGAATGCCGTTGCGCTCTGGCAATCCTTGGCCAGCGCCTGGACATACATTTCACCGACCCGTTTGGTGACTCCCATGAGGTTCGTCGGATTGACGGCTTTATCCGTGGAAATCAGGATGAATCTTTCAGCCTTTTGTCGAACCGCAAGCTGCATCAAACGGTGGGTGCCGACAATATTGTTGAGCACGGCCTCACCCGGGTGTTGCTCCATCATGGGCACATGCTTGTAGGCTGCCGCATGAAAGATGATTTGGGGAGCTTCCCGGGCAAATACCTGCTCTAACGGATTGATGTTCTTGATATCGGCGAGTACTGCGCTCCGGCTCAAATCGGGAAAAGAGCGCTGGAGTTCCATATCAATGTCGTAGAGCGCGCCTTCGCTTTTGTCTAAAAGAATCAATCGGGCAGGTTCGTATTTGGCGATTTGCCGGCTCAACTCGGAACCTATGGAACCGCCGGCGCCGGTGATTAAGATTCTTTTATCTTTCACTAGATTTTGGACCGGACCGACATCCAGCCCCACTGGCAACCGGTCCAATAGATCTTCAACCGAGAGGTCCTGAATCTGGTTGAGGCCAACACTGCCATTTTTGAGATTCCCCAGGGTCGGTAGCGTTTTGATCGGAACCTTAAATGGTTCCAAAAGGGTAAGAATTTGCCGGACCAACGAAGCAGAAGCACTGGGGATAGCAAGCAAGACTTCATCGACTGGATAGTCTTTGAGGATCTTAGGCATCGTATCGCGTTGGCCCAGCACCGGAACCCCGTGAATACGCTGGCCGACTTTATTTGGATTGTCATCAATGAAACCGATGGGTTGATAATCATAAACACCGCCGTTATTTCGTATCGCCCGAACAATCATCTCTCCGGCATCGCCCGCTCCATAGATTAAAACTTGCTTGCCTGCGCTGACGCGATTCAGCCCGGCATAGAGCCGGTGAGCTAACCGACTCCCCCCCATAAAGAAAATTAGGAGCAGAGAGTCGATGATGAAAATCGATAGAGGATAACTTCTGAGGCCATAACCCCAATGAACCACAATATAAAATACCGTCGTGCTCCCGATCACGCCGATAATAACGTTACGCAGATCCCAGATGCCCGTGTAGCGCCACAGTCCTTTGTAGAGCTGAAGGGGAACAAACATCAGCCCGCGGATCAATATGAGCCAGGGCATCATCTTGATCATAAGTGCCAAGTGTTCGTCGGAGATCACTCCATCAAATCTGATCCAGAACGCCAGGTAATTGGCGAGCATGATCAACATGATGTGAAATCCGACGATGAGAGGTCGACGCAATTTGATAACAATGGCTTTCACCATAAAAGGTGCCTCCAGTATCGATCTTGATTAGCGATAGTTTTTAGCCGGTAGTGGGTTTGAACCAATTGCAGCCAACCGACTACGAAAAAAAGTAGTTGGAAGACGTTATAAAGAAACTCGGAGGAGCTGCTTATAAGCAAATCTGATCTGACTTACAGAATAATGCGAAATCT
>Ga0209887_1000644_pt1 | contig 10597 bp, 6 predicted proteins | sample GWRWN1_30_40_FD_187230 | JGI IMG/M metagenome (GOLD analysis project Ga0209887, IMG submission 187230) | Riverbed sediment microbial communities from areas with no vegetation in Columbia River, Washington, USA - GW-RW N1_30_40 (SPAdes)... | ecosystem: Environmental > Aquatic > Freshwater > River...
CGGGGACGGGTGGTGGCTGACCGGGCGTCCTGATCCTGAACGTGACGCCGAGGAGGCGCAGCGGCTGGTCGAAGCGTGCGACGGCCTCGAGGTCGACGGCTTGACCTTCTCGCTCTCTCACGTGTGGCGTGGCGAGGCGGTCTTGCGAGTGTCGGGTGGAGCCGATGAGCGGGTGACGGACAGCGACGCCTTCTTCCGGGATCGTCATCCCGTGCTTCGGCCGCAGCCGCTCGTCCCGGAAGCAGAGCGGACGGCGCGCGCCGCGGAGGAATGGACGCGCGAGGTGATGCGCCGCCTGGACGGCGAGCGATTCAACGTGATCACGCTGAAGTGGTGGGGCAGACCGCGGGACGTCCCGACGTTCGAGCAGCGTCACGGGCTGCGTGGAACGTTCGCCGCGAGCTCGGCGTTCCTGCGCGGGCTCGGTCAAGCCGTCGGCCTGAAGTCGCGGGACGAGCCGGAGACGGACGATCCGGCCGCCGATCTGCGCGGTCGCGTCCAGATCGCGCGCGAGCGCCTCGACGCAGGCGACACGTTCGTCTTTTGCCACGTGAAGAGCGCCGACGCGGCGGGGCACACGAAGGATCCGCGCAAGAAGAAGGGGATGATCGAGACCCTGGACGCTGCGCTCGCGGATGTGCCGACAGACCGCGCGATCGTGTGTCTGACCGGCGACCACGCGACGCCCGCCTCGCCGGACGTCATCCATTCAGGAGATCCCGTCCCGTTCATCGTCGCAGGGCCGGGCGTGCGGGCCGATCGCGTGCGCGAGTTCGGCGAGTCCACCTGCGCGGACGGCATTCTCGGCCACCTCCGCGGCCCCGACATGATGCCGGTGCTGCTGAACGCCGCCGACCGGCCGCTCTTCCTCGGCTCGCGCCCGACCCCGTTCGACGGCGCCGACGGCTATCCGTCCATCCTCGACCCCCTGCTGTGAGGGAGCCGGTGCAAATACGGGCCGGTCTCGCCACGGACCCGCGCAACTTCTCGTCGTAACCTAAGGTTCTTCCCCCTTGGGAGGGTGGGGGGTTAGTGGGTGGGTACGGGCCGAGGCTGGTGCGGACGCGTCACTAGACTCGCTCGCGTGAACGCGCACTCGACGGCGCTTGCTCGGCTGCGTGGGCTCGTCCTTACTCCCGCCCAGTTCTTTCCACTTGCTGTTGCGCAACTGACCGCGCTCTGGCTGATCGTCGGCACGGGTGCGGCCGTGCGGCTCACCGACTCCGGGCTCGGCTGCCGCTCGTGGCCCGGATGCGAAGAGGGCCAGGCCTTACCGGCGAAGGACGTGCACGCGTTCATCGAATTCGGCAACCGGCTCGTCGGGGGTGTGACGATCGTGCTCACGCTGCTCACTTGGCTCGGTGCACGTCGCACAGATCGACTGCAGCCGTGGGCCGTGCGGCTTGCGCTCGCCGTGTTCCTCGGGACACTTGCCCAGGCGCCGATCGGCCTGCTCGCGGTCGCCACCGATCTCCGCTGGCCGATCGTGATGCTGCACCTTCTGCTGTCGATCGCGCTGCTCGCCGGCGCAACCATCCTCGCCCTCGAGGCACGCGGAGCCAAGGTCGGACACACCGCGTCGCTCGTGCCACGCGAGGTGCAGCGGCTGGGGGTGTTCGCGGCGCTCGCGTGCTTCACGCTCATCGTGGCCGGCTCGTTCGCGACCGCCGCGGGACCGCACTCGGGCGGCGGTGAGGCGGACGAGATCGACCGGTTCGGCAAGCTCGAACCGATCGTCTACGTGCACGGTGCGTTCGTCGGAATCTTCCTATGCGTCTTCCTATTCACGCTCGGCTACCTCGCCGCGCGCCGCGACCGGGCGCGACGCTTGTTCAGGTTCGGACTCGGCGTGTTCGCGCTCCTGGTCGCCCAGATGAGCCTGGGCGAGATCCAGTGGCGCACCCACCTGCCGTGGGGGCTCGTCCTGGTGCACGTCTTTCTCGCGGCCGCCGTTTGGATCGGCGTTGTGGCGCTGGCGACGTTGTTCTTCCGCCCGAACGTAGACTTTGCCGATCGCTGACGAACTCCGAGTCTCGAGCCGTCCGAGCCTGCGCGAGCCGGTTCTGATCGCCGCGTTCCGTGGCTGGAACGACGGCGGGCAGGGCGCCTCGCTGGCCGGCGGCTACCTGGCGAAGACGTGGGAGGCCGAGCGCTTCGCCGAGATCGACCCGGAGAGCTTCTTCGACTTCCAGGCCACCCGTCCACACGTTTCGTTCGTCGAAGGCGGTACGCGCCACATCGAGTGGCCCGAGAACGCTTTCTACCACGCGCCCATTCCGGGACTCGAGCGAGACGCCGTGCTGCTGCTCGGGATCGAGCCGAACCTCCGCTGGCGCGATTTCACCACGATGATCGTCGACCTCGCCAGCGACCTCGGCGTGGAAATGGTGATTACGCTCGGCTCGCTGCTCGCAGACGTCCCGCACACGCGGCCGTCGCCCGTGACGGGGGGTGCCACCGATCCCGAGCTGATCGAGCGGCTCGGCCTGCAGCGCTCGCGCTACGAAGGGCCGACGGGGATCGTCGGCGTGCTCCACGATCGCTGCAGCCGCGCCAATGTGCCGTCGGTCAGCCTATGGGCCGCAGTGCCGCACTACGTGTCGCTTGCGCCAAGTCCGCGCGCCGCGCTCGCGTTGTGCCAGCGGCTCGGCGACATCCTCGGGACTGCGATCGATGTCGGCGAGCTCGACGAGGCTGCCGAGCGCTACAGCGAGCAGGTCAGCGACGCCGTCGCGTCCGACGAGGAGACGGCCGCGTACGTCGAGGAGCTGGAGCAGCGCGCCGAGATCCTCGATGACGAGCAGGAACTACCGTCAGGCGAGTCGCTGGCCGCGGAGTTGACGCGCTTCCTGCGCGATCGCGAGCGCGGCAACGGTGGGCCGGAGCGTGAGGAGCGCGGCCCGTCCGAACAGCCGTAGCTCACCCGAAGGTAAACGCGTAAGCCGCGACCCCCGGCGAGAACGCGAGCTCGAGGAGGCCGTCTCGACTTTGCCTCTGCGACAGGAGCGTGTAAAGACGGTCGCCACTGACCTGAACCGTTCTTCGTTTCGTGCCGTCGAGTGTGACGGTCACCTTGCCCCGCCCTGCGAGTACGAGGTAGACATTGCGAGCGAGGAAGTGGAGGCGCAGGCTCGCGTTCTGCCCGGCGACGATGCGCTCGCGCTCCACCGTCCACATGCCAGAGTAGGCGAACGTATCGCCCGCCTGCCCCGGCGGGAACGTGTATCTGGCGGGCCGGTTCGTACGAAGGGGCGAGCCGGTGTAGTTCCCGATGCGGAGGTAGCCGAGATACGTCTCGGGTGTGCGTAGTTCTCGCGGCGTTCGATCGGGATCGGGAACGTCGCGTGGCAGATCGCGGCTGTCGCCGGCCTCGAGCAGGAGGCGGATGTTGCGTTCGGTCCGGTCGTAGTCGCCCTCGCCGATGTGGATCTCCCTGACCCGCCCGGCCTGGTCGATTAGGTAGTGGGCCGGCCAGTAGTTGTTGCCGTATGCCTCCCACGTCCCGTAGTCGTTGTCGAGCGCAACGGGATACCGGACGTTCAGCCGTCGCACGGCGTCACGGACGTTGCCCAGATCGTGTTCGAACGCGAACTCGGGCGTATGGACGCCCAAGATGACGAGTCCTCGTTTGCGGTAGAGCCTGTCCCACTTCTCCAGATAGGGCAGCGTGCGCAGGCAATTGATGCACGAGTACGTCCAGAAGTCCACGAGGACGACTTTGCCGTGCAAGTCCTTCAGGCTGAGCTCAGGGCTGTTGATCCACGCGGATATGGCGCGCACATCCGGTGCCCGCCCGTGATCCTCGAGTGGCACATCGGCGAGGCGCTGGCCACCCGGGGCGAACACAGGCTGCCGATCATCGCCTCGAAGTTGTGCGAGCTCGTGCTCCGTGCGCGAGTTTCCCTCGATCAGGTCCTGCGCCCACTGCGCGTAGCCCGGAACCTTCGTCTGCAGGTCCTCGGCCCAGCCGTTGTAGATCACGACGGCCGCTGCAGCCATCAGCGCGCCGCCGCCGACACGGATCGCTCGCGCGTTGCGCCGGAAGCTGTCGGTGAGGCGCCGGCTGCCGCGTGCGATGGCGAGCATCGGTAGCGCCGCACCCACCGCGTATGCGACCGCGACCGCGACGATCCAGCCGCCGACTCGATCCGTGGCGGCGTTCGCCGTGAGCGTTGCGAGCACCGGCCCACCACACGGCACGAACACGAGTCCGAGGCTCGCGCCGAGCACGAAGCCGCCGCCGAGGTCGCCGACACGCCGGCGCGTGAGGAAGTGAAACGGCCGCTCGGCCAGTTCGCCGACCTTCGGCACGATCAGGATCAGCGCCAGCAGCAACAGGAACGCGGCGCCGATTCGGATCTGGTGCTTTTCGTCGATGCCGATCAGGCCCCAGAGCCATACTCCTGCCAGCAGGAATGCGGTGAAAGTGGTGACGAGACCGGCTGCGATCGCATACGGCCGCCGCTTCGTTCCCGTCCCTCCGCCCGCCAGGATGATCGGGAGCACCGGGAGGATGCACGGAGTGAACGCGGTGATCACGCCCGCCGCGAAGGCGATCGGGACGAGGACGAACACCTTCTCTAGTCGCGCTTACGAGGCAGGCGTTTCAGCCGGAGAGGCCTCGGCCTGAGCGGCCTTCGGGGCGCGCTTTCGCCTCGGCTTCGGCTTCGCCTCGGCGGGCTTGGCCTCGGCGGCCGGCTCTTGGCCGCCCGGCTGCTGCTGGCCCTGCGTCTGCGGCCGGCCCTGGCCGCTCTTCTTGCGCTTGCGCCGCTTGCGGCGTCGCGATCGACCCGAGGTGAGCTTCGGCTGGGGCAGGTTCTCTGCGAGCGCTCCCGCCACTTCCTGCACCGAGCCGAGCCGCTCGCGCGCTGCCTCGATCAGCTGCGTCGCGCGCGGGGTGTACCCCTCGGCCGACGCGAGTAGCGCCGCTCCGACCGGCACGGGCAACTCGAGTGCCGCGTTGACGAGCTTCGCCGAGTTCTCCTCGTGCCGGTGCCCGCGCGAGTTCGCAAGCGCCCCGAGGAGCCGCTTCGCCTCCGGGAACTCTGCGCTCGCCCGGCGATCCTGCATCTTGCGGGAGGCCCGCGCCAGTCGCCACGTCCAGCGGGCGAGGATCTGCTCCGGTGCGTCGGCCTTTCCTTCTGCGATAGCCCGCAGCAGGATGCGCACGCCGCCCATGCGGTCCTTCTCCCACGTCGGCGCCTGGGTCACGAGCGTGACCAGGTCGTCGAAGTCCGCGCGCTCGACCGTCATCGAGACACGGTCCGACAGCGCGATGATGCGCAGCCTGCGGTTGGGATTCTCAGCCGCGCACGTCGCGAGGAACTGCTCCAGACACGCTTTCGACGCACCGCGCGCGGTCAGCTTCTCTACGAAAGCTGCGCGTTCGTCGAAGCGGATCTGCCGGCCGGCGATCGTGGCCCAGTAGCGCTGCTCGTCCTCGTCCAGGTACTTCGGATCGATGCGCTGCCACTCCCGCGTGATGACCGCGAGGCGACGGCGCACGTCCGGCGTGACCGGCACCAGCCAGGGCGCCGGCGTCAACTTCCTCCGTGCACGCCGCTGGACCCGGCGCCGCGGCGCAGGCGTCACGCGCGCGCCCTCGCGGTAGAAGTCCGCGTCGAGGAGCGAGTGCAGCGAGACGACGCGCTCGTTGTGAGTGGCCGCCTTCGGAACGAAGTCGACGACGATTCCCGCCTCCTTGCGAGGATGGGTTCGCATGATGCGGCCGATGCGCTGCTGGTACACACGGCGCGACGCCGTCGGCGCGAGATGCATGCAGACGGTCGCGCGTGGCGAGTTCCACCCCTCGGCGAGCAGCATGGCGTTGATGAGGACGTTGATCTCGCCACGCTCGTAGGCAGCGAGCGTCTCGGCCAGCCGCACCGGCGGCGTGCGGCCGGAGACCGCCTCTGCCTTGAGGCCGGCCGCGCGGAATTCCTTCGCCAGGTTGTACGCGTGGTCGACTCCAGCCGCGTACACGATCCCCGGGGTGTTGTCGAAGCGGTCGCGATAGAGCGACGCGGCGGCCTGGTTCAAGGCCTGGTGGTCGAGCGTCTTCGCCAGAATCTCCTGGTCGAAGTCCCCGCCGACGATCGGCACCTGGTTGATCGCCGTGACGGGCGGGACGCGAAGATCGCGCAGGGGAGCGATGAGCCCACGGCGCGCGGCGTCCTGAAGCGGCAGGTCGTCGACCGAGGCCGGAAAGACGTCCGAGACCTGCTTCGCGATCAACTGCTCGGTCGCCGTCATGCCGATGTAGACAGGCTCCGGGAACGAGCGGATCGCGGCACTCGTCTTCTCGCCGAGCGCGGTGTGCGCCTCGTCGCAGATGACGAGCTGGTACGCCTCGCGCGAGATGGACGCCTGGTGGCGTGCGAACCACGCGTACGTCTGGATCGTCAACGGGTTGCCGCCCCGCAGCGGCTCCTTGCCGCGCTCGATCGCGGGCGAGAAGCGGTCGCCGTAGCCCTCGTCGGTGAGATCGCGCTGGAACTGTGAGACGAGCAGGCGGCGGTGCGTGAGGATCAGGACGCCGAGCGTGCGCGCCGCCTCGACGAAGCCGGCCGCTGCGATCGTCTTGCCCGACGCGGTGGGGTGGCGGAAGCGGTAGCGGCGTGCCGCGCCCGGGTCCGGTCCCGTGTATGCATCGTCCTCGTCGTCGAGCACGTCCTCGGTCGAGTCCTCCGCAGGCTCGTCCTCTTCCTCCTCGACCGGCTCGGTGCCGTTGCCGTTGCCGTTCTGGAGCTCTTCCGCCGTGCGTTCGTTCGCCGCAATCAGCTCGGTGAGCATCCCTGCGAGCGCGTCGACCTGGTGGCGGCGCAGCTCGGTGCCGGAGGCCAGGTGTGGTTTCTCCTCGGCAAGGACTCGCTCGAGCCCGAGCATCAGGCCGTAGCGCACCTTCCAGTCGGGCGTGGGCGTGCGCTGTCCTCCCTCGATCTCGGCGAGGGCATCGTCGAGCGCGCGTCGGCGCGAGGTGCCGGGCGCGAGCACTCTGGCGGGCTCCTCGCCCTCCCGCAGGAAGGGCTCGCCCGCCCAGGCTTCCGCTCGGAGGGCGTCGGCCGAAAGGCCGTCCGTTGCCTCCGACGAGTTGGTCGGCTGCTTGGTGATGTTCTGCATGAACGCAGCGCCACAAGCGCTGCAACTGTCAAGAAAGGACGACCCCGCAAAACCCCTAGGCGGCGGTCGTGTCTCTCAGTATATCGGTCGTGCGGCTACCCGCCGAGTCCCCCGAAGACGGCAAATGGGTTCTGGGGCCGAACCTCGTAGACCAGCTCCCCGCCGGGCTCGACCTGGCCGTGGACGCGGCGGGCCAGCTCGACGGCCTGCTCCCGGCTCGCCGTGCCGGCGATGACGTAGGTAAAGGTCCGGGAGACGTCATAGCCTTCGTCCCTGAGTTGCTCTGCGAGCTCGTCGGCCTCGGCCCGCGTCTTGGTCTCGACCCGGACCTCCCACGGCGCGTACCCGCGCTCGAGCAGCTCCTCCTCGACGTCCGGCTGTTCGGGCTCGTCGTCCCAGCGGTCCTCGTCGGGGAGCCACCGCTCTGTGATGAACCGCGAGGGCGCCAGCCCTTCGTCCGTGAGCTCCTGCTCCACGACGCGGCTTGCCTGCTCCGCCTGCATCCCGGTGGACGCGTAGACGAAGACGGTCTCGCCGTCCTGCGAGACGGCCAGCCGGTGCGCACGCAATTCGGCCGCCAGGTCGTCCGCGTCACTGCGCGCGAGGCCGAGCCGTTCGAGTAAACCGCGCGCGCCTTCCTCGTCCGGGAGCTCGATCCTGATGCGCCAGTCGTCGTGTGCCATGGGGCCAAGCCTAACGGCGCCATGTCCAGCGGACATGTCCGTCACCCGGGTCACCTCTCGGTCTTGCAGGCGTTTTGCACGCTTCGGACCAGTCTTGGGGTCTGACCCCAGGTTTGGGTCAGGCGGGCGCGGCGGCGGCCTGACGTTCGCTGAACGCGTGGCCGAAGCGGCGCTCCGACAGGCCGATCTGGTCGAGGTGCTTCGTGATGCCGCCGAGGAAGAAGGGCCAGCCTGCTCCGAGCAGGAGGCCGGTGTCCACGTCTGCCGCCTCCGTGACTACGCCCTCTTCCAGCAACAGATGGATCTCGTCCGCGACGGCTTCCAGGACATCTTCGACGATCTGCTCGCGCGGGCGCGGTGCGTTTTCGACCACCACCGGCTCGCCGCCGTCCGCGATCGCGGCGAGCGCCGGCGACAGCGGGAAGCGATCGGGGAACGCGTCGTTCATTCGCTCGAGCACGTGGTTCGCCACTCGCGGGCCGACCATCTGCAACAGCACCGACGGCGCCATCGGCATGCCGAGCGACATCACGGCCTCGTCGACGTCCTCCACGGGTGTGCCGTGCTCGACCGCGTCCATGATCACGCGCGTCATCCGCGTCAGCACGCGATTGACCACGAAGCCCGGTGCGTCGTTGACCAGGATCGGCCGCTTGCCTAGCCGCTCCCCGACGCTCCAGACCGTTGCGAGCGCGACCTCGTCGGTGTCCGCGGCTCGCACGACCTCGAGAAGCGGCATCAGCGCGACGGGATTGAAGAAGTGCATTCCGGCCACGCGCCCGGGGCGGCGCAAATCCGAAGCCATGTCGGTGACGGAGAGCGCCGAGGTGTTGGTGGCAAGAACGCACTCGTCGCGCACGACCTCCTCGAGCTCCGCGAACACTTGCTTCTTGACCTCGAGCTCCTCGAACACCGCCTCGAGCACGAGGTCGGAGTCGGCGAACTCTTCGTAGCCGGTGCTGCCGGACACGAGCGACGCGAGGAACCGGCCCTTGCCTTCCTCGTAGCGTCCCTTCGCGACCTGGCGGTCGATCTCGGCGCGGATGTCCGCGAGCGCCTCGTCCACGATCTCCTGTTTCACGTCGCGGATCACGATCGGAACCTCGAGCCGGCGCAGGAACAGCATCGCGATCTGCCGCGCCATCAGACCGGCGCCGACTATGCCGACCTTGCGGACCTCGACCTGAGTGGCGGACGGCCGCGACGGATGCTTCTTCGCGCGCTGCTCGACGAGGTGGAACGCATAGAGCGACGCCTGTGCCTGCGGGCCCGGCAGGAGCTCGCCGATCGCCTCCTGCTCGCGGCGGTAGCCCTCCTCCACCGTCCACTCCTGAGCCCCTTCGATCAGGTCGAGCGCTGCGTATGGAGCGGGTGCCGCGCCGTGGACTGTGTCGTCGACGTTCGTGCGCGCGCGACGAAAGATCGTCTCGGCTTCGGACCAGTCCGGCTCCACTCGTTCGAGCGGCCGCACCGCGAGGCCCCGAGCGAACGCGAGCGACTCGTCCACGAACTCCGCCGGCTCGAACAGCTCGTCGGCGATACCGAGCTCCGCGACCTGCGTGCCGGTCAGCATCCGGTTCTGCCGGAGCGGGTTCGAGACGATGACCTTGATCGCCGTCTCCGGCCCGACGAGTCGCGGCAGCAACTGCGTCCCGCCCCACGCGGGGAACAGGCCCAGGAAGACCTCGGGGAACGCGAAGTGCCGGACACCGGTGGAGATCGTGCGCGCGCTGCAGTGCAACGCGAGCTCGACACCGCCGCCGAGGCATGCGCCGTTGATCGCCGCCACGGTCGGGAACGGAAGCGCCCGCAGACGGCCGAACAGCTCGTGCCCCGCGCGCGCGCCTTCGACCGCGCGGTCGCGCGTGATGTCCGGGAACTCGGTGATGTCGGCGCCCGCGGCGAAGAAGAACGGCTTGCCAGTGATCAACGCAGCGCTGAAGTCCCCACTCTCGAGCTGGCCGAGCAAACGCTCGAGCGACGCCAGCGCCTGCTCGCCGAAGAACGTCGGCTTCGTCCAGTCCTCGCCGTTGTCGATCGTCACGAGCGCAACGTCGCCGGTGCGCGCGAGCTTGAACTCAGTGACGGGCGCCAAGGTTCTCCCAAAGCAAAGCCGCGCCCATCCCCATCCCTATGCACAGCGCGGTTAGCCCGTAGCGCACCTCTGGCTTCTCGCGGAACCCGTACGCGAGCTGCGCCATCAGCCGCACCCCGGTGGCGGCGAGAGGATGACCGCATGCGATTGCGCCGCCGTACGGGTTCAGGCGCGGGTCCGCGGGATCGACGCCCATGCCGTCGCACCAGCTCAACACCTGGACGGCGAACGGCTCGTTCAGCTCGAAGAGACCGATGTCGTCCAGCGTGAGGCCCGTCTGCTCGAGCACTCGCTTCGTCGCGGGGATCGGCCCGATCCCCATGAGCTCCGGCTCGACGCCTGCGAATGCGAATGCGATGAGCCGCATCTTCGGTTCGAGCCCGAGCTCCACGGCCACCTCCTCGGCAGCGAGGAAACAAGCCGTCGCGCCGTCCGTCAGGCCTGCGGAGTTGCCGGCGGTGACACGCCCGCCTGCCCGGAAGGGGGTGCGTAGGTCGGCCAGCCCTTCGATCGTCGTGTCCGCCCGGAGGAACTCGTCGTGGTCGGCGACCTTCCAGCCCTCGTCCGTGAAGACCGTCATCGGGACGACGGTCTCGCGCATGACGCCGTTGGCCCACGCCTCCGCGGCGCGCCGCTGCGAGCGAACCGCAAATGCGTCCGCGTCCTCCTTCGTGATCTGCGGGAACCTGTCGTGCAGGTT
>Ga0209887_1000648_pt1 | contig 10559 bp, 13 predicted proteins | sample GWRWN1_30_40_FD_187230 | JGI IMG/M metagenome (GOLD analysis project Ga0209887, IMG submission 187230) | Riverbed sediment microbial communities from areas with no vegetation in Columbia River, Washington, USA - GW-RW N1_30_40 (SPAdes)... | ecosystem: Environmental > Aquatic > Freshwater > River...
ACAACGCGAACCGGCTCACATTTGGCTTGTGTAATTCTTTTTGCTCCATGGTTTCTAGTGAGCTCTAAAATGTAAATGCCATCTGGTTCGAGGACGTCATCACGAACGGCTTTTGCTTAATCCGCTCGCTCCTTCGTAAGACTCAGGATAGGTTCTGAGCGCGTCGAAGGGACTGAAATAGATAGACGCGAATCAAGAGCGACGGTTCACTTGACTCAAAGCTTTCAACGGGTTGAACGCATTGATCGGTTTGGATCGAAGGCTTCTTACTGTTTGAGAGTCTACAGGTCTAGCGATCAGGAATCTACAATTTGACCTTTCTAATCAGCCGGTCGATATCGAGTTTTTGTTTTGGAGAAGTGCTATGGAACATCCTATAATTTTCCTGTCAAGTCTTAATTTTCTGACACGTATTCATCGAGCTTGTTAGCCCTTTGAGGAAACGAGTTCTTTGAACAGCGAGTCTCTCACTTATTTTGAACCCTGCATCTAATCGTTACAGATATCCGGCATACATATTTCAGTTGCCCATCATCCCTTATCCAGGTTGCAAAGTTCAGTGAGAGAGGCCCCGATGATTGTCCCGTACGAGGTCCATTGGCCTCCACGCTGTTGAACGGGGTCCTCTCTCGCCTGCAAAGCGCCCCAAGCTACGGGTCGGCTCCGCAGTAGCTCAGCGTGGTATTTTTCGCGCTGAGGGTTCGTTTTGGCTGTGACTGTTTAAAAACGGCTTTCATAGATGCCCTATAAGCGACGATCTCGCTCGGGTTGGACCGTAGGTATTCCCCTTTTTTTGAATCCCGCAGATCTGTCAGACATTGTCTGTTGCGTACAAGCAAGCAAGTAGCGGGGATCAAAGCGCTCCTGTTTTTTCATCAAGGTCCAGGCGATCATCAACATCTTGGCCGCCAGCTTCACTCGCTTTTTGGTTTTGATCCCTTTTTCCTTTTCTCTTCCGCGCAGCTGATCGGTGAAGTAGGCCACAAAGTGTTTATCGCGATTCGATGCCACCATTGCGGCCTGGTACAAGGCATAGCGAATCTCCGCCTTGCCCTTCTTAGAGATTGATGGTGGCCCTTGGGATTTTCCGCTTTGACTGGCCGAAAGGTCCAAGCCCACCATTTTGATGACCTGCGCTCCGTTCTGAAATCGCCAGGGATTGCCGATGGCGCCCAGCACCATGGCCGAAAGCGACGGACCGAAACCCGGAATGCTCAACAGACAGTTATACTCTTTGAACTTCAGGCACGCCTGTTCGATCTGCGCCGCGGCGACACACGGGTCGGACCACGCTATGTGTGAGTACTTTTAGAATTTTTCGCCCATCAGACAGTGTTTCCCGGCCTTAGCGCATCACTTTCACCACCAAAATCATCCGCGTAAGCTTCTCTGGGCTCCGGCAGTGTGTACGTTCCGCCCACTCCGTGACCTCCGATCACTCTTTTAGAGCGTGCGTTTCACCTTCAAAAAGGCACCGCCAAGCGCCTGGGCCAGTGCTATTTTGCAATCGTTTGTTGCCGAATCAATACATTGTGCGGGTCCGACCCGATTCTTTTATTTTCCAGGTTGCCCATTTGGATCGCCGACACACAAGCCATGGGTGGTGGCGGGGGATTAGGGAGTTTGATGGGGCTGATACGGCTTTTGCTGTACGATCGACCGATGTCGATGGTTCGCTTTCTTGCTGAGATGATCGCGGCTGTGATTCTGATTGCTTTGGCGTCGGGTTACTTTGCAGCCAAGACGTTAATATCGCTCCAACAATGGCCGGCTCCGGTCAACGTGATGCGCAGGCGAGGCACGAGCAGGCATCGCGCTGGGTACGAGCCACGCGTCGCTCACGCCCACCACGAACGCGACAGAATCAGGCAAAGAAGAGCACTGCGCCGCGCACTTGGATGTGGATTGGGTCGTCCATGTTCTCGTCCGTTAATCGCACGCGACAGACGAGGGTGTTTGGGTCGCGAAAACCCGCGCTCACCTTGAATTGCCCGAGCGGCCTTTGCGTCAGGATGCCGCCGCCGTTCGTGACGAACGCGCCACTGATCAAGTTGAGACAAACCATGAAGCCGGCGCCCCTCGGGCGAATGATGGTTGTCGTTTGCTCAAGCGGGCGGCCAGGCAGGAGATGGGCGGGCCCGCCCGGCTCGAAGAAATCGAAGAAAAACCCGACGATGCTGACAATGGAAAACATGATAGCCTCCTCAGCAGAGATTACAGCCGGTCCAACTGACCTCGACGACAGAATGAGCCACTCTTCCTCAAAAGAGGGCTTCACCAAAGAAAGAGGTCAATCCGTTGAAGGTCGCCTTAAGCGCTACCGCAGCAATTTTCCGATCACGATTCCGAGGCAAACGCCGGCAATCAGGGCCGTCCATGGATTACGGGGAACCAGAGCCTCGATGTGACGGGATGAAGAACTCGTCGGCATGGCGAAACCAACGAGGTCATCGTCAGACATCTGCAGGCTCAGCTCGGGTCGGGTCTTGTTTGCACCAGGTTGAGCGATCGGCTCGTCGTAGCTGGCCATTTCGACACTCCTTTGACGCAGGACTCTAACCCGTCTGTCTCCTGCCGGTCAAGGGCCATCTGCCGCCTTGTGGTAGTTAAGCGAAAATGTCACCCCGAAACTGCTTAGGGATTATGTCACCCTCTTGGGTAGGATGTTCTCCGGGAAGGAGGAGATCGGATGAGCGAGTGGGAATTACGGGTGAGTCAGAGAGAGTTACATCGGATGCATGTAGTGCGATTGACGATAGAGGGGCGGGAGAGTGTGGGGAAGAGGGCAAAGCTTTGGGGATATCTGCACGCAGATGCATCATCTGAGGGTCGACCGGGATGGTGCCATATTCTCACCGAATACGTGGCTCTGTAAGTAGACGAGACCGAAGGATGATGAATCGATCTTGTTTTACAGAAGGAGGGCTACGTGTCGAACAAAAACCCAATAGAGCTTCGAGTCAGTGTGGATGTGGGGTATCGGCGCCACAGCGTGGCGATCGGGTTACCGAGTGGCGAGGTGTTGGAGGAATTTGACAATTGCACATCGGCCTGAAGGCTTTGAGCATTTTTTTTCATGCATCGAGAGACATCGAAAAGCGAGAGGGTGTGGGGTGGCGGTGGCGATGGAAGGGTTCAATGGTTGCGCACGAGTGGGGGCATTGGGGGCCTAGCATAACAATCTTTACAATCTTACTGGCGGAGTGATGTCCGAAAATTGACTATCGTCCTCGTTCGCCGACTCACCACCTGTTTTGCTTTCGTATTCAGCGATTGTTGCCGCTAATTGACAATCAAATAAGTAGAGTGCAGCCTTGATGAAGAATAACCGAAAGGTTGATCGTTTTACGTGACGGCTACGGTTTATAGCGGCATTCGATATTTCAGGCGAAAGTCCAGACGTTTCACCAGGCTCCACTGGGCAGGACTCACCGTCTGGTGGTGCGTGCTTGGGATCGCCGGGTTCTTCGCGCTTAACTTGATCTATCAGGTTATGCGGAAGCCTGGTGAGATCTTCGCCCCGATCAGTGCCTCCTTATCGAAGAGTCCGGTGGTTACCTGGGAGAGTTACGGGGCGCTTTTCGAGGAGCATTCTACAAGCATTATTTCACCTGAACTGCTCGCCGCGCTGGCCCAAGTGGAGAGCGACGGCAATCCCGTCGCCCGCACCTACTGGCGCTGGCAATGGTCGTGGAGCCCTTTTGAAATTTATCGTCCGGCCTCAAGCGTGCTCGGCATGTTTCAAATCACCGACGGAACGTTTGCCGAGGCCAGGAAGTATTGCATCCGGAATCATACGGTTGGACCGATGGTCTGTGGTACGATCTGAGTTCCTGCTGGTTCAATAGCCTCTATGCTCGAACTCTGTCGAGCCATGCGGCCGAAATGACTTCCGCGTACCTCCACCAGAGCGTCGTCGATACTCTGGGTGCACGTCGCACGGCCAAGGCCAGCCTGGCGCGCAAAAGCAAAAACTGGCGGCGGTGATTCATCTGTGCGGATTGAAGAGAGGCGAGACCTTCGCCGCGCGCGGCTTTCGGCTAACGCAGGGTGAGCTTTGTGGGACTCATAGCCTGCAGCGATATCTCATTCAAATCGATCTAATGAAAAAACGCATTGCTCGATTGGCAGGGAATTAACGGGACTAGCCGGAGAGTCGGGAGTTAAAGGGGCTGTCCTTTAGATCCCTCCTGAATGGAGCCACTACGTCTCGCCGCGAAAGGGCATATAAACGCACATGGTTTTACCTCAGCGCCTGAGATCGAGTGCTAGAGTCCAGACTCACACCCCGGTCTTCTTCGGTATTATGTTCTCGGAACACGGCCCGTCATCGCAAGCGGTTGCACCGGATGAGCCGGTTCGATAAGTAAGCACTTACGTGAGCGCTGTTCGCCAGAATTCCTGAGCCTGTCCCTCGCGGTCGAGTCGACGGCATGCGAGGCGAAGGCCGGTCAGGGAGCTTCTAGAGGACTTTCAAAACTTGACAGCCGTCGAGGCGTGATCATTTTTTAGGGACGGAAAGGAGATTCTCATGAAGCGTTGCATCTTTCTTCTAGCGGTGATGGCGCCGCTGGTTCTCGTCAGCGGTCATGGGGACAACCGGGACGGCCTGCGAGCGCGCAGAGCACTCCTACTATGAGCTTCTTTGTCAGCAGCGCTAAAAGCAAAACAGGTAACCTGGGCGGCCTGCAGGGCGCAGATCGCATTTGCCAGACCCTAGCGACCGCCGTGGGTCTCGGCAACAACACTTGGCGAGCCTACTTGAGTGTGGAGCGGGATCCCAATAACAACAACCAGCCGACCGACGCCCGCAGTCGGATTGGCAACGGCCCCTGGTTCAATGCCAAGGGCATCATAGTCGCGAAGGATCTTGCCGAGCTGCACGCCCGCAAAGGAGACGCTACTCTGTTTGTTGATGAGCGCGGCCAACCCGTTCCCGGGAATTGGCCCGACTCACCGAAGCCCACCGAGCATGACATCCTGACCGGCTCGACCACCGAAGGTAGGGTCTTGGCTGGACGGACTTGCGGCGACTGGACGTCGGAATCTTCCGACATGCAGGCGCAGGTGGGTCACTCCGATGGACTAGGGCCTGGCGGTGATCCGTCTGGCAGATACGCCATATGGAACTCGTCACATGAGAATGGAAGCTGCGCCAACACCTCTCCGCGCGGAGGGGCCGGACGGATTTACTGCTTTTTAGCAAGATGAGAAGGCGCGAATGAGACCTACGGCTGTCTCCTACATCCAAAACTGGAAAGGTTGCCTATCTTTGTTCCAAAGCATGCTCGCATTTGTCGTCGTCGCGCTCGCAGTATTCGCCGCTCCAGCGCCAAGCATCGCGGCGGAGTCTCCTTGCCCACCTGTCCTTGATCACAAACTCGTGAGCCTGCAGGACGAGCCCGTCTCGCTCTGCCGGTTCCACGGGAAAGTGCTGCTGGTGGTCAACACGGCGAGCGAATGCGGCTACACGCCGCAGTACGACGGCTTGGAAAAATTATATCGCCGCTATCGCGAGAAAGGGTTCGTGGTCCTCGGGTTTCCGGCAAACGATTTCGGCGGTCAGGAGCCGGGGTCGAACAAGCAGATCGCGCAGTTCTGCCAGTTGAACTACGGCGTGACGTTCCCGATGTTCGCGAAGACGTCCGTCGTGGGCGCGAACGCAAACCCGCTCTTTCAAGAGCTTTCCGTGAGGACCGGGAAGCCGCCGCGCTGGAATTTCCACAAGTATCTCCTCGACAAGGCGGGGCAGCCGGTAGCCGTGTTCGAAAGTGCCGTCGAACCCGCGGATCCTCGGATTACTGCGCAGATCGAGAAACTGCTCGCTGCGCGCTGACATAGCGGGCGTTCAAAGCGTTCAATACGTTCAAGCAGTTCAAGTCGTTAAGGCCTCTATCGTTTTATAGGACTCGCCTTGCCGCCGATCTACGGTCCCTTATTGATTTTGGGACCGATTGCGAGAAAATTAATCATGTTTAGAGCGTGATCGGATTATTGGAAAATTGGAATCGATTCTCCGCTCTGACTCGTTACCCCCACGCTGACCCGAAACAAGGGGCAACAGGTTATGGATCGCAACCCACAAGCCGGTTTAGGGACTACGGCTGAACACGCGCGCCACACGGTGGACGCTGTCTACCGCTCCGACTCCCGCCACGTCCTCGCCACGTTAATCCGCCTGCTCGGCGACTTCGATATCGCCGAGGAGGCGCTGCACGACGCTTTCAGGGCAGCTTTGGAGCAATGGCCGCGCGATGGTGTGCCCGTCAATCCGCGCGCCTGGCTCGTATCGACCGGCCGTTTCAAGGCCATCGACGCAATCCGCCGGCGCACCCGATTCCAGCCGTTGCCGGACGATATCGACAGGCGACTCGTGGCTGACACCGATGATCCCGAGGCGTGGAACGACGAAAGCATCAAGGACGACCGGCTGCGCCTCATCTTCACCTGCTGCCATCCAGCCCTGTCGCCGGACGCTCAAGTGGCGATGACGCTGCGCGAAGTCTGCGGCCTCACAACCGAGGAGGTCGCGCGGGCCTTTCTCTCATCGCCGCCCACAGTGGCGCAGCGCATCGTGCGCGCCAAGGCAAAGATTCGCAACGCGCGTATTCCCTATGAAGTACCCTCGGCGGCCGATCTGCCGGACCGGCTCGATGCCGTCCTTCGGGTCCTCTACCTCGTGTTCAACGAGGGATACTCCGCGTCGTCCGGTGCGGCACTCACGCGGCACGATCTTTCAAGCGAAGCGATCAGCCTCGGTCGGCTGCTTGTGGAGTTGCTGCCGGAGCCAGAAGCGCTGGGACTGCTCGGGCTGATGCTGCTCCACGACTCGCGCCGCGCCGCGCGCACATCGCCGAGCGGGGAGTTGATCCTGCTCAATGACCAGGACCGTTTGCTTTGGAACCGGGATCAGATCGCGGAGGGCTCGGCGCTGGTGGAACGGGCGCTGGCGCTACGCCAGGTCGGCCCATACACCATCCAAGCGGCGATCGCAGCAGTGCACGCTAACGCACCCAACGCCGCCGCCACGGACTGGGCCCAGATCGTCGCGCTGTACGACCTGCTGGCGCAGGCGGAGCCGTCGCCCGTGGTCGAGCTGAACCGCGCGGTGGCGGTGGCAATGCGCGACGGTCCGTCTGCGGGGCTTGTACTGATCGACGCCATCCTGGGACGCGGCGATCTCTCGGACTACCACCTCGCCCATGCGGCGCGGGCGGATCTCTGCCGGCGGCTGGGGCGAAGTGCGGAAGCCCGAGCCTCCTACAAACAAGCTCTGAGCCTCACGGAGCAGGAGCCGGAACGGCGGTTTCTGGAGCGGCGGCTGGCTGAATTGGGCTGAGATGGAATCGCGTTGTCGATTTTGGCTGCCGGCGAACGACTATCTAATGTCACATCGAGTGGATCAAGCGCTGGCGATGATAAAAATTTGCCGCCGAAGTGTCGATCTGGGTGTCCCCCGTTCGACTAAGGGATGGAGGCACTGACATGAAATATATGTTGCTGATTTATCTGGACGAGCAAGCGTTGAGCGAGACCGAGCGGCAGGAGTGTTACGCAGAGTCCACGCAGCTCGCTCACCAAATCCACGCGAGCGGGCAGTATCTGGCCGCCAATCCGCTGCACCCAACATCGATGGCGACCAGCGTCCGGGTGCGCAACGGCAAACGGCTCGTGACCGATGGTCCGTTCGCGGAGACGCGGGAACAACTGGGCGGCTACTTCCTCATCGAGGCAAACAATCTCGACGAGGCGATCGGCATTGCCGCGCGGATTCCCATGGCGCGCAAGGGGACCGTCGAGGTCCGGCCGGTGAGGGAGATCACGGGCCTGCCCGCTGATTAGCATACGCGAGGAGCGGAAGCAGTGAGAGAAGCTCTCCGATCTGTCCCGCAGGCATCAAAGCCGTGTCACGGAGCAGCGCCGGCGCGGCGTCGGCGAGCGGAATGAATGACCCTCGCAGCAAGCGGCAGGGTATCAGAACGCGCCGATGCGATTTGTCTTAAAGGCGTCACCCCCGAATGTTTTTATCGGGGGTCCAGTTCCGAACCCGCCTGGATTCCCGCTTAAAGCATGCGGGAATGACGGACTTGGATGAGGAGAATCGACCCACATAGATTGAACGTGCTGGTTTGGAGAAGATTTGTACGAATACTGCAAGCTAGGAAGGAGTAGTTATGAGCGGAGTACGAGTACTGGTTGGCACGCGCAAGGGCGCGTTTATTCTCACGTCGGACGGAAAACGCGAAAAATGGGATGTCAGCGGTCCCCACTTCGCGGGTTGGGAGATGTATCATCTCAAAGGATCTCCGGCCGATCCGAATCGAATTTATGCATCGCAGTCCAGCAGCTGGTTTGGTCAGATCATTCAACGTTCGGATGACGGCGGGAGGACATGGCACCAGCCCGGAACACCTCCCGGCGAACCGACCACCACCCCGGAGGGCATGCCCAAGGCGGAGAGTAACAAGTTCGTTTACGACACCTCTCCTGAAACCGGTAAACCCCTCACCACGCACCAGTGGTACGACGGCACGCCGCATCCCTGGGAGTTCAAGCGAGTCTGGCATCTCGAACCGTCGCTGACCGACCCGAACACTGTTTATGCGGGCGTGGAAGACGCCGCTTTGTTCCGCTCGACCGACGGCGGACAGACGTGGCAGGAGCTGGCCGGATTGCGCGGCCACGGGACCGGGCCGGCGTGGCAGCCCGGAGCCGGCGGGATGTGCCTACACACGATCCTTCTCGATCCGAGCAACCCGAAGCGGATTTTTATCGCGATCTCGTCGGCGGGCGCGTTCCGCACCGACGACGCGGGCAAGACCTGGCAGCCGATCAATCGGGGCCTCCATTCGCTGTACATCCCCGATCCGACAGCCGAGGTCGGCCATTGCGTTCACCGCATCGCGATGCACCGGTCGCGTCCGGGCGTGCTGTTCATGCAGAAGCACTGGGACGTTATGCGCAGCGACGACGCCGGGGAGTTATGGCGCGAGATCAGCGGCAACCTGCCGACCGACTTCGGCTTCCCGATCGACGTGCATGCGCACGAGCCGGACACCATCTACGTCGTGCCGATCAAGAGCGATTCGGAGCATTTTCCACCCGACGGCAAGTTGCGCGTGTACCGCAGCCGCACCGGCGGCAACGAGTGGGAAGCGCTGACCAAAGGGCTGCCACAAAGCGACTGTTACGTCAACGTGCTGCGCGACGCGATGACGGTCGATTCGCTCGATAAGTGCGGCGTGTACTTCGGCACCACGGGCGGGCAGGTGTACGCGTCGGCCGACGCCGGTGACAGTTGGGCGCCCATCGTCCGGGATCTTCCGGCCGTGGTGTCCGTTGAGGTTCAGACGCTGCCATGATCCGAGTCACGCTCCCGGCCCATCTGCGCAAGCTCGCGCACGTCGACGGCGAGGTGAAGCTCGAAGTCGACGGTCAGGTCACGCAGCGCGCGGTGCTTGACGCGCTCGAGGCCCGCTATCCGATGCTGCGTGGGACGATTCGGGACCAGGTCACGCAAAAGCGCCGGGCGTTCGTGCGGTTCTTCGCCTGCCAGGAGGATCTCTCCCACGAACCGCCGGACGCGCCGCTGCCCGATGCGGTTGCGAGGGGCGCCGAGCCCTTTATGATCGTAGGCGCCATCGCCGGCGGCTAGGGGATCTTGTTTCGATACGTTTTCAAAAAAACTAAACCCATAACCATAGAGGATTTATGCGATACGTCGATGGATATGTATTACCCGTCCCGAAGAAGAACGTGGCAGCCTACCGGCGCATGGCGCAGAAGGCGGGCAAGGTCTGGCGGGACCACGGCGCGCTCGAGTACATCGAGTGCGTCGCCGATGACGTGAAGCCGGGCAAGCACACCTCTTTCCCGCAGAGCGTCAAGCTCAAGGTCGGCGAGACGGTGGTGTTCTCGTGGATTGTGTTCAAGTCCCGCGCGCATCGCGACCGCGTCAACGCCAAGGTCATGAAAGACCCGCGCCTGGCCAACATGATGGACCCCAAGGCCCTGCCGTTCGACGGCAAGCGCATGTTCTGGGGTGGATTCAAAACGTTGGTCGATCTATGAGCGGACGGCACCCGCTCGCATGCGACCGTGCCCGGTGAGGTGAATTTCAATCGCAAACTTCGTCAATTGTCAGTTTGCGCGAAAAAGGTTCGGAATGCTTCGACAAGCTCAGCATGAACGGAAAAATTACCAGTGATTTCAATTGCCCTCCGTTCGTCCTTTCGATTTAAACTTAGGGCAAGCCCTGAGCCCGGTCGAAGGAATCAGAGTGAGTGTTGCAGCAACCCGGTAGGTCTCGAAACCGTGTCATGACCACACGCACCAACTCGGAGAATTCACCATGCTCAAAATAATCCTCATCGCTCTCGCAGTCATCGTTGTCGTGTTGATCGTCATCGTGGCTCTGCAGCCGTCCGAGTATCGCGTCGCGCGGAGCACGACCATCTCCGTCCCACCAGCGGCGGTATTTGCGCAGGTGAATGATTTCCATAAGTGGGAAGCGTGGAACCCCTGGGGGAAAATCGATCCGGCGATGAAGCAAGCCTACG
>Ga0209887_1000649_pt1 | contig 10555 bp, 11 predicted proteins | sample GWRWN1_30_40_FD_187230 | JGI IMG/M metagenome (GOLD analysis project Ga0209887, IMG submission 187230) | Riverbed sediment microbial communities from areas with no vegetation in Columbia River, Washington, USA - GW-RW N1_30_40 (SPAdes)... | ecosystem: Environmental > Aquatic > Freshwater > River...
GAAAAGCTGTGGCCGGCGCCGGCGATCTCGACTAAGTCGGCGCGAGGCGCCCGCGTGGCGGCGGCCTTGAGTCGGCGGCCGACCTCGAGGTCGACCAGTCGATCGGCCGTCGCGTAGACGAGCAGGACCGGCGTGGCCACCTGCGCGATGTTCCGGAACGGATCGGACTTGGTCTGCGGACCCCGGAGGCTGACGAGATGGTCCGCGGAGTAGAGCGCCTTGCCGATCGGCCCGAGGTCCACCAGCATCAGCTCTTTGCCGCGTCCCGCGGCCTGGAGGCGTTGCGCCTCCTCGAGGACCCGGGTGGCTCGCTCACGTCCGAACTGCCGCACGTTCCACTCGAACGCATTGCCCGGTCCGGCGAGGAGGGCAACCGCCCGGATACGCGAGTCTTGCGTTTCGGCGACGTACATCAGCGTCCGGTTCGTGCCGAGGCTCTCGCCGACGAGGGCTAGGGGCGCGATCCCGCGGCGCGCAAGCTCGTCGACGGCCGCCTGCTCGTCCCAGCGATTCTCTTCGAACAGCGTTGTCTTCGGACCGGCGTCGTGGTCGCGCATGTTGACCGCGATCGTCACGAAGCCGCGCTCGGCCAGCGCGCGCGAGAGGTGCCCCGTCGCGCCCGAGTAGAAGTTCCCGCCATAGCCGTGGATCAATGCGACGCCGCCTCGGGTTGCCCGGCCGACCGGCGCGTACACGAGCCCGGCGGTCTGGCGGCCGTCGGCGGTCGTGAGTCGGAGAAACTCGGTGTCGATCCGTGCGGGTTGCGCTCCTGCATCACCGGCAAGGAGGCCGATGGCGAGGGTCGTGGTGAGAAGGCCGCGAGGACATCGCATCGCGGGTCAGAGCCTAGCACGGGCTGCCCGGGCCCTCAACCCGGGACTGCCTTCCACCCCTTCACGCCCCCAGGGCGTATAATTTGTTGGATCTTCGGGAGGGCCACGGGAGCGTCGATGGCGGAACGGGTCCAGTCCTGGTTCAAGGTCCGGTTCATCACCGGCTTCTTCGTGACTGTTCCCGTCGTAGTCACAGCCTGGGTGCTGTGGCTCTTCTACTCCGAGATCGACGGCTTCCTGTCCCCCGTTTATGAGCAAGTACTGGGCCGGCATATCCCCGCGCTCGGGTTCCTGACCGCGGTCGTCATCATCTTTCTGATCGGCGTGATCGCGACAAACGTCGTCGGCCGGCGGGTGCTCCAATGGGGGGAGGGCCTGCTTTTCCGCGTGCCGATCGTCCGGCGCGTCTACCCAGCGGTGAAGGAGCTGGTCGATGCCTTCTCTCCGGCCCGGCGGAGCGGCTTCCGTGAGTTCGTGATCATCGAGCACCCCCGTGAGGGAAGCTACACGTACGGGTTTCTGACCAGCGCCGTCCGTGTGGAGGGCACGAAGCCAGAGTCCCTGGTGACCGTCTACGTCCCGACCAACCACCTCTATCTCGGTGATATCATCCTGGTTTCCCGAGACGCGGTTATCCCGACCGGGCTCTCCATCGAGGAAGGGATCCGGATCATCCTCTCCGCGGGAACGGCGGCACCACGCCGAATCCGAGGCCAGGGCGCCGATCCGGACGACGCCGCGAACTGACCGAGCGAGAAGGAGCACACCTTCATGAAGTTCCTCTGCATCGCGTGTGACGAGGCCATGCGGCTCACCTCCACCGCCGGCCCGGACGAGGGCTCCCTCACCGTGACCTTTGCGTGCCCGGCCTGTGGTCACCGGGTCGCGCTGCTCACGAACCCCTGGGAGACCCAGCTGGTGCGGACGCTCGGCGTCAAGGTGGGCGGGCGCACGGCCGAAGCGGCTCCGTTCGGAGAGGTGCGGGCGGGGCTCGTCCGTCAGCGGGACGCCGCGTTCGTCGAGGACACGTCGAAGGCGTCCGCGGCGTCGGCGGCCCCCAGCGGGGTGACCGACGGACCGGGCTGTCCGTTTGCCGCGATGATCCCCGGGTATGGCGCACCCGCGCCGGCCGGGGGGCCCGCGTGGACACCCGAGGCCGAGGCGCGGGTCGAGCGGATTCCGGCGTTCATTCGCCCGATGGCGAAGCAGGCGGTCGAGCGCTTCGCGCAGGAGCGGGGCTACGCCACGATCACCGACGCGGTGATGGACGAGGCGCGCGACTTCCTCGGCATGTAGATCTCGGAGGGGGGCTCCACCCCTCTCGCGGCAAAGCCGCGGGCTTCGCCATTCCGCGAAGGCACCGGGCCTGCCTCCCCCCGGGAAAACTTTGCTCAGGGGTCTCCACTGTGCTGCGGGAGGAGGTGGAATGGGTCGCGGGCCCACGCGGGCGGCCGGTCCGCCAGCAGGATCTGGCGGAACGCGGCGAGGGTCGGTCCCTGGGGGATCTCGGGATGGCCGTCGAGCGCCGCCACCAGCTGCTCGGGCTCGTCGTGGGCCCAGCGGCTCACGCGGGCCGCCGTCCTGAAGAAGCGACGGACCTTCCGTTCCACGGCGCGCTCCACGAGGGGCCGCGACAGCGCGCCGACCACCTGCGCGATGACTCCGACGACAGGGGTGTCAATCCGGACGTGGCCCGTGAGGCTCGAGTCGACGACGCTCCCACCCTCCCCGTCCTCGGCGTGGCGGAACTCGAGCAACACGAGGAGTTGCCCCGCGATCGCGGGGAGCCCCCGCGGGTCATACCGTCCCTCGAGATGGAACAGTCGCCGCCCGCCGTCCGCATGGAGAACCCGGATGGTGCCCTGCGCGCCGCGGTTGTCGTCGCCCCAATAGCCATCCTCGAGAGGGGTGACGCGGTACTCGCCGAGCTTCAAAGCGCGCGCGATGCTCGCGGCGAAGTCCGGGTGGTCCAGGAGGAACTGGAACACCGCCTCGCGACTTCGGTAGCGAATCCCGGTGACTCGCTGCCCGAAGACACTCCCGCCGAGCACCGTCTCGGCTCGGGCGCGGGCGGTCTCGGGGAGGTTCCCCATGGGGATCCCGAGCGGCAGCGCCTCGAGCGTGACGAACGGGGCGGGGGCTTCCTCCGGTTCCGTCCTGCCCCCCTGGGGTAGACCGCCGAGCACGAGCGCCGTGGCCAGAACGACGCCCCATCGCTTCACAGCCCTCACCTTAACACAGCCAATTTGCTTTGACTTGCGCCCTGGTTTGCCTAGAATAGCGAGGCATGTCAATGAACGGGAGGGCCGGTCTCGAGTGAGCGTACCCACGGGGTGGCTGAGGCAGGGCCGGGGCCTCGGCGCCGTGCTGGTCCTGGCCCTTTGCCTGGCCTCGCGGGTTGTCTCGTCCGCCGAGCCCCCGCCGCCCGCGGTGACGGCCGAGGCCGTGCTTCTTCTCGATCTGGCCACCGGTCGCGTGCTGTACGAGAAGAATGCCGAAGGCGACCGGGCCCCGGCCAGCCTGGTCAAGCTGATGACCCTCTACCTCGCCTACGACGCTCTTCGCGCCGGAAAGGTCTTGCTCGGGGAGCCGGTCATCGTGACCGGCAACGCGATGCGGACGCCTCGCTTTCGCATGGGCCTCAGCGCCGGGCAGGTCGTTCCGTTCGAGACCCTGCTGGCGGGCGTTGCCGTGGCCTCGGCCAACGACGCAGCCACCGCGGTCGCGGAGCACCTCGCAGGGAGCGAGGAGCTGTTCGTCGAGCGGATGAACGCCGAGGCGCAGCGACTGGGTCTCGCGCATACCGTCTTCGCCAACCCCCACGGGCTGCCGGACCCGCGCCAGCGCACCACCGCGCGGGACATGGCCCTCCTTGCCGAGCAGCTCTTGAGGGACTTCCCGGGGAGTCTGGGCGCGCTGGGCGACACGGAGTTCGTCTGGCAGGGGCGCGTTTTCCGGCGTCGGATCCCGCTCTTCCGCGATCCCGGTGGCGTGACGGCGCTCAAGACCGGCTTCACCCTCGAGGCCGGCTACAACCTCGCCGTCGCCGCCGGCAAGGCCGGGCACCGGCTGCTTTGCGTCGTCCTGGGGGCGGAGACTCGGGGCCTCTCCTTCCTGGATGCGGGGCGCCTGCTCAAGTTCGGCTTCGGCGAGCCGGTGGGCCAGTCGAAGCGCGAGGGGCGTCGCTGGCGGCGCGCCCGAAGCGCTCCCGCCATTTCACGCTAGCCAGGCGCCTCACTCGGCCGGTGGCCGAGTCGATGCGGCGTTACTCCGGCTCGACCGCCCACCTCACGATGCGGCCGTCCCGATCGACGTACAGCAGCAGGCGTTCGTAGCGGTCGAGTCGGGCGCCGCGATCCTGCCCGTAGTAGCGGTTCGGGTTGCCGTCCACGACGGCCACTCGCCGGTAGACGAGCAGGTCACCGACGTCGGAGGCTCGGATCTCATGGGGGGGGCCGAACCGGGCGACGGCCTCGGCGCGCGTGGTCACCCCGCTGAGCAGGTCGCCCGAGGCGGGCAGGGGAGGGTCGCGGAGCGGCGCCAGGCTGGCGCAGGCCGGCAGCCAAGCGGCTGCCACGAAGAGGGCGAGCGCTCGGTGCATCGGTCTCACACGCCGTGCCGATCGACCCTGCGCATCGCGATGTGGACCGCATAAGCCTCGGCGTCCTCTTCGGTTGCGAAGGTGCGGTCGTCGGAGTCTCGAAGGGGCTGGTCCCGGCCGTCGCCGGGAATCCGTACGCGGATCCCCGCCTGCGCGGCCCACGCGCCGTCGTCGGAGTCGGCAACGGGGATCGCGAGGGCCCGGATCCGGTGTCCTTTGTAACTGACGGTGCGCGACACGGTTCCCTCATTGTACGGATTCCAGGAACCCCTCACAAGGCGAACCCGAGAGACTCCTAGCCCTGATCGGCAATTCCAGAGGGCCGGCGCACCCACCGGGTGGGTACCCGGTCGCCGGCTTGCCTCCCGGCCCGAGGCTTCATCACCCGTTTAGGCCCTTCCGCGAGTCGGGCGAGTCGCGAACGGAGCCCGAAGGGCTCCCCTGTGCGCCCCGGGCCCGGAGGCGCCGCCAGCGTCACCCGCGGGCCTACGCAGCCCAGCGCGGCAAGGGCTAGCAGAACTGATCTACGCGGTGCCGGGTCGAGAACCGAGCAGCACGAGGACGCAGGGTCGGGTACCCACCGAAAGTGGGTCGGGGACGACGGGAGGCGACGGTTATCGGCCCGACGCCAGGAGGTGCGGAGAATGCAGGTCAAGGGGCTCCTCTTCGACGCGTACGGCACGCTGTTCGACGTTCACTCGGTCATCGAGGCGGGACGCGCGCTCACCAGCGACCCCCAGGCGCTCTCGACCCTCTGGCGCCAGAAGCAGCTCGAGTATACGTGGCTCCGCAGCCTCATGGGGCGGTACGAGGACTTCTGGTCGGTGACGGAGGCGGCCCTCGCGTTCGCGTGCCGGCGCCTTTCGCTCGAGCTCAGCCCGACCCAGCGCGCGCGCCTCATGGATGCCTACCTTGCACTGGACCCGTTCCCGGAGGTGCGAGGCGTCCTGGCGCGGCTCCGTGACATCCCGTGCGGCATTCTGTCCAACGGGGCGCCGCGCATGCTCGAGGCGGTCGTCGCCCACACGGGGATCGGCGGGCATCTCAGGGCGGTGATCAGCGTCGATGAGGTGCGGATCTTCAAGCCGGCACCGGGAGTGTACGCGCTGGGGCCGGTGCGGCTCGGCGTGCCGAAGGAGTCGGTGGGGTTCGTCTCCTCAAACTGCTGGGACGTCGTCGGGGCGAAGGCGTATGGCTTCCAGGTCATCTGGGTCAACCGGCTGAGGGCGCCGCTCGAGGAGCTGGGACTGGTCCCCGACCTCGAGGTCGCCGACTTAGAGGGGCTCGCGCGGGCCCTCAGCCGGTAGGGCCGACCCGCAGTCCTCGAGGTCGCGGCCAAGCTCCCGGCGCTGGGCTTCGACCTCCGCGGGCAGCGTCGCGTACACGTGGTCGAACATCTCGAGCAGGCGCGCCTCTCGCCCCCGGCTCTCGGCGCGCTCGATGGCGTCCCGGACTTCGGCATCCGCCTCGGCCTCGAGTTCGGCGTGGAGGCGGTCGTCCATGAGGCCCTTAGCCTCCAGGTAGCGGCGGAACCGCGGGAGCGGCTCCTTCGCCTCCCACACCTTGACCTCGGCCTCGCTCCGGTACTTTGTTGGGTCGTCCGCCGTCGAGTGCCCGAGGAGCCGGTATGTGACCGCCTCGATCAGCGTCGGCCCGCCGCCCTGCCGCGCCCGCTCGACGGCCTCCCGCGTGGCGACGTAGACGGCGAGGAGGTCGTTCCCGTCCACCTGGACTCCCGGAAAGCCGTAGGCCACCGCCTTCTGCGCGATGGTCTCCGCCCGGGTCTGCCGCGCGCGCGGGACCGAGATCGCCCACTGGTTATTGACGCACACGAAGACGAGCGGGACCTGGAAGACGCCGGCGAAGTTCAGCGCCTCTTGCGTGTCGCCGTGTGAGCTCGCGCCGTCGCCGAAGTAGCAGAGGGTGACGCTATCCTCCCCCTTGTACCGGGCGGCGTAGGCCACACCGACCGCGTGCGGGACGTGGCTGCCCATCGGCACGCAGACCGGGAGGTCGCGGAGGCCGTCCGGGACCCGCATGCCGTCGAGGTAGCCGGCGTAGAGGAGGATCAGGTGCTCGAGGGGCCAGCCGCGCCAGACGTAGGCCGGCCACTCCCGCCAGACCGGGACGAGCCAGTCGGTGGGGCGCAGGGCGTAGACGCTCCCGAGCACCGCCGCCTCGTGCCCCCGCGCGGCGAGGTAGGTCCCGATTCGCCCTTGCCGCTGAAGATTCAGCATCCGCTCGTCGAACCGGCGCGCGAGAAGGAACGTCCGGTAGAGGCGCCGGAGGTCATCATGCGGGATGGTTGGCTCGAGGGCGGAATCCACGCGGTCGTCCGCGTCGAGGATCGAGAGGTACTCCACGGCCGGGAGATCGAGCCGCTGTCGTGGCATCGTCGGTTGCGTCAGCTCCGGAGCCGCCGGTACTCCAGGGTTGCCCTCCCGAGCCGCCTGTCGGCCACGAGGACGATGTCGAACCGTCGCGTGGGATTGATCCTCTGCGACATCTCCTTGTCCTCTCGCGCCACGACCCCCCGGTCACGTCCGCCGTCCCGCGGCCGGTCGATCCGGGCGCCTCGGCAGGCTCCGAGGACGATAATCTCACACTTCGGCGGCGGGGGCGTCGGCCTCGCCGCCGGCGCCGAGGCGGGGCGCCGGCTCGGGAACGATCCGATCTCAACGACCGTGACCCGTCCGCGGACCGATGGCGCGGGATGGCCGTTGTGCCGCCCGCCCGCCCCGGAGTACGCTCAGCCGCATGAGCCGAGCCTGGACCCTCGTCAACCCCGCGACCGAGGAGGCCTTCCGGGAGGTGCCCGTGACCGGAGAGCGCGAGCTCGCCGCGATCGTCGCCGGGGCGCGCGAGGCCCAGCGCGCGTGGCGCCGCGTCCCCGTCGAGGAGCGCGTGCGCATCGTGTCCGAGATGGTGACGGCCTTCCGCGCGATGGCCGACCGGGTCGCCGTCGAGATCACCCGCCAGATGGGCAAGCCCCTCCAGCAATCCTACAACGAGATCAACACCATGATCGACCGGGCGGAGACGATGCACCGGCTCGCGCCCGCTGCCCTGGCCGACGAGCCGCTCCCACCGAAGGAGGGTTTTTCGCGGTTCATCCGGCACGAGCCGCTGGGTGTTGTGCTTGACATCGCGGCCTGGAACTACCCGCTCCTGATTGCGGTCAACGTCATCGTGCCGGCGCTTCTCGCCGGCGACGCGGTGCTGGTGAAGCACGCGCGGCTGACGCCGCTCTGCGCGGACCACTTCGTCGACGCCTTCGCCCGGACCGAACTCCCGCCGGGGCTGATCGCCGCGGTCCGGCTCGACCACGAGGCGACGGCGCGACTCATCCGCTCAGGGGACGTCGACTACGTCTCGTTCACCGGCTCGGTGGCGGGCGGCCGCGAGATCTACGGCCACGTGAGCCAACGCTTCATCGACGCGGGCCTCGAGCTCGGGGGCAAGGACCCCGCGTACGTGGCCGAGGACGCCGCCTTCGACTTCGCCGTCGAGAATCTGGTCGACGGCGCCTTCTACAACGCTGGGCAGAGCTGCTGCGCCGTCGAGCGGATCTACGTCGCCCACGGGCTCTACGATCGCTTCGTCGAAGCCTACGTCGCCCTCGTGCGCCGGTACCGCATGGGCGACCCCGAGGACCGGACGACGACCCTCGGGCCGCTCGCCCACGAGCGCGGGCTCAAGGTCGTCGCGGAGCAGGTCGCCCAGGCCCGCGCCGCTGGCGCCCGCATCCTCACGGGCGGGAGCCCGCGGAGCGGCCGGGGCTACTTCTTCGAGCCCACCGTGCTCGTCGACGTCGACCACCGCATGGCCGTGATGCGGGAGGAGAGCTTCGGCCCAGTCATCGGGATCATGTCGGTGCCGGACGACGCCGAGGCCGTCCGGCTCATGAACGACAGCCCGTACGGGCTGACGGCCTCCGTCTGGACCGAGGACACGGAGCGGGCGACGCGCATCATGGACCAGGTGGACGCCGGCACCGTCTTCGCGAACCGCTGCGACTACCTCGACCCCATGCTCGCCTGGGTGGGCGTCAAGGACAGCGGCAAGGGCTGCTCGCTCTCCCACCTCGGCTTCCGCCACCTCACGCGCCCGAAGAGCTTCCACCTCCGCACGCGGCCCTGACTGACCTGACGCACCGCCTACTGCTCACCGGGGCGAAGCGGGCGAATCGCGCCCTCCACCTGGGCGAGCCCCCGAGGCTTCTCGGAGCGGCGGGGCCGCCCGAGCGCCATCACGAAGATCCCGTCCTTGCCGGCGGCGTCGGGGGAGAAGAAGCCGACGACGTCGTCGTCGTAGAACGTCAGGCCGGTGGCGCCCAGGCCCAGGGCGTAGGCCGCGAGATACATGCGGCCGCCGAGGAGTCCGGCCGCGAGGTTGACTGCGCGGTAGCCCCGGGGTCCGTACCGCTCGAGGATTGGGCCGAGGTCGGAGAGGAAGAACACCACCGCGCTCGCGTCGGCCCCGAGCGATTGCTCGAGGCAAAGGTAGCCGCCCTCGGCGCGGAACTCTCCGGCGCGGAGCAGGCGCAGCTCGCGCGTCGCCTGCTCGTAGACGTATGCCCCCGGCGGCAGGCCGTCCACGGCGTGGACGAGGAGGTAGCAGTCGACGAGCGGGGCGCCGGCGGCGCCCGCGTCGATCGGGAGATCGCGCACCGCGGTGTCGAGGATCGTCGAGAGATCGCCGAGGGCGATGGCGTCACGGCGGAATTGCCGGGTCGAACCGCGGCGGAAGATCACCTCGCCAAGCGGAGACTCGCCTACCCGCGGGTCCGGGGCTGTTCCACGGTCGGGCTGTGTCGCCCCCCCCTCAGCCCAGGCGCGCGCGGCGGCACCGTCCGGAAGGGACGAGGCGAGGTAGGCTTGCCGGACCAGGGGGTAGTCTACCTCGTGCGGCGAGAGCGGGATCGTCGGAAGCGCGAGCGACTCGACTCGGGGCGGGGTCGGTGCGGGGGGGCCGCTCTCGCCGAGCGGCACGAGGGCCAGGCTACCTTCGCGGGTCGCGTCGAGCCCGAGGAGGTGATTGACCGGGCCATCGGCAAATCCGAGGAGGATCCGAGCCGGAACGTCCACCGCAGCGGCCGTCGCGAGCAGGTTCGCGAGCAACGTCCCCGAGTTCCAGAAGAAGTGCCGGAATGCCCGAGCCTGGTATTTCCACGTGTTGCGCCAGTAGATCGCCGAGAAGACCAGGGCCGCCGGCGCCCCGCGTACGCGGGCGGGCTCGCCGGCGGCGTCGGCGAGGAAGCCGCGATAGTCTCCGCTGCGTAACCGACGCAGGCTGAAGTCGCCCGGGCAGAAGTGATACAACCCCGGTTCGAGACCCGACACAGCCCCCGCGACCACGTACACTTCCACCTCGTAGAGGGCGCCGGTGGACGCTGCGGCGCGGAAGTGGATTGCCTCCCCGCCGGGGTACACCTTCTTCTTGGTGAGCCCCGCGGAGAAGAAGAGGAGCTCTGAGAGCACGGGGACATCGAGACGCGCTCGGCCCGTTCGCGAGCTCACAAGCCCGAGCGCCTCGAGGGCGGGCATGACGGGCGCCGGCACCTCGCGCGACAGCGTCACCACGGGCGCGTCGGGGTAGATCTTGAAGAGGGAGGGCTTGGTCTCCCAGTCGAGGAAGTGATCGCTACTCCGGACGCTCCGCCACGAGTGCTTCGTGGCCTCGTGATAAGCCCGGGCCTCACCGGTCTCTACGCCCCGCGGAGCCTCCACCTCTAGCCGCCACCGAGCGGGTGGCGGGGCCGGCGTCCACGGGGGCGCGCCGCCGGGCGCGGTCGAGCGGCCGCCGCGGCCGCCCGGGACGTCTCCCGGAACGAGGTCGGGTCGTGATCGAGCTTGCCGCCGACCGGCGTCCCACAGTCCTGGCAGACGTAGTCGTACTTGTTACCGGTGGGGAGGACGAGGAGAAGCTTCTTCCTGACCGCGACCGCGCGGCGGCACCGCGGACAGAAGAGGCTGGTCGCTTCGAACTCGCCGTACGCGTCCGTCATCGCAACCTTTCTCCGACTAGATCTTCGGAGGGGGCTGTGCCCCCCGGAGAATGCCCCACCCGCAGGGCGGGTACCCGGCGAAGCCCCGCCGTTCGCCCGACCATCTCGGCCGTG
>Ga0209887_1000650_pt1 | contig 10547 bp, 10 predicted proteins | sample GWRWN1_30_40_FD_187230 | JGI IMG/M metagenome (GOLD analysis project Ga0209887, IMG submission 187230) | Riverbed sediment microbial communities from areas with no vegetation in Columbia River, Washington, USA - GW-RW N1_30_40 (SPAdes)... | ecosystem: Environmental > Aquatic > Freshwater > River...
ACCAAATTCACCCGTCCCCTGCGGCAGCCACTCTGTAAAAGGGGAGGAAACGATGAAAACATACGATGAGGGGCTCGACCTCCTCGACGTAGACACGGAGGCAGAGGAGGGGGCGATCCCGGATGCGGAGGACGCCGCCGTGCTCACGGTCTCGCGCGTGAGCGGGCTGTACGGCCGGCCGCCGATCACCGGGCCGCTGGCGGTGCCGGTTCCGCTCGAGCCGGCGCCCGCCGGTGTCCGTCCGGTCCGCAGGGAGGTGGTCCGCCTCGATGTCGACGGCCGCTACCCGCAGATGACTGTAAGCGGAACGATTGGCGGCTCTCTCGCGATGCGGGTTCACTGGATCGCGCAACTCGCCACGATCGGAACGAACCAATGGGCCGGGACGATCTGGTACAAGGACGGCGCGGCCGCGTCGTTCCCCTACACGAGAGTCCGCGTGACCGCGAACCACAGCCGGTTCCCGAGCGGACGCTCGGTCAAGATCACATTCAGCGGCGGCGGGGCGACCAAGCGCACTGTCGTCTACAAGCTCCTTTCGCCAAACTTCCGCACCGTCAACTTCGAGTTCGACTTCCAGGCGGGCGAGGTTGCCGATACGGAGATCGAGACCTGCGCCCATCCCGTCCGACCGGCCTCGCTGGCCTGCGAGACCCTCTCGATCCCGAAGGTGTTTCAGCGGATGGGCTGCCAGGTGACCACGAACCCGAGCAGCACCGTGCCGGCGCCACCCGGAACGACATGGTCGGACACGGAGATGCACGACGCGATGCAGACCCACTGGTCACTCAACGCCAGCATCGCGCAGTGGGCGATGTGGGTCTTCTACGCCTCGCTACACGAGTCCGGTAACGGTCTCGGGGGCATCATGTTCGATGACATCGGACCGAACCACCGGCAGGGCACAGCCCTGTTCGTCGACTCGTTCATCGCGCAGCCGCCGGCGAACGACCTGAACAAGGCCGCCTGGATCGACCGGATGCGGTTCTGGACGGCGGTCCACGAGATGGGCCACGCTTTCAACCTCGCGCATTCCTGGCAGAAGTCACTCGGCACGCCTTGGGTTCCGCTCGCCGACGAAACCGAAGCGCGTAGCTTCATGAACTACCCCTACAACGTGGCCGGCGGGCAGGCGGCGTTCTTCTCGAACTTCGAGTACCGATTCAGCGACCAGGAGTTGCTGTTCATCCGGCACGCGCCCGAGCGGTTCGTGCAAATGGGAAACGCAGTCTGGTTCGACCACCACGGCTTCGAGGAAGCCGCCGCCCCGGACGAGCCGACCATGAAGCTCGAGCTTCGCGTCAACCGCGAGCAGGCGCGCTACGAGTTCATGGAGCCCGTCTGGCTTGAGCTGAAACTGACGAACACCAGCGACCAGCCCCGGCTCGTCGACGGGAACGTTCTCGACGCCAACTCGCTGACCGTGATCCTCAAGAAGGACGGAAAGGAGGCTCGCCAACTCGTTCCGTTCCGGCAGAAATGCGTCCAGCCGGTCACGAGAGTCCTGCTGGCGGGTGAGTCGATCTACGGTGCAGTCCTCGCCTCGGCCGGGCTCAACGGTTGGGACGTGGCAGAGCCGGGCACGTATCTGATCCAGGCGGCCGCGCACGTTGACGACGAGGACGTCGTGTCGACCCCATTCGTGCTCCGCATCGCTCCGCCGGTCTCACGCGAGGAAGAGTACGCAGCAGGCGACCTATTCACACAAGACACGGCGCGTTTGCTCGTCTTCGGCGGCAGCCGTGTCCTGGACCGCGCCAACGACGTGCTCCACGAGGTCGTCGAGCGGTTCCCCGAACGGCGCATCGCACTTCACGCGCGGGTCGCGCTCGGCAATCCGCTGACGCTCGAGTACAAGCAGCTGGTCTCGACCGACGACGGGCTCGAGCTTGACATCGCTCCCGCCCAGCCAAAAGAGGCCGCGGAGCTCATCGACCCAGCGCTCGTCGAGCGGGCAAACCTAGCCGCCGAGTCGCTCGGGCACATCCGCTACCGCGCGATCTCGGAGCTGGTCGCGCGGCGGTTTGCCGCGGCTGGAGCCGAGACGGAGGCAACGAGGACGATCGACTCGGCGATCGAGACGCTGGACGCCCGGATTCCCGACGACCGACCCGTCAAGGCGCAGGTGATCGAGCAACTCGCGGAAACCCGCGAGGCGGTCGCCGGACCAAAGACGCAGACGAAGAAGACGCGATCGAAGGCGAGGGCCTAGCTTCCCCGCGAAACGGCGGCTCCGGGACCTGTGCCGGAGCCGCCTTCACTCCCAGTCGTCCAGCCACCGCTCGAGCTGCGCCCAATCTCCCAGATGCTCCTCGATCGCGCGGAGCCCCCGCCGTGTCTCTGCGCGGATTGCGATCGAACAGGCATGACACACCTGGTCGGCGTCCTTGGGAGTGGCGAGTCGGCACTGGCTACACATGTCTACAAGTTTCTCCTGATCACAAGATACGGTGCGACGGCCCCCAAGCTATCCCCCATTTGTGATCTTTTGGCGTGCAAAGGGACAAGAACTTGTCCGCGGTCACGACGTCCTAGCTTTGCTGCAGCGGCACCCGAGGCTTGACGTTCGTACTCGGAGTGACACACTTGTGCTTGAGCCCAAAAACGAAAGCCGCAGAGGGTCTCTGCCGGCCCTCTCGCCTCCCGCCTCGGGTTCAGAGACGTGAATCAGTCGGTATGCCACTGGGAGGTGCCGTGATGAGAAGCCTGTCGCAGGCCGCCCGAGAAGCGAACGAGCCATCGTGCCCGTAGCGGCCAGCACCGTCACCATTCGTCGTCCCCTAATCGTGCAACACGGCGGGAGGGTCGAGCCGTTCCTGGGGTTCGGCGCGCAGTTCTTCACCCAGCTCTTCGGCGAAGCGGGGAATCCGGGCACCGTTTCAGCGCCGCTGCTCGTTGAGCTCCAGAACTCGGTTCAGCGGTTGATGCCCGGGCACAGCCGGATCGCCGTCCGGCTGCTGGCGACGCAGCCGGGACCTGCCGGCCAGGTGGAGCGCCAGGCTCTGATGAAGACCATCGCCCTCGCGCAGGAGGGCGGCGCGAACGTCAACCTGACGTGGTGGCACGGTCCGTACTATCGCGACCCGAAGAATCCGACCGAGGCGGGCTTCCTCGGCAAGCAGTTCATGGAGGCCTTTGCCGACGTGATCGAGGAAGCTCGGAGAAGGTTCGACTGCGTCACTCACGTGACCGTCCAGAACGAGGTCAACAACCAGGACATCGGAAGGAAGAGGAAGACGCCGGTTTCGATGGCGATCTACAACCGCCTCTACCGGTTCCTCGACACGGACCTCAAAGCGCGAGCCGACCCGAGACATCCTGCGAAGAAGCTCCGGGATGCGGTCGACTTCGTGGGTGGTGACCTCCTCGCCGGCGGACATATCGCCGGCTCGAACCAGGCCAACTGGCTCAAGTTCATGCAAGACAACATGGCGGACATCCTCGACGGCTATTCCGTCCACGTCTACTGGACGAACGGCGACTACAAGAAGCTCGAAACTCGACTCACGCAGCTCCTCGAATTACGCAAGAAACTCGAGATCAAGCTGCCGCTGTACGTAACGGAGTACGGAGTGAGGGGTGACAACGCGGGTCCGAAAGGACGCTTCAACTCCGGCAGGCTGGGCGGGAAGAACATCGAAGAGTCGACCGCATCCGCGTTCCAGCACGCATGGTTCAACGCATTCGCGCCGCAGTGCGGGATCGTTGGTCTGGCCAAGTGGGCGTGTTATCGCATCGACGGCCGCCACCGTCCCGAGCGAGACTGGGGGATGATCTGCGGCGCCCGGAAGCGGTTCGCGGACACGCCGACCTACCGGATGACGATGCTCTTCAACCGCCTGATCGACGACAACTGGAAGGCCGATGGGCTCGGTCGCGGCGAGCACACGTTGGTGAGCGTGTTCAAGGGGCCCGCCGGCGGGCAGTCGGCGGTCGTGCTCAATCGAGGGCGCGAGCTGGAGGCCGTGACCATCGATCGCCTGAGGCCGAACGCGACCTACTTCGCGGCCGTGTGGAACCGCGGAGGCGACGGAACGGTCCACAGCCGGAAGCGCCTGACCACGGGCCCGAACGGCATCGCCAAGGTGAACGTTCCCGGCTCGGGCCTGGTCGCGCTCTCGACGCGCTCGCTGGGGCTCCAGCAGCGAACGCGGCCGTAAACCCGCGCGGGCGTGCAGTCGATTCAATGCATTTCGAGTTGGCCGTAGAGACCATCCTCAAGATGCCCAGCTCCCCACTCTGAGGCAGCTACACGCAGCACATCGCAGAAGACCCGCCGTCCGGGGCTCTCATCTGAGGTGATCTCGCAGGCCGCTGACGGCTCAGGTCATGAGACGTGACGGCGCCGCTCCCGGGTCATCGGCCCGCGTACCTCAGCGCGCCTACGAGAAGGCGGATCTCCGTGTGGCGCGTCGATCCAGATCAGGCAAGGTGAGATTGGTTTGTCTAAGCCATATCCGAGGACGCGCGGAACTGCTCGGCGTCGTCCTCCGGCGTGTAACGCACGGACGTGCGCGCTTCGTCGATGTCCCAGATCCGCCACGTGTTCGCGGACACGCCGTAGTGAATCGCGAAGCCGCCGGGAGAAGGAGGGGCGGCCAGGCAGCATCGAACCAAGTCGATCGCGAGGTCTACGGCCACAAGGGTCTGGTTTGAGCCGTTGGTGTCCATGACGTAGACGTCGTAGTTGCCGCCGCGTCGATTGCTTGCGAAAGCGATCCTCGTGCCGTCAGGGGACCAGGCGGGGTCGCGGCGAATAGGAATCCCGTCAAGACACAGTCGATCACCCCAGATCGTCTGTCGGGTCGGCGGCGGCGAATACGCGCTTCTTGACCTCCAGGAAGGGGAATCCGTCAGAAGTGTCTGGCTTCCGCCCTCGGGGCACACAAATGTCTCGGTGGCGGACGAACATATTCCGGTCATTGATGGCGAGCTTTTTCCGGATTCGGCGACAACGCCAGACGACTGCATCAATCTGACGTTGTGGGTAAGGGTCGCCTGCCCCGCCACGGTTCTCGATCTCAATGCCGTAGCCGTGCGTATTCCAGTCTCTGATCCCGTTGTGATCCGTAACCCCGGCGTGCCACGCGCGTCTCGGGTGCGGGCACAGCTCGTAAATCACGCCCTTCTTCGTGATGTAGTCGTTTGCGGAGACCGACTTCTTCGGGTTCGAGGCGGGCTTCGTAAGAGTCGGCAGGTCACCCTGGAACGAGCCGCCGGTGTGGTGGAGCACGATCCCAAATGGCGCCGACATCTTTCGATTCCGAGAGAAATTGGCACTTCTAATGTTGGTGATGACTTGGAACGCCCCAGAACCAACGGCTTGGATCTCACCCTCCGAAGCCTCGATTTCGCTCAATTCGTCGGTGGTGAACGCTTGAGGTTCAGCCGTTCCGTCGCAAAGAGCGCCGCCTTCGTCTATCGCCGTCTCATCCTCCAGCACGGCACCTTCGTAGGTCGGCGTTTCGTTGTCCGGCACGATTTCCACTTCCCTTCTCCCTGAATCGAATTGCAGATGCTTCGCACGCATCCATCTCCCCCGCGTCCTCGAGCTGGCGCAGGAAGTTTCGCCCCTGCAGGACCATGCGATGCTGGCAGCGGATCGTAGAATCGGCCTGCGCGGGGTAGACGCCCGCGACTTGCTCAAGCCTTCGAGCGAGCACGACGCGAATCATCATCCCACTCGGCGGACCGCGCGGAGAGTGTTCGCCCGGACGTGCGCCCCGTCCCTCAGCCTGGTCGAGAGACAACAGCGTCGTCGCTTCGACCTCCTCGATACCACGAACCTCGGGCGTATGCAGCGTCTCGTCGCCCTTCGCGACGTCCGTCTGTGTCCGGTGTCGCCGACTCACCGCTCCACGTCCTCCTCGTGGCGGGGGACACGCTCGGCCACAACGCGCGCGCACCGCCTGAGTTGACGGTGAAGTCATCTCACTCTCCGACCCATTTGTCAACGGTTAGTCGGAGTGCTCCAAACTCTAAAGACCTTCCGGCGGACGAGGCTGAGCGCCTCGCACAGCCCCGCGGCAAACCGTCTGAGCTGATCTGAGCCGACCCCAAAGAACAGGACGTTGGACTTCATGGCGACCATCGCCCGCGAGCGCGAGCAGCACCGGCGCCGACGGAAGTGATGAGTTAGATACAGGTCGACACGCTCGCCCGCCGCAAGCACCCCAAGATGGCAACTCGCGAGGAGCTCGTGAACGAATCCGAAGACCTGGCGATCCGCCGCCGCGAGGCTAGGCGCCACGGCCTCAACCAGGACCTGGAGGAGCTCGGGCCGAGGCGCGCAGCCTGCGAGCAGCACGGCGATGCCGAGGGAGTCGCCGCCATCGACCGGCGCTGGTACAAGCTAGCCGCTCACGAGCAGCGATTCGTATTCGAGTGGTGGCGGAATCGCTGACCGGGGTGGCACTCTAGGAGCACCATGGCGAACACCCTGAGCCGGGCCGACCTCGTCGAGCGGCTCGCCACGGTCTCCCACCGCACCTGGATGCGCCAGAAGGTGCGTGACGCCGGCGATCCGGCGGAACCGCTCAGCGATCGTGTGACCGACCACGACCGCGAGCAGGCCGAGGACACCGTTCGGGAACTCGAGGAGCTCGAGGTCTACGCTCAGAAGCGGCCATCCGCCTTCGGCGCGGCCCTTCGCCACCCGGTCGTCGTCGGCGCCCTGCTTGCTGTCTTCACCGGCGTCTTTGCGAGCCTCTTGGTTCCGTCGCTAACCCGGGTCTGGCAAGACCGTCCGAGGGAGCTGGCCCTCAAGCGGGAGCTCGTCGCGCGGATCTCCCGCGAGGCGCAGACGGCCATCGACAGCGCCAGCCCTGGCGGGGGCCCGCGCCAGGGCCGGGTGTTCCATGACCGCGCGATGAGGCGATGGCGGACCGAGAGCGCGATCATCGGCGTCGAGCTGACGACGTACTTCCCGGCAAGCGCCGTTCGGCGCGAGTGGCTCGACTACGTTGGCACCGTGAACGTTTTTCTACGGACCGTTGCCTACGGTGGTGAGCGGAGCCTGGCGGGTGACCCCCTCGTCCGTGACCACTTCCGCCGCGTGCGGTTCGACGACCCTGTCGACGAGTCGATGCGGAAAGAGGTCATCCGCGGAGCGGTTAGAGAGGGCGAATCAGTGGTCACTGTGTCCGTCCTGCTGCTCGACGAGCGTGACAAGATCGCCACTGACATCGTCGAGTCGGAGGCCTCCGGGTTCAGCCACGGCTTCTGGATCTTCGGGTAGAGGCAACGCTCGGGTCAGATCGATACTTCGCTCGGCTCTCCGAACTCGTGCTCGCCGCACGCCGGGCAATACAAGCGGTGCCAAAAAGGGGGCCAAAGTTCGGGGGCTGGCGCCTGCTTGGAAAACAGAAGGCCCGCGTTTGCGGGCCTTTCTGAGTAGCGGGGGCAGGATTTGAACCTGCGACCTCCGGGTTATGAGCCCGGCGAGCTACCTGACTGCTCCACCCCGCGTCGCTTGGGGCGCATTATACCCACGAGTCGAGGCGCCCCGAGCACGCCGTCGGACCCCCAGAGCAGGCGGCGGGCTCGACGCACGGGCGGCGCTCCATCTGCACCCTTCCGCGATACCGTTGAGCCCCGTGACCCGCGTCGCTGCGGTAGATCTCGGCACGAACTCGACGCGTCTGCTTGTCGCGGACGTCGAGAACGAGCGCATTGAGGATGTCGAGCGCGACACGCGGGTGACGCGCCTCGGCGAAGGCGTCGATGAGCGGAGGCGGCTGCTCCCCGTTCCGATCACACGCGTGCGGAACGTCCTGACGGACTACCGGCGGACGCTGGAGTCGCTTGGCGCCGAGCGGACGCTCGCGGTCGCCACCAGCGCGATTCGCGACGCCGAGAACGGCGAGGCGTTCCTCGGTGAGATCGAATGGAGCTACGGCTTCGCGACGCGTCTGCTGTCTGGGCACGACGAGGCGCTGATGATGTTCCGCGGCGTTACGTCCGAGCGGGAGCTAGGCGAGGGAACGGTGATCGTGGACATCGGCGGCGGCTCGACGGAGCTCGTCGCCGGCGGTCCCGGCGGAGTTCACTGGCACGACAGTCTCGACATCGGCTCGGTCCGCCTGACGGAGCGCTTCCTCGGCTCGGATCCGCCCACGCAGGCGGAGCTCGAAGAGTGCGCCGCCGCGGTGCGCGCATTTCTCGCGGAACGCGTCCCCGACGCGATCCGGAGCGCCACGCGCTCCGCGGTCGGCGTGGCCGGGACGATCACGAGCCTTGCCGCGCTCGCCCTGGGCCTGCAGGAATACGACCGCGAGCGGGTGCACGGATTCGAGCTCAGCGCGGAAGCACTCGCAGAACAACTCGAGCGCCTGGCCTCCGTCCCGGTCGAGGAGCGTCGGAAAATGCGGCCGCTCGATCCCGCGCGAGCTCCGGTCATCGTCGGGGGCGCCGTGATCACACGGGAGACGCTTGCCTTCTTCGGCCTCGACAAGCTCGAGGTCAGCGAGCGCGACATCCTCGACGGCGCCGCCCTCGCCGCCGCCGAGCTGCCCGAACGCGACGAGGGCGCGGCTCCGCCCGGCGCGTACACTTGCTGCTGATGGGTCTGGGATTGGCGTCCCTGGTAGCAGCTGCGCTCCTCGGCACAACACCGTCGGCCGCTACGGGCGAGGCCTGCGACGAACGTGGCACCAGGCAGCACGTCGCCCGGTTCATCAGCGCTTTCAACCGAGGCGATCTCAAGACGCTCGACCGCCTCTTCGCCCGCGGCACGTGGTGGCGCTGGTACTCGGTCGGTACCGCTCCCGGGCGGCGGCTGCAGGGCTGGGCCTACGATCGCAAGACGCTCGTCAAGTACTTTCGCGCCCGCCACCGAAAGCATGAGCGGCTCGAGCTTCAGTCACTCCGATTCAACGGCGTGTCGGCCGGATACGGACACTTCGAATTCTGGGTGTCGCGCAGAGCCGACGACATTGCGGCGCCGGTGCCGCGGACCTATCACGGGAAGGGAGCGATGAGCTGCTGGGCGGGCAAGCTCGGGGTCTGGGCGATGGGCGAGGAGTCCTAGCGCTCGGAGTCGTCCGCCTCGGGCGGCTCGTCCTCGGCCAGCCGTCGCTGCACGATCGTGCGCGACAGGATGCCGACGAGGCGCCCGTCCTCTACTACCGGAACGCGTTCCAGGTCTTCGTCCTCGAGCGCCCGGAATGCTTCGTCCAGGTCCATCGACGCGTCTAGCGTGAAGAGCGGAGGCTCAGCGATCTCGCGCAATTGAGTCGCACCTGGGTCACGCCCGGTCGCGACGACCTGCCGCACGAGCGTCTTGCGGGTGACGACGCCGACGAGGTTCCCGTTGTCGGTGACGAGCACGGCGCGGACCGCGGGATCGGAGAGCCGCTCGCCGGCCTCCTGCGCCGTCGCCGAACCGTCGAGCGTGCCCGGCTCGGGCACCATTGCGTCGCGGACCTGCTGACTCGTCGTCACGGATAGATCCCCCGCGCCTTGAGCGCGCCCGCGACCTCGTTGATGCCTGCGACGAGGGCCGCCTGCCGGAGTGAGATGTCCTTTTCGGCGGCGAGGCTCCAGACGCGATCGAACGCGTCGCTGAGCTTGTCCGCCAGCCGTGCGCGGATCTCTTCGCGGGTCCAGAACAGCCGGCCGAGATCCTGTACCCACTCGAAGTACGAGACGGTCACGCCGCCGGCGTTCGTGAGCACGTCCGGCAGGACGAGAATGCCGCGCTCGGCGAGGATCGCATCAGCCTCGATCGAGGTCGGGCCGTTCGCACCCTCCGCGACGAGCTTCGTCTCGATCCGCGGCGCATTGTCAGCGTTGAGCTGGTCTTCGAGGGCGGCCAGGACGAGCACGTCACACGGCAGCTCGAGCAGTTCGTTGTTCGAGACGTGCAGCACGCCGGGAAAGCCGTCGAGCGTCCCGTGGTCGTCGACCCACCTGCGCACCGCCTCGAGGTCGAGCCCGACGGGCGAATAGATCCCGCCCGAGACGTCCGACACCGCAAGAACGGTCGCGCCCCTGGCCGCGAGCTCGTGCGCGGCGATGCCGCCGACGTTCCCGAAGCCCTGCACGACGCACCGCTGATCCGCGAGGTCCCAGCCGAGCCGCTGGCACGCGCGCTCGATCACCATGACGACGCCGGCGCCCGTCGCCTCGCGGCGGAAGAGCGAGCCGCCGAGAGAGACCGGCTTCCCGGTGACGATCTCCGGGACCACGTGTCCGACCTGCATCGAATACGTGTCCATCATCCAGGCCATCGTCTGCTCGTTCGTCGCCATGTCCGGCGCCGGGATGTCCTCCTGCGGGCCGATCACGCCCATCAGCTCGCTCGTGTAACGGCGGGTCAGCCGCTCCAGCTCCTTGAGCGAGAGCTCCCGCGGATTGCAGCGCACGCCGCCCTTCGCGCCGCCGTACGGGAGACGCACCAGCGCGCACTTCCACGTCATCCATACGGCAAGCGCTGCGCATTCCCCCAGCGTGACGTGCGGGTCGTAGCGGATGCCGCCCTTCGTCGGCCCGAGGACGCTCGAGTGCTGGACGCGATAGGCCGGAAACACGTCCACGTGTCCCGCGTC
>Ga0209887_1000651_pt1 | contig 10525 bp, 9 predicted proteins | sample GWRWN1_30_40_FD_187230 | JGI IMG/M metagenome (GOLD analysis project Ga0209887, IMG submission 187230) | Riverbed sediment microbial communities from areas with no vegetation in Columbia River, Washington, USA - GW-RW N1_30_40 (SPAdes)... | ecosystem: Environmental > Aquatic > Freshwater > River...
CCGAGCTGCTTCGCCCACTTCGCGCCCACGGCGCCCTGAATGTCGTCGGCCGGCGGCACCCGGAAGTAGTTGACGAACCCCATCGGGCGGTAGATCTCGGGTTCACCCGGGGCGGCCCCGCGCTTCTTCGTGAGGCCGGGGTAGGTGTTCGCCGGTGTGATCTGGGCCATGTTGGCGCGGTTGTTGATCGGGATCGAGACCTTCGCCGCGCCGGAGTTGTAGGTTCCGATGTAGACGATCGCGAGCGGATCGCCCACGGCCTTGTTCGCGTTCTCGGCCTCCACCGCGCCGTCCCACTTGCCGGTCAGCGGGGATGCGTCGTCCAGGTTGATCACCTCGAGGCAGTAGCCGGCCACGACGCCGCCGACCTCGGCCATCGCCATGTCCACGCCGTTCTTCATCCCGGTGCCTTCAGGAATCATCGCCCCCTGCATGGGCCAGGACGTGTAGATGCGGAGCTTCCCCTTCGGGCACTGCTGGGCGTCCGATGGTCCGGCGAGCGCCACGACGAGCGCCGCCACACAGGCAATTCCGAGCCATTTCCAGCCTCGCATGCTTGGTCTCCTTCCGCGTGAGGTGAGGAACGAAGGACGCTACCGGGCCGGCCGGCCCGGGTCTACCTCGGGGCGGAACCACCCCCTCCTGAATCCCCGGACACTCGAAACGACGATCAACGGGGATTCCAGCGTGGCCGTACCCTACTATGTGCCTCCGCGGGTGTCAATATATGCGACGCGGTTCCGCGGCCCTAGCAAGCCCCTATCCTGGGGGGAGGCAGGCCCGGTGCGTTCGCCGCCAGTAGGCCGGGACGTCCGCGAGGCCGCAGGGCCGAGTGCGTCCCGGCCGAGATGGACAGGCGAACGCCGCCGACCCGAGGCGGGTACCCCGGCCGCGAGGGCCGTCGGCCCCCCTCGGGGGTGGCGCATCGAGCGCCGTGGAGGCGCGAGATGCGCCGGGTGCCTGGAAAGTGGGGCAAAGCCCCCCTCCGAGGAGGCTAGGCGCCTTCGCCCAGGTAGGCGCGGCGGATGTCCGTATTCTCCCGGAGATCGCGGGCCGTGCCCTCGAGCACGACGCTCCCGGTCTCCAGCACGTAGCCGCGCTGGGCGATCGTGAGCGCCATGGCCGCGTTCTGCTCGACGAGCAGGATGGGCGTCCCCTGACGGTTGATGTCCTGGATCGTCTCGAAGATCTGCTCCACGAGCACGGGAGCCAGCCCCATCGAGGGCTCGTCGAGCAGGAGCAGGCGCGGCCGTGCCATCAGCGCCCGACCGATGGCGAGCATCTGCTGCTCGCCGCCCGAGAGCGTGCCGGCCACCTGGACGCGGCGCTCCCGCAGGCGTGGGAAGATCGTGAAGACCCGCTCCATGTCCTCCCGGATCGCGCCGTCCGAGCGGATGTACGCGCCCATCTCGAGGTTGTCGACCACGCTCAGTCGGTTGAAGATCTTCCGCCCTTCGGGCACGTGGGCGATGCCCTTGTGGACAATCTCGTGCGAGGGGACCCCGACGAGGCTCTGCCCCTCCAGCACGACCGTCCCGCTCCGTGGGGTCAGGAGTCCGGAGACGGTCCGGAGCGTCGTGCTCTTCCCCGCCCCGTTGGGACCGAGCAGGGCGACGATCTCCCCGTGACCCACGGCGAGCGAGGCGCCCTTCAGGGCGTGGATCTCGCCGTAGTAGACGTGGAGGTCCGCGATCTGGAGCACGAGATCAACTTCGGAGGGGGGCTGCGCCCCCCGGAGAATGCCCTTTGGGCAAAGCCCAACCGTTCGCCTGTCCATCTCGGCCGGGACGCGCTCGGCCTGCGGCCTCGCGGACGTCCGGCCTTGATTGGCGGCGAACGGCTCGGGCCTGCCTCCCCCCGCACACAGCCACGGAAGCGGCGCAGGAACCACACGAGGTAACGAGGCGAACACGCATCAGAGAGTGGCTCACGGCGCCTTAGGGCACGGCGGCTTGGCCCGTGGCGCGGCCGCGCCCCAGGTACGCCTCGATCACGCGCGGGTTTCGCTGCACCTCGGCCGGGCGACCCTCGGCGATCTTCTCCCCGTAGTCCAGAACGGTCACCCGGTCCGAGACCTCCATCACGACGCGCATGTTGTGCTCGATCAGGAGGATCGTGAGGCCGAATTCCCGGATGAGGCGGCGCAGGAACCCCATGAGGCTCTGCGCCTCCCCCTGGGTCATGCCCGCGGTCGGCTCGTCCAGCAGGAGGACCTTCGGCGAGGCCGCGAGCGCCCGCGCGATCTCGAGCCGCCGCTGATCGCCGTACGGGAGGTTCCGGGCCAGGGCATCCTCCTGGCCTCGGAGTCCCACGACGTCGAGGAGATCCAGGGCCCGCCGGACGGCCTGACCCTCCTCACGGCCGAAGGTCGGGGTGCGCGCGAGGACGTCCCACAACCGGAGCTGGACCCGCGTGTGCATCCCGACCAGTGCGTTCTCCAGGACGGTCATGTTCTTGAATAGGCGGATGTTCTGGAACGTCCGGCACACGCCCAGCGCGGTGATCCGGTCGGGGGTGAGCTCGATGACGGACCGGCCCTGGACGAGCACGTCCCCATCCTCCGGATGGTAGATCCCGGTGAACACGTTGAAGAGCGTGGTCTTCCCCGCCCCGTTGGGGCCGATGATGCTCGCGATGACACCCTCTTCGAGCGTGAAGTCAACGGCGTTGACGGCGACCAGGCCGCCAAATCGCTTGGTGACGCGCCGGGCTTCGAGCAGGATCGCGCTCATGGCGCGGGCCGCTCCTCGTGACCGCGGTCAAACCTCTCGAGCCGCCGCCGCCGCGCCGGGATGATCCCTTCCGGGCGATAGATCATCATGAGAATCAGAATGATGCCGAAGACCATCCGCTCGTACTTGGCCGGCTCGAACTGCGAGGGGAGGTTCGCCAGGTTGTAGCCGAAGATCTCGATCCCCGCGTTGCGGAGGTCGTTCAGCCAGAGCGAGATCCCCTTGAGGACCTGAAGGTTCAGAATCGTCACCACGCTGGCCCCGATGATTGCCCCGGGAATCGACCCCATGCCGCCCAGGATCACCATCGCGAGCACCCCGATCGACTCGAGGAAGGTGAACGACTCGGGGTTGATGAAGAGCTGCTTGGCGCTGAACATGACACCCATGATGCCCGCGAACGACGCCCCGGCCGCGAAGGCGAGGAGCTTCATCCGCACGAGCGGCACTCCCATGGCCTGCGCCGCCACCTCGTCCTCCCGGATGGCCTCCCACGCGCGCCCGACGTGGGAGTGCTCGAGCCGTTGGTTCACCAGGATGACGACCACGACGATGCCCAAGATCAGGAAGTAGAAGTAGAGCGGGTAGAGCGTGAACGGGGACGCCTCGATCCCCACGGCCCGAAGCGCGGGCTCGAAGAAGAGCGGCGGCCGCTCGATCGGCGTGATCCCCTTGGGGCCGTTGGTGATGTTCCAGGGCTTGTCGAGGTTGTTGGCCAGCACCCGGATGACCTCGCCGAACCCGAGCGTCACGATCGCCAGGTAGTCGCCCCGGAGCCGGAGGACTGGAAGTCCGAGGAGGACGCCCGTCACGGCGGCGACCGCGATCCCCAGAACGAGGAAGACGAAGAACCAGCCGGGCGCCAGCGGGAAGGTCACGAAGGTGGCCGAGATGAACTTGCCCGCCTGGGGCGAGCCAAACACCGCCCACAGGTAGGCACCGACCGCGTAAAAGGCGACGTAGCCGAGGTCGAGCAGCCCCGCAAGCCCCACGACGATGTTGAGGCCGAGGGCGAGGGCCACGAAGATGCCGACCTGGATCGCCACCTCCATGTAGTAGCCGTTGTGGGTGCCGAGGACGGGCATGAGGAGGCCGAGCCCCAGAGCCGCGTAGGCCATCTTCGCGCGGAACGACAGCGGCGCGTAATAGACAACGACGAGGGACGCCTGGAACAGCATGAACGCCAGGATCGAGCGCGGCACCACCCAGACCAAGGCGGCTGACCCGCCGATCAGGCCCAGCACGAGAAGGTTGACCACGACCGGTCGTCCGCTACGCTCGCTCACGGACGACCTCGCCCAGAAGACCTCGGGGACGGAAGATCAAGATCAGGATCAGGATCGAGAACGCGAAGATGTCCTTGTACTCGGCTCCGAACGCCCCGCCGGTGAACAGTGAGAGATAGGACGCGGCGAACGCCTCGAGGAGCCCGAGGACGAGCCCGCCGACCATCGCCCCGGGGATGTTCCCGATGCCCCCCAGGACGGCCGCCGTGAAGGCCTTGATTCCCGGGATGAACCCGGTGAACGGATTGATCGTGTTGTACTGGACCCCGAAGAGCACCCCCGCGGCGCCGCCCATCGCCCCGCCGATCAGGAAGGTGAGCGAGATCATGCGGTTGACGTTGATGCCCATGAGGCTCGCGGTCGGCTGATCCTCGGCGACGGCTCGGATCGCCTTCCCGAGCTTCGTGCGGGTCACGAGGAACTGCAGGGCGAACAGCATGAGAAGCGAGGCCGCGACGACCAGGATCGACTTCACCGAGAAGTCGACGGTTTCCCCGAGCTCGATGCGCTTGTTGAACACCGCGAAGGAGGGGTACGTCAGGTAGAAGGCGTTCCGCCAGAGGCTCACACCGAGCCGGACGGCGTCCTGAAGAAAGAACGAGACGCCAATGGCCGAGATGAGGGGGATGAGCCGGGGGGCGCCGCGGAGCGGCCGATAGGCGACGCGCTCGACCACCACCGCCAGAATACCCGACACAGCCATCCCGGCGAGCACGATCAGGATCAGGATCAAGAAGGGGTTCAACGGGTCCAGGATGCCCCCAGCCTTGAGCAGAAGAAGAACCTCGACCCCGACGAAGGCGCCCACCATGAAGATCTCGCTGTGGGCGAAGTTGATCAGCTCGAGGACGCCGTAGACCATGGTGTAGCCCAAGGCGATCAGGGCGTACATGAAGCCCAGGACGAGGCCGTCCATGACGACCTGCGGGAGGATGGCGAAGACGAGCTGCCAGTCCACCGGGTGGAGACGCCGCGCGGGGTGAGAGGCGGGGAGGGGCCGGACGCGGCCCCTCCCCTCGACGGGATCTTAGAGGCGCCCGGCTACTGCTTCTTCATCGCCGGGGTGGCGATCTCCAGGCGCTTGATCAGCTTGTTGTCGTTCCACTCCTTCCCGACCTGGTAGATCAGGTAGGTGGCCTTCTTCGGGTCGCCCTTGTCGTCGAACTCGACATTGCCCGTGATGCCGTCATGCTTGACCTTCCGGGTCGCCTTGGCGACGGCCTCGCGGGTCGGCAGCTTGCCGCCAGCCTCCTTGATCGCCGCCTCGAGCGCCTTCAGGCCGATGGCAGTCGAATCATAGGATTGGGCCGCGAACGGCTCCGGGTCCTTGCCGAACTTCTTCTTGTAGTCCGCGGCAAACTCCTTGGCCTTGGGGTACTCGTTGACGCCGCCGGCGACCGTGGTGAAGTGCATCCCCACGACCGCGTCGCCGCCCAGTTTCAGGAGCTCGGTCGAGTCCAGGCCGTCCGGGCCGAGGAACTTCGACTTGATCCCCTTCTCGCGCGCCTGGCGGAACATCGGCGCTGCCTGCGGGTATTCGCCGCCGAAGAAGATCACGTCAGGGTTCTTCGCCTTGATCGGGGTCAGGATAGGATCGAAGTTCGCACGCTCCTCCGTGCCCTCGAAGCCATGCACCGTCACCTTCTTGTCCTTGGCTTTCGCCTGGAAGAACTCCGCGATGCCCTGGCCGTACTGGTTCTTGTTGTGGACGACGTAGACGCTCTTCGCCTTGAGGACGTCGATCGCGAACTCGGCTGCCACGGCGCCCTGCACATCATCCCGGCCGCAGACTCGGTTCACGTTGGGCAGCCCGCGATCAGTGATGAGGGGATTCGTGTTGGCCGGCGAGATCATCACGAGGCCAACTTCCTTGTAGACTTCGGACGACGGGATGGCGACGCCCGAGTTCAGGTGCCCAATCACCACCAGGATGTCCTTGTCGGCGATGATGTTCTTCGCGTTCGCCACGCCGACGTCGGGCTTGGCCTGGTCGTCGAACGGGACCAGCTCCACCTTGAAGCCGGCTTTCTCGACGGCGCCCTTGAGCTTCTCTACCGCGAGCTGGGTGCCCAGCTTGATGCCCTCACCGAGCGCCGCCAGCTCGCCGGAGAGCGGGCTCTGGCTGGCGATCTTGATGGTCCCCTTGCTCTGCGCTTCCGCGCTCAGCGGCAGCGCCAGGGCCAGGGCCGCGGCCAGGACAGCGACACGTGTCAGGAGCTTAGGCATCGGCACACTCCTTTCTGAATGTGGGAGAGACGGGGAAGCCACGGCGATTCGCCGTTTCGGGGATTACCCTCACCTCCTCGGGTGAGCGCGATCCGTGAAGGACAGAGAAGTTGGGATATTATCAGGTGAACGCCCGTGACGTGTCAAGGCGACGCGCATCGCGGATGGCCAGCAGGAACGCCGCCGCTGCCGCGCCCGGGTCCCGGGCCATCCCGATCGCCGAGATGACCGCGATCCCGTCGGCGCCGGCCGCCAGCACGGCCGGCACCCGCTCCACCGTCATCCCGCCGATGGCCACGAGCGGCGCCGTCACGTGGGCGCGCGCGAGGCGGAGGGTCTCGAGGCCGACCAGCTCGAAGCCGGGCTTCGAGCTGGTCGGGAAGATGGATCCCAGGGCCACATAATCCGCTCCGTCCGTCTGCGCCTGGCGGGCCTGATCGAGGCTGTGGGTCGACACGCCGAGGACGAGGGACGGAGCCAGGCGACGGCCCTCGGGGGCCGGAAGGTCGTCCTGGCCCAAGTGGACGCCGTCTGCGCCGGCTGCCAAGGCCACGTCGGGGCGATCGTTCACGATGAAGATCCCGCCGGCCGCCTTCACGCGTTCGCCGACCCGCCGCGCGAGCATCAGGAGCCGTCGGGCCGGGGCCGCCTTGTCGCGGAGCTGCACCCAGCGGGCGCCGGCCCCGAGAACGGCATCGGCGAGGGCGACCAGATCGCGCCCCCCGGAGGCGGCGGGGTCCAGGATAACGTAGAGATCGAGCGCCGGCAGCGGCGCGCCCCGACCCGGCTTCAGAGATCCTCCTCGATGAACCTCGTCGAGTAGGCCCCCTCCACGAAGCGAGGGTCCGTCAGGAGGCGCGCGTGGAAGGGAATCGTGGACTTGATCCCTTCGAGGAGGAACTCGCCGAGGGCCCGCCGCATCCGGGCGATTGCCTCCGCCCGGTCGGCGCCGTGCGTGATGAGCTTCGCCACGAGCGAGTCATAGTAGGGGGGGACCGTGTACCCGGTCACGCAGTGGCTGTCCACCCGCACGCCGAGCCCCCCCGGCGGAAGGTACGCGGTGATGCGGCCCGGGTTTGGCGCAAAGGTCTGGGGATCCTCGGCTGTGACGCGACACTCGATCGCGTGGCCGCCGAAGGTCACCGTCTCCGGGGTGAGGCTCATCGGCTCACCGGCCGCGATCCGGATCTGCTCCCGGACGAGATCCACGCCGGTCACCATCTCGGTCACCGGGTGCTCGACCTGGATGCGAGTGTTGACCTCGAGGAAGTAGAACCGCCCCGTCGGGTCCAGGAGAAACTCCACGGTGCCGGCGTTCTCGTAGCCTGCCGCCCGGCAGAGTCGCAGGGCAGCCGCCGTAAGATCACGACGGATCTCCTCGGTCACCGCCGGAGACGGCGACTCTTCGACGAGCTTCTGGTGGCGCCGCTGGATCGAGCAGTCCCGCTCGCCGAGATGGATCGTGTGGCCGTGGCCATCCGCCAGAACCTGCACCTCGACGTGGCGGGCGCCCTCGAGGTACTTCTCCAGGTAGATCTCGGATGACCCGAAGGCCGCCGCGGCCTCCGCCTGGCAGGTCTGGACGGCGGCTGCCAAGCCCTCCGTGTCCCGGACGATGCGCATCCCGCGCCCCCCCCCGCCCATCGCCGCCTTGAGCAAGACCGGAAACCCGAGCGCCTCCGCACAGGCCCGCGCCTCCGCCTGGTCACGAACCGCCCCGTCGCTCCCCGGCAGGAGCGGCACATCGCTCTTCCGGGCCAGCTCGCGCGCGCGCACCTTGTCGCCCAGGAGGCGGATCACCTCCGGGCTGGGCCCGATGAAGCGGATCGAGCACGCGCGACAGATCTCGGCGAACGTCGCGTTTTCCGCCAGGAAGCCGTAGCCAGGATGGATGGCCTCCGCATCGGCGATGTCGGCCGCCGAGATGAGGCGCGGGATGTTGAGGTAACTCTCCGCGCTCTCTGCGGGGCCGATGCACACGCTCTCGTCGGCCAGCCGGACCGGAACGGAATCGGCGTCGGCCGTGGAGTGGGCCACGACCGTACGGATGCCCATGTCCCGGCACGTCCGCAGGACGCGGAGCGCGATCTCGCCGCGATTGGCGATCAAGATCTTCCCGAACACGCTCAGCTCTTGCCGCCGGCGGCCAGGAGTCGCGCCTCGACTTCTTCCGGACCGAATCCGAAGGCGTTCCGCATGGCTTGCGGGAGGGGCTCGCCTCGGCCGAGCCGGGCGAGGAAGTCCCGCATGCCCGACAGGCCGCCGCGATCGATCAGGTGCTCGACGGCGATGTGGGTGAGACTGTACCCAGCCACCAGCGCCTCCGGACTCTGCGTCCGGCTGAGCCGCTCGATACCAGCGAGCGAGAGGTACTCCCGGGCCACGGTGACCTGGAGCAGCCGCGGTGCTGCACGGGGCTCCATGACCTGCGCCAGGCCCTCGTGGAGCCAGATCGGCGCCCGGCCGCTCGTGGCCAGGTGGATCACGGCGTGGGTGTATTCGTGCCGGACCAGCCGGGAGAGGTTGTTCGAATACGCAATCGACGCTGAGAGGTTCAGCCGGATCTTCTTGCCATCGTACGCGCCGGCGATGTAGTGCGGCGGCGCCCCGATGACTTCCCCGAAGACCGGGGTGGCGTAGATCCCGACCTGGATCCGGTCCTTCGGCAAGGTCCCGAGATCGCGCCCAATGGAGTCATAGGCCTCCTCCAGCGTGTCGACGACGGAGCGCCCGAGGTCGATCCCCTGCGCCCCCTCGTACCGCACGAGGAAGTGCGGGCTCTCGTGCGCCCAGTATGAGCCCTCGACCTTCTGCTCTCGGTCCACGGAGGCCAGGAGAGTCCGGCCGCGCGCGTGCCCCGGGTGGGCCGCGTGGAGCCGCCGCAGCGTGTCGGCAGCCTCCCGGGTCCGCCCCTGGCGCTCCTGCACCTCCGCGAGCAGATAGAGCACTTCGGCGTCGTCCGGGAAGCTTCGCACCGCCTGCTCGAGGACGCTCTGCGCCCTTGTCAGGTCGCCGGTCTTCACGTGGGCAATCGCCAGGGCGGCCCAGATCTCGCGCGCACTCGGGTTCGCGTCCAGCGCGCGCTGGTAGTGCTCGACGGCCAGCTGAGCCTGATTCGCTTGGTAGGCCTCCCGGCCGAGCCGGGCGAGGCACGCTCCGAGGTTCCGCCGGGCCTCGTCACTCGAGGCCCGACTGACAACCTCGCGATACTTCTCGCAGGCCTCGGCCACCCGTCCTTCGCGGTACAAGGCGAGCGCCTCCCGGCTCAGCGCCGCCTCCGCGCCTCCGGATGGAGCGGTCGGTCGCGGCTCGACCGGAGCCGGGCCCGACCCCTCGAGAGGCGGTCGCGCGCCCCGTGGCGATTCCACGGATGAGGGCGTCGCCACCGAATCGGCGGCCCGGCGCGCTTGGTACCAGCGGGCGGCCGGCGGGCCGGCAATCAAGACGACGAGCAGCGTCCCAAGCAAGACATTGAGCCGGAGAAGGTTCGTCCCTCTGCGTGCGGAGGGTGCCGGGGTGCGACGCTCTGCGGCGCCAGGGGCCAACCCCAGCCGAGGGGCCGGCTCCGCCGCGACCTTCATCGCTGGCATCGCTGGCATCGCTCGCGGATCGCCTTGACACTTCGGGCACCGGAGGGTGCCATCAGGGATGTTCGCCCAGCACGATCGGCAGAACATCGCTGCCTCGGCGGGGGGCTACGCCCCCCGGAGAATGCCCTCGTGGCGCGGGCACCCGGCTCCTGGCGAAGCCAGCGAACCGGGTCGCGCCCTTCGCCTGTCCATCTCGGCCGTGACGCGCTCGGCCTTGCGGTCTCGCGGACGTCCCGGCCTAATGGCGGCGAACGGATCGGGCCTGCCTCCCCCCAAGCTATTGACGCACGTCACGGCCGAGGATCGACTCAGCGGAAGTGCGACCGTCCCCGGCACGGCGCTAGGGCTCCAGGAGGAAGAGGGGCTGCCCATACTCGACGGGGTGCGCGTTCTCGACCAGTATCTTCTCGATGCGCCCCGCGACTTTCGATTCGACTTCGTTCATTAGCTTCATCGCCTCGATGATGCAAACCACCTGGCCCTTCTTGACGACGTCCCCCTCGCGCACGTAGGGCTGCGCGTCCGGCGATGGCGCCCGATAGAACGTGCCGACCATTGGAGCCTCAATGGCCAACAGGCTCGGGCGGGGCTCGTCGCGGGCCGGCTCGCTCGGGCGGACGGCCGGGCCCCCCATCGTGGGGGGCGGTGCTGCGGGGGTCGGCGCCTCGCGACGGAGCCGGACCCGGACGCC
>Ga0209887_1000652_pt1 | contig 10523 bp, 8 predicted proteins | sample GWRWN1_30_40_FD_187230 | JGI IMG/M metagenome (GOLD analysis project Ga0209887, IMG submission 187230) | Riverbed sediment microbial communities from areas with no vegetation in Columbia River, Washington, USA - GW-RW N1_30_40 (SPAdes)... | ecosystem: Environmental > Aquatic > Freshwater > River...
TTCATGGAACTTATATCGCCCTTGAGCCGTCTTTAGACGGAAAGGAACCCACCGCCTTTAAGGCGGTGGTTCTCAGTTATTCACTTCCTACCTTGGACTCGGTCATCCGTGGAGGCGATTTCCGTACTTGGAAGAATCGCCTATTGCCCCGAATGCGATTCGGACAAGAAAGGTTTTCGAAAAGGCCGGGGCAGGAAGAAGAACGAATCCCGAGAAATCAACTGGCAGTGTTCAGATTGTGGCTGCGCAGGGTTCCAGAGCGGCTGTACGGTGGTCGTGACGAGAGACGGGAAACAACCCGGAAGCGTCTGATTTCTACGTCTGGCCTCTCTCTGGTTAGTGCTATTTGTCATCGAAAAGTTGGAATCCTTGGCGCGCGCGGCGGCGCTTTCGCGGTTTCGATTTCCGGGCTGCGAGTGCGACCATCTCTCCAGTCTTTTAAAAAACCCCTTTCCGATTCGCCCTAGTTGGCCAATATTTTTTTCACACGCTCAAGAACCTCCGGCGAAGCATCGAAGATCTCTTTTACTAGTGATTCCAGCTCTTCGCCGGATGTTGGTTCGACGTCCATCCGGGCCTTTTTCGCTTCGGCAAGAGCTTCGGGGTCATTCAAAGTCTTGACATAAGCCTCTCTCAGGATCTTGACCCTTTCAGCGGGGGTACCGGGCGTCACCATAATCGGCCGGCCAAAATCCCCTGCGGCCAGCACAACCTGGGCAACACGGCGGCTGTCTGCCGGAACCTTATACTGATCGAAGATTTCGTGCGTCGTAGGCACGTCGGCTGCCCGTGAGTCTCTCTTACGCGAGGTCTGGATGAGGTGGCGGTCAAAACCCTTCTTATGCCACGTATCAAAGGGCTCGCGGCCAAAGTGAGCGGAAGTGCTATGGGCGCGGCAAACCACCTCGCCTTTTTCCACCGCGATATCGATCTCGGTGCCGCCTGCATAGCCCAGGATGCTGTTGAATTTTGCCCCCACGGTCTGCTCCAAAACTTTGGACAGGATATAGTCAGCGCTCGCCGTACCGGTGCCGCCACACTTGGGCGGCTCCTTTGCCTTAATGATATCTGCAATCGACTTATAGGGAGTATCGGCTCGCATGTACATGATGGTTGATTCAACCGCGGGAGAACCGATCCAGTGGAACTTGCGCAGGTCGAACTGCACTTCGCTGCGCCCGACGAGTTGGTCGACATAGATACTGTTCAACGGCATAACGGCGGTTAGACCGTCGGGTTTGGCGACGTTATAGACGTGGTTGGTGGCAATCACAGATCCGGCTCCCGGCATGTTCTGAGCAATGATCTCCGGCTGCCCCGGGATATACTTGCCCATGTATCTCGCAAAGAGGCGGGCCCAACGGTCATAGAATCCGCCCGCCGTGGAGCCCACCATGATGCGAATGGTTTTTCCCTTGTAGAAAGGGTCAGCTTGTGTCCGGCCCACAGAGACGAGCTGCGGGGCGAAAAGGAAAAGCGCGAGACAGATCAGGAAAAGCCGTTGTTTTTGCATGAGAACCTCCATTTGACGTCCGACCAACCACAGAGATTGGACGTTGAATAAGAGTTAAGACCTTGCTTCTTCCGAAATCATCCTTCCGACCGGTGACTATATCGTTGAAGGTTGACTTGTCAAGTTTCGCTGAAGCGCCGGTGGTTTTGCATTCGCTCTATTCCAAGGATGTGTTTTTCCTTGCCGCGACCATTTTTTCGACCTGCTTCAAGGCCGATGCTAAATCGATCGCCTTGCGAAAAATGGGCGCCATGGGGTCTTTCATCTTCTGGAAGCGCGCCGGCATAGTCTTGATCGTGAAGCGCGACGGATGCAGCCGCCCGTTGACCTCTTCCCAGGCGAGTGGACAGGAGGCCGTCGCTCCCGGTAACGGCCGGACAGCGAAGGGCGCCGCAATGGTTACCCCGTACCCGTTCTGGCCGAAATCGATGTAAACTTTGCCGCCTCGCGCCGCGATGGGCCGAGCGATGGTCGAAATATCCGGGACAGACTCCGTCCCCAGGAGCGCCAGCAGCCGGGCAAAATTTTTCGCCTGCTCGTGGGTGTACCGCGCGCCAAGAGGGAGGAGGATATGTAGGCCCGAGGCTCCGGAGGTCTTGATGAAGCTTTCGAGTCGAAGTTTCGTCAATATCTCGTGCAACGCGCGCGCTACTTTGACGACGTGTTCAAAGGGCGCGCCCTTGGGATCCAGGTCGAGAACCAGCCAGTCCGGACGTTCGAGGGAGTCGACCCGCGAGCTCCAGAGGTGAAGCGGGATGGTGCCCATATTGATCACGTAGAGCAGGGTTTCCAGATCGTTCACGATGATGTAGCCGATGTCGCGGTGGGTATCTTTCGAATAGATCTTCTCCCTGCGCACCCAGCTTGGAACAAATTCCGGGGCATCCTTCTGAAAGAAGGATTTCCCTGCTATCCCGTCGGGGTACCGCGTCAGCACCAGTGGGCGATCTTTCAAGTAAGGAAGCAGGAAAGGAGCGATGGTCCGGTAGTATTCGATCAAATCACCCTTGGTGTAGCCCTCGTCGGGCCAGAAGATTTTTTTCAGATTCGTAAACTTCACCTGCTTCGTTGGAATGTTTTCGATAGCGGCGGGAAGCGGCAGCTCCGGAAGACTTATCGGTGCAGGCTCGTCCTTTCGGCATTCTTCAGGTTTCTTGTCCGTTCTCAATCCCAGAAACGCTGGGTGGCGAATCCCGCCGTCATGGGTCCAGTCCGAGAAGCGCACCTCGCAAACGAGCTTGGGCTCCACCCAGTGGTGGCCGCGGCCGGTGGGACTTTTTTCTTCGAAGGGCGATTTTGCTTGGGCCAGCGGTTGCATCTTCTCCCAGACCGATTTCAAGGTCTTGGTATCGAATCCGGTGCCAACCTTGGAGACGTAAATTAATTTCTGGTCTTGGTAGAGACCGAGATGAAGCGCGCCAAAATAAGTCCGTCCTCCCTGGGGATCGGAGTAGCCGCCGATCACGAATTCCTGGCGCCGCTGGCATTTGACCTTGATCCATTCGCGGGAGCGTCCACCGACGTAGCGGCTGTTCGCTTTTTTGGCGACGATTCCTTCCAACCCGCGCTCTGACGCGGCGTCAAAGAAGGCTTCTCCCGCTTTCACCACGTGGTCGCTGTAGTGCGCTTGACCGAGAAGCGGCAAGAAACTTTTCAAGCACTCTTTGCGGTCCACCAAAGGCAGCGAGCGCAGATCATGGCCGTCAAGCGCCAGACAATCGAAGAAGAAGCCTTCCACGGGTGCCGTCGCCATGCCCCGTTGAATATCCCGAGCGCTGGTCAGATGCATGCGTGCCTGCAGCCTTTGAAAGCTCGGCTGTCCCCGCTCGTCAAGGGCGACAATTTCGCCATCGATAACAAAATGCTCCAGGGGCAATTTTTTCAGCGCTTCCCTCAGCTCCGGGTAGCGGTTGGTGATCTGCGTTCCGTTGCGGCCGTAAAGCTCGACGGTGTCGCCGTTGCGCTCGGCGAGAACTCGCACGCCGTCGTATTTGATTTCGAAAATCCACTCAGGTCCGGAAAAGGGTCGCTCCTGCAGCGTTGCAAGCATCAACGGTTGACTGCGCGCAGAGAACTTCTGCTTGGGTGCTTTGATTTTTCGCAGATGCTCCCGCAGCTCGGAAAGTTTCGCGGGAAGGTCGGCCATTTCTTCCAGAGTGAGTCCGGATATCACCGATTGCGGATAGCGCTCGATCAGCTCCTCGGTTCCAGCGAAAGAGTCGGCTTTTTTCAGCAGGAGCCAATCTTTCTCCGTCTTCGACATGCGCGCCAGGGTCCACAATCCCCGCATCTTGTGCCCGAAAAATTCCACTTCGAGCTTGCCCCCTTCGAGCTGTTCCACCGGGTCGCCGGCTTTGGTCAAACGGTATTGTCCATGGTCCCAGACGATAACCGAGCCTGCGCCATAGTTATCGGGCGGGATGACTCCCTCGAAGTCGGCGTATTCGACGGGATGGTCCTCAACGTGGACCGCCAGCCGCTTCTCGTGAGCTCGAACCGACGGTCCTTTCGGCACCGCCCAGCTTTTCAGCACGCCGTCCATTTCCAGTCGCAAATCGTAATGCAGGCGGCGGGCGCCATGTTTCTGAATCACAAAACGCCGGCCCGACGCCATGCGACCGACGCCGAAGGGCTCGGGCGTGCGCCCGGGGTCGCGCTTTTTTCGGTAGAGATCGAGATTGGGCGATTTCACCGTTTGAAGAATAACTCAGTGGCTGGTATGGTTCAAATCTGATAGATTCTCAGGATCAAGGAGGACCCGTCCATGCCCCCGCGTTCTCTCGGTTCCGGCACAATTTCCTTTGGTCTTGTCTCGATCCCGGTAAAACTTTACCCGGCCGCTTCGTCCCAGTCCGTCAGCTTCAATTTGCTCCACGCCAAGTGCGGCAATCGGATCCGCCAACAGCGCTTCTGTCCGGTATGCAACGAAGTCGTGGAGCGCGAAGGCCTGGTCAAAGGATACGAGTTCGCTAAAGACCAGTACGTCAAGATTTCGGACGAAGAGCTCGAAGCGCTCGAAGGCGAGGCATCCAAGGCCATCGAGATTTCCGAGTTCGTGCCGCTTGCAAAGGTGGATCCTGTCTACTACGAAAAGAGCTATTACCTCGGCCCCGACAAGGGCGGCGAGAAGGCCTATCGTTTGTTGTCGGACGCCATGACGCAAGCCGGCAAAGTCGCGCTGGCTAAGTTTGTCCTGCGCGGCAGAGAAAATCTGGTGTTGGTTCGCTCGGCACAAAACGGCTTGATGCTTCATACTATGTATTTTGCCGACGAGGTGCGCAATTTCGATGAAATTTCCAAGGGAGAATCGGCCAAGATCTCCGGGGCCGAGACCAACCTGGCGCTCCGTCTGATCGATGAGCTATCCAGTGAACAGTTCAATCCCGAGCAATACGAGGATGAATACCGGCAGCGGGTATTGAACCTCGTCAACACCAAAGCCGAAGGCAAAGAAATTACCGTGGCCGAGCCGCAAGTCCATCGTGCTCAGGTGATCGATCTCATGGAGGCGCTCAAGGAAAGTTTGGGAAAGAAAGTCGCCAAAGAGAAAAAGCCCGCGGTTCGCGCCCAATCGGCCGAGCCTGAAAAAGGCAAGAAAAGGGCTCAGTCTGCCAAGAAATGAAACTTTTCACCACCGGCGAGGTGGCGAAAATCTTGAATCTTCCGGGTAGTCGCATCCGCTCTTTCGTGCGCGCCGGTTTTCTTGCGCCGGCACGGGACCAAAAAAAGACCTTCCAGTTTACTTTTCAAGATCTGCTGTTCTTGAAAACCGCCAAGGGGCTCCTCGATTCTCGCGTGCCATCGAAGAGGATTATCCGCATGCTCTCTTCGTTGAAGCGGCAGATGCCGGACGACCAACATCTGTCCGGGGTGAAGATTTATGCCGACGGTCGCCGGGTCATTGTCTGGGACGGCAAAGCCCGCTGGCAGCCTGACTCAGGCCAGTTCCTGTTCAACTTTGACGCCCGCAGCATGGTGCAAAAAGTCAAGTTGCCTCCCCCCGCGTCGAAGTCGAGGAAAGAAAAACTGACCGCGGACCACTGGTTCAATCTGGGAGTCGAGTTGGAAGCGACATCGACGCAGGAAGCTCAGCGAGCCTATCACATGGCGCTGGAGATCGACCCAAAGGTGGCCGCGGCGCACCTCAATCTAGGCAAACTCTACCATGATGCCGGCGAGCTGCAGAAGGCCGAAGCGCACTATCGAGCCGCCGCCGAGATCGATCTGGAAGATCCGGCGCCTCACTTCAACCTCGGTGTTTTGATGGACGACTGCAAACGACCGCAGGAAGCGATGGATGCCTATCGTGAAGCCATCGAGCTGGATCCATCTTTTGCCGACGCGCATTACAATCTCGCGCTCTTGTTCGAGTCCATGGGAAAAAAAGCCGAAGCGGTTGCTCACTTTCGTACGGCGCGGAAAATCTATCTGAGTAAATAACCCTGAGACGCATCAGCCCCCGAGGGGAGCTCAGTGGGCTATGGGAAAATGGCGAACGTGCGGCGTTTGGCTCTTTTGACGAACGCGTGCAGTGGTCGCTGAGGAGTTTTGGCAGGTGAATGAAGGACTACGGGAAGCCGTACTGGCATTACAAAGACAGTGCGAGGAGCACGGCAAGATCGAGCGAGAGCTCCGGAAAGTCTGCGAAGATTTGCGGTGCCTCGTCGATGAGAGGACAAGCCAACTGGAGGAGGAGATCCAGAGCAGAAAAGCCGCTGAAGAAAGGCTGCGCAGCGCGAAGAAAGATGCTGAGAAAAAAGCGCAGGATAGTAGAAGCCCTGCCACATTGAGACCCACTGCAGCCCTCTTTGCGCACGAGGTTGCGAACTCTCTCAATGGTATTTTCGCCTGTCTCCAGCTGCTCGATATGAAAGCTCAAGACCAAGGCTTTGGGGATCCTGAGCTCAAATCTCTGGTGGGATCTGCGACAGAGGAAATCAAACGGCTTGGTTCTTTGCTGAAAGATTTTCGCTCTTTCGTTCAACCCCAGAACTATGATTTCGAACCAACCGATTTGCGCAAGATTATCGATGAAGTGATCGCTGAGGACAGGCTGCTCTATGACTCAGTCGGACTTCGCCTGAAGTTTGAATTCCCAGATACCTTATTACCTATTACGCTTGACCGGGAGAAGATAAAACAGGCGATTCTAAGCATTTGCAAAAACGCGATTGAGGCCATGCCATCAGGAGGTGTCCTTACATTCCGCGGTTATGAGTCTGAAGATAGAATTTTTCTCGAGATCAGCGACACAGGCGCGGGCATCCCCAAAAGCTTGGAGGTCTTTGAGCCCTTTTGCACCACGAAGCGTCTCAGCAGTGGATTGGGGCTTCCCATCGTGAGCCAAATTATCTCGGCTCATAATGGAACCATTGATTACGTGAGCGATCTCGGGAAAGGGACGACGTTCAAAATCGGGCTCCCGGCTGGGTGAGTCTAGACTTTTTGGGTCAATTCCCAGCAGCTTGCTGCGTAAAAGCTGTTCCCTCTAAAAGTCTGTCATTCCCAAATGCTTCTATCGGGAATCCAGACAAAACTGCCGCTGGAGTCCCGAGGAAGATATTCGGGGTGCCAATTAGGGCTAGGGAGTTGCGCTAACCAGACCGAGGTGGTAAAAGCAAGCACACAACTAAACGCGAGGTGATTCTATGAGACTACTTTCTTACGGCCCTTGACCTTACGCTCACAGGACAAGGCTTGTCCTGGCGGAAAAAAAGATTCCCTACGAGCTCGTCGAATGCGATCTCAAAAACAAGTCTAAAGAGCTGCTTGAACGGAACCCCTACGGCAAAGTTCCCGTGCTGGTAGATGGCGACGCCGTCATCTACGAATCCGCGATCATCAACGAATACCTGGAAGAGAAATTTCCTGAAATACCGCTTATGCCTAAGGACCCGCTGCGGCGCTCGCGGGCAAGGATATGGATCGATTACTGCAACACGCGGCTGCAGCGCGCCGGCGGCAACATTGCCCATGATTATGAGGTCGAAAAGTCCGCCGAAGAGCTGAGAAAATACCTGGCTACTTTGAATAGCGAGATGGAGGGCCGGCAGTACCTTGTGGGGGACTATTCGCTTGCGGATATCACCTATATTCCATTCTTTGTCAGAAAAGAGCGCTACAAGGCGACGATTGACGACAGTCTGCCACACCTGAAAGCGTGGATGGATCGTCTCCTCGACCGGCCTCTGGTTCGCGTGACCCCCTAAGCGGGGTCACGGTCCAGATCCAGTGATCGTTGAAGAAGTTTTGGCCGCTGAGAGCCGGCTGCTAGAAGCCCAATCAACGTGCCTGTTAGTCGGCGACCTGTTTTTGTCATGCCCAGCGGCAAGGACCGGTTACGCTACTTCTTTTTCAAAACAGTCCCGATAAAACCCTCTTTGTCCAACTTTTCGACAAATGGGGCGGGTTCGGTGGACCCTAGGATTGACCGAAACCCGAGTCTCGTCTTTTCTCAAGGCCACAGCGACTTGATAAACCCTGTGCGCTCCAGCTCTTCCATGTAACTCGTGTCGATAAACTCGCTGGCTTTGCGTTCCTTGGCTTTCGGCATGTTTTCGCCGAGCAGTTTGAGGGCGTTGTCCACGCTTTTCGTGCTGATGGTGGGGACTCTGCGAACGATTTTCGTACTGAAAAGATCGTAGGTGTGCGCCAGGGTTTCCTCCTCCGCAATGCCGCCGTATTTTCGCAACGCGCGGATGCTTAACATGCGATCTGTCAGTAGCCTTTTGTGACCCTCGAGGTAGGCTCGCAAGAATCTCAGCACGGAGTCGCGGTTCTTTTTGCCATACTCCCGGCTGATCGCCACCGTGGTGGTCGGAACTTCGCTTCCAGACTCAGCAAAGTCGTAGAGCGTTTTGAGCCCGGTTCTCTCGGCGTAGTAAGAGGTAGGAAAGGAAAGCACGCCGGCGTCGACTTTCTTGAGCGCGATCGCCGTGGCGATATCGCGCTGGCTACCGATTTGCAGCAGGGTCACGTCTTTTTTGGGATCCAGTCCCCAGCTCACCAAAAGCGGACGCACGAGCAAGTCTGTTAAAGAGCCGAAGCGGGTGACGGCAATGGATTTACCTTTGAGGTCGGCGGGGCCATTGATGCCTGAATGTGTGGTAAGTTTCATGAGGTGAATATCGATGGAGTTGGCCAATAGTATCAGGTCGGCTCCGGAGACCGATGATTGCAAGGTGACCAGCCCCGAAGTCGTCGTCACATCCAGTTGTCCGGCGACGTGCACTTGCACCATCTGCACGCCTTGGACGTAAATCAGCTCGCCTTCGAGACCATACTTTTCAAACAGCTTGGCTTCTTTCGTCACATAGATCGGATACATGCTGGCGCTATGCGAAGGATAGCCGACGCGGAGCTTCTTGAGCGAAGCATCCGCGGCGAATAACTTTGGCATTGAAAGTAAAAAAATGCCGGCGAGAAAAACAATCGCGCGTATTTTTAGGCTAAACATAAGATTCTCCTGTTGGTTGAGAACCACAGTATGGCTATGGTTTACGCTGCGCCAAAGAAATCACGCCGTGTTATCGTAGAGCAGTTTCGTTTTCCGGGTCTCGGTCGGGTCTTTGCGTGCGATGATCTCCAGGAAGTCTTTCAGCGTAATTTCTTGCGCGCTTCCGCTAAAAAGCCGCTGTCTTCCAGGCTGCGTACAGGAGCCGGGGCGAGCACTTGACTCAGCTCCACTTGCGCGACTTTGGGGTTGATCCTGGCAATGACTTTCTGGACGACCTTCCACGCCGCGGGGTCGGGCATCATGTCGAGAGTCGCCATGATGTTAAGCACCTTATAAGAAGCTTCGGCATCTTCGGGCCTCGGAAAACGGAACGCCTTGCGCAGGATTTCAACGATCTCGGCCTTGGCGCTTGGCTCGTGAATCAAGACCACCGCGTCCACCAATCCTTTGAGCAAGCGCGACACTTGATCAGGCGCGCTGGCGGCCGATTCCCGTAAAAAACAGAGGGTCGTCCCCTGGTACGGAAAGTTAAGCTTACCGATATCGGCGAGCACGTTGGCGCCTGCTCGCTTTGCAGCTTCGCTGAAACTATAAGGTATGACGGTGGCGTCGACCCCGCCGGCGCCGAGAGCCTGCGTGACCGTCGCGGTGTCGCCGAGGATGCGCATTTTAAGATCATATTTTTCCGGGTCGATCCCGAGCTGATCCAGAGCGATCATCGTCTGCAACCAAAAGCCGCCGCCGATGCTTTGCACGCCGAAGGTTTTACCCCGCAAATCTTCTATAGTCCGGATTTCTTTGCGCGCGATCAGTTCGCGCGGAATTTTGTGCACCGGCGATGCGACGCATTGAATCTTCATGCCACCCACGGCGGCGCTGAGCGCGTTGCCGGGCGAACCGTAGTTGTATTGGACCTGGCCGGAGGAGAGGGTCGCCATACTTAGCGAGCCATTGCGTAACTGGACCAGGCGAACGTCGAGGCCGTATTTTTTGAAGGTGCCTTTCTCAATTCCCACCCACATCGGACCGACGGTTTCATTTTGACCGGCATAGGCGACCAGGATCGGCGCAGGGGTTTGCGCTGAGGCGCTGGATAGCGCCGCCATGGTAAGAAAGGTGATGGTGAGAACGAAGACGCGGACGGGGCCAAAGCTGAAAGTTCCGCCACTATAGCGATGCAGGGAAGGCAAATGATTCATGGGCTCCTCCATTACATGACCATCGGAATCGACATATTCGTTGGCTCTGAAGTCACTTCGTACCGGAATGGTCTCACTGCGTTGAATAGTGAACTAGAGTGTTTGTTGTCAACAGGAAAAGCAGGCCGGTGAAAAGATCCTCTACTGCGATATCAAGATCGCGTGAGGACAATGAAAGCTGTGGAAGTACAACTTTCCTGTCTCTTAAGACTGGCACTGACCTGCACGAAGTTCGATCAACGCAAGATCACCGCCATACTCCGCATTAAATGTGGCGGGTTGTGATCGTCGAAAAACATCTTGATGACGATGCCGAAGAAACGGCTGATCTCAGGCATGGGTGGGATTGTTGCGT
>Ga0209887_1000654_pt1 | contig 10513 bp, 7 predicted proteins | sample GWRWN1_30_40_FD_187230 | JGI IMG/M metagenome (GOLD analysis project Ga0209887, IMG submission 187230) | Riverbed sediment microbial communities from areas with no vegetation in Columbia River, Washington, USA - GW-RW N1_30_40 (SPAdes)... | ecosystem: Environmental > Aquatic > Freshwater > River...
CACCGCTCGCCCTCCTCAAGAACGTCGTGTACGCGCTGTCGCCCCAAGCGATCACCGACGTGTGGGTGCACGGCGCGCGGGTCGTCCGGGAGGGGCGGCTCATGACAGTGGATGAGGCCGCGCTCCTCGATGATGTGCGGGCGCTCACTCGCGACTGGAGACTCTAGTGGGGCTCTAAGTTATTCGTCGAGCCGCCGCGGGTGGCGCCGGGCGAGCCCCGGGGCGCCGGGCGGAGTGGGCCCCCTTCGCTGTCCTTGCGCAGTTTGCAGGACTGCGCAAGGCGGCGAACGGGTGACGGAGCCCGGCGGAGCCGCGGCGAGCCCGGCGACCGGGTACCCACCCGGTGGGTGCGGCGCTTCGGCGAGACGAGTTGGAACAGCACTAGCGGTCCTGGAGAAGTTCGCTTGGAGAGAGGCCGTCGGAGGGGGCGGAGCCCCCTGCGAAGATTCTGAGCATGGGCTGCTTGAAATGGCGTCGGGACGCGGCTAGGATGACGCGGCAGGGACACGAGCTCAATCGAACCTTCGACCAGGGGGGTACTCGCATGTTGAGCAAGCGAGTCATTCTTGCGCTGATGGTGGTGGTCGTCGTCGTGGCCGGCTTCGCGACGTCGGTTTCGGTGCAGGAGATGCCCAAGGTGACCCTCGCGATGAGTGGTTGGACGGGCTTCGCCCCGCTCACCCTCGCGGTGGAGAAGGGTATCTTCAAGAAGCACGGCGTGGACGTCACCATCAAGAAGATGCCGACGAAGAACCGCCACCAGGCGATGGCGGCCGGCGATGTGCAGATCATCTCAACCACCGTCGATACGCACATCCTCTATGCCGCCGCGGGCGTCCCCGTGACGCAGGTCCTGGTCCTCGACTCGTCGACGGGCGGCGACGGGGTCGCGGTGAAGGAGGACATCAAGTCGTTCGCCGACCTCAAAGGCAAGAGCGTGGCCGTCGAGTTCGGGGGGGTCCCCCAGTTCTGGCTGGCCTACCTCCTCAAGAAGAACGGCATGAGCTTCAAGGACGTGCGCCTGTCGGACCTGTCGCCGCAGAACTCGGCGAACGCGTTCATCGCCAAGCAGTTTGACGCCGCCGTCACCTACGAGCCGTACCTGTCCAGCGTGCGCACCGAGAAGGCCGGCAAGATCCTCATCACCTCGGCTGAGACCCCCGGCATCATCATCGACACGCTCGCCTTTCAGGCCGACTTCATCAAGAAGAACCCGAAGGCGGTGAAGGCGGTGGTGGAGGCCTGGTTCGAGGCGCTCGAGTACGTGAAGGCCAATCCGCAGGACGCCTTCACCGTGATGGGCGCCGACGTCAAGCAGACGGGGGAGCAGTTCGCGGCCTCGGCGAAGTTCGTCACCTGGTACGATCGCAAAGCGAACCAGGACTACTTCGCCAAGACGATGCCGGGGTTCCTCAAGGAGGCGGCGGACATCATGCTGGAAGCGGGACTGATCAAGAAGATACCGGACCTCTCGCCGCTCGCGGACGGCTCGTTCGTGAAGTAGGCGACTGACCCGGCGTCGGTTGCTCGAGCCGCTCAAGCCGGTATCCCCAGGGCTGCGCACGGTCCTGGGGATACTGTTCTTCGTCGCCTTCTTCGCCCTGTGGGCCGCCGCGACGTATGGCGGCTTCATCCGCCCCCTGTTTCTCGCGAGCCCGGGCAGAACGCTCGTCTCCGGCTACGAGCTGTTCGCCCAGTTCGGCTTCGTGGCTGACGTCGGCGTGACCGTGTGGCGGGTGGTCGGGGGATTCGTCATCGCCGCCGCCCTCGCCGTACCGCTCGGCATCGCCATGGGCGCGTTCAAGGCCTGCGAGGCCTTCTTCGAGCCGTTCGTCTCCTTCGCGCGCTACCTGCCGGCCTCCGCCTTCATCCCGCTCCTGATTTTGTGGGCGGGGGTCGGCGAGGCCCAGAAGCTCGCCGTCATCTTCATCGGCTCGGTGTTTCAGCTCGTCATCATGGTCGCGGTGATCGTTGGGTCCGTGCGCATGGATCTGGTCGAGGCCGCCTACACGCTCGGTTCCCGGTGGTCCGGCATTGTGTTGCGCGTGCTGATCCCGGCCGCCGCTCCCCAGATCGCCGAGTCGCTCCGCCTCGTGCTCGGCTGGGCCTGGACCTACGTGATCGTCGCTGAGCTGATCGGCGCCTCCAGCGGCATCGGCCACATGATCATGGACGCGCAGCGCCTGCTCGACACCGGGCAGATGATCTTCGGCATCTTCTCCATCGGCATGATCGGCCTGGTCTCCGACTTCCTGTTCAAGGCTGTCAATGAGTCCCTCTTTCCCTGGAACCGGCAGCGGTGAGGCGCCCTGGAGAAGGGCCGAGGTGAATTGAGCAGGCTTCGGATCGAGAGCGTGAGCCGGACCTTCCCGGGCCTGCGCCAGCGGGCACCCACCCGCGCCCTCGAGCCCATCGATCTTACGGTCGACGACAACGACTTCATCACCATCCTCGGCCCGTCGGGCTGTGGCAAGTCGACGCTGCTCCGGATCGTCGCCGGGCTCGACCAGCCAACCGCCGGCCGTGTCCTCCTCGACGGCCACCCAGTCGTCGGACCGAGCCGGGATCGCGGCATGGTGTTCCAGTCCTACACCTTGTTTCCGTGGCTCACCGTGCGCGAGAACATCTGCTTTGGCCTCCGGGAGAGGGGGGTGCCTCGGAGCGAGCAGGACCGGATCGCGACGTTCTATGTCGAGCGCGTCGGTCTCGAGGGCTTCGAGGACCACTACCCGAGGATGCTCTCGGGCGGCATGCAGCAGCGCACGGCCCTAGCCCGATCGCTGGCCAACGATCCGAAGATCCTGCTGCTCGACGAGCCCTTCGGGGCGCTCGACAACCAGACCCGCGCCCTGATGCAGGAGCTCCTGCTGGGCATCTGGGAGGCCGACCAGAAGACGGTGCTCTTCGTCACGCACGACATCGACGAGGCGATCTTCATGGCCAGCCGCGTCGTGGTGATGACGGCCCGGCCCGGCCGCATCAAGTGCGAGGTGGGGATCGACCTGCCGCATCCCCGCCACTACACCGTCAAGACGGCGCCCGAGTTCGCCGCCTACAAGGCGCGGCTCACCGAGGAGATCCGCGTCGAGTCCATCAGAGCGGCACAGATGGAGGCGTGAGGCGTCAGGCGGAGGCCAGCCGTGCCGCCGCTCGTTCCAGCTGGAGGTACGCCAGGCCGGCCCGGCCTCCGTCGCCGCCGGCGGCCACCAGGAGCGTCGACGACCTGGAGGGAACCGGGACAGGGCGGACGACGACGCGCCGGCCCCCGAGCATGATGACGATCGAGTGGACGGCTCCGATCCCTCCGGATCCGGCATCGCCTTCGACGGCGTGATAGAGATCGCACGCGAGCTGTCCGAGCGCGTGGGCTTCCGTGCCGGCTGGAAGGAAGAGATAGAGCACGACGTCCCCGGATGCGTCACGGAAGGCCGACGGCGCCACTGGGCCGAAGGCCTCGAGACACTCGGCGACTCCGCCGATGTGCCCCGGTACCTCCGCGGCCTGAAGACGGCGCGCCGCGGGTTCCCATCGGTCAGCGTGCGTGGACGGTGTGGCGGACGTGGCGAGATCCGGATGGGCGGCGTGATAGTCGGTGGCTGCCCGGCCTGAGAGCATCTCGAGAAGCGCGAGTGAGCCACGCCGGCGAGCCCCGGTCAAGAGTACCGGGCCTCCCAGGTTTAAGGGGCCCAGGGGCGTCATGACCAGGGCGCCCTCGGACCCCCGGAGCGTCAGTTGGTCGATCGGCTGTGTGGGCTGCGGGCTCCGACTCTCGGCCAGGATCGGCAAGAGCTGAACGGCGACGCGGACCAGGGCCTCCTTCGCCAGGCGGGGGGGGAAGACGGTGAAGAGGGTTGCGCCGTCCACGGACTGAGCCTCCACCTCGAGAGACCCGGACGGAGAGAGCAGGGACCTGAACGGGGCGAAGAGCGCGGTGAGCCGATCCGACTCGGTCTGGGAAAGGGCTGCATCGTGAACCGGCGCTTCCGCTGCCGTCGCAAGGGCCACGCGATCCATGGCGGGGACGGCTTCCTCGGTCTTCGCGATCGGCTCCGGGGCGAGCCGTTCCAGGGACAGCTCCCCCGCGGCCCCGTGTGCGACGTCGAGCGTCGCCGTCACCTCGTCCGGTTCCTTCGCGCTGTCCGCTCGGGAGCTGAGAGCGGCGGGGACCGGCTCGAGGCTGACGGTGTCGTGGGCGCGCGGGAGGTCCGCGTCGTCCGGCGCCGCCGGTGCGGGGGTCTCGACACGTGCGGTGAGCGGCAGCGATTCCGCGGCCTTCGGCCGCGACTCTTCCGGTGCCTGGATCTCGAGCGTCTCGGCCTCTGGCTCGAGAACGGCCGCGGCGCTCAGCAACGCGGCTTCCCCCGACGGAGTGACCGGAGTAGCCGGTGCCGGCGGCAGTGCGAGCGCCACGGGGGTTTGGATGACCTCGCGGGCTGCCGGCATGGTGGAAGGCGGTGGGGTGGCGTGAATCCGAGCCCCGCCTCTCCCAAGCGCAGCGGGCGTGACGGGGGTCCGGGGCTTGGCCGGCGCCGGGGGCGGGCCCGAGGCGGATACCCGCCGCGGCTTGCGCCGCCTGCGCGGCGCCGACGACAGCAGGTCGCGCCCCGCGAGCACGGCCATGGGCACCCAGAGGAGCTGCAGCAACTGGATCAGCGGGAAGTCCCAGACGACCCGGGTGAGGGCAGCGCCGAACGAGGCGCCGCTGAGCATCGCGTAGAGGCCTCCGTGCACGAGGCCCAGCGCGGCGTGGGCACCGCACAGGGCGATCGCGCCGGCGACTCGGGCGGCCACTGACGCGCGACGGAGGCCCACGAGGGCGACGAGGGCGTAGACGACCGTGGGTGCTGTGGCATGGATCCACCAGTCAAGCGGCGCGCCCGCGGACACGTTCGCCCAGAAGAGCCCGAGCGCCGAGCCTATATCCGCGAGGAGGGCAACGACGAGGACGAGCCACCGTGTTGCCGGTGACGCGGGGGCCACGGGAACGCCCCGCACCATCAGAGCGCCCGCGCCAAGTCCGGCAAGACCTTCCTGGCGTAGTACCGGACCTTCCCCAGCGCCGCCGGATCGCGCAGGAGAATGGCGAGCAGGGCGGTAGACCCGACGCCGTGGAGGAGCACCATTCCGCCCTCGTACTCGAGAATGATCCCCTGGAGTGTCCCCTGGCCGAGTTCCCGACCTAGTCCGTCCGAGGACTCCGCGAGACAGGATGCGAGGGCGCCTGTTACCTCCGTCTCTACGCCGGCCGCCCCCGCGGACTCGATCAAGAATCCCTCGCGGTCGGCCAGCACTGCGAGGCGCACGCCCGTGATGGCAGTGAGCTGGACGAGACACGTCTTGAGCTGGAAGCCGGGTGAGGGGGCGCCTCTCTCCGGGCGCTCGCCCCGAGTCTCTGGGATCGTCGCGGCGGGAGCGGTCACGGCCGCTTCGTGGTCTGCGGGCGGGTAGGGGGCCGTCGGTGTCTCGGTCGGGTCCAAGAGCGCCACGGCTCCGGCGGGGCGCTCCGCGGGCGGCGGCACGGGTGCCACAGACGCAGCGGCCTCGTCCCCGTCTCCGCCATCTCCGGATGTCGGCGACGGGACGAGCGGAGCGCCGGTGGTGCTCGCGGCGAGGAGGGCGTCGACCATCTGCGCAAGCTCCTCGGCCGCGAACGGCTTCCGCATGACCTTATCCGATTTCACCCGCGCAGCCCGCTCCAGCACCGAGTCGTTGACAATGCCTGACATCAGGAGGACCGGCGTGCCGCCGAGGCGGGGATGCGTCTTCACGAACTCGCAGATCTGATAGCCATCTTTGTCCGGCAAGAGCACGTCGCACACCACCAGATCTGGGCTCTCGCGCTCGATGCGCTCGATCGCCTCGATGCCCAAGCCGACCGAGAGCACGTTGATCTGGCGCGCCTCGAGCGCCCGCTCGACCACCTTCCTCACGCTCAGGCTGTCATCGACGACCAGGACTTTGGCCATGGTTTGTTTCCTCTCTACATGAGACGTCGGACGCTTCCGACGACGTCGGACGGGTTGAAGTTGCCGGCAAGGACCATATCGACCCCGGCTCGGGCCGCGGCGCCAGCGACCGGTCCCGTCGGACCGGCTAGCAGAAGAAACGGGAGGTCCTTCGTCTTGGGGTCGCTTCGGATGATGGAGCACAGTTCGTAACCGTCCATGTCCACGAGCTCCGCTTTGCTAACGATCAGATCCGGACGATCCCACTCCAGCATCGTGAGGGTGAATGAGCCGCTCGTGGCCAGCTCAACCTCGTAACCTGCTCCCCGGAGGGCCTTCCTGATCGGCTCGCTGCAGCCGGGATCGCCATCAATGAGGAGCACCTTAGGCATGGCTCTCTCCGAATCGATCGAGGTCCGAGAGGACCACGCCCAGGGTCCCGGCCGGTGTACGGCTCCGCTTCGCTGGGGGCCGCGGTCCGGTCATCGTGGGGCCCCGCCCAACGCCGCCTCGGCGGCCGGGGTCGAGGTCAGGGAATCGATCAGCCGCACGAACGCGTGCTCTTCCACGGGCTTGGTAACGTAGTGCTTGACTCCGAGCCGTCGGGCCAAGTTCAGGTGCTTCTCGCCCGCGCGCGTCGTCAAAACCACGACGGGGATCTCACGGGTCGAGTGGCGCCGTCGGAGGTCCTCGATGAGCTCGTAACCGTTAACGCGGGGCATTTCCAGGTCGGTGATCACCGCGTGAACGGCGGTCTCCGTCAACTGCGTGAGGGCCTCGGCGCCGTCGCTGGCTGTGATCACCGTGAACCCCGCCTTCTGGAGCATCTGTCCCACGAACTTCCGGACGCTGATCGAATCATCGACCAGCAGGACGACCCGCCGTGCTTGAGCCGGCAGGTGCCGGGCGGGGGCAGCCGGGACCCCCTCGGTCGCCTGTTCCGCTCCGACGGGAGCGGCAACCGCGCCGGTACCCCGCGTCTCCAGCAGCCGAGTTGGGTCCAGGACGAGGATCACGCGTCCCTCGCCTGAGATGGTCGCCCCGGCAAATGGCCCGACGCCCTCGAGGAACTCGCCGAGGCTCTTGATCACGACCTCTTCTTTGCCGAGCAGGCCGTTCACCGCGACGGCGTACGAGCGTCCGCCAGAGCGGAGCACCACCACGAGGATCTTCTCGTCAGCCTCCGACGCGGGGAGCGCGAGCGTCTGGTCCAGGCGGATGAGGTCCACTAGCTCGTCTTGCACCCGAACCATTTCCGCGCGGCCCGCCGCCTGGATTTCCTCGGGGCGAACCGTGAGGATCAGCCGGACTGCGGCCAGTGGGATGGCCAGGATCTCGCCGCCGGCCAGCACCATGAGGACGTCGGAGATGATGACCGTCAGGGGGAGCTTGATGGTGAACCGTGTCCCGGTTCCCGCTTTCGTCTCCACGTCAATCTCGCCGTTCAGGCGGGAGACGTTGGTTCGCACCACGTCCATCCCGACACCACGCCCGGAGGCCGCACTCACGACCGCGGCGGTGCTGAAGCCCGGAAGGAAGATCAGGTTCAGGAGCTCGCTCCCGGACAGGCGGGACGCCACTTCGGGACGCAGGAACCCCTGGGCCACGGCCTGCTCCTTGAGGACCTCCACGTCGATGCCGCGTCCGTCGTCCTCTACCTCGATGTAGATGATCCCCCCCTGCTGGTACGCCCGGAGATAGACGGTGCCGTGGGGGGGCTTTCCCCGGGACCGCCGCTCGTCTTCCGGCTCGATGCCGTGGCCGATGGCGTTCCGCACCAGGTGGAGCAACGGGTCGGTGATCTGGTCGGCGATGGTGCTATCCAGCTCCACGAACTCGCCGCTCACCTCCACGGTCACCGTCTTCTCGACTTCCTTGGCAGCTTCCCGAGCCTGGCGGGCGAACCGCGCGAAGAGGTTGCCGACGGGAACCATCCTAGCCCGCGTGATCTCGTTTCGGAGTCCACCGGTCAGCCGCTGGATCTGCGCCGTGTCTTCTCCAATGGTGCGGACCAGGCTCGCAAGCTGATTATGGACCTCGGAGACATCCGACGAGATCTCCCCGACGCTCCGGGCGAGGATGTTGAAGTCGTCGTACCGGTCGAATTCCAGCTCGGCGAAGAGTTCGGAAAGGAGCTTGGCCTCCCCGCTCCCGGCTGACGCCCAGAGGGCGCCCCCGTCCTCCGGCGTTCCTGTGGACGGGAGCCGGCCATACTGGTACTTGCCCTCGAAGTCCGCCACGGTCCGGGACATGCGCAAACGGCTGAAGTAGAGCAGTTCGCCCACACGTTCGAGCTGGATCAGGCGTCGATCGAGCCGGCTTCGCGCGACCACCAGCTCCCCGACCAGGTTCATGAGGACGTCCAGGCGGTCCCGGTTGATCCGGATGGTCGGACGGATTACTTTCTGGGCCCGCTCTTCCGGCTTCCGACGCGGTACCGCGGGGCGGAGGGCCGGCGCCGGCTCCAGCGAAGGGGGCGCCTCGCCGCGGGCAGCCGCCGCCAGCTCCGCGTCGGAGGCTTGGCCCGGCGCCACCGGGGCTTCTCCGACCGCCTGGGGCTCCGATTCGGGCATCAGCGCCCTGAGAGCATGCGTCGCGCGGGCCACAGTCTCTCCGAGGTTCGCCGGCGTTCCCTCGGCACTCCCGAGCAGGAGTTTCAGGCTATCGATCCCCGCAAAGACCGCCTCGATGACGGCAGGGGTGAACGGGACCTGGTGCTCACGGACGGCCATCAGGAGATCTTCGATCTGATGGGCCAGCTCGCCGATGGGCGCACATCCTACCGTATGGGCCGCCCCCTTGAGCGTGTGAACGGCCCGGAAGAGCGAGGCGAGCTCCTCCTCGTTGGGTCCCAACCGTTCCAGGGCCAGCAGAGAATGGGTCATCGCTTCCAGGTGCTCGGCGGCCTCGGGACCAAAGTAGACGAGGATGTCGGCATTCTCGGAGAAGAACCGGTCCAGTTCCTGGACGAGCTGGCTGCCGGATCCATCGATCCCGACAGAAGGTTCCTCGGCGGGCCGCGGCGGGGGGTGAGCCGCCGCGATTGAGGGCGCCGGGAAGAAGGCCGGGTAGTGGGCTTTCAGGACGGCGAGTGCCTCCAGATCTTCCTGTCCGGAGGCGCTGATGCCGTCCAGGACGCTCTTCAGGCACGCCACCGCGTCACGGAGGCAGGCGACGGCTCGCTCCCGCTCCTGCACTAGCGCGCGGGGTGCCCGCTCGAGGATGAGCTCCATCACGCCGGCGACCTCGGAGACACCCGAGAACCCGTGAATCGCGGCGGCCCCTTTCAGGCGGTGGGCTACCACGACCATTGGGTCCAGCGACCCCACCATCGTCCTGGCCGGCTCGGGAGAGCGACCCAGGCCCTCCTCGATGATGGCCAGCGTGTCCCACGCCTCCATGAGGAAGATGCTCAGGAAAAATGCCTGATCGTCCTGGTCAGCCATCCCGTCTCTCGCTCGAGGTTGCCCGACAGCGGCGGGAGCACGGCCTCCCTGAGAGGGTGGACGTGAGTTCCATGCGCTGAAGTAGGCGGTGGCTCACGCCGTCAGCTTGAAGCGGGCGAGAGTCGACTTGAGCTCTTCGGCCAGCCGGACGAGGTCATCCATCGTCTTGCGCGTCTGGAGGACGCCCCGCTCGGTTTGGACAGCGACGCCGCCGATGGTCTGCACGGCGATGGCCACGCCCTCGGCGCCGCGGACCTGCTGCTGGGTGGCCAAGGAGATGTCGCGCGCCAGCTCGGCGGATCTCTCCGAGATCCCTGCGATCTCCTTAAGGTTGTCCCCCGCCTGCAGGGTGATCCGATACCCGGTCTCCACCTCGTTGGTGCCCTCCTCCATGGCGACGACCGCTTCGTGCGTTTCGGCTTGAACGCCCTTGATGAGGGCGGTGATGTCCTTGGTGGCCTTGGCGGAGCGCTCGGCCAGTTTCCGGACCTCGTCGGCGACGACCGCGAACCGGAGCCCCGCCTCGCCGGCACCTGCCGCCTCGATGGCGGCATTGACCGCCAGCAGGTTGGTCTGCGAGGCGATATCCTGAATGGTGTTGACGATCTCCGAGATCTCCAGCGACCGGTCTCCCAGGCCCTTGATCTTCTTGGAGATCGTCTGGACCTCTCCACGGATCCGCTGCATGGCCTCCAGGCTGTTGCGGACCGCCTGTTCCCCCTTTGCGGCCGCCTCCTGGGCTACTCGGGCCGCGTCAGCGGAGGCTCCGGCGGTCTCGGCCACCTGACGGACCGAGAGCGTGAGTTCCTCCACCGCGCTGGTCACGGTCATCGAGTCACGGACCTGGGCCTTGGCGCCCTCGGCCATCTGGCCCATGGAGACGATCGCTTGGTTAGTTCCTGTGGTCACCCGCGACGCCGCCTCCTGAACGTCCTTCAGGACCGTGCCGAGCTCCTCCACGACCACGTTGACGGCGTCGACCACGTTACCCAGGACGTCAGCCGTGACGTCACCCCGCTTGGTGAAGTCTCCCTTGGCCATCTCGGTGGCGGTCTCCAGGAACCGCGTGATGTTCGCCTGCAGCTCCTCGCGCTTTCGTCGCTCCGCGTCGCGCTCGGCCTC
>Ga0209887_1000655_pt1 | contig 10511 bp, 6 predicted proteins | sample GWRWN1_30_40_FD_187230 | JGI IMG/M metagenome (GOLD analysis project Ga0209887, IMG submission 187230) | Riverbed sediment microbial communities from areas with no vegetation in Columbia River, Washington, USA - GW-RW N1_30_40 (SPAdes)... | ecosystem: Environmental > Aquatic > Freshwater > River...
ATGAGGGAGATCGCCCGGGCCATCCAGGAGGGGAGCCGGGCCTACCTGAACCGGCAATTCCGCACCGTCGGTGTGTTCCTGGCGCTGCTCACCGTGGTGCTGTTCTTCATCCTCCCGGTGCCGGGCGGCACGGCCCACGGCGCCATGTTCGTCCGGGTCGGACGGTCGTTCGCGTTCATCCTCGGCGCCGCGTTCTCCGCCGTCACCGGGTTCACCGGCATGTGGCTGGCCGTGCGAGGCAACGTCCGAGTAGCCAACGCGGCCCGGGAGTCCGGCCTGCGGCGAGCCCTTCGGATCGCGTTTCGGACCGGCGGCGTGGCCGGGATGTTCACGGTGGGTCTGGGGCTCCTCGGCGCCACCGTGATCCTGATGATCTACAAGTCCGATGCCACGAGCGTGCTGGTCGGGTTCGGGTTCGGCGGCGCGCTCCTGGCCATGTTCATGCGGGTGGGAGGGGGGATCTTCACCAAGGCCGCCGACGTCGGCGCCGACCTGGTGGGCAAGGTCGAGCAGGGGATCCCCGAGGACGACCCCCGCAACGCCGCGACGATCGCCGACAACGTGGGCGACAACGTGGGGGACTGCGCCGGTATGGCAGCCGACCTGTTCGAGTCCTACGAGGTCACGCTGGTGGCGTCGTTGATCCTGGGGGCCGCCGCGTTCGCCGACTCGCCCCAAGGCGCGATCGTCGGCGTGATGTTCCCGCTGTTCGTCCGGGCCATCGGGGTCATCACCTCGATCGTCGGCATCCTCGTCGTATCGCCCCGGAGCGAGACCGAGTCGGGGATGCGGTCGATCAACCGGGGGTTCTTCTTCTCGGCGGTGCTTTCGGCGCTCGCGGTGTTCGTGCTGTCCGGCATCTATATGAAGGAGTACAGGCCGGCGGTTGCCGTGCTGTTCGGGCTGGTCCTGGCCAGCCTGATCCAGGTCCTCACGGAGCACTTCACCTCTACGGACCGGCGGCCGGTGAAGGAGATCGCGGAGTCCTCCCTGACTGGCCCGGCCACCACCATCCTCCAGGGGTTCGCCGTGGGCCTCGAGTCCACCGTGTGGGCCATCCTCGTGATCGGGGCCGCCGTGGTCTCGGCCTTCGCCCTGGGTCACGACACGGCCGAGCGCCTCTACTTCATCTCGCTCACCGGCATGGGGATGCTGACGACGGTCGGTGTGATCGTGTCCATGGACACGTACGGCCCGGTGTCCGACAACGCGCACGGCATCGCCGAGATGTCGGGCGGCCTTGGCGAGCGGGCCGACGAGATCATGACCGGCCTCGACGCCGTGGGGAACACCACGAAGGCCATCACCAAGGGGATGGCCATCGCCACCGCGGTCATCGCCGCGACGTCGCTGTTCGGCTCGTTCGCCGAGGAGGTCCTCCGCGGCCTGGGCCCGAAGGCCGTGTTCTCGGTCCCTGTGGACCACCCCGACGTGCTGGTCGGCCTGCTGATCGGGGGCGCCGTGCCGTTCCTGTTCGCCTCGCTGCTCATCCGGGCGGTGGGGCGGGCCGCCTCACAGGTCGTGATGGAGGTCCGAAACCAGTTCAGGGAGCATCCGGGGATCATGGAGTACAAGGAGAAGCCGGACTACGCGCGGGTGGTCGACATTTGCACGAAGACCTCCCTCCGGGAGCTCATGACCCCCGGGCTGCTCGCCGTGCTCTCCCCGATCGCCGTGGGGTTCGCGCTGAACGCCGAGGCCCTGGGGGCATTCCTGGCCGGGGCCATCCTCACCGGGCAGCTCCTCGCCGTCATGCTCTCGAACGCCGGCGGCGCGTGGGACAATGCGAAGAAGCTGGTCGAGGGCGGGCTGTACGGCGGCAAGGGGAGCGAGCCCCACAAGGCCACGGTCATCGGAGACACGGTGGGCGACCCGTTCAAGGACACGGCGGGTCCCGCCCTGAACCCGCTGATCAAGGTGATGAACCTGGTGTCGCTCCTCATCGCGTCGCTGGTGGTCGAGTACGCGGCGCCGGCCAAGCGAGGGTTGGGGATCGCCATCGCGGTTGGGTGCGCCATCGTGCTCGGGGCCATGATCTGGTACTCGAAGTCCCGCAAGCAGGAGGTGCTGGTGCCGGCCGACGAGTCGCCCACCAGGCAGGGCGCCTCGGTCTCGTAGCCTGATCGATCCGGGAACTTGCGGCCGCCCGCCCGAGCCTCTTCGATATCGCGGATGAGCGTCCTGGACCCTTTCCGGCGGTTCCTCCATCGCATGGCCGAGTCCGACGAGCAGCGCCTGGCCGAGGAGATCCAGGAGTGGGCGGCCACGGTTCCCGGCGCGGTCCGGATCGCGGAGGCCCCCACCAGGAGCCGGGTCAAGGTGGCCGGGGTGGTGAAGCGGATCACCGTTCGGCCTCTGGAGGGATTCGAGTCGCTCGAGGCCCTCATCTCCGATGGGACCGGGGAGATGTCGGTCCTGTGGATGGGCCGGCGGTCCATCCCCGGGCTCACGCTGGGGACGAGGATCGTGGTCGAAGGGGTGATGGCCGAAAAGCGCGGTGGCCGGAAGATGGTGAACCCGACTTTCGAGTTCGCGGCCTAGGCCTGGCCATTCCCCCCTGCCTCGCCCATGATGGCAGACCGAAGTGTGATCTCCGCTTCGTTCGAGGCCAGGGCCAGGATCTCGTCGCCGGGCGTCATCACCGTTTCCGGTTGCGGGATGACGACGTGGCCCTCCCGCAGGACCGCCACGATTGCCGAATCCGCGGGCAGACGAAGCTCGTAGATCGGCCGCCCGGCGTTGGGCGAGGTCTCCGGGACGGTGAGCTCCAACAACCCCACACGGCCGCCCTCCAGCCTGAGGAGGCGAACGAGATCGCCCACGGTGACCGCCTCCTCGACCAGCGCCGTGAGGAGGTGGGGGACGGACACGGCCACGTCCACGCCCCACTGCTCGGTGAACATCCATTCGTTCCGGGGGTGGTTCACCCGGGCTAGGACCCGGGGGACCGCGTACTCCTGCTTGGCCAGGAGCGACGTCACCAGGTTGTCCTCGTCGTCGCCGGTCGCGGCGACTACCACGTCGGCTGTCTTCAGGTCGGCCTTCTCCAGAACCCACGGCTCGCAGGCGTCGCCCAGCATGAACCCCACGTCCGGAGCCCAGTCCTTGGCCACCTCCAGCGTTGCCGGGTCCTGCTCGATCAGCAGGACCTCGTGCCCGCGCGCGGCCAGGTCCGAGGCCAGATAGCGCCCCACCGCTCCCGCTCCGGAGATCACGACGCGCATGGCTAGCGATCCGCCGCGGGAGCGAGCAGCTCGTCGAGCAGCTCCATGGCGTCCTTGTGAAGGATGAGCTGTACCACGTCGCCCTCCTTGAAGGCGCTCGACCCGACCGAGATGAACCCGTGCCCTCCCCGGTCCACGCCGGCCACGAGGATCTTTCCTTCCACGTTCAGCGAGCGGACGGGCATGCCGATCAGGTGCGGCGGGACGTCCAGCCGCATCCGGAACAGGTCGCCGCCGGCCAGGCTCTCCTTGATCTCCTCGCGGGGGTGGGACAGCATCAGCAGGATCTGCTTCACCCCCCACGTCGTGGTGGCCACGGTCGGGATGTTCAGCCGTTCGTAGATCTCGGCCCGGCGCGGGTCGTAGATCCGGGCGATGACCTTGGGCACGTGGTAGTACTCGCGGGCCACCCGGGCGGAGACGATGTTGGAGTTGTCACCGTTCGTGACGGAGACGAAGGCGTCGGCCTCCTTGATCCCGGCCTCCTCCAGCAGCTCCCGGTCGAACCCCAGGCCGACCATGGTCCGGGCCTCGAAGCCGGGCGGGAGGCGGTCGAAGGCAGTCGGCCGCTTGTCCACGATCGTGACGTCGTGGCCGGCCTTGCCGAGCTGGATGGTGAGCTCGGAGCCCACCCGCCCACAACCGACGATGATCACCCGCACGGGTCGCTAGGTTAGCCGACCCACGGCGCCGGGGGAGCGCCGTTTTTCCGAAGGGGTAGGCATGGAGATCCCGTAAAGCCGCTAGCGTTTGCGGAGTGAAGCGGGTCCGGCGGATCCTTCGGAGCCCCTGGGTTCGGGGCGCGGTCGCGGCGGCCGGAGCGCCGGCCGCCGCGACCCTCCTCGCGCTGTGGTTCCACGGCGGTGACACCAGCGCCGTGTCCATCTACATCCTGGCCGTCGTTGCGGCGACGGCCATTGGCGGGCTGTGGACCGGGCTGGCCTCAGCCATCCTCTCGTTCCTCGGGCTGAACTTCTTCTTCACGCCGCCCCAGCACACCTTCCGGGTGAGCAAGGGGGAGGATCTCGTTGCGCTGATCGTGTTCCTGATCGTCGCGGTGATCGTCGGTACCCTCCTGGCCCGCGCGCTCGAGGAGCGCAACCGGGCCTCACGCCGGGAGCGGGAGACGAGGCTCCTCAACTACTTCGCGTCCAAGCTGCTGTCGGGGGATCCGCTCGACCGGGTGCTCGACGACTTCGCCAACGCGCTCCTCGCGCCCTTCTGGCTTGCCCGGTGCGAGATCCACGTGCGAGCCGACGATCTCGCGCTGGACGGAAAGGCTGAACGCTCCGACGTCGTGGAAGGGGTGGAGGTCGCGGTGCCGCTCCTCGTGGGGAAGGCGGAGCTCGGGACCCTCATCGCGGTCCGCCGGGCGGGCCTGGACCCCCCGGCCGGGGACGACCGGGCCCTCCTGGAGGCCTGCGCCAAGCAGGTGGCGGTGGCGGTGGAACGTACCCGCCTGGACAAGCAGGTGGAGGGAGCTCGCCTGGACGCCGAGACCAATCAGCTGCGCGCCGCGATGTTCTCCTCGGTGACGCACGACCTCCGAACCCCACTGGCCTCCATCAAGGCCGGGGTCACGAGCCTGCTGGACGAGGGGGTGACGCTTCAACCAGACCAGCGGCGAGAGCTCCTGCGCACGGTCCTCGAGGAGACCGACCGGCTGAACCGGCTGGTCGGCAACATCCTCGACCTGGCCAGGGTCCGGGCCGGTGCATTGGTCCCGGCGAAGCAGCCGACCGCCATCGACGAGGTGATCGAGTCGGTCCTCCACCGGATGAAGCCGGCGCTCTCGCGGGTGCGGGTTCGAACCCTGGTACGACCGGACCTGCCCGAGGTGCCGATGGATCCGGTCCAGATCGATCAGGTCCTGTCGAACCTGCTGGAGAACGCGGCCCGGTTCAGTCCACCGGGTGGGGAGATCCTGCTCTCGGCGGCTCCGTGGCAGCGTTCGGTGCGGGTGCGGGTCGCGGACCAGGGGCCCGGCATCCCCGCCGGGGAGCGCGAACGGGTCTTCGAGCCCTTCTTCCGTCACGACGCAGGAGAGGCCCGAACCGGGAGCGGCCTGGGCCTGGCCATCGCTCGCGCGGTGGTGCTGGCGCACGGCGGGCGCATCTGGATCGAGGGATCCCCCGCGGGTGGAACCGCGGTGGTGTTCGAGCTTCCTGTGGGCGACGCCCGGTCGGTGAGGCAGGAACCCTCTTCGTGACCACCATCCTGGTGGTCGACGACGAGCCGCAGATCCGCCGGGCTCTCCGGACCAGCCTGGAGGCCCACGGCTACGTGGTGCACACGGCCGGAACGGGCGAGGAGGCCCTGGTCGCCGCGGCCGAAGCCTCCCCGGACCTGATCTTCCTGGACCTCGGGCTCCCCGACCTGGATGGCACCGAGGTGATCCGGCGGGTCCGCTCGTTCTCCGAGGTCCCGGTCATTGTCCTGTCGGTCCGCGACCGTCAGGCCGACAAGGTCTCGGCCCTCGACGCCGGCGCCGACGACTACGTGGCCAAGCCGTTCGGCATGGAGGAGGTGCTGGCCCGGCTCCGGGCTCAGCTCCGCCGGGCCCAGCCGGAGGAGGCGGGCCCGGCGGTGCTCCGGTTCGGGGACCTTCAGGTCGACCTGGCCCGGCAGCTGGTCACCCTGGCCGGAGCGCCGGTGCACCTGACCAGGACGGAGTACGCGTTGCTCGAGGCATTCGTCACCAACCCGGGCAAGCTCCTTACCCACCCCTGGCTCCTGCGGAAGGTGTGGGGCCGCGGCTACGGGGAGGAGAGCCACTACCTCCGGGTCTACGTGCGGGCCCTGCGGCGCAAACTCGGGGACCAGGCGGCCGCGCCTGCCCTCATCCTCACCGAGCCGGGCGTCGGTTACCGGTGGATCGCCGAGCGGTCCGAGCCGCCCAACTAGAATCGCCATTCGTGGCTACGCACGTCGGACGTCGTCCCGTCGCCGGGGGATTGCTGAAGCGCCTCCTGGTCGGACGCGCCCTGGCCACCCACAAGCAGGAGCATCAGCTCCTGCCGAAGTCCCTTGCTCTGCCGGTGTTCTCCTCCGATGCCCTGTCCTCGGTGGCCTACGCCACGGAGGAGATGATGCTGGTGCTGGTGGCCGCCGGCGCGAGCGCCCTGGCCCTGAAGCTCCCCATCGCCCTGGCCATCGCGGGGCTCATGGTCATCGTGGTCACGTCGTATCGCCAGACTGTCCGGGCCTATCCGCGGGGCGGCGGCTCGTACATCGTGGCTCGGGAAAACCTGGGAACCATCCCGGGGCTGGTCGCCGCCGCGGCCATCCTGACCGACTACGTCCTGACGGTCGCGGTCAGCGTCACCGCCGGGACCATCGCCATCACGTCCGCGCTTCCGGAACTCACCGAGCACAAGGTCGGGCTGGCGCTCCTGCTCGTGGCGTTCATCACCCTGGTCAACCTGCGAGGCGTTCGAGAGGCGGGGACGTTCTTCGCCCTGCCGACCTACGGGTTCGTGGCCATGGTGCTGTTCACGCTGGCCGTGGGCCTGGTGCGCTGCCTCGGCGGTTGCCCCGTCGCATCGACCTCCACGCTGCTGCTGGAACAGGAGGCCGGGCTGACGCTGTTCCTCGTGCTGAAGGCATTCGCCTCGGGCGCCACGGCCTTGACCGGCGTGGAGGCCATCGCCGACGGCGTGCAGGCGTTCCGCCGTCCTCAGAGCCGAAACGCGGCCGCCACGCTCAGCATCATGGCCGTGATCAGCATCACCATGTTCATCGGGATCACCGTGCTTGCCAGGCTGCTCGACGTCCGGGTCACTCACGAGATCGCGACGTCGAAGTCCGTGCTGGCGCAGATCGGGCAGACGGTGTTCGGGAACGGTGATCCCCTGTTCTACCTGCTACAGGTGTTCACCGCGGGGATCCTCGTGCTCGCCGCGAACACGTCCTTCCAGGACTTCCCCCGCCTATCGTCGATCCTGGCCAGGGACCGGTTCATGCCGGCGCAGTTCCGTAACCGGGGCGACCGCCTCGTGTTCTCGAACGGCGTGCTGGTCCTGGCCGGACTGGCCTGCGTCCTCGTTTGGGTGTTCGACGCCAACCTGACCCGGTTGATCCAGCTCTACGTGGTTGGTGTGTTCACCGCGTTCACGCTGTCCCAGGCCGGGATGGTGGTCCGGTGGATCAGGGTCAAGGGAGTCAAGTGGCAGCGGAGCGCGATGATCAACGGTGTCGGAGCCACGGTGACCGGCATCGTCCTGGTCATCGTGACCATCACGAAATTCCGGGGTGGCGCCTGGATCGTCATCTCGGCCATCCCCGTGATCGTCGCGTTCTTCCTCGCCGTCCACCACCACTACGTCCGGGTCGGGGCGGCCCTCCAGGCCGGGGGCCTGTCGGCCAGGCAGGAGGCGCGGAACACTTTCGTGGTGGTGGTATCGGACCTCGGTCCGGCCACCGTGGACGCCGTTGGCTATCTTCGGGCCGTTCGACCGGAGCGGGTCCGCCCGCTATGGGTGGGTCCGGGAGCCGCGTTTCCGGCGGCCGCATCCGAGTGGAAGCTACGGTGCCCTCGTCTGGGAAGCCTGGAGCTCCTGCCAGAAGGCGACGAGCACCTCGTCCGGGAGCTCCGCCGGTATCTGCGCTGGATAGATCGCGAGCCCGGCGACTTCGTGACGGTGGTCCTGCCCGAGCTCCTGTCCGGGCGGTCCTGGCTCCAGTTCCTCCGCCATCGGTCGGCGCTCCTGATCAAGACCTCGCTGCTGTTCGAGGAGGGGATCGTGGTCACCGACGTGCCGCTGCTTCCCGAAGAGCGGCCGGCCGCCGAGGCGCATGCCGAGCGTCCGGTCGAACCCGAGCGGAACGTGGTGGTGATCCCGGTTTCCGCCGTCCACGACGCCACGGTCAGGGCTGTCGTGTACGCGAAGTCGCTCAAGCCGGCGGCGATCGAGGGCCTGTTCTTCATGACCGACCCGGAGGAGACGGGCCCGATCGTCGATGCCTGGCACGACCGCGGGATCGACGTACCGCTCATCCTGGCCGAAGCTCCGTTCCGGGACCTGGGGGAACCCCTTCTCGACGAGATCAGGAAGCACACGGGCCGGGGCGACACCGTCGTCACCGTCGTCCTGCCGGAGCTGATCGCCGCGCATTGGTGGGAGAACCTTCTGCACAACCAGACTGCCTTCTACTTCAAGCGACTGCTCCTGTTCGAGCCGGACGTGGTCGTGACCAGCGTTCCGGTCCACCTCCGGCGATCGGCGGAGCGAGGCCTCGCTTCTGCCGTGTCAACATCGGGTCGGTAGCGATGTCCCAATCCACGATCCCCCGAACGGCGACCGTCGGCGGGCTGGTGAAGCGGATCCTGGTGGGGCGCCCGATGGCGTCCCATCAGATCGAGCACACGCTACTGCCGAAGGTGTTGGCGCTTCCGGTGTTCTCCTCGGACGCGCTCTCCTCGGTCGCGTACGCGACGGAAGAGATCCTCCGAGTGCTGCTTGGGGCGACGGCGGCGGCGCTCGCCTATCGATACGTGTTGCCGATCGCCATCGCCATCGCCACCCTCATGCTGATCGTCGTGGCGTCGTATCGGCAAACAGTGCGCGCCTACCCCAACGGAGGCGGCGCGTACATCGTGAGCAAGGAGAACCTCGGGACCCTGCCCGGCCTGGTGGCGGCGGGGGCGCTCCTCATCGATTACGTCCTCACCGTCTCGGTCTCGGTGGTGGCCGGCGTCTTCGCCCTGACCTCGGCGGCGACAGGGCTCCTGCCGTTCCGGATCGAGCTCTCGATCGGGTTCGTCCTGCTGATCACCCTGGCCAACCTGCGGGGCGTCCGCGAGTCCGGCACGCTGTTCGCCTTCCCGACCTACGCCTTCATCGCGTCGATCATCACGATGATCGGCGTGGGCCTCTTCCGGTGCATCGGCGGATGCCCATCCGTGGAGCCGATCACCCCGGCGGCCGACCTGGCCAGGGTGGCCGGCCCCATCGGGCTGTTCGTCATCCTGCGAGCCTTCTCCTCGGGCTCGACGGCCCTCACCGGCGTAGAGGCCATCTCGAACGGCGTCCCCGCCTTCCGCCGGCCGCAGGCCAAGAACGCCGCCGACACCTTGGCCATCATGGGGACCATCGCCATCACGATGTTCCTCGGCATCTCCTTCCTGGCCAGCCGGATGCATGTGACGGTGAGCGACGAGCGGTCGGTGGTGGCGCAGATCGCCCATGCGGTGTTCGGGGCTGGGTTCTTCTTCTATACGGTCCAGATCTTCACGACGGCGATCCTGGTCCTCGCGGCCAACACCTCCTACCAGGACTTCCCTCGGCTGTCGGCCATCCTGGCCCGCGACCGGTTCCTTCCCCGGCAGTTCGCCAACCGAGGGGACCGGCTGGTGTTCTCCAACGGCGTCGTGGTCCTGACCGCGCTGGCGTGCTTGCTGATCGCGGTGTTCGACGCGGACCTCACCCGCTTGATCCAGCTGTACGTGGTGGGCGTCTTCACGTCGTTCACGTTGTCGCAGACCGGGATGGTCCGCCACTGGCTGAAGGAGAAGCAGAAGGGGCCGAGCGCTGCGCGAGGCTGGCGTCGCTCCATCGTCATCAACGGGATCGGGGCGACCGCCACGGCCGTCGTCCTGGCCGTCGTGACGTACACGAAGTTCAGGCACGGCGCGTGGATCGTGATCGCGGCGATGCCGTTCATCGTGATGATGTTCCTGGCTATCCACCGACACTACGAGGCGGTGCTGCGTGAGCTTCGCCGAGGCAGGTCGCGAGCCGGCGAGGTGGACGTCAACCGCATCGTGCTGCTGGTCCTGGAACTGGACGTCGCCACGGCGGAGGCGGTGGGGGCCATCCGATCGATCCGACCGACCGAGTGGCGGGTCGTGTACCCCTCGAACGAGGGCATCCCGGCCGAGCTCCGGGATCGATGGCGAGACTTCTCGAAGGGTGCGCCCGACCTCGAGCCGCTCCCCGTGCCCGACGGGGACCTCCTCGAGGCCGTCCGACGGTACGTGCGGAAGGTCGATCGCGGTCCCAACGACTTCGTGAACGTGTTCGTCCCCGAGATCGTTCAGGAGGGCCTGGCCGCCTACCTGATCAGGCGACGGGCCCTGGTGCGGCTGAAGGCGGGCCTGCTCCGAGAGCCCAACATCGTGGTCACCGACGTGCCGGTGTTCGTCGAGGACGGGCGGGCGGCCGGCGTCGACGGCCGGCCGCTCATCCCCACCCGGACCGTGGTGCTCGTGTTCGTCGCTGGCGTGCACGACGCGACCATTCGGGCCCTGAACTACGCGTCGTCGGTCGAGGCCTCGGAGACCAGGGC
>Ga0209887_1000656_pt1 | contig 10510 bp, 12 predicted proteins | sample GWRWN1_30_40_FD_187230 | JGI IMG/M metagenome (GOLD analysis project Ga0209887, IMG submission 187230) | Riverbed sediment microbial communities from areas with no vegetation in Columbia River, Washington, USA - GW-RW N1_30_40 (SPAdes)... | ecosystem: Environmental > Aquatic > Freshwater > River...
AGCCGGAGCCGCACGTGGAGTAGGCGGAAGCTAACGCGGGTGAGGACCCCAGATCATCTCCGTTGGGCCACTCGGTATCGTCGTGCCGGAACCGACCGATCGTTGGCGGTCACTCGCCTTCGTACTCGTCGTGCCGAGGCATCGCCAAATGTTGTGGGCGTGGATACCGTTGTTCGCGGGCTCCGGCCTGGGTTCCGGCTCCGGCTCGTTCGGAATCCGAGTCCGTGTCCCGGCGTAGGATTATCCCGTGGAAGTCACTCCGATTCTCAACGTATCTGATCTCCAGGCCAGCTTCGAGTGGTTCGCGAAGCTCGGCTGGGAGAAGGGGTGGGACTGGTGTCCACCCGACTCCGACTCGCCGACCTTTGGCGCCGTCACGGCGGAGGGTCGTGAGATCTTCCTCTGCCTGGATGGACAGGGAGGACGTGGCGAGCATGGGGTCTGGCTCTCGCTGTGGCTCGACGACGTCGACGCGGTACATTCGGCTTGCGCCCGTGAGGGGATCGACATCATCTCCGCTCCAGAGGACAAGCCATGGGACGTACGAGAGATGCATGTCCGCCACCCCGACGGACATGTCCTGAGGGTCAGCTCGGAGGTCCCGCACGAGCACCGCTAGCGGCCGAAAGTGATTCAGGCCGAGCCGGCGGACAGAGAGTCCACTCGATAAAAGACACCGGTGATACAGGAGCAACGCGATCACGGCGCAGTCTGACGGCCTGCCCATTGTCGGACAACGCCGTACGCAAACAGCCCGATCCGGTTGGGTCACCCCGCCACGCGCGTCCTATGCTCTGCGGATGTCCGAGGCGTTGATCGAGGCGGCGGTCGATCTCCTGGACGACTCGCTCGGGGCGGTGCGTGACGCGATCGCGGGTGCGCCGCTCGAGGCGCTGGCGTGGCGGCCGCCGGCCGAGGACGCGAACCCGCTCGTGGTCCTGGCCGTGCATGCGATGCACAGCACGAGGTGGTGGTTGAGCGTGGCAACCGGCGCCGAGATGCCCGAACGCGACCGCCCGTCGGAGTTCCTTGCCACCACGGAGGACCCGGACGAGCTGCGATCGTTCGTCGACCGGATGAGCGCGGAGTGCCGGGCTCTCCTGGCCTCCTCGGAGCGGTTCGACCCGGCGGCCACCTGGACGAGTCCGACCGACGGCGAGGTCGTGACGCGCGGATGGGCGTTGCTCCATGCGCTCGAGCACCTCCGCGAGCACGCGGCCCAGGCGCTCTTCACGCGGCAGCTCTGGGCGAACTCTCACCCGGATTGAGCCGCGAACGCGGAAAACGCTCGCCGGGCGGGCGAAGCGCCACCCGTTCTTGCCACGATGCCTTCGAACCCGTGGGATGAGCCCGCGATCAGGGCGTGACGCTGACGCCCTCATAGGTGTAGGTCGTCCCCGGCTCGAGCGGCCAGTAGGGATTGTCGATCGTCTGGACGAAGTTCGCCGGATCGATCGAGGGCACATAGATCCCGTGGACCGGCGCCAGACTGGACGCCGACCGAGGGGTGGAGGTCGGTGACGGCGACCCTCCACCACTCGACGAGCTACACGCCCCGGCGACAAGGGCAACGAGCGCCAGCGGCGCCGTCAGCCTCGACAGAGAGAGGCGCACGGCCTCACCTCGGGGGTGAATCGGGACTCGGGTGAGTTCGATCGGCTGCACGACGCCGCATGCGAACGAACAGCCATGAGCCTGCGGCGATCACGACGGCCGCCGCGATGACGACGACCACCCAATAGATCCCGCCGGACCCTCCCCCTCCGTATCCGTAGGCCGCGAGCGATCCGATCATGACGACCACCTCCTACGAGGGATTAGCCGCTGGCTCGGGTAGGGCTCGGAGGCAGAGATCTGTTCACAGGTTCGTCACATCCGCTGCCCAGGAACCCCGGCCCCTGGCTCGAGGCACGCGTGCTCAAAGGAGGACCTCGCCTCAAGTGACCCGACGGAGGTGTCGAAGGCACATTGCGCGCCCGCTTCACTTACGTGGACAAGTCGAAGGCGATCGGGGGGCCGCGTAAGGAGCACACGTGAAAGGGAGCACGGTCTCGGCCGACCGGCGGCAACTTTTCCTCGCCAGCTTCCTGATGCTGTTCGTGGAGCTGGTCCTGATCCGATGGCTCGGAGCGCACATCGCGTACCTCTCCTTCTTCTCGAACTTCGTGCTCCTCGGCTCGTTCCTCGGCATCGGGATCGGGTTCCTCGCGGTCGGCCGATCGGACTGGTTCCGGTGGGCCCCGCTGTGGCTCGGGGCGCTCGTCTTCATGTCGGCCGTGTTCCCGGTCACGATCGACCGTAGTGGGAGCAGCCTCATCTTCTTCGGCGGGTTCCAGACCCGTGGCCTGCCGATCGGGATCTCGTTGCCGATCATCTTCGCGGCGGTCGCCGCGACCATGGCGGCCATCGCGCAGGGCGTGGCGCGTCTCTTCCAGCGATTCCCGCCGCTCGAGGCGTATCGATTGGACGTGCTGGGCAGCGTGACCGGCATCGCTGTGTTCGCCACTCTGTCGTTCATCGGAGCCCCGCCGGTCGTCTGGGGGGCCGTCATCGCCGGGCTGTTCGTCTTTCTGCTCGGACCATCCCTCAGGATCGAACACGCCGTGGCGATCGGCCTCCTCGTCGGCGCCTTCGCCATCGAGGCGCTCGCCGATTCGGTGGTGTGGTCCCCCTACTACCGGATCAGCTGGACGCAGACCGACGAGGGCGCGGATGTGGTCGTCAACGGGATCCCCCATCAAGCGATCACGACGACCGAAGCACGTCGGACCGCGGAGCCCACGTACTTCCTGCCGTACGAGCGAGCGGTTGAACCTCCGGAGCGCGTGCTGGTCATCGGTGCCGGAACCGGCGCCGACGTAGCCATCGCGCTTGCCGAGGGCGCAGGGCAGGTCGATGCGGTCGAGATCGACCCGGAACTGTACGAGCTGGGACGGAGGCTGAACCCGGAGCGGCCGTACGAGGATCCGCGCGTGCGGGTGATCATCGACGACGGCCGTGCCTTCCTCGAACGGTCGGACGATCGCTACGACCTGATCCTGTTTGCGCTGCCCGACTCCCTCACGCTCGTCTCCGGGCAGTCATCGCTCCGGTTGGAGAGCTACCTCTTCACCCGCGAGGCCATGGAGGTGGCCCGCGATCACCTGACCATCGATGGCGTCTTCGCCATGTACAACTACTACCGCTACGCGTGGCTCGCGGACCGCCTCGCGAACACATTGCAAGAGGTGTATGGGCATCCTCCGTGCTTCGACTCCGCGCGGCGGATCGGCTATCTGGCCCTGATGACGGTCGGTCGCGATCCGAGTTCGGTCGACTGCGCCGAGGTCTGGGCCCCGACTGCGGGTCCGCCCGTCGCCCCAGCCACCGACAACCACCCGTTCGTCTATCTGCGCGAGGCCAGCATCCCAAGCCTGTATCTGGTAACCATCGCGCTCATCCTGCTGGCCTCGGCGCTCGCCGTGAGGGCGATCTCGGGGCCGTTCCGGGGGATGCGGTCCTCGCTCGACCTCTTCTTCATGGGCGCGGCCTTCCTGCTGCTCGAGACGAAGAGCGTCGTCCAGTTCGCGCTCCTCTTCGGGACGACGTGGTTCGTGAACGCCCTCGTGTTCGCCGGGATCTTGCTCTCGGTCCTGCTCGCGATCGAGGTCGCGAAACGCACCAAGCCGAACCCCAGATTCCTGTACGGGGTACTCGCGATCACCATCGCCATCGCCTTCGTCGTTCCCGAGAGCGCCCTGCTGCAACTCGCCGTGGTTCCGAGGTTCATCGTGGCGGTGGCCATCGCGTTCGGACCCGTGTTCTGCGCCAACCTCGTGTTCGCCGAGCGGTTCGAGATGGTCGAGCGGCCCACGTTGGCGTTCGGCGCGAACCTGTTGGGCGCGATGATCGGCGGGACGCTCGAGTACGCCTCGCTCGTCACCGGGTATCGAGCACTCCTCGTCGTCGCGGCGCTTCTGTACGGGCTGGCGTTCCTCTCGGGACGTCGATACCTGGGCGAGCGCACAACCGTGGAGACGCGGGTCGCCGTGAGGGTCTAAGCAGTCCCGTTCATCAACAGTCGGAGGGGTCGGCCGTCAGACCGGGGATGACGAACGCGACCTCGCCGGGCCCCACCATCCCCAGGCACGACCGGGCGAGCTCCTCGAGCTCCGCGGGGTCGTGGAGTCGCGAGATCTCGGCGCGCAGGTCGGCGTTCTCGGCTTCGAGCTCGGCCCCACGACGCTCGATGTCGGCGATGGCCGAGCGCTGATCGAGGTACCGCCCGATCGGCACGATCGCCATCACGGCCAGGACCGCGACGGCGACGAGCAGGCCGGCCGCGCGGCCCGTGAGCCTCGGCCGATCGCGCTCGAGCCGGGGGCGCGGCGACGGCCGGGGGCGTGGCGACGGCCGGCCCCGCGTCGTCGTGCTCATGCCGGGCCACCTCCGAACGCCGGGCTCACGTCGCGCCACGCCGGATCGCCGCGCCGCCCGGGTAGCGCGCCTGCTCGCCGAGCTCCTCCTCGATCCGCAGCAACCGGTTGTACTTGGCGGTCCGCTCGCCCCGCGTGGGCGCACCCGTCTTGATCTGCCCGGCATTGGTCGCCACGGCGATGTCGGCGATCGTGGTGTCCTCGGTCTCGCCCGAGCGGTGGCTCACGACCTGCCCGTAGCCGTTGCGGGCGGCGATCTCGATCGTGTCGAGCGTCTCGGTCAGCGTGCCGATCTGGTTCGGCTTGACGAGGATCGCGGTGGCCACGCGCTCGCGGATCCCGCGGGCGAGCCGTTCGGGGTTCGTGACGAACAGGTCGTCGCCCACCAGCTGGCATCGAGCACCCAGCTCGGCCGTCAGGGCCGCCCACCCGGCCCAGTCGTCCTGCGCGAGACCGTCCTCGATCGACACGATGGGGAAGGCGTCGAGCAGGCCGCTCCAGAACCGGACCATGTCGTCGGCGCTCCGCGCGGCGCCCTCGAGGTGGTACGAATCGTCGCGGTAGACCTCGGAGCAGGCCGGGTCCAGCGCGAGGGCGACCTCGTCGCCGGGTTCGAGGCCGGTGGTTTCGATCGCCTCGACGAGCAGCTCGAGCGCCCCGGCCGCGGTGCCGAGCTCGGGCGCGAACCCACCCTCGTCGCCGACGCCCGTGGAGAGTCCCCTCGAGCGCAGGATGGCCCTGAGCGCCTGGTAGATCTCGGAGCACCAGCGGACGGCCTCGGAGAACGACGCGGCGCCGACCGGCGCGAGCATGAACTCCTGCAGCTCGAGCTCGTTGTCGGCGTGCGCGCCGCCGTTGATCACGTTCATGAGCGGCAGCGGGAGCACATGGGCGTTCGGGCCCCCGAGCGCCCGGTAGAGCGGGAGGCCCAGCGAGTCCGCCGCCGCATGGGCCGCCGCGAGCGAAACGCCGAGGAGGGCGTTCGCACCGAGGTTCGACCTGTCGGCGGTGCCGTCGAGCTCGAGGAGCACACGATCGATCTCACGCTGGTCGTACGCGTCGATCCCGTCCAGCGCCGGCGCGATCACCTCGTTCACGTTCGTCACGGCGCGGAGGACGCCCCTGCCGCCGAACCGCTTGGGGTCCCCGTCCCGGAGCTCGAGCGCCTCATGCTCGCCGGTCGAGGCGCCGCTGGGCACGGCCGCCCGGCCGAAGGCGCCGTCCACCAGGATCGCGTCGACCTCGACGGTGGGGTTCCCGCGCGAATCGAGCACCTCGCGCGCCAGGACGGCTTCGATCAGGGACATGGGGGCCCATATCCTACGGCCGGTGCGGGTGCTGCCGGTGATTTGGCGGGTCGGGTACGGTGGCGCCCCGATGGACGAGATGGATGGCCCCGAGCCAATGGACGAGCCAATGGACGAGACGGATGGCCCCGAGCCCGAACGCTGCTGCTTCGACGACTGGGTCGACAACTGGACCGCGGAGGCGACGAAGAAGCCCACCGCGGCGAAGGTCACCGCCTCCCTGCTCGATGCGATCGCGGAGGCCGGGGTGACCGAGCGCACGGTGCTGGACGTCGGGTGCGGGATCGGCGACCTCGCGATCGAGGTCGTCGCCCGGGGCGCCGCGAGCGGGACGGGGTACGACCTGTCCCCGAAGGCGATCGACGAGGCTCGCAGGCTGGCGGCGTCGCGCGGCGTGGGCGATCGGATGCGGTTCGAGGTCGGCGACGGAGCCAAGCTCGATCTGCCCGCCGCCGACATCGTCGTGATCAACCGGGTGGTGTGCTGCTACCCCGACATCGAGAACCTGCTCGACCACACGCTCGGCGCTGCGCGGAGCGTCTTCGCGATCACGGCCCCGGTCTCGAAGGGGCCAACCGGCTGGTGGAACCGGCTGTGGAGCGCGCTCGAGAACGTGGGCTACCGGTTGCGCTCGACGAAGTACGGCGGATTCCGGGTGTTCATCCACGACCTCGACCGCATCGACGAGCGCATCCGGGCCGCGGGGTTCCGGCGGGCTCGGCACGAACGCCGTCGCGTGGTCTGGGACCTCGCCGTCTACACGCGCTGACGCGTCACGAACGCGCGCTCCGGAACAGCGCGCGTACCTCGTCCTCCGGCAGGTCGTCGAGCCGGACGCCCCGCTCCTCGAGCAGCTCGTTGAAGCGCTCGTAGCGTTCGGCGAATCCCCGGATCGTCCGGCGGAGCGCGCTCTCGGGGTCGACGCCCAGCCTCCGCGCGACGGCCACCGTCGCAAAGAGCACGTCGCCGATCTCCTCCTCGGCGTTGTCCGCATCGGTGTGCGACTCGAGCTCGCCCACCTCTTCCTTCAGCGCCTCGATCGCCGAGCCGGCCGAGCGCCACTCGAACCCCCACCCCGCGGCGCGGCGCTGCACCTTCGAGGCGCGCGCGAGGGCGGGCAGGGACGCGGGGATGTCGTCCTCGAGCGGACGCTCGCCCTTCTCCTCGGCCTTGATCCGCTCCCAGTTCACGAGCACCTCGTCCGCGCCCGCCACCTCGACGTCGCCGAACACGTGCGGGTGACGCCGGATCAGCTTCTCGACGATCCCCTGGGCGACGTCGTCGACGTCCCATGCCCCGTCGTCGGCCGCCAGCTGCGCGTGGAACGCGACCTGCAGCAGCACGTCGCCGAGCTCCTCGCGCAGGCGATCGCGGTCGTCGGCGTCGATCGCGTCGAGGACCTCGTGGGTCTCCTCCAGCAGGTGGCGGGCGAGGGAGGCGTGGGTCTGCTCCCGGTCCCACGGACAGCCGTCCGGCGCCCGGAGTCGCGCCATCACGCGTACGAGATCCAGCAGGCGGGCCCCCGCTTGCGACGAGGGCACCGGTCCGCCCGGAACGTGAGACAGGAGGTCGTCGGGCTCGGTCACGAGCCGGTGTTCGAGCCCGTGGATCCGGTCGAGCCGGTGGAGCCGGTCGCGCCCGAGCCGCCCGCCGGCTCCTGGGCGGTGCTCCGGATCGGCAGCACCTCGCCGGTGTCCCGATCGAAGCGCCCGAACCGCGGGTTCACCTCCACGTTGGTCGTCCCGAGCTGCTCGGTGAACCAGTCGTTGAACGCCGGCCCGGACTGGTTCGCCGCGAGCTGGTCACGGACGTCCTCGAACGGCGCCACGTCGCGTCGCACGAGGTGGATCACGTGCCAGCCGAACTGCGTCTGGATCGGTCCCGAGATCTCGCCCGGCTTCAGCGCCAGGGTGGCCGCGACGAAGTCGGGATCGAACTGCGACTGGAACTGCGCCTCGGAGAACGAGCCCAGGCTCCCGCCCTGCGCCGCCGACTGCCGGTCGCTGGACTCGCGCCGCGCCGTCTCATCGAACGTCGCTGGCGTGACCTCGGCCGCGATCCGCTTGGCGTCGGCCTCGTCGGCGACGAGGATGTGCCCCACCTCGAGCGTCGTGAACTGCGCGAGGTTTGCCTGGTACGCGTCGCGGAGCGCCGCCTCGTCCAGCCGCTCCTCGACCACCGCCTGCTGCACCGCGTTCACGAGGAGCAGGCGCGCGGCGAACGCCTGGACCTGGGCCCGCGTGACGCCGGCGTCGGACAGCTGCGACTTCAGGGCGTCGGCGCCCCCGAGGCCCTGCTCGAGCTGGGTGAGGGCGTCCGTCACGTCGGCGGGATCGACCTTCAGGTCGTGCTCGGTCGCGTAGGCCTTCGCGAGCTCCTCGCGGATGTCGTTCGCGAGCGCGAACCGCGCGCAGGCCGCATCCTGGGTCTCGTTCCCGACGGGCGTCCCGCACGGCGCACCGGAGAGCCCCGTCAGGAAGCCGAACAACGCGACGTCCTCGTGCAGCCGTTCGATCGAGATCTCGCCGTCCCCCACGGTGGCCGCCGACGACGGATCGTTCGCGCATGCCGCGAAGGAGAAGGCGATGACGGCGACCGCGACGAGGATCCTTGAGGGACGAGGGGGAGCCACGGGCGCATCCTAGCAACACGACCGCAGTGAGCCCGGGGCGTAACGCTCGAGAGCTAAACGTCTGTTCCTTCCAGAAGACCATGACGACATCGTCATGACACGGTGAATCGATTGACGATGACGCCGATCGGGTACAGGCTCAAGTCTTCGCGTGCGGGCGGAGGTGAGTTGGATGAACCGCCGAGCACTTCCCTTTGTTGCGGCACTCGTGTTCGCCGTGACCTCCACGCAGCCGGCAGCCTCCCAGTCCGTGAGTTGGACGCGTCAGTTCGGGACGGACAAACACGACGTGGCGTGGAGTGTGGTCATCAGCGGATCCTCGCTCTTCACATGCGGCACCACGTCAGGGCTCCTTCAAGGTGAACGGCAGATCGGGCGACAGGACGGTTTCCTCAGGCGGGCCGAGACCGACGGGAGCGTCACATGGACCCGGCAGTTCGGGACGCGTCAGGACGACGACTGCCTCGGCGTGGCGGCCTCGGCCGACCGCGTCTACGTGGCCGGCAGGACGCTGGGGACGTTCGGCGGACAGCGCAGACGAGGTTCGGCGGACGCCTTCGTTCGAGCGTACACGCTCGACGGGGAAAGGAGATGGACCAGCCAGTTCGGGACGCGGCATGATGATGCCGCCTTCGGCATCGCCGTCGATCCGTCGGGAGACGTCTACATCGCCGGTTGGACCAGCGGTCGCCTCGGCGATGAGCGATACCGCGGTCAGGGCGACGCGTTCGTGCGCAGGTATGACCCGGGCGGCTCGTTGGTGTGGAGCAGGGTATTTGGAACGCCCCGGCTCGACTATGCGTTCTCGCTCTCGGTCGATGACACCGGCGTCTATGTGGCTGGAGCCACGGAGGGTCGTTTGCCCGGACAGAGGAACCCCGGCCTCGTCGATCTCTTCGTTCGAAAGTATTCGACCGATGGCAACCCGCTTTGGACCGACCAGGTCGGTACGAGTCGCGAGGACTACGCGTACAGCGTCGTCGCGGACGCCTCGGGCGCGTACGTCGCCGGCTACTCGAAGGGCCAGTTCCCGGCACAGGGTTCGGGTGGAGCCGACGCCGTCATCATCGCCTTCGACGCCGACGGCGGTCGTCGGTGGTTGGACGAATTCGGCACCGACAGGAACGACCTCGGTTTCGGCGTCGCCGCCGACAGCTCTCGCGTGTACGTCGTCGGCGCGACGGACGGAGCCTTCGGCGGGTTCACGAACCGAGGCGAGCGCGACGTGTTCGCACGAGCCTTCGACTCGAATGGCAACACGCAGTGGACCATCCAACTCGGGAGCGATCGCAAAGACCTGGCCAACTGGGCCGCGGCGGCCGGAGGCGTGCTGTACGCGGTGGGTGTGACCGAAGGGGAGCTTCCCGGCCAGACCACGGAGGGAGATCGAGATGCCTTCGTCCTTGCGGTCGGCTGAGGCACGCGCCCCGCAGGGCGATTCCGCCCGCGAGACCAATGACTCGATCGAACTACCTAGCTCGACCAACCGACGACCGTCCGTCGGCCAGGTGAAGCCGAAACCGCCAGACACCCGATACGCTGGGCGCCAGCGACCCACCTACACTGATCGAGCTCTGACCAACTACTGACGGGATGGGGGGTCAGAGGTAGATGTCGAGGAGGATCGCCGCCGCGTTCGCCGGGACGCTCGTTGTCGGACTGCTGGTTGCCGTCATGTCGATCTCCCTCCATCCCCGCGAGCAGGAGGCGCGGCGAGCGATCTCACTCCAGCCAGAGGCGCCGCCACCGATCGTCCGGAGGGTGACGCGAACGGTCACGATCCACAAGAAGGATCAGGGCGAACCGCGCGACGCGCACGTGATCACCGTGGTGCGAACACAGGCCCCGACCACCGTGTCGGATGGCGGTGGTGGATCCGCCACGGGCGACGCGGGGTACGTGACGAAGGACGAGCACGGCGGTGACGAGCACCACGGTGACGAGCACCACGGAGACGACGGCGGCGATGACGACGCCGGGGACAAGTTCTGAGCATCGCCATGGCTACCGAAGCCCGCCACGCGGACCCGGCACCGAGGCGACGACGTCCTCGTCGGCTCTCGAAACGAGCCGCACGCGTGTGGGCCTGGGCCGCGGGCGCCGTCGGCTTCGTGGGTCTCTCGATCTCGATCGGCGTCGCGCCGAAGCCGCATGCC
>Ga0209887_1000657_pt1 | contig 10500 bp, 7 predicted proteins | sample GWRWN1_30_40_FD_187230 | JGI IMG/M metagenome (GOLD analysis project Ga0209887, IMG submission 187230) | Riverbed sediment microbial communities from areas with no vegetation in Columbia River, Washington, USA - GW-RW N1_30_40 (SPAdes)... | ecosystem: Environmental > Aquatic > Freshwater > River...
CTACGAGCGGACCATGGCGACCAACCTCCGGGGCGCGTTCCTGTGCTGTCAGTCCGCGCTGCGGGGGATGCTCCGAGCCAAGTGGGGGCGGATCGTGAATATGTCCTCGGCGGTCGCCCTGCACGGCAACGCGGGTCAGACCGTCTACGCGGCCACGAAGGCGGGCCTCGTCGGGCTGACGAGGTCGCTCGCCCGCGAGGTCGGAGTCAAGGGCATCACGGTGAACGCCCTGTGCCCTGGTCTGCTCGACACGGACATGACCTCCCATCTGACCGAGCCCGCGCGCGCGTACTACCTGGACCAGACGCCGGTGGGTCGAGCGGCGCACCTCGAGGAGGTGGCGAGCGTCGTGCGCTTCCTGATGTCGGAGGAGGCCTCGTACGTCAACGGTGCGGTCCTGCCCGTGGACGGCGGGCTGACCGCCTAGTCGAAGGACGGCCGCCCCCGTAGCATGGACCGGTCCCCGAAACGGACACCCAGAGACCAGCACGAAGAGCAACGGAACTACAGCCGAGGACACAGCCAAAAGGACACAGGAGGAAGGATGGACAAGGCAGAGATCGAGTCTCGGGTCCGCAAGGTCCTCGCCGAGCAGCTCGCGGTCGACGAGGCCCAGGTCGTGCCCGACGCCCGTTTCGCCGAGGACCTGAACGCCGACTCGCTCGACCTGGTCGAGGCGGTACTCGCCCTCGAGGAGGAGTGGAGCATCGACATCCCCGAGGAAGAGATGGAAGGGGTCAAGACCGTCGGACAGGCCGTGGCCCTGGTGGAGCAGAAGCTCGGATCGTCCTGACCCAGATGGGCGAGCGGGTCGTCGTCACCGGGATCGGACCGGTCACGCCGGTGGGCACCGGCGTGGACGACTTCTGGGCCGGGCTCACGTCCGGCCGCAACGGGATCCGCCTGATCACGGCGTTCGAGACCGACGACCTCCCCGTCAAGGTGGCGGGGGAGGTCCCGGGGTTCGACCCGTCTCCGTGGCTGGATCCGAAGGAGATCCGTCGGACCGACCGCTTCGTCCACCTCGGCGTCTCGTCGGCCGTCCTGGCCTGGGAGGACGCGGGCAAGCCCGAGGTCCCCGCCGAGCGCGCGGGCGTGATCTTCGCCACCGGCATCGGCGGCATCCAGACCCTGCTCACCCAGCACAGCGTGCTGCTCGAAAAGGGCCCGAGCCGCGTGTCGCCGTTCATGGTGCCCGCCCTGATGGCGAACGCCGCGAGCGGCCACATCGCGATGCGGTTCGGCTTCACCGGTCCGAACCTGTGCCCGGTCTCGGCCTGTTCGTCGTCGAACCACGCGATCGGCGAGGCGCTGCGGTACATCCGGGACGGCTACATGGACGTCTGTGTCGCCGGCGGTTCGGAGGCCGCAACCCTCCCCCTCACGGTCGCCGCGTTCGCACAGATGACGGCGCTCACGAGGAACCCCGATCCCGAGACCGCGTCGCGGCCGTTCGACCAGGCGCGGGACGGGTTCGTGCTGTCCGAGGGCGCGTGCACGCTGATCCTCGAGTCCGAGACGCACGCGAACGCCCGTGGCGCCCGGGTGTACTGCGAGGTCGCCGGCTACGGAGCGTCGGACGACGCGTTCCACATCACGGCCCCCGACCCGAAGGGCTCGGGCGCGGCCCTGGCGATGAGTTGGGCGCTGCGTGACGCGGGCGAAGAGCCAGAGGCCGTCACGTACGTCAACGCGCACGGGACCTCGACGCAGCTCAACGACGCGGCGGAGACCGCCGCGATCAAGGCGACGCTCGGCGAGGACGTCGCCCACCGCATCGCGGTCTCCTCGACGAAGTCGATGACGGGACACATGCTGGGCGCGGCGGGGGCGGTGGAGGGCGCGATCTGCGCGCTCGCGATCGCCAACGCCGTCGTGCCGCCGACAATCCACTACGAGACACCCGACCCCGACTGCGACCTCGACTACGTGCCGAACGAGGCGCGCGAGCTCGACGTCCGTCTCGCGATGTCGAACTCGTTCGGGTTCGGCGGCCACAACGCCGCGGTGGCGTTCCGGAAGGTCACGTAGCCACCGAGACCCGTCGCCGCGCCGAACGTCTTTAGCCGAAGAAGAGCTTGAGCTCGCGCTCGGCCGAGTCGGGCGAGTCACTGCCGTGCACGAGATTCTCGGTGATGATCAGACCGTAATCGCCGCGGATCGTGCCGGGCGACGCGGTCGCCGGATCCGTCGGACCCATCATCCTCCGCCAGACGTCGATCGCGCCCTCCCCCTCCAGGCGTGCGACCACGACCGGCCCCGAGGTGATGAAGCCGACGAGCTCGCCGAAGAACGGCTTGTCGCGGTGCTCCCCGTAGTGCTCCTCCGCGAGCGCGGGATCGATCGTCAACGAACGGATCTCGGCGACCCGCAGGCCCTTGTCCTCGGCACGCCGGAGGATCTCGCCGACGAGTCCGCGGCGTACGCCGTCGGGCTTCACGATGAGCAGCGTCGATTCCACCGTCATCTCAGGGGTTCTCCAGGAGCGCCCGGCGGGCGTCCGCGACAGTGTACAGAGAGCCCGTCACCAGGATGAGGTCGCCGTCGGAGGCGGCTCGCGCCGCCGCGTCCAGCGCGTCGGGGACCGCCGGGAAGGGTTCGGACGCGATGCCCTGGACGGCCATCGCGTCCGCCACCTCTCCCGGCGGTCGGGCCCGAACGCTGTCGACCGCCGTCCCGTATCCGGCGTCGGCGAACGGGGCGAGGGGAGCCACGATGCCCTCGAGATCCTTGTCGGCGAAGACGCCCAGCACGAGGTGCAGCCGATCCCACGTGAACGTGTCGGGCAACGCCTCGGCCAGCGCCCGTGCCGCGGCGGGGTTGTGCGCGCCATCCAGGACCACCAGCGGTCGCCGCGCCACCACCTCCAGGCGCCCGGGCGAGGTGGCCGCGCCGAGCGCTAGCCGCACGCCGTCACGGTCCAGGGCGCGCTCCAGTAGTGCCTCGTTCGCGACGACCGCGGCCGCCGCGTTATGGGCCGCGTGCTCCCCGTAGATCGGCAGGAGCGCGTCGTCGTACGTCGCGTGGAGCCCTCGGATCGCGAGGGCCTGTCCCCCGACCGCCGGCGTGAGTTCGGCGACCTCCCAGTCGCGCCCCTCGAGCAGGAGCGTGGCGATCTGCTCCTCGCACCGTCGTTCGATCACCTCGAGCGCCTCGGCCTCCTGCTCGCGGACCACCGCGACCTTGCCCTGCTTGATGATGCCGGCCTTCTCCCCCGTCACCTCGGCGATGATCGATCCGAGCTCCGGGTGATCGAGCCCGATCGGGCAGATCACCGCGACGTCGCCGGAGACGAGGTTGGTCGCATCCCACGTCCCCCCCATCCCGACCTCGAACACGCCGAGCGCCACCGGCGCGTCGGCGAACGAGAGGTACGCAAGCGCCGCGAGCGCCTCGAAGTACGTGACGCGGCCGACCTGCTCGTCGACGGTCCGCAGGTACGCGAGCAGATGCTCGAACTCTTCGCCGAACGTCTCCTCTGCCATCGGCTCACCGCAGACCTGGAACCGCTCCGTCACCGAGTCGAGGTGGGGCGAGGTGAACAGCCCGGTCGTGAGCCCGTGGGCGCACGCGACCGCCGAGGCGAGGCGCGCGGTGGTCGTCTTCCCGTTGGTCCCCGTGACGTGGATCGTCGGGTAGGTCAGCTGTGGATCGGCCAGCAAGGTGGCGAGCGCGCGCATCCGGTCAAGATCGGGCTTGGGCAGGTGTTCGGGCTGGCGGAACCCGAGCTCGGCAACCGCGTCGGCGAACCGCACGGTTCAGTCCTGCGGCGCCAGGTCGACCTCGACCGAGGGCTCGGCGGCCTCGATGTACTCGAACGAACGGACCTTGCCGGCCTCGGCGATGTCCCGCTCCACCCCGCGCAGGATCTTCAGACGCTCGGGCGTGTCCCGGACGGCGAGGCGAAGGACGTCGGTGCGCAGCGAGCGCTTCGCGAGCGCCTTCGCCTTGCGGATCTCGCCCAGCGTCCAGGCAGCCACCTCGTAGACGACCGGCTCGCCACCGGCGGGGAAGCCACCGGTCGACGGCCAGCTCGCGCGGTGGATCGAGCCCTCCCGCCACCACGACCACACCTCCTCGGTGGCGTAGGGCAGGAAGGGGGCGAACAGGCGGAGCAAGACGTCGAGGGCGAACCGGAGCGAGGCGATCGCCGACCCGGCGGCCTCGGGACCATGGCCGCCGTACGCTCGACCCTTGACGAGCTCGAGGTAGTCGTCGGTGAATCCCCAGAAGAAGCGTTCGACGATCTCGAGCGCCCGCGCGTGCTCATAGTCCTCGAGCGCGGCCGTCGCCTGCCCCACCACGTCCGCGAGCGCCACGAGCATCGACCGGTCGAGCGCATCGGCGATCTCGGTCTCCGCGCCCTCGAGCGACAGGGTGAAGCGCGAGGCGTTCAGGATCTTGATCGCGAGCCGTCGCCCGATCTTGATCTGCTCCTCCTTGAAGGCGGCGTCCAGACCGAGCCGTGCGCTCGCGGCCCAGTATCGAACGGCGTCCGCCCCGTACTCCTCGAGCAGACCGATCGGCGTCACCACGTTCCCCTTGGACTTCGACATCTTCTTCCGGTCCGGGTCGAGGATGAAACCGCTGATCGCGGCGTCGGTCCACGGCAGCTTCCCGTGGATCAGCTCGGCCTTCAGGATCGTGTAGAAGAGCCAGGTCCTGATGATGTCGTGGGCCTGGGGACGAAGGTCCATCGGGAAGACCCGACCGAAGAGGTCCTCGTCCTCCTCCCACCCCCCGGCGATCTCCGGCGTCTGGGAGGAGGTGGCCCAGGTGTCCATGACATCGGGGTCACCGACGAACCCATCCGGCTTGCCGCGCCGATCCTCCGAGTACCCGCTCGGGACGTCGGAGCTCGGGTCGACGGGGAGCCGGTCCTCGCCCGGGAGCAGCGGGTTGTCATGATCCGGCACACCGTCGTGGTCGAGCGGGTACCACAGCGGGATCGGAACGCCGAAGAACCGTTGCCGGCTGATGCCCCAGTCACCGTTCAAGCCCTCGACCCACGACGCGTACCGTGCCCCCATGTGCGGCGGGTGCCACCGCAACTCGCGGCCACGCTCGAGGAGGCGGTCGCGGAGCTCGATCGTTCTCACGAACCACTGTCGGCTGGAGACCACCTCCAGCGGCCGCTGTCCGTTCTCGTAGAACTTCACGACGTGGCGAACCTGCGTCGGCTCGCCGAGGAGGGCCCCCGAGGCGCCGAGGAGCTCGGCGATCCGCGTGCGAGCCCTCTTCGAAGAGAGCCCGGCGATCTCCTCCTGCGCCCGGCGGGCGGACTCGACGTCCCGCGACACCCATCCCGGCTCCCCCCACCGAGACGGCGCGATCGTGCCGTCTCGTCGAACCACGACGCGGGACGGTAGCTTCAGCTCTCGCCACCACGTGACGTCGGTGACGTCGCCGAACGTGCAGATCATCGCGACACCGGTCCCCTTCTCGGGATCGGCCAGCTCGTGCGCGACGATCGGGACCTCGGCGGCGAATAACGGCGTCACGGCCGTCGTGCCAACGAGCGACCGGTACCGCTCGTCGGATGGATTCACGACGAGCGCGACGCAAGCCGGCATGAGCTCGGGCCTCGACGTCTCGACCTCCACCGATCCCGAGCCGTCGGTCAGGTCGAACCGGATGCGGTAGTAGCGGCCGTCCACTTCTCGATCCCGGATCTCCGCCTGCGCGACGGCCGTCCGGAAGTCGACGTCCCACATCGTCGGCGCCTCGGCCTGGTACGCGATCCCGCGACGAAGGAGCCGGAGGAACACGCGCTGCGAGACCCGTCGCGAGCGCGCATCGATCGTTCGGTACGTCTGGCTCCAGTCCACCGAGAGGCCGAGCACGCGGAACAGCCCCTCGAACGCCTTCTCATCCTCGGCGGTCAGTCGTTCGCACAGATCGATGAAGTTCGGTCGCGAGACGGCGACCGGCTCGTCCCCGGAACGGTCGAGCGCGTCGAGGTCGAAGGCCGGGTCGTACGGAACCGAGGGGTCGCACCGGACGCCGAAGAAGTTTTGGACCCGGCGCTCGGTGGGCAGACCGTTGTCATCCCAACCCATCGGGTAGAAGAGGATCTTGCCCCGCATGCGCCGGAATCGGGCGATGAGGTCGGTATGCGTATACGAGCAGACCGACCCGACGTGCAGGGTCCCGCTCGCGGTCGGCGGAGGGGTGTCGATCGCGAAGATCTGGTCCCGCGTCTTCGAACGGTCGAACCGGTGGGTGCCGTCGGTCTCCCACCGCTCGCCCCACTTCGCTTCGAGGCCGTCCAGCGTCGGCTTCTCGGGCACGTTCATCCGCGGGAGTCTAAGCGATGCTCGCATCGCCACCGGTCGCTCGGCGGGCCGCGCGCCGACGCGTTCGGCGTCCGTACCCGGTCGTACACTCGCGCCCGTGAAGACCTGCGCCGCATGCGGCGTCGAGAACCCCGACGGCGCCCGCTTCTGTTCGTCGTGCGGGTCGTCGCTCGTTCCGTCGTGCCCCACCTGCGGAGCCGAGGTACCGGTCGAGGCCCGCTTCTGTCCCGCGTGCGGCTCGGCGCTCGAACCGCTCGAACCCGTCCCCGCCGGCCAGGAACGGCGGCTGGTGACGATCCTGTTCGCGGACGTGACGAGCTCGACGAGCCTCGGCGAGCGCCTGGATCCCGAGCGGCTCCAGGAGGTGCTCGCGGCCTACTTCGGGGCGATGCGCGAGGAGATCGAGGCGGAGGGGGGCACGGTCGAGAAGTTCATCGGCGATGCCGTCATGGCGGCGTTCGGCGTGCCGACGGCGCACGAGGACGACCCCTCGAGGGCGCTCCGGGCGGCGCTCCGCATGCGCGAGCGCCTCGCCGAGGTCAACGCCGAACTCGATCGTCGCTTCGGCGTCGCGCTGCAGATCCGGACCGGCGTGAACACCGGCGAGGTCCTCGCCGCGACCAACCCCCGACCGGGTTACCCGATGGTGACCGGCGACGCGGTGAACGTGGCCGCGAGGCTCGAGCAGGGCGCCGACCCGGGCGGGATCGTGGTGTCCGAACGCACGGCGCGGGCGGCCCGCGGCTTCCGGTTCCGCGAGCTCGGTGAACGAGGGCTCCGCGGCAAGGAGCAGCCCGTCGCCGCCGTCCTGCTCGAGGAGCGCAAGCCGGAGGCGGCCGAACGTGGTGTGCCGGGGCTGCGCGCCCCCATGGTCGGACGCGACCGTGAGCTCGAGCTCCTCCGCAGCCTCTACCAGCGCTCCGCCGAGGAGGGCCAGCCGAACCTGGTGACGATCTACGGGGACCCGGGCGTCGGCAAGAGCCGGCTCGTCGCCGAATTCGTGGGGTGGGCAGAAGGGCTCGATCCCGCGCCGACGATCGTGCGTGGGCGATGCCTGCCGTACGGCGACGGCGTGACCTATTGGCCGCTGGCCGAGATCCTCAAGGGCCTCGCGAACATCCGCGACACCGACCCAACCGACGTCGCCCTCGAGCGCATCCAGACGATCGGTCGCGACCTGATCACGACGGACGTGGCTGCGCACCCCCAGAAGGCGACGGCCGCACTCGCCTACAGCGTCGGCGTGGAGGACCCCGCGTTCTCCTTCGGATCGATGGAGCCCCGAGAGGTCAGGCTCAAGATCCATGCCGCGTGGCGTTCGCTGTTCTCGTCGCTCGCGAGCAGGGCTCCGGTCGTCGCGGTGATCGACGACATCCACTGGGCGGACCAGGTGCTGCTCGACCTGTTGGAGGAGCTCGCCGACCGAGCAGTCGGGCCGGCGTTCTTCCTGTGCCCGGCGCGACCCGAGCTGACCGAGCGCCGCCCCGGATGGGGCGGCGGCAAGCGCAACGTCTCGTCGGTCGGCCTTGACCCGCTCACCACGCTCGAGTCGGACCGGCTCGTGGGGCTGCTGCTGTCGGTCGCGGACCTGCCCGGCTCGGTGCACGAACGGATCCTCGAACGCGCGGAGGGCAACCCCTTCTTCCTCGAGGAGATCGTCCGGCATCTGATCGACGAGGGTGTGATCGTGCGTGAGGGCCGGCGCTGGCGCGCGGTCTCGTCGATGGCGGAGGTCCAGATCCCGGACACGGTGCAGGCCGTGCTCGCGGCCAGGATCGACCTGCTGGATCCCGTGGAGAAGCGTGCCCTCCAGCGTGCGGCGGTCGTCGGGCGCGTGTTTTGGCCGGGACCGGTCGGGCGGCTGCTGAACGGTGACGGCGACCGGTTGCGATCCACGCTCGATCGACTGGAGGAGCGGGAACTGGTCCTGTCGCGGCTCTCGTCGTCGATCGCCGGGGAGCCCGAATTCATCTTCAAGCACATCCTCACGCGCGAGGTCGCCTACGAGAGTCTCCCGCGGCGCGAGCGGGCGGGCGCGCACGCCGCGGTCGCGTCGTGGATCGAGGAGACGGCGGGCACGCGTGCGAAGGAGTTCGTCGAACTGCTCGCCTACCACTGCCTCGAGGCGTACCTCGGCGCGAGGGACGACGGGCTCGCGACGCAGGAGGTCGAGGACCTGCGGCGGCGGGCGTTCGACGCGCTCCTCGGCGTCACCGGCGAGGCCCATCGTCGGTTCGCGATAGCGAAGGCCACGTCGGCGATCGAACAAGCGCTACGGATCGCGTCGGGCCCGCTGGAGCGGATCGCCGCCCTCGAATGGATGGGCACGATCGCACGAAGCGACTACCGGGGCGACGTGTCGTGGAGCGCGTTCAAGGAAGCCGTCGATCTCCGCCTCGAACACACACCCGACGACCAGCATGCGATCGCGTGGGCGTGTGTGAACGGGCTCGAGAACCCCCTGCGATGGCCCGGGTCGATGAAGACCTTCCCCGATGTGGACGAGGTGAAGCGATACCTCGCGATCTGCGCCGACCACGTCGGGGATGAGCGGAGCGAGGAGGGGATCCGGCTGCTCACGGCGCGGGCGTTCCAGCCGTTCGGGTTCGGACCCCGATCCCACATCGAGCCGGCGGAACGCGAGGAAGCGATCGCCGACGGGCTTCGAGCCGCCGAGCTGGCACGGGTCCTCGGGCGGCTGGACCTGGAATCGGCGGCGCTCGACGGCGCCGGGTCCGCCATCATCACGCTCGGGCACTACGGCCGGCTTGCCGACATGCTGGCGAGGCGACTGGAGATCGCCGAGCAGATCGAGGATCCATGGGAGGCCGGCGATGCGTACGCCATGATCGCGTGGAACGGCGCGATGCTCGGGAACTTCGAGGATTCGGCGCGATGGGGACTCCTCGGGCGGGACCGCGCCGAACATGAAGCCGCGGGGATCGTGGATCACTGCCTCAACTGGGCCGGCACCAGCCTCTTCCAGCTCGGCGAGTGGGATCACTCACTGGAGCTGTTCAAGGAGGCGCGAGCGCTCCTAGGAGAACGATCGGACGACCCGCCCTACTTCATGACCAGCCTCTTCGGCGTGGCGGCGTTCGTCTACGACGCGAGGGGGCTGCCGGGCGCCGGAGGCCTCCTCGAGATCCTCGGAGGGATACGAGGGTCAGTGCTCGACGTGTCGACGATGGCGGCCAGTTGGCTCGCGTGGGCGATGGCGCGCCGAGGACAGGTGGAGCCCGCTTGGGCACTGGTCCGCGATACGCCGGTCAGATCCGCAACCTTCCGGCCGTTCCACGATCAGGCCTTCGCCGAGCTCCTGGCCTTGAGCCATCGTTGGGCAGAGGCACCGGCGTTCGTCGAAAGCAGCCGATCGTACGCGTTGGAGGCGGGCTTGCTGGCTCTGCCCGTGCACCTCGATCGCCTCGAGGGGCGATCGGCGATCGCGTCCGGGCAGCTCGAGCCAGGGCTGGAGGCGCTCGGGGACGCTCGCGAGGGGTTCGCCCGTGTGGGCGCCGCGTGGGAGCGGGCGAGGACCGACCTCGACCTGGCGGACGCGCTTGCCGCGTCCGGTCGGGTCGAGGAGGCCCGAGCCAGGGTCGATGCGGCCGCCCCCGATCTCGAGCGCGCGGGCGCCCTCATCGAGCTCGAACGGCTGCGCTCGCTCCGAGACCGGGTTGCCTGATACTCAGCCTTGCATGAACTGCAGGACCGGCGTCCCGTCCTGTTCGTTCATCGACATCGAACGGCCGCACCTCGTAGGAACCGATCTCCGCGAGCAGCTGCAGGTATCGGTCCTCGGTGCTCTGCTCATCCTCGGGGCAGATCTTGTTCGTGGCGGCGATCGGACCGAACGAGATCTGGCTGCCATCCACCTCGTAGGACGCGTGGTAGGAGTTGCATCCCGCGTTGCCGCTGATCGTGGTCCCATCGAACGAAGCGTTCACGCCGACGTCGACGATCTCCGTCTGGCCGCCCGCCGTCAGCATCTGCGTGAGGACCCAGGATTCGCCTTCGAGCGCCGCCGGGTCCTGGGTACCGCCGCCGTCCGAGCCCGATCCGTCGTCGCCGCCGCAGGCCGCGAACGCAAACCACCACGAACGGGAGGATCGGGACCCGCCGCAGCTTCACGCGGTACGTTCCTGGCGCTGGCGCTTGGGGGTCTCCTTCACCGGCACCAGCGTGGGGTTCACCTTGCTCCGAA
>Ga0209887_1000658_pt1 | contig 10499 bp, 7 predicted proteins | sample GWRWN1_30_40_FD_187230 | JGI IMG/M metagenome (GOLD analysis project Ga0209887, IMG submission 187230) | Riverbed sediment microbial communities from areas with no vegetation in Columbia River, Washington, USA - GW-RW N1_30_40 (SPAdes)... | ecosystem: Environmental > Aquatic > Freshwater > River...
CGGTCGATTTCAATTTCGGGCTGACCTCTCTCGCCGACCTTCGCCAGAAACGCCCCGCGCGACTCGTGCTTGCCCTCGACACGCCGGTCATCGCCGCGCGGTTCGACGGCAGCATCCTGACCCGGCCGGACTTCACCGGCCAGGGCGAGCTGTCCGCCAAGGCCCATTCGATTCCTTCGCTGCTCGCCTGGATGCGGGAGAAGCCGGCCGCAGCAACGGCCATCGGCGACGGCGAGCTTTCAAGTCACGTCGAGTGGAAGAAAGGCGAGATCACCGTCAGCGAAGCGCACTTTGCGCTCGAGCATGCCACCGGGCAAGGCCAGGCCGTGGTCACCCTGAAGTCTCCCAGACCGCATGTTCGGGCGGCGCTCGCGCTTGAGTACCTCGACCTCAACCCGTTTCTGTCGAGTAGCCCGGCGCAAGCGGCCGATGCCGGCGGCAATCGGCAAGCGGCAGAGAAAAACGCGCCCCCTCAAGCCGAAAGCGTAGCGCCGCGTCAGGCGCCGTCGCCGCAACAGGGCGCAGAGGTCCCGAAGGACTGGTTCAGCAAGCCTGACGGAGATCAAAGTGCAAGCACCGGCGCGCAGGAGCCTGACGCTACCCCGCAAGCGCCATCGTCCGAAGTTGCTTCGCCGGAAGCGGCGGCGATCGCTCCCGCGCCGGCCCCTTCCGCCCCACCCGCCTCCTTCGACGCCGACGTCAATCTCAATGTGCGCAAGACGCGCGTAGCGCATCTCGAGCTCGGGCCGAGCTCGCTTGGTCTTGCCTTCCGCGACGGCGTGCTGAACGCAACGCTTGGCGGCATGGATCTTTATGACGGGCACGCCAGCGGCAAGCTGGTGCTCGATGCCGCAAAGCCCGTTCCCGCCTTCACCGGCGACTTCCGCCTCGAGGGTGTCCAGGCTAAGACGCTTCTCTCCGACGCCGCGCAGTTCAGCCTGCTCGAAGGCCACACCAAGCTCGCGCTTCAGATTAGCGGCTCAGGCACGACCGCCGAGCAAATAAAGTCCTCGCTCGAAGGCCAGGGCAGCCTCGCCGTGAGCGACGGTGCGATCGAGGGCATCAACCTCACCGAGATGATCAGCCAGATCGGTGCGGGCGAGATCCCGGATCTGCGCCAGGGCCCGGGCGCCAAGACCGCCTTCAACGACCTTGGCGGGAGCTTCACCATCAAGAACGGCATTGCCGAGACGAGCAATCTCCAAATGACCAGTCCGCTGCTCAAGGTGGCGGCGGCCGGCAACGTCGACCTGACGCAAAGCACGATCAGCATGCTGGCCAATCCCGAGATTGTTGCGGGACCGGAAGGGCAGGGCGGCGCCAACGATCTCGCCGGGATGTCCGTCCCCGTCCGCATCGAGGGTCCGCTCGATCGTCCCACCATCAAGCCCGAGATCAAGGGCGTGTTCGCCAATCCCGAGAAGGCCGGAAAGACTGTCAATCAGATCGGCAAGGCCCTTGAGAAGAAGTTCAAGGGAAAACCGGTCGGCGGGGCCATCGGCCGCTTCCTCGGCAATGTCCAGATCGGTCCTCGGGGGGACAGCGAAGAGGGCGGCGCGGCTGAGCCTCAAGGAAACGGGCAGCGCTCGGGCAAGAAAGAGGACCCTAAAGCAAAACCTGCTCCCGACGCGGATGCGACCGAGCAAGGCGACAGCGAAGAACCTGAAGATCCCGACCTCGATCGCATCCTGCGCTAGTGCGATGTCGCTCGGCTAGGCCACGGCCGCTGCCGTCGAGCCCGAGGCTTCCCCGTCGAAGGTGATGAGCGTGCGCATCTCGGGATTGCCGAGGCCCACGCACATCGGCGCCCGGACGCCAGGAATGAAGGCGGCGTCGAACAGCTCGCGCACCGCGCCCTCGAAGCGGATCCAATGCAGAATGTCGCCGTTGCGAGTGTCGATGATGTAGGCGCCGCAGCGCGGCTCGCCGTCCCGCGCCTTGACGTTGTCTTCGAGCTCCAGTCCCTTGAAGGCGCCGTCGCGCGGAAGCGAGGTCGCCACTAGCGCATAGCCCCGCCAGAACGAGAGGCCGCGCGCGAATCCCGGACAGAAGGCGACTTTCTCCCGCTTGCCGGTCTTGGGGTCCACCCGGCAGAGATCGCCGCGCCCCGAATCGAGCACCCACAGCGTGCCCGCGTTGAGCCGCGGCGAATGCGGCATGGACAGGTCTTCGGTGACGATGCGGTCGCTCTCCACGTCGATCAGAATGCCGCCTTCGTGGCGCCGCTCGCGCCAGCCATCGACCACGTCGCAGCGCGACACCGCGGTAACGTATTTCGGCGCGCCGTTCTGCATGGCGAGGCCGTTGAGGTGGCAGCGGTCCTCCGGCGCGAGCCTCGAGATAAAGCGGGGTTTCCACAGCGGCTTGAAGCTGTGCACGGCGTCGAGCGTGGCAAGACACGAATATTTGGTGTTGACGAAAACGAGCTGGCTCTTGCCATCGACGGCGAGTTCATGAGCGTCGATGTCGCCGGTGGTGTGCGACATGCGCGGGACATAGAGCCGCTCATAGTGGTGCGATTGCTGGGTGGCGAGCTGTCCTTGCCCGAGCACGTTCTCAAGCCGCCAGATCTGGGCGATGGTGGCGAGGTAGAGGCGCTGCGGGGTGGCCGAGAGCCCCATGGCGCGCACGAAATTGCGCTGGAACACCGAAAGCCTGCCGTCGAGCAAGGGGCCGATCAGCATGAGCTGCCCGGTCTGGTAGGAGGTAAGCGCGAGGCTCAAGCGGTTGGTCGAGAGGAAATCGGCAAAGCCGCGCGAGGTCGAGATGGTCGTCTGCTGTTGCTGCGCGGCGCCTTGCGGTGGCACACTTGCCGGGGCTTGTGGCGAAGCGGCGATAGCCTCGTTGGCGGGCGGGGGCCCGCTGCTCTCGACGATCGGGCTTTTCCTCGTGCGCGCTCGCTTCGGCGCGGAAGCGCGCGGCGCCTTGCCCTTCCCTTTGCCGCCCGCTGAGTCCTGTTTTCCCGGCACCTCTCCCTCCGCGTCGTTGCTCAGGGCTTGGCCAGGCGCTTGTCGAGCGCCGCGAGCCCATCGGCGAAGCCGGTTAGTTGGGTCAGCGCCTGCACCGCCTGGCCGTTCAACGCATAGACGGTGATCGTCCCCTTCTCGGATTTCTGTAAGTCCTGCTTCAGGTCGTCGGGGACGATGAGCACCGCGCTACAGCCTTGCGGGACGCAGGTCTGGAACGGCAGGCGATAGATCTTCACGGCGTCTGGGGAGAACTCCAGGCCCTTTTGCAGCGCGATCCCGGTCGGGCCGTCGATCCGCAACACAAGATTGCCCTTAGGGCCATATCCCAAGCTCACGCGGAACACGAGCTTCTGCGTCTCCTTCTCGACGAGCGCCTGGACGAGAGAGCACGACTGCTTCTCCTCCTTGGTCTTGGGCTCGTTGCAGACGAGGGCCCATTGGCCGAAATTGCCGGCGATCTTTGCCGGAGGTGGCTTGGGCGGTTCCGTCGCGCCTTTGGCATTCGCGCCCGCCTCGGGTGCAGCCTGCTTGGGTACGGGGGCACCGGGCGGCGCCTGACCTCCCGCCTGCGCCGAGGCGCCGCTTACGAGCAATAGAAGGAGCCCGAACGCGGCAAGGGCGCAGACTAAGGCTTGCCGTATCGTGCTCCGGCCCCGGCGCGCGGCATGCTGCCCCCGCTCCGGTCTCGACACTGTCACTCCACCCATGATCCCTCCCGTAAGGTCGCTCGTTCCAAATCATATCGGCAAATGGCGTCATTTGCAGCGGCGCAATCGGCGTCTGCCGCCACTCAAATTCAGCTGTGCTTATGGGCATTCATCTCGTGCGGGATCTCGCGGCGCTCGAGCCCGCCCTCGGCGAGCCAGGCATCGGTTCGTGAAGCTGCCCGCTCGATAAGTTCGGCCGTCTGCGAGAAGTCGTAAGGCGAGCCCATCAACGGGCAGAGCGGAGGCGCGACATGAAAGTCTATTGCCTCGTCGAGGCTTTCCAGCTCGCCTCTGACTTGCCGCGAGATCAGCAGCGTCAGCGCGTGCAGCGCGTTGGCAACGGCGCCTTGCGGCGGCATCGCGCGCGCGCAGGCATATCCTGTGGGCAGCACGATGAGCCGCGTCGCGCCCCGCATGACGGCCACCTTGACCGGCGTGCTGCTGGAGATGGCGCCGTCGGTGAGATAGAGCCCATCGAACTTGACCGGGGCGAAGGCGGCGGGGATGGCGGTGCTCGCCACGATGGCTTGTGCCGCCTCCCCTTGCGACAGCACCACGGCCTCGCCGGAGAGGAGGTCGGTCGCCACGATATGCAGCGGCAGTTTGGCGTCTTCCAGATTGCGATAGGGCAGATGCGTGTGGACCAGCCGGTAAAGACCGTGCGAGCCCAGGAGAAAATCCTGCCGGCGGATCAGTCCGAGCAGCGCGCGAGGCGTGATCGGGAAGATGTCCCGCCGCCGCAAGCCCCGCCAGATCGTGGCAAGCTGCTCGATGCCTTCTTGCGTCGGCGCGCCGGCGTAATAGGCGCCGTTCATGGCGCCGACACTCGATCCCACCACCATGTCTGCCTTGACGCCGCGGGCCACAAGCGAGCGCAGCATGCCGACCTGGACCGCGCCGAGGCTCCCGCCCCCGGCAAAGACGAAGGCGGTCTTGGGCTGGGTTCCCTTATTCGATGACGACGACGGCTCGGTATGTACCATTGCTGCCAAGTCTCAGACTGCTTGAGGCTCCAATTAGAGAGCCGATCGGCCTTCCGCCTCAACCAAAACTTGCCCCCGGTCGACGGCGGCTGCTTGCCTTGCCCAGAGGGACGCCGATGCTGGCATCTTCGCCGGGAAGGCTTATTTGGTAAGCTCTCCCAGGGTGCCGGCGGAGGTGTATCCTAAGGGATGGCGCAGGACCGAAATCCGCCCTCCCTGTCGCTCGTGCCGCGATTGGCTGCGGCGGCGATCGCATGTGTTCTCCTCGTCGTCCCGGCAGTGGCGGAGACGGCTCCGCAAGCCGATACCAACCGGCTGATTCACTCTGCCAGTCCCTATCTCCTTCAGCATGCCCACAATCCGGTGGATTGGTATCCATGGGGTGAGGAAGCGATTGCGAAGGCGAAGAAAGAGAACAAGCTGATCTTCCTCTCCGTTGGCTACAGCACCTGCTACTGGTGCCATGTGGCCGAGCGGACCATCTATTCGAATCCCGCCATCGCCGCGCTGATGAACCGGTGGTTCGTCAATATCAAGATAGACCGCGAAGAGCGCCCCGATCTCGACCAGGCCTTTATGCTCGCGCGGCAGCTTTTGACCGGCTCTGGGGGATGGCCGAACAATTTGTTCCTGACGCCTGACCTCAAGCCCTTCTTTGCCGGCAGCTACTTTCCTCCGGAGGATCGGGAGGGTGCGAACGGCTTTCCGACCATTCTCAGGCTGATCCACGAGGATTGGGAAAAGAGCCCGGCGAAGATCAAGGAAATCGGCGACCAGGTGCAGGCCGCGCTGGCTCGGGTGCACGACACGGGCGGCAAACCCGCGAGCGTCTTGAAGATCAGGCCTGCCGATTGGCTCGCAACGGCGCGCGATCGACTCCTAGAGCAGCGCGACAAAGTGTATGGCGGCCTCGACGGCGGCAGAGGGACCAAGTTTCCTCAAGAGCCTGTGCTCAATCTTCTCCTCGCCGACTATCGCCTCAACGGCACGGCGGAGTCTCTGCAAGCGGTCGCCGAAATGCTCAACGCCATGGCGATAGGCGGCATCCACGATCATCTCGGCGGCGGCATGCATCGCTACAGCACCGAGCCGACCTGGTCCGTGCCGCATTTCGAGAAGATGCTCTACGACAATGCCCAGCTGATCGGGCTCTATGCCGATTACTACGCGATCACACGTCAACCGCTCGCCCGCGACATGGCCGCCGATCTCGCAACCTATCTTGCCCGCCGCATGACGGCGCTGGACGGCGGCTTCTATACCGCCGAGGATGCCGACATCGACGGCAAGGAGGGCGAGACCTATCTGTGGACGCGAGCTGAGATCACCGCCATCTTGGCATCGGCCGACGCGGACCGCCTCTTCAGTCTCTATGAGCTGACCCCTCTGCCGAACGAGCCGAGCGGTGCGGGCGTTCTGCGCATCAGGCCGGATCACAGTGCATCGGAGGAGAATAGAGCGAGCCTCCCGCGCCGAATTGCCGAGATGGCTCCATTGCGGGCCAAGCTGCTCGCAGTTCGGGACAGGCGACCGCAACCGGCGCGCGACGACAAGATCGTGGTGGCCCTCAACGGTCTCGCTATCGCGGGCCTCGCGCGCGGGGGAAAGGTCCTCGGCGAACCGCAATGGATCGCTTCCGCGAGCCGTGCCGGCGAGTTTCTCTGGCAACACGCCTTCGATGAGAAAAGTGGCCGCCTCCGTCACCATCTCTTCCAGGGTGAAGCGGCGGGCGAGGGGTTCCTCGACGATTACGCCATGCTCGGGCTTGGATTCCTAGCGCTCGGCGAGGCGACAGGCGAGCCGGTCTGGCTGTCGCGCGCTCAAAGTGTCGCCTCGGCGATCATGGCGCGCTTCATCAAGGCGGACGGTCTTGCCGTGACCTCGACGGCCGACGAGAACTTGCTCCTGCCGGCGATCGATCTCGACGATCATGAGATGCCCTCCGGAACGTCGGCCGCTTATGCGCTTCTGGCGCAATTGGGCAACGCCGACATGCGCTATGCCGAGGCGGCGACCAAGATTCTCGCGCGCATGGCGGACAAAATCCAAATTGCGCCTGCCGCCTGGGCAAGCTTTACGGCCTACGGCGCGCTTTACGGCCAACCAGGAGAGGCTAGACCCGAAATAGCTCTGGACAGCGCAGCCCACGTGAAGGCGACCGCGCACGGTGCGTCTCATGCCGACCACGACGAGATCGTCATCACCCTCGCCATCGATCCGGGGTACCATTTGAACGCCAACCCAGCCTCGTCGGATTACCTCATACCAACCGCTGTGACTATCCCGGGTGCGCCCGGCGCCAGGATCGCTTATCCCGCCGGACAAATCTTCAATCCGAAATTCTCGCCTGAGGGGATTTCGGTCTATGAGGGCTCAGTTGTAATCAGAGCCGAGCTGCCGAAGGGCAGCCTGCCGTCCACTGCGAGCGCGCCGTTGCAGATTGAAGTGCAAGCCTGCACGACGCAAATTTGCCTTCCGCCGGCGACCATCACGGCAGTTATCATCAGTGGCGATTGTTGAGCCGAGATCGATCAGTCTCAACATGGTGGCAAGGCGGACGCGGCCTTGGCTTGCACCCACCTGTTGCTTGAATGCTCCGTCGACTATGCCCGAACCGGTGTAACCAATTACGGTTGGCCACCGAATATCAGGGGAGTGAGCCGACTTATCGGATTGGAACGGTAACGGCCACGAGGTTCGGGGCGGCACTGCGTAAACGCGACACCGCTTTATGACCTTAGGTAGTCGCGTAGTCTTCCTCTCCTGGGGAACCGCGAAACGCGACTGCCCCAAAGGGGCGGGGTCACCCCCGCCCCTTTGGTTTTTTGGGACGTTGGCCACTCCGCGCGGGCGGATCGGAACACCAGAATTAGCCTGGCACAAGCAGCGCTGCTCGCGCGACGACAAGCCTAACTGGAATGGCGGCCTTTGCACGGCGCGAGGGCAACCGTTCAATTGACATCAAGATCAGCGACGGCCGCAAGAATGTGAGCGCCGGTTCCTGTTATGGCTGTTGGATGCATGATGCATATTGGCAAGATCGAGCGGTCTGCCTCAAGTGATCCGAGGATGAGGCCAGCGCAGAAGGCGCCGCCCGAAGAGAGCCCCGACCCCTGCCAGAGCGGCGACCGAACCAAATTGCCAGACAAGCACCATGACGCTGGCGTCCTGCGGATGGAACAATCGTAGTCCCGCAGCCGCCAAGGCCGCCGCCGCAAGGGTGGCGAGAGCGGTTGTGGCGACCGGAGCGATCGGGGCGCCTTGCCGAAGCATGGAGAAGATCAAAACAGCAGGAGCGATGCTCACGGCCACGATGGTCGGAAAGCAGAGGAAGTCGAGCTGTAGCGTAAGACCATCAGGTCCCGATCCGACCCAGTCACGCCAACATCCCTCCCCAAGGCTTCCAAGCCAGATGGCCAAAAACGGGAGCGGCGCCAGGCGTTCCCAGAGGGGGCGGCCTGGACATCCGGCGCAGAAGGCCGCCGCCGCCGCCATTATGCTGGTCAAAAATGCAGCCCCCACTTCAACGAGAAACCTGGGCTCTGCAAGCTTGGTCGAAAGATCGGGGCGCAGCCCCATAAACAACACGACGGCTGCGATATAGACGACGGAGATTGTGAGCCAAGTGATCGTCCGCCGTCCCGGACGAACCAGACGCTTCACTGGCGTAGCATCCGCGGCGAGCGCGCGGATAAGGTCCTCCGTTTGCATCGCGACTAAATCTTCCGATTGAGATTCCGACGCATCGCCTTCACCGCCCGATGCACGGCCACCTTCAGCGACGAGATGCTCTTACCGGTTGCGGTGGCGGCTTCCTGAAGCGAGAGCCCCCGCAGCTTTACGAGTACGATCGCCTGGCGCTGCCCCGGGGGCAATAATGAAATAGCCCGGCGGATGACCTCATTGTCGTCGCTAGTGTCCTGCTCTTTCTTCGTTTCATGACCCGAAAAGGTTTCAGGCAACACATCGACGGTCGTCTCATTAGCAGATCGCGACGAGAGTTTGCGCGCTGCATCCGTGATCCGTCGCATGGTGATCGTCATCAGCCACGGCATAAAGGCCCGGGTCGGATCGTAGGTATGGCGCACGGCGTGAACCGACAGCAGCACTTCCTGCACGATATCCTCCGCATCCTGCGGATTTCGGCACCTATGGCGGACGATGCGCCGAAGGGCCGGCAACAACTCGGATAGTAAGCGAGCATACGCGGTACGGTCGCCATCCTGTGCGGCGCGCATCAAGACGCGCCAGCTCTCCTCGCGGTCTTGCTGACGATTGGGCTTGCTCATTCGGGCGGCCGGCAATTCCAAATTCTGGAAAGGCCTTAACTCACGTCTTGGCGTTTATCGCAAAGGGGGACCACTCGGCGATATCCGGCTCGGATTTGAGATTTGGCCACGACCGTATCTGAAGCGGCTATCGATTGCACGCATCCTGCCTTTGCCGGGCGCTTCAAGTTAACGTGAGTTGCGACATCCGCGAACTCACGGTTCGTTGTTAGCGCGCGCCCGAAAGGCAGGTAACCAACAAAGCGCTCCCGACGAAGTAAGCGATGATGGCCCACTTTCCAGTGGAACAGAGGATGCATCGCAAATCAGTCAACCTAGGAAAGGGATTTCAATCATGAGGTTTTCCAGTAGGTCCGGTGTTTCCATCGCCGCCGCCGCGGCGACACTGATCCTTGCGGGCACGGCTCTCGCACCCGCATCCCACGCCGGGGAAGCTCAAGGTCACTGTGTCGGCGCGAATGCCTGCAAGGGCCAAACCGCATGCAAAACGGCCAACAACGCCTGCAAGGGACAGAACGCATGCAAAGGCCAGGGCTACCTCGCGCTGACGAAGGCCGAGTGTGACAAGATCAAAGGCGCCAAGTTCGAAGGCTGAGAAGAACTAGAAAGCCGATATAAGCAGTTGGACGCTGTACCCTGGGGGTTGACTCTGCCTAATGGCCAATATTGGTCGCCATTGCAGATCAGCCCCCTTTCCCTCGCCATTGCATCAGGCCTCCCAATCACACTGGTCTCGACGCCCGCAGGCCACTCGCCTATAAGGCGGCATGTCAAAAACCTCGCCGAGAATCGGCTTTGTCAGCCTCGGTTGCCCCAAGGCGCTGGTCGATTCGGAACGCATCATCACCAAGCTCAGAGCCGAGGGCTATGAGCTCTCGCCGAGCTACCAAGGCGCCGATGCGGTGGTAGTCAACACTTGTGGTTTTCTGAACAGCGCCAAGGAGGAATCGCTCGCAGCCATCGGTGAGGCCTTGGGCGAGAACGGCCGCGTCATTGTCACCGGCTGTCTGGGCGTCGAGGCCGACCGCAGCGGGCGCGCGCAGCAGCGCATGCTCGGGCTCGCCGATGGGCTGGGCGTGCTGCGCGCGGGCGCGGTGCAGATGACGGCCAAGATGGAAGCCACCCTCGATCTCTTCATCGAGCAATCGGTGGGCGCGGTGCTCGGCATGGCGCTCATGATGGCCTTCGAGGTCGCGCGGGACGCCGGGATGCCGGCCGAGGCGCTGGTGCTCGAGATGTACATGTCGGGCGAGATGGAGGCGGTCTTCCAGTCCTTCCGCGAGACCGGCTTCTTCCGCGCCTCCGAGGATCACGGGCCCACCGCGGTGTTCGGCGGCCTCACCCGCTCGCTCGAGCAGCGCGGGCCTGTCGCTGCCCTCGGGGGTGATCGAGAGCGCTTGCTCCGCGCAGCCCAGCGCCTGCTCCGGAGACCCGAGCGACAACGCTCTGTCCGCCCCCTGCGAGAGCCAGTCCCGAGCCCGGGCCGCGAGCGCTTCGGCGTCGGGTCCCTCGGGCGTGGCTCGGAAGGCCTCGACGTAGTGCGTCGCCACG
>Ga0209887_1000659_pt1 | contig 10483 bp, 7 predicted proteins | sample GWRWN1_30_40_FD_187230 | JGI IMG/M metagenome (GOLD analysis project Ga0209887, IMG submission 187230) | Riverbed sediment microbial communities from areas with no vegetation in Columbia River, Washington, USA - GW-RW N1_30_40 (SPAdes)... | ecosystem: Environmental > Aquatic > Freshwater > River...
GACAACCCCGAAGGGTTCCGCTTCTGCGGGTTCTGTACCGCACCACTTCAAGAGGACGAACGGCCCCACGTCGAGGAGCGGAAGGTCGTCACGGTCCTCTTCTGCGACCTCGTAGGTTTCACGGCGTCCTCGGACGCGGCAGATCCTGAGGATGTCCGCGCCACCCTCCGCCCGTACCACGCGCTGCTCCGGTCGGAGATCCAGGGATTCGGTGGCACGGTCGAGAAGTTCATCGGCGACGCGGTGATGGCGGTGTTCGGCGCCCCCGTCGCCCACGAGGACGACGCCGAACGCGCCGTGCGCGCCTCGCTCCGCATCACGGACGCGATCGCGGAGTTGAACGAGGAGCGTCCGGATCTGGATCTCGCGGTCCGCGGTGCCGTCAACACGGGCGAGGCGCTCGTGACCCTCGGTGCTCGACCCGAGCGCGGAGAGGGATTCGTCACGGGCGACGTCGTGAACATCGCCTCGCGGCTGCAAGCGGTCGCTCCCGTCGGCGGGGTCGTGGTGGGGGAGCTCACCCACCGAGCTACTCGCCCGTCCATCGAGTACGAGGAGCTCGAACCGGTCGCCGTGAAGGGGAAGGGCGATCCCATCAGGATCTGGCGCGCCGTGGCCGCCCGGAGCCGGTTCGGCGTCGACGTCGAGCAGGGAACTCGGGCGCCGCTGATCGGCCGCGAGCACGAGCTCTCACTTCTGCAAGAACTGTACTGGCGGGCGGTGCGGGAGCAGAGCCCGCAACTCGTGACGCTTTCGGGAGAGCCGGGCGTCGGCAAGACCCGGCTCACGTGGGAGTTCCAGGGATTCATCGACGACGAGCCCGACCTCGTCTATTGGCGCCAGGGCCGTTGCCTGCCGTACGGGGAAGGCATCACGTTCTGGGCCCTCGGCGAGATCGTGAAATCGCACGCCGGGATCGTCGAGAACGACGGTCCAAGCCAGGCGGCCGACAAGCTGGCGAAGGCCGTCGAAGCGGTCGTCGAGCAAGAAACCGAACGTGACTGGATCAGGGCTCGATTGGCTCCCCTCGTTGGGCTGGGAACGGAGGCGGTTTCCGCCGAGCGCGAGGAGTCGTTCGCGGCATGGCGGAGCTTCCTCGAGGCGATCGCGGCCAGTCGCCCCTTCCTGATGGTGATCGAGGATCTGCACTGGGCCGACCCGGCCATGCTCGCCTTCGTGGAGCATCTGGCGGAGTGGGCGAGTGGCGTGCCGCTGCTCGTCCTATGCACGGCGCGGCCCGAGCTCTACGATCGCGAGCCGGGATGGGGCGGCGGGAAGAGGAATCACACCGCCGTCTCGCTCTCCCCGCTCTCGCCCGATGAGACCGCCAAGCTGATCGGCGCGCTCCTCGATCAGACGGTCCTTCCGGCCCAGACCCAGGCGACCCTCCTGGCACGGGCGGGGGGCAACCCGCTCTACGCCGAGGAATTCATCCGGATGTTGATCGACCGGAACATCCTCGCGCGTCGTGGATCGACGTGGGAGCTCGTTGGCGGCGAGGAGATCCCGGTTCCGGAGTCGGTCCACGCCCTGATCGCGGCCCGGCTGGACACGCTTCCGGCGGAACGCAAGACGCTACTCCAGGATGCCGCCGTGATGGGGAAGGTGTTCTGGGCGGGGGCGCTCCTCGAGATGGGGGGCGGGCTTGACCCGCGAGAGGTTCGCGAGGGCCTGCACGAGCTAGCGCGAAAGGAGCTGCTCCGGCCGGCCCGGCGCCCCTCGATCGAGGGAGAGACGGAGTACGCGTTCTGGCACCTCCTCATCCGCGACGTGGCGTACGGGCAGATCCCGCGCGCCGCCCGGGCCGACAAGCATCGGGCCGCTGCGGAGTGGATCGAGCGGATCGCCGGCGAACGCGTCGCCGACAGCGCCGAGCTGCTCGCGTACCACTACGAGCAGGCGCTGCAGCTCGCGCGTGCCGCGGGCGGCGATGATTCCGAGCTCGAGTCTCACGCCCGCCGGTTCCTCATGCTGGCGGGCGAGCGGGGGGAACGGCTGGACACCGTCAAGGCGGTGGCGTGCTACGAGCGCGCCCTGGAGCTGACCCCGCCCGGGCATCCCGATCGTGTCCGGGTTCTCCTGCACGCCGGGCGCTCGACCTGGGGGACCGGAGGGCAATCCCAGGCGGAAGCGTGGTGCCGGGAGGCTCTGGAGGCCGCGCGAAGCACCGGTGACGCGCTCGGTGAGGGCGAAGCGCTCGCCTGGCTGTCGAAGCTGGCATGGGCGCAAGGTGACACCGCCCGGCAGTTCGAGTTGCTCGAGGAGGCGGTGCGTATCCTCGAGGCCCATCCCCCAGGTCCGGAGCTGGCATCCGCCTACTCGCGGCTCTCGGCAGCCTACGGCCTCGCGTGGCGTGCGGCGGAGACGAGGCGCACCATCGAGCGGGCCTTGCCGGTGGTGCGTGAATACGGCAGCGAGACAGACCTCTTGTCGATGCTCCAGTTCCGAGGGCAGGCCCGGGCGGACTTCGGCGACGTCGAGGGCGGGTTCGAGGATGTCCGCGAAGGCCTCCGCGTTGCGCTCGAGGCAGCGCCTGCAGCCCTGGTCGCCGCTGCACACGTCAACCTGGGCGATCTCACGTGGGTCCAGCACGGCCCGGCGAAGGGGCAAGAGCTCTACGAGGCAGCCGCCGAACTGGCGGAACGGCGCGGTGCCCCGGGCGCAGCGGATTGGGCGCGGATGGAGTCGATGTGGACGCGGTTCGACCTCGGCGCGTGGGACGAGCTGCTCGAGATCGGGGAGCGGGTCCTCGCCGCCGACCAGCAGGGGGAGACGAGCCAGATCTCGGTGCTCGCCAGGACATACCGGCAGGACGTGCTGCTGCACCGAGGTGTCCCCGACGAGCATGGCGCGGTCGAAGGTTTCCTCCTCGCCCGGGCCCGCGAGATCGGCGATGGGCAAGTCATCGTGCCGGTGTTTCGGGTGGCATCACTCCAACGGCTCGCTCGGGTCGATGTGGATGGCGCGGTCGAGTTGGTCAAGGAGCTCGACGAGCTCTTGCGAGACCGTCCGGGTCCGAGGAGCTGGATCCTGAACGGCGCCGCGCGCGTGTGTCTCGCCGCGGACGAGGCCGACCTTCTCCGATCGCTCATCGATCAGGGAGTCGAGCACCTCACGAGGGACCAGAACAGCATGGCGTCGGCACGCGCGATGCTGGCCGAGATCGAGGGCGACCACGAGCGAGCATCGGCGGGGTATCAGGACGCCGCCGACCGGTGGGAGGCGTTCCCCGCCGTCTTGGAGCATGGGCTGGCGCTCATGGGGGCGGGTCGGTGCCTCTCGATGCTTGGTCGGCAGAACGAGGGGACCGAGCGCCTTCGAGCTGCGCGCGAGCGGTTCGGCGCGCTGAAGGCGGCGCCTCTGGTCGCCGAGGCCGACGAACTGCTCGCCCTCGCCACCTCGAAGACCTCCTGAGGCCGGCCGAATGAACACGAACCGGCTGGAGACCTTCGCCGACGGTGTGTTCGCCATCGCCGCAACGCTGCTGATCCTGAACGTCGACGCCCAGGTTACCGAGGACGTTCCCGACCTGGGGGGACGACTCCTCCACATCTGGCCGTCCTATGCGGCGTATGTGGTCACGTTCTTCACGATCGGGATCGTCTGGGTGAACATCCAACTGTGGGCACGACATGCCCAACGCGAAGATGCCTCAGGCTGCCTGTCTTGTGCCCGGTGTGACAGAGGGTGCCGATGGGATGTCTCGCAACTGTCTATCGACTGGGGCGGCGTGCAGGTCGCGACCAAGCAAGTATCGCGGCGTAGGTGGTCGGGATCTTCGTCTGGGATAACAGCCTCATCCGTCGCGAATATGATCTTCATCCGATGAAGGACCAAGAGCGTTCGACTCGGTCACTCGAGATGGGGACGGCCCGGGTCGAGGCGTTCAGCGACGCCGTCATGGCGGTGATCATCACGATCATGGCGTTCGAGTTGCGGGCCCCGCGTGGGGCCACTCTGGGTGCCGTCTACGACCAACTGCCGGGGCTGCTCGTGTACGTGCTGAGCTTTGTCGTCGTCGGGATCTACTGGAACAACCACCATCACCTGCTCAGAGCGGCCGAGCGGATCAGCGGGGCCGCGATGTGGGCGAACTTATTTCTGTTGTTTTGGCTGTCGCTCATCCCAGTGCTGACGGAATGGCTCCGAGACGAATATCGCCACCCCCTTCCCGCGGCCGCATACGGTGCAGTGGCGCTCGCCGCAGGGTTCGCGTACGCGATCCTCGTGCGAGCGCTCATCCGGGCGAACGGTCGTGATTCGGTTCTGGCGGACGCCATCGGTTCCGACGTCAAGGGATATGCATCACTCGTGTTGTACGCCGCGGGGGTCGGGCTTGCCTTTGTGAGTCCGTGGATTTCGTACGTCATCTACGTGGCTGTGGCAGTCATGTGGTTCGTCCCGGATCGCCGGTTCACCCGCTCCTAGCTTGAGCGTCGGATCTGCTCCATTAGGACTCGTACGCCCCATCGGGCTACTGCCGAAGGCGAATGTGTGCTCAATGGTCTCATCGCTCTTGTTCCTCTCGGGGACCAGGATCGAGAGGACGTCATGTACGTCGTGAGCCGTCGACGCTGGCTTGTTGTTGATAGTGGGGATAGTGCGGTGCGTGGAGGTGGTTGGGGCGGTCAGTGCTTGAGTTCAGTTGGGTGCAAGAAAAGGCTCTGGAAAGCATCACGAGGGGGTAGAACCAAGACCCCTGGCCCCTCGTAGAGGGTGATCCGATCTCCGAGGGACACGAAGAAGATGATCGCGAAGATGTTCCCGGTGATGAGAAGAGGTTGACGGAAACGGACCGTCAGGACGAGCGCGATGAGAGTGGGGAGTCCGTAGAGCACCGCGATCCAGCCGCTCGTGTGCGCGTCCGTCAGGTCGAGTCCGTCCGGACCGGCCGCCGTGAGGAGGATGCTTAGCACTGCGAAGTAGACGATGGTGATGGGAATGGAGGCGATCAGCGCCGGCGGCGTCCGCCGAAGTTCTCTTGCTCTCCCGATCACACACCACCACCTCCTGGCGCGTCTCCGAGGGCGGCCGGATCGGAGCCCGCCCCGGCTAGTCGCCGCCTCGGCGCGTAGCAGTTCCTCGCCCTCGTGGGCGAATAGGGCCCATTCGGCAACCAGGATTACAGCACGCCTCCCGGTCCGGCCGGTAGATTGGCTCGAATGGCGTTCGAAACACACCTGGTCACGAAGGAACGGTGGCTTGACCTGGTGGAGCTGTTCGATCGGCCCATCGTCCGCACCTGCTTCTGCATGTTCTACCGGAAGACCGGAACGGGCACCGGCGTCGGCCTTGAGAACCGGCAGGCGACGAAGGCCCTGGTGGACCGGGGCACCGTCCCAGGGCTCATCGGATACGAGAACGGCGTCCCGGTCGCTTGGGTCTCGCTCGGGCCCCGCGAGGACTACGCGAAGCTCCGCCGGTCCCCGGTCATGAAGCCCGTGGACGACCGACCGGTGTGGTCCATCGTGTGTTTCTTCGTCGACCGGGGGGCTCGCGGCTCGGGCCTGTCAGAGCGGATGCTCCGGGCAGCCGTGGACTACGCACGGTCGTGTGGCGCCCGCCTCCTGGAGGCATATCCGGTGGACAAGGACGAACGAAGCCACCCCGGATGACATGTTCTTCGGCGCGAAGTCCATGTTCGACCGCGCCGGTTTCCGGGAGGTCGCCCGGCGGCGTCCCACCCGGCCGGTGGTGCGCAAGGTACTTCGGCCAGGACGCTCTGCTACCGAACCGTGAGCCCGAAGAGCCGGGACGCGTTGTTCCAACAGGCAGTCGCATCGGCCTGCCAGGCCGATCTGCGTGCACGAGGAGGTTTGACCTGTGCGGATGCATGAGTACGACGGCGCGACCGAGGAGTGGTTACGCGCGATCGAATCCTACGTGCGTCACCGAATCTCGAGCGCACAACCATTGGACCGGTCGGTCGCGCCGAGCGAGCTCGAGGACCGGGCCGGGCGCACGATCACCCCTGAGGGTCGAGGCGGGCTCGAGGCGCTCCGGATCTGGATAGAGGTGCTCGCCCCCGCGACGATCTCGACTGACCACCCGGCGTTCCTCGCCTTCGTTCCTAACGCGCCGAGCAAGGCCAGCGTGCTGTTCGACCTGGTTCTCAGCGCTTCGTCCACGTACGCGGGGAGCTGGATCGAAGGGGCGGGCGCCGTCTGGGCCGAGAACCAGGCGCTTCTCTGGCTCGCCGAGGTGGCTGGGTTCCCTCCCGGTTCAGGTGGCGTCTTCGTCTCCGGCGGCACGGCCGGGAACCTCTCGGCCCTGGTTGCGGCGCGACACGCCGCGCTTGCGCGCCGCCGCGCTCGGCCGGCCCGGTGGTCGGTCGCCTGCGCCGACACCGCCCACTCGTCCGTGATCGCGGCTGCACGGGTGATGGACATCGACGTGATCGCCGCGTCACACGACGAACGCGGACGGCTGACGGGCCCCTCGCTCGCGAAGACACTCGCCGACACCGACACCGAGGGGCTGTTCGCGGTCGTGGCCAGCGCCGGCTCGACCAACGCCGGGATGGTCGACGACCTCGAGGGGATCGCTGACCTCTGCGAGGAACGCGGGGTGTGGATGCACGTCGACGGCGCATACGGAGGTGCCGGGCTGCTGGCTCCCTCCGTCCGGGGCGTGTTCCGTGGCATCGAACGCGCCGACTCGTTCATCGTCGATCCGCACAAATGGCTGTTCGCGCCCTTCGATGCGTGTGCCCTGCTGTATCGGGATCCCGCACTCGCGCGAGATGCACACCGGCAGCGCGCCTCGTACCTCGACTCGCTCAACGCGGGCGAAGACTGGAACGCGAGCGACTACGCGCACCACCTCACCCGTCGGGCCCGCGGGGTGCCGCTGTGGTTCTCGCTCGCGACCTACGGGACCGACGCCTACAGAGACGCAGTCGAGACGGTCCTCGCCGTGACGCGCGCTACGGCCGAGGAGATCCGGCGGCGGCCGACACTCGAATTGTTGATGGATCCCGAGCTTTCGGTGGTGCTGTTCCGACGCATTGGCTGGGAGGCCGAAGATTACGAGGCGTGGTGGCGACGGCTCCTCGACGCACAGGTCGCATTCGTCCAGCCGACCTCGTGGGAGGACGAGAAAGTGGCGCGCCTGTGCTTCGTGAACCCGTGCACCACGATCGAGCACGTCTTGCCGATCCTCGACGCCATGAGCTGACGATTGGGTGCTCCGGCCGGAACCAAACGAAAGGGATGAAGGTCCTCTGAGAACGAAGTCGGAAGAGCCCCACCGCGTAAACGTTCGCGATCGCTCAGGTGGTGCTCCCGTCATCGATGCCACTCCTTGCTCGATGTCTGGTTCGTCGCAGGCGGGGAACGACCCTGCCGGTCCGTAGGAGGTACGCCTCGGCCTCTGCGCCGTATCTACGACGCAGGTCGTCCTCCTCCTCACGCATCCATGTCGTGAGGGGCTTCGGCTCCCAAAGCATCGTGTATGCCACGAGGAGGAGGAGCGAGAGGTAGTTCAGGCTCAGCAGGAGCGATCCCACCGGGATCAGGAAGAAGTGGATGTAGAAGGGATGGCGCACGTACCGGTGTAGGCTGGTCGTCATCATCCTGCGCTCGTGCACGGCGAGTCGGTACACGTTGACGGCGAGCTTGCGGCCCAAACCGATCAGGATCGCGAGTCCCAGGATCGACAGGACGATCCCCGCGACCTGCAGGGCGAGGTCGGGTCCGGCAAGGAATGACAGGCCCGGCGAGTAGAGGATCTCGACCTGGTCCACGAAGCCGTCGATCGCGAACAACAATGGGATCCCGATCAGCACCGCCAATGTCATCAGGCGCCACAGGCGGATCCTCGGCGACACGGTCTCGGATCCCTCCCGCTCGAGCTCTTGGCGTCGAGCCTCGGTAACGGACGTCTTCTCCCAGTGGAGGATCGCCGCCCAGGAGCCGGCCACCGACACCCAGGTGACCACGACGAGCAGCGAGACGATCTCGACGGGCAGCATCCTCTGATGTCATGCTGCCACGGACTGGACGGTGGCGGGGAGCGCCCAGCGATCGGAGGGAGCGGTCCGTCGCCTCGTGTCGGTTACCCTGGACGGTTTGCGCCCGCCGGGCTGACTCGCTGCCCAGCGTGTCGCGATGCTGGGCAGTTCGGGCAGACAAGAACGACGGGCGCCCGTGTGACGGGGTGCTCGGAATCCGGGCGGTGTCACAGGCTGGACGGCTGAGCGGTCTCTAGACTGGAGGATGGACGACGCTGATCTCGATCGTCAGCCCAACCGTCGGGGTGATCCTCTTCGCGGCGATCGCAGCCCTCTACATCCTGGAGAGCTCGGTGTTCGGCCGAACCAGGCAGTCAAGCTGATGTGCTCACAACTCGCCGCAGCCACGGACACCATCCTCCGGCTCCACGGCTTCGCCGCGCTCGCGATCGTGTTCTTGATCCCGGCCTTGGAGGCCTCGGCGTTCGTTGGCTTCGTATTCCCGGGGGAGATCGCCGTCCTGCTCGGCGGGGTCCTCGCTTTTCAGGGGCGGGTTCCGCTGTGGGCCGTGATCATCGCGGCCGTGCTCGGCGCGGCGATCGGGGACAGCATCGGCTATGCCATCGGCAAACGGTGGGGGCGCTCACTGCTCCACGGCACGCTGGGGCGATTGCCGATCATCCGGCGGGGGCTCGACAAGCACCTCGATCGGGGGCAGGAGTACCTCCGCCGCCGTGGCCCACGTGCCGTGTTCGTCGGGCGGTTCACCGCTGCGCTCCGCGTGCTCGTGCCCGGGCTCGCGGGGATGGCCGGCGTCCCGTACGGGAGCTTCGTCACGTTCAACCTGCTTGGCGCGATCATCTGGGGGACCGGGTTCGCGCTCCTCGGCTTCTTCGCCGGCGCGGCATGGCAGCGGGTCGCCGGTATCGCGGGTTGGGCGGGCCTCGGGCTCCTCGTCTTGATCCTGCTCGGTCTCATCGGCGCGAGATTCGCGCGCGCCGCTCGCGAACGGGGTGACACCGTGGCGGACGGCCTGGCGGCGTTGCCGCCCGCCCGATGGTTCCGCCTGCGCTTCCCTGCGCAGGCTTCATGGCTGGCCGGCCGGGTCGATCCGTCAACGGCGACGGGGTTCTCACTGAGCGTCTGGGTCATGGGAGGCGTCATCGCTACCTGGCTGTTCGGCGGGATGCTCCAGGACGTCGTAGCGCGAGAGGAGGCCGTTCGGTTCGACCCCGGCGTCTTGCGATGGGTCGTCGAGCACCGCGTGCAATGGCTCACCAGCTTCATGAAGGTTGCGACGTGGCTCGGGTCAAACGCGGTCGTCATCCCGGTCGCGTTGATCGTCGCAGCGGTGTTCGTCGTCCGGCGTCGCTCATACGGGCCGTTCGCCCAGCTCGCCGCGGCGGTCGTTTCCTCGATCGTGCTCTACGACGTGGTCAAGGCTGTGGTCCACCGCGCTCGCCCACCTGTGACGGTGCGGCTCGTCCACGTTTCCGGCTACTCCTTCCCCTCGGGCCACGCGACGATCGCCGTGGCCGTGTGGGGAGCGATCACGCTCGTCTTGGCCCCGGGCCGGCGTTCGAGGACGAAAATCCTGCTGGGAGCCGCGGCGGGGATGATCTCCCTCGTCGTGGGCGTCTCGCGTCTCTACCTCGGGGTCCACTGGTTCACCGACGTCGTCGGCGGGTTCGCGCTCGGCGGCGCGATCCTGTCGTGCATCGCCGCGCTCTCTCTCATCCTCGGGCCGGGACGGGACCGTTCCCGTGGTCGGGTCCCGATGCGCTCCGACGGCTCGGTTGGCGGCGTGCCTGCTCCTCCTTAGGTAGCCACCCGGATGGTTCCGAACAATCCGTGGCTCTCGTCGTCTGGGCCCGCGGTGAAGAACAGCGTGTCGGTCGGGCCGTTGTTGGGGGCACCGTTGCCGAACTCGAGCGCCCACAGGCCGTCGATCGCGATCGGCATCCCGTCCGTTCCGCGGAGCGCGCCTCGAGGGACCCAGGTGCCGTCCACCAACCGGAAGGCGTGGATCTCACCGTCGCCGAAGTTGCCGACCAGCAGGTCGCCCGCGAATCGTCCGAAGCTACCGGGCGCAAGGGCAAGACCCCAGGGAGCGTTCAGTTGGCCACGGGTCGCCACCCGGCCCTGGAACGCCCCGCTCATGTCGAACACGTCGACAAAGCCCAGGCTCTGCCCGCCGATCTCGTCCTCCCGATCCGCGTCCTGCTTGGCGTACGTGACGAAGACCTGGGCGCCGATCGACTGAATGCCGAACGGGGCGTATCCGGTGGGAAGCCCGGGGTCGGTGAAGGCGCCGGGAGTGCTGACCAGGTTGAAGCTGCCGTCGAACACGTCCACGCGGGCGTTGTGGAAGTCCGTGGCGTACAGCAGGGGATCGCCCGAGGGTGTCGAGCCGATGGCCAGGCCCTTGTAGATGGCCCCCACGCTCGAACGATCCGCGGCGACCTGCGCCTGGTGTGACGGCGGGGGTGGCGGGACGCCGGGGTTCCAGCCGCGGATCGCGCCGTCCTCGCT
>Ga0209887_1000660_pt1 | contig 10481 bp, 12 predicted proteins | sample GWRWN1_30_40_FD_187230 | JGI IMG/M metagenome (GOLD analysis project Ga0209887, IMG submission 187230) | Riverbed sediment microbial communities from areas with no vegetation in Columbia River, Washington, USA - GW-RW N1_30_40 (SPAdes)... | ecosystem: Environmental > Aquatic > Freshwater > River...
AGGGCCTTGGCCAAGGCCGGCGCGGACGCTCTGGAAAAGTCGGTCGGGTGCAGGATCCTCCGGAACGACTTCATCGCGGCACTCTCTTTGGCTGGCGACGGTCGCCGCGGGCTTCCGGCCAGGGCTCGGCCTCGCCCTTGCCCGCGGGGGCCTCCAGCGGCGCCCTGTCCACGCGGATCAGCAGGATCGGGGTCGTGGTGCCACGCACCACGGACTCCGCCACGCTGCCCAGGATCAGCCGCCCGAGGCCGCTCCGGCCATGGGTCGACATGACGATCTGGTCGACCCGATACAGTCGGGCGGCCTCCACGATGGCGTACGCGGCGGGGCCGTACCAGACCGACGCCTCCACCTTCTTGAGCCCCGACTTGCCGAGGCGATCGCGAACCTCCGCCAGGTACTGTTCGGCCTCCCTCACTACCTCGACCTGGGCGGCCGTGGGATCGACGCCAGGCAGGGTATGCGCGTGGGCGGCCCGCAGCAGCAGCAGTCCTGCCACGGACGCCTCGGCCAGCTCCACCGCCTTCGGCAGGGCGCCCTCTGCCAGCCCTGAGCCATCGAGCGGAACGAGGACCTTGTCGAGCTTCATGGCGCCTTCCCTCCTCCGGCTAGCGGATCAGATCTGTGCCGTCGTGCCCACCCCGACGTTACTGGAGCGAAGCCAGGTAGGCCGCGAGCGCCTCGACCTCGGCCTCGCTCAGCTCGATCTTCGGCATGTGACGCGTCGGGCGCTGGGCGGACGGGTCCCTCAGCCACCGGGCGAGCGTGGACTCCGCGTACCTGAAGCCCACGCGGGAGAGATCCGGCGCGATCGGGGTGCCGACGGCGCCGACGGTGTGGCAGTCGAGACAGCCCTTGTCCCCGAAGACCTGCCTCCCCTGCGCGACCAAGACCTCTCGTTCCTGAGCGACGACCGAGAGCCCAGCGAGTAGCACGGCTAGCCCCAGCGCGAGCGCATAGGCGATCATCATTGCCTGCCGCTATCCCCGCCGGGCTTCCCGGACCGTGAAGCCGCGCGCTTCGAGGCCCGTGATCGCGGGACGGGGGTTGATGGTCGCGACCCGGATCACCGCTTCCTTCGCCCGCCCTGGCGCCCGACCTGGCAAGGTCACGATGCTCGAGATGGTAGCTCCGGCGCCCTCGATGGCCTCCACCACCTTCGCCAGGGCAGACGGGTCCTCTCCCAGCACGACGTCCAGCCGGCTCGAGGGTGCGCCCGCGCCCATTGCTTTCACGAAGAGCTCCAGCACATCCGTCTCCGTCACGATCCCCACGAGCCGCTCCCCGTCGGTCACCGGCAGCGCGCCGATCTTCTCCTGGACCATGAGGCGCGCGGCCTCCTCCACGGGGGTTGTCGGCCTCGCGGTGATTACCCCGCGGGTCATGATCTCGCCGACCCTGAGCCGGTCGAGGAGGTAGTTCAGCTCGCGAACATCGAGGCTCGTGGCCGGCGAGGCCATGGCTCGCTTCAGATCACGGTCCGAGACCATTCCCACGAGGGTCCCGTCCTCCAGAACGGGGAGGTGACGGATCCCGCGCTGCCCGGTCAGTCGGATGGCCTCGGGGAGCGTCGTCTCGGGCGTGACGGTGATCAGTTTGGTCTGCATGAGGTCTTGGACGAACATTATCGGCCTCCCGCTGACTTGGATTCTCCTTCGGCTGCCACGTCACACCGCATAGCCCCTGCCGCTCCGGCACACCTTCATGTGGTACTCGTAGACAGCCTCGCGCTGCTCCCAGGCTCAGTGGGTCAATCGTTCTCAGCCAACTCGGGGAGCAACCGCGATGCCAAAGCGGACTGCCGGAAAGATCGAGGGTTACGGAGCGGCTTCGTCCCGCGGGCGAGGCATGGCGCGCCCCAGGTGGGGCAGGTCCGCCCCATCCACCGGTTCCGGGCCTACGTCCTCGCCGACTATTGGCGGATGCTGCACCTCCATCAGCCGACTGGCGGGAGGCGTCGAGCGGAAGACGGAGGAAGGCGTGACCTCGCTCCTCCTCACGCCCCGCTGTGTGGCCTCAGGCACAGGCCAGGGCCGGAAGATCAACGGCTCACCGGCCGCCCCCGAGCACGGTGACGACGTCGGCCGGGTGAAAGCGCACCGGCTCCAGCATCGTGCGGGCGAAGCGCAACAACGCCCTTCGGGTCTCGTCGGACAAGGTCGGGTACCAGCGGGGGTGGGCGATCACCAGGGCCCGGAACGCGAAGAAGGGAGGCAGGACGTCCCACAGCTCGAGGTCGCCGGTCGTCTCGAGGTAGGCCGAGAGGAAGGCGTGAAAGAGGTGGAGGAACGGCTCGGCTACCCCGACGGAATCCTGCCCCGCGCTCTTGCGGAGCCCGAAGAAGAGGTAGTTGATCCCGAGCGCCGCCACGTCGTCCGCGGGCTCTCCCCACTCACCCCGGCTCCGGTCCAGCACGGAGAAGTCGGTGCCGTCCCGAAAGAGGAGATTCCAGGGATGAAAATCGCCGTGCACCCGGGACAGGCGATGGACGCGGTCACGGAGGCGCCATCGCCACGAGACTGCCGCGCGCTCCAGGGCCTCGCAGGCCGGGGGTGGTAGCAGGGGGTAGGGGTGAGGGTAGCTGTCGAGGATCCCCATCAGGCACTCGCCGTGACCGACCAGCTCGCGGACGCGCCGGTGGTATAGCGTCGGTTCGTTCCGTTTCGTTGCGTGGGCCTCGGCCAGGAAGCACGCGAGCGCGACGGCCCGGTCGGTGTCGAGCGGTCGGAGGGGTGCCTCGAGGAGGCGGTCGAGGTCCAGCCAGTAGAGCGCTCCCGCCGCCTTCTCGACCACCTGGAAGAACTCGGTCGCGTCCGACGCTGAGACCAGCTCGCCCGACGCCCTTACGAAGCCCACGTCGACGCTCGTGACCTGACGCGGGAAGCTGTTGTACGCGCTGTGGCCGTAGAGCGCCTGCCAGGCACGGTCGGCGGGATAGTCGTGGCCGAAGCCCTGGGCAGGTCGCGTCCGGGACACCACGAACGCCCGCGGGACGCCGTTGACCAGGCACTCGACTTCGAACGGAACGCCGTAGCCGAATCCCTTCGGATCGTCGCCGTCGCTCTCCACCGCCTTGAGCGGGCGGAGGGCGAGGATCTCCACCGCCTTGCCGAGGATGCGGGGGAGGTAGGTGGCCAGCGCCTGACGCTCGATTACGCCGGTCGCGTTCATCGAAGAGGCTCCGTCGCAAGCCGCGTGCCTACGGGGTCGGGCGGGAAAGGGTGGGGAATCGGGAGGTTTCTCCGGGCAGCCCGGCTACTCGGGGGTGTCCCGCCAATGCCCCACTGGGGTATCGCTTCCTCAGGGAGCTCGAGGGAGGCGGGCGCGTCCGCCAGGCCATTTCCCTGTGGACAAAGGAGAGGTCGGCGGTCGGGGTGTCCACTCCAGGGTGGCCGCGGATTTGCTCGGGGCAGGATCAACGATCTGACCACGGCACGGGAAGGAGAGGCGTGGCGGAACCGGCTGGCCGATCGGGATGGTGTGCCATCATCCTGGCGGGAGGCGAGGGTTCGAGACTTCGCTGGATCCATCGGACTGGGTCGAGTCCGCCGTGGCGACGCTGGCGTAGACCCGTTGATCCTGACCTGGCTCGACCGCGCTCGGCGGCGGCTTCCGAACGAGGCCATGCCGCTCGTACTCCTCCGGGGCCTCGTCATCCTCGCGAGTGGGATCTGGCTCGTCTTTGCCCCGCCTGACCTCGAGCGGCCGGGCCTCGTGGCCGTCGTCCTCGCGGTCTTCGCCGCGTACAGCGTCGGCCTCTGCCTCCCGCTCTGGTTCCGGGCCAACCTCGTTCTGCGCTGGAACCTGCCCGTGCTCGCCATAGACCTCGCCTTCGCGCTCGCGATCATCCGGGTCACGGGCGGCGCCCGGAGCGTCTTCTTCCTCGCGCTTTGGTCATCACGTCGCGCAGCGAGCTCATGATCGAGGACGCCGAGCGGCAGAGGCTACCGACCGAGGCACGGGACGACCTCGAGGTCATCCGCATCCACGCGCATCGGGTCGCGCGGATCACGCAGGGTCTCCTCTCGTTCGCCCGCCACCGCCCGGGGGAGAAGGTGAGGGTGGACGTGAACCGCATGGTGGAGGACACTGTGCTCCTCGTCGCGAAGCAGGTGCAGTCTGAAGGCATCGTGCTCCGAGTCGACCTCGCGCCCGAGCTCCCGCCGGTTCAAGGGGACCCGACGCTGCTCGGTCAGGTTCTCTTGAACCTGCTCAACAACGCGCGGGACGCCGTCCTCGACGGCGGCGAGATCACGATTCGGACGGAGCCGGACCCCTCGCGGGCGGGTGGAGTCCGGCTCGTGGTGCGCGACACCGGCATTGGCATCGCGGAGGATCAGATCGGCCGGATCTTCGAACCGTTCTACACCACCAAGCCGAATGGCACGGGCCTCGGCCTCGCCATATGCTACGGTATCGTCCGGGAACACGACGGGTTCATCGGCGTTGAGAGTCAGCCCGGTCAGGGGACGACGTTCGTTCTGTGCCTGCCGGGAGCGGAGTCCCGGACCGCCCCTACACCCCCGCAGGCGGAGGCATGAGTCAGAAGGCGCGAGTTCTCATCGTGGATGACGAGCCCGACGTCGTGGCGAACTGGGCGCGGGTGCTCGACCGGGACGGCTACCCGTGCATCACCGCGACTGATGGGGAGCGCGCGCTGGCCCTCCTCGAGAGCGAGCACCCAGATGTCGTCCTCACCGACCTCAAGATGCCGCGCGTCGACGGGATGGCGATCCTCCACCGGGCCCTCGAGCTCGACCCGGACGCCATCGTCATCGTGATCACGGGCCACGGCACGGTGGAGTCGGCCGTCCGGGCGATGCGGGCGGGGGCGTTCGACTATCTCCTGAAGCCACTGCCGTCGAACGATGCCCTGCGACTCGTCGTCCAGCGCGGAACGGACCGGCGCCGCCTCATCGACGAGAACCGCCGGCTCCGGGAGCCGCTAGCGCCGCGGGTTGGCTTCGACAAGCTCGTCGGGAAAAGCCCGGCCATGCTCGCGGTCTTTGAACTGGTGCACAAGGCCGCCCGATCCGAAGCGAACATTCTCATCCAGGGCGAGTCCGGCACCGGGAAGGAGCTGATCGCCCGGGCCATCCACGCCAACAGCCCGCGGGCCACGGAGGTGTTCGTGCCCGTCGACTGCGCCGCGCTCCCAGACAACCTCCTCGAGTCCGAGCTGTTCGGCCACGAGCGGGGGGCCTTCACGGGCGCGGATCGGGTCAAGCCCGGGATGATCGAGGTCGCCGACCGGGGCACGCTCTTCCTTGACGAGATCGGCGAGCTTCCCCTGAGCCTCCAGCCGAAGCTCCTCCGCGCTGTTCAGGAACGGCAGATCCGGCGGGTCGGCGGGACGAAGTTCCTGACGGTGGACGTGCGGCTCGTCTCGGCCACGAACCGAGACACGGCCGAGCTGGTGCGGAAGGGCGAGTTCCGCGACGACCTCTTCTACCGCGTCAACGTGATCGCCATCACGCTGCCACCGCTCCGCGACCGGGCCGGGGACGTGGCACTCCTCGGGCACCACTTCCTCCGTCGCTACGGGCGGAACCGGGAGCAACCGATCGAGGTCATCGACTCGGAGGCTCTTCGCCTACTCGAAGCCTATGCCTGGCCGGGTAACGTCCGTGAGCTCCAGAACGTCGTCGAGCGGGCGTGCGCGCTCGCGGACGGTCTCATCCTCCGGGCGCGGGACCTCCCTGACCACGTGCGCGGACGCGGGCGTCCCGCGCCGGCCGTCCCCGGGAAGGACCTCCCCCTCCATGAGGCTCGCGAGGTGTGGCTCCAGGCCTTCGCGCAAGAGTACCTGACCGATCTCCTCCGGCGCCACGGCGGGAACATCTCGCAGGCGGCGAAGGCGGCCGGCGTGGACCGGAAAACCCTCCACCGCCTCCTCGCCAAGCACGAGATCAAGACCTAGCCCCGGCGCGGCTCGCACGCGGCGTCCTACTCATCCTCGCGATCGTCGTGAGAGGCACGTTCTGCGCCAAGGCGCTGCCGGACGCTACTGGCATCGAGACGGCGGGAATCCCGGCTTGGCGGCTGGCTTCGGAGAGCCGCGTCCTGTCTCACCGGACCCGGCTTGCCGACACGGGCGCCAACCCGCCCTGCTTGGGAGGTTGATCGCCGGGGCCATCGGGCAGAACTGCTTCACCATCGACGCCTCCTGCCGCTCTTCGAGGCGCACGTGTCCGTTCGGTTCCCTCCTTCCGCCCGCGGTGTGGGCCCCGGAGCACGCACTGCGGCTGACCGATGAGACTGCAACGACAGTGCCATGCCCCCGCATCGGGCGACGATGAGGATTCGACCACGCCGGCTGGCTCGTTTCCCCGCTCAGGGCTTGACCGCCCTCGGGCGAGACAACGTTGGGGCCCCCCGGCCCCGGTGGCCGCGGTTGTCCCATCCATGGGTCACGTGGGGCGTCGCCTCCTCAGTCGTCCGACGTCACCCGCGTCCGACGTGCCTCAATCTGCGGGAAAACCAGCCGAGCGTTGTGTGGCAAGCGCCTTGCTTCGGCGTGGGTCGACAGAGGGACGCGGCCATCACCCACGAACGAGGAGGTTGCGACGATGCGCTCGAGGACTCACGGCTGGCCGGCGCTCGCGATCGCCGGCGTCATCATCCTGGCTGGTTTCCAGGTCACAGCGGTCGCGGCGTCGACACGCCCGGTGAAAGAATTCCTCATCAGCGTGGCGGAGACCGAGCACGAGCTCTACCCCGAAGGGCCCAAGATCCGGGCGTGGGCGTTCAACGGCCAGGTGCCGGGCCCCATCCTCCGGGTGACGGAGGGGGACCTGGTCCGGGTGCACTTCACCAATAACCACACGTCCAACCACACGCTCCACTTTCACGGGCAGAACGTGCCCAACGAGATGGACGGCGTAGCGTACGGCCCCCTCCGTCATCTGGAGGTCACGCCGGGGACGACGCGCACCTACGAGTTCGTCGCCGGTCCGGCGGGGACCCACATGTACCACTGCCACGTCAACTCACCCCTGCACATCGACATGGGGATGGTCGGCGTGCTGATTGTGGAGCCCAGGGACAAGCGCGGCGAGCCTCGGGTGGACAAGGAGACCGTGCTCCTGCTCGATGACTGGTACGTCAACGACCAGGGGGGGCACGAAGCGATGGCTCACCCCGCGATGATCTCGCAAGCGAACTACTTCACCGTGAACGGCAAGGCGTTTCCGGGTGCCGAGCCCCTGAAGTTGGTCCAGGGTGAGACGGTGCGCATCCGCATGATCAACGCGGGGTACCAGGTGCACTCCATGCACCTCCACGGCCACGCCTTCGTTGTCACGCACCGGGACGGCCGGCGCGTCAGGGTGCCTCAGGAGCAGGACACGCTCCTGATCGGGCCGGGCGAGCGCTACGACCTCGTCGTGAAGGCGACCGACCCCGGGCTCTGGCTCTTCCACTGCCACGTCGTGCCCCATGTGACCAACGACGGCCAGTACCCCGGCGGGCTGCTGATTCCGGTGGTGACCACGCCGCGGCAGGCCGCTGCCGGGCCGACCGGGAAGGGTGCGGCCCCGGCACATCGGCACTGAGGGCCATGAGCGCCTCTGTCCTGGTCCCGCTGGACGGCTCGCCGCTGGCCGAGGAGGCGCTCGCGGCCGTGGAGCCGCTCACGCGGTCCGCCGACCTTGAGCTGCAGCTGCTACGCGTGGTCCCGCCCGCGCGTGCGGTGGTGGCTGAGGGACGGGTCATCATGGCGGCGGACGAGCTCACGGCGCTCCACCGCCGGGAGGCCGTGGAGTACCTCGAGACCCAGGCCGCAGCGCTTCGCCGACGGGGGTTCCGGCTGGAGGCACGTGTGGCGGTCGGGGACCCGGCGGCGACGATCCTCGCGGAAGCGGTCGCATCCGGAGCTACGGTAATCGTGATGGCGACGCACGGCCGGGCGGGGCTTCCCCGGGTCCTCTTCGGCAGCGTGACCGCCGCGGTGGTGAGGGCGAGCCCCATCCCTGTCCTCACGGTGCACGGCACTGCCAAACCGCTCAATGAAGCCAGCACGTGTTCTCGACAGGGATGATGGGGGCCGAACCATGACTGCGCTAAAACGCATCCTTTGTGGGACGGACCTCTCGCCGGCTTCGGGACCAGCCTGGGAATTCGCCCAGCGACTCGCGCTGGCGACGAGGGCGGAGCTCTTGCTCCTACACGTGGTTCCGGTGATTCCGGTATCGATGGAGGGTGGCTTCGATCCCCGGACCTATCAGCGTCTGATGAAGGACGGGCGGATGGAGGCGGTGGCGGCCTGCGACCGTCTCGTGGCAAGCGTGGTCGATCGTAGCCTGCGCGTGGCTGTCCGCACCGAGGACGGACCGGCGGCCGCACGGATCCTGGCAGTCGCCGATTCCGAAGGTGCGGACCTTGTGGTTCTCGGCACTCACGGCCGCACGGGGTTGAGCCGCCTTCTCGTCGGGTCGGTGGCGGAGCATGTGGTGCAGCTGGCCAGCTGCCCGGTCGTCACCGTCCGACCCCTGCCGGGCCTGGCGGGCTCGGCAGGGCGTCCGCTCGCCCGGATTATGTACCCCACGGACTTCTCGCCGGCCTCGCGCAAGGCGTGGCCGTGGGTCAAGGCGCTTGCCGAGGTGACGGGCGCGGATGTCGATCTTCTCCACGTGCTTCTCGAGGTCGTGCCTGACCGGCACGTCGATCCGGCATTCCTGGCGCGGGCCGCCGAGGCGATCCGGGAGGATGCGCAGAAGAGCGGGGACCAGTTCCTCGCAATCTGCGGCTTCCCTCGCGACCGGATTCACGTGCACTTGGCCCACGGGGTCGAGGCCGACCAGATTGCCCACCTGGCTCAGGCCCGGGGTGCCGATCTGATCGTGATGGGCACACACGGGCGCACCGGCCTGCTGCGCCTGGCCCTCGGGAGCGTAACCCGCCGCGTGCTCCACGCCGCGCCCCGCCCGGTGCTCACCGTCGGACCCGGAATCACGTCCGAGGGTCGTGCGTGAGCTCCCGAGCCCAACCTCGCTGTCGCCACAGCGCCATGGCTGGCGCGAAGCAATGGTGCGCTACCGACCAGACGAAACGGCAGCATGCCTGGCTATGGGTCAGCCGCGTCCGCGGACCGACATCGCCCGGGGTCTCCCCAGGGGTTGCAGACATCCGGGAGCGCGAACAAGATGCGCTGGTTCGACCTGGCCTCAGCCGAGCCGGAGGCGATGGGCCGTTTCCGTAGAACGTCGGTTGCGCTCGGCCTTCGAGCTGCTAAGCTCGGTTGTTAGGCCCAGGTGTGACCAATGACGGAGAGTCTTGTAGGGGCGGCGCTCAGCATGGTGCGGCGCGGCGCGCCCGCGAGGCCGAGGTTGTGCTGCGCGTGCGAGAAGACCGCCATCGCGACGAACCAGAGCCAGGCCTGGACGAATAGATCCCGATCAAGAGGGTCTACGCCCTCGATACCTGCCTTCTGGGGTACGCGAGCTCGATCCGAACCGTTTTTCACGCTCGTGATGATTCCTTCGGTTTCATTCTGTTTAGAATGATCACTGCTTGAATTTGCTGCGGACCTGCCGCAGAAGGTGTTGCAGCCAACTGTCTTCACCCGAGTCGGTCATCGACCGCCTTGTGTCAGGCGGCGCCACCGGCTCAGGGGTGGCGCGGTGGCCGGTAATCTGAAGGCCGTGAATACGGTAGAAGACCGGCACCAGCGGGCGCTGTGTGCCGTGGAGGATCGTTTTCACGTAAGCGGGCTCCCACCACACGGCGTTGCGTTTCAGCAGTGTGTGGGCGAATCTGCGCGCGCTCTGCCACTCGGGCGTATCAGGCAGCTCCTCGTAGCGACCGAAGACAATGACACTCACCCACTGCTCCGGGCTCACCACCTCGGTCGCTTCGACGCAGACCAGCGGGTTGGCGCGCATCCACTCGATCTTTTGTCCGACCGTGGAAAAGCTATAGAGGTAGTCATTGTCGTAGGCGAAATAGAATGGCACCACGTAAGGCTGGGTTCCCTGGGCGCACGCTAATCTACCGAGACGCGTACGAGCCAGCAGATCCAGACTCTCCTGCCTAGCCAGTTCCTGGATCAACATGACGACTCTCCCGCGTCTCGACCATTAGGATCTCTAGTACCGGACGAAAGCACGCTCCTTCTCGATGAAGGGGAAGGATCGCCTCGGCGATGTCGGATCCGTCCAGCGGGACCAGGGCGTGCCCGTACATGGAACCTGCTCGCCGCGCGCGACCGCCGCAGCCGGTTCTCTTCAACTGCATTCCGGATGCCGTCGGGGGTCGCGGTCGAGACGGGCTCGTTTCCGCGGATTTACCCGTCTCGAGGCGGCTCCACGCCCGGCTCCGGTGGGGCAGGGATGACCCGGCGCGGGGCGCCGGTGCCCCACTGAGGCGACACCGCATCGGGTCATAACTTCGGTACTGCCTATCGGGTTGACTCCGAACGCCCCCATCCGTAGTGTGGATGCGTGGGCCGGCCGGATTTCCCCAAGTCCCTGAAGGAGTTCCAA
>Ga0209887_1000661_pt1 | contig 10475 bp, 9 predicted proteins | sample GWRWN1_30_40_FD_187230 | JGI IMG/M metagenome (GOLD analysis project Ga0209887, IMG submission 187230) | Riverbed sediment microbial communities from areas with no vegetation in Columbia River, Washington, USA - GW-RW N1_30_40 (SPAdes)... | ecosystem: Environmental > Aquatic > Freshwater > River...
AGGCGGTCACATCGCGACCGTGCGCCGTGAGCGCCCAGATCACCGCGATGTCGAGCGCGATGATCGCGATCGCCGAGATCGGTGCGTACGGCAGCCAGGCGAACGCCGAGACCGCGCTGACGATCGCGATGATCACGCCGACCGTCCGGCCCCACACGGCCCCACGGAAGATCGCGAAGCCGGCGAAGAACACGATGATCCCGCCGATCAGGTGGATCCACCCCCACGCGTCGCTCGAGAGCCTGAACACATAGTCCCCGGAGACGGTTGTGGCGTAGTAGTCCGGATCCACCACCTCGGCGAGCCCGGCGATCGCGTGGAACAGGCCCAGCAGGATCAGCATGAGCCCCGCGAACGTGGCCCACCCCGCGGCCCAATAACTCGGTTGCTTGTCGGACTGCATGTTCCTCCCCCCCGCTCATCGGCCTCGTGCCGATGACCATCGAACTCCCTGACTGTCGCCGCAGCGAAACCGCGAGTCAAAGACCTCGCGGAAAAGCGGTCTCAGATCCCCAGGATCTGCTTCTTCTTGGCCTGGAACTCCTCCTCCGTGAGGAGCCCCTGGTCCTTCATCGTGGCGAGCTGCTGGATCTCCGCCATGTCGTCCGGCGGCGCGGCGGCGGCTGCCGCTGGCGGCGGCGGCGCGGCCTGTTGCGGCGCCTGCTGATCGGCCATCCGTCTCGACGTGCGTCGAGAGGTGCGCCTGGCGACCCTTCGTGCTGGCATCATGCGTGTTCCTCCTCTGTGACCTCGACTACCTGCCCGAGTCCGCCGCGGCGAGCGCCTCGGCCTCCTCGGCCGAGACGAGGCCGACCTCGACGAGGTCGAGCGGGCTGATGAAGTGTCCGGCGATCGGGAAACCGCCGGCGCGGACGACCGCGTCGCGCAGCCCGATCGCCCAACGGTGCTCGAGCAGGATCAGGGCCGCGGCGGCGTCGTTCGGGAGCTCTTCGAGGACGTCCCACGCCTCTTCCTCGTCGAAGACGTCGACGCCGTCGGCTGCAGCCTCGGCGCCGGCGATGGCACCCGCCTCCATGCCTTCCTCGCCGCCCGCCCCCAGACCCAGGAGCCCCCCGACCACGGCGCCGAACTCCATCGCCTCGTCCTTGGAGAGCTGGCTGCCCTTCAGCACGGCGACGTCGCCTTCCGCGTCCTTGAAGACGACGAGCGCGTCGATCACGCGCACCGTGTCGCTCTCGCGCAGCCGTTCGAGCTCGTCGATGATCTCGCCTCGGAAATCGGGCTTGTCGAACCCGAGCACGAGCAGCTGAACCGGTCCGATCGTCATATCGTGTCCCCTTCCCTCGTCACGACGACTTCTTGGCCACGTCCGTGAAGAACTCGAGCGCGGTCTTGGTCTTCGTCTGCTGCTCCCCGGTGAGGTCGACGCCCTTACTGAGGAGGAACGCCCTGGCTTCCGCCGAGACCTGGAACGCCTCGTCAGGTCGAGCCTTGGTCGACAGCTCGACGATCTGCGACCCGTCGGGATACATCCACAGCTCGCCGACCAGCTTGCGGCCGAAGCCCTCCGGCACGACCTTCACCTTGATGGTCGGGATCGGGCCCAGGGTCGAGAGCGAATCGAGCTCGATCCCGTCCGGTGCATGCGCCTCGAAGAACGCACGCTGCGACTTCGAGAAGAGCTTGCGGATCGGCCGGTCCCCCGTGGCGGCCTGACGGATCGCCGTGTTGTCCGCCGAACCCTTGAACGAGGCCGAGCACACGAACCCTCCGGGCATCGCGTCGACCTCGACATTGAAGGTCTCCATCGCGCGGAGGTCCTCCGGCAGATCGTTCGGGATAACCGGCCGAAGCTTGACGACCGTGTCGCCCTCTTCGTTCTGACGACGCCGGGCCCGAACGACCACCCCCGCGGCGTTCAGCGCCAGGTCGGGCGTATCGAAGAAGAACACCTGACGCATCTGGGAGTCGAGCGGGTCGACGCCGAGCGCCCTCGCGGCGTCGGCTCGAGCGCTCTCGTGGATCGTGAGCTTGAGCTCGACGCTGTCCGCGCCCTTGATGAGATCCATCATCTGCTGCAGGTCTTGGTCCGACAGTGCGGTGGTGGTTGTGGCCATCTCTGTCCCCTCGACGTCCCCTCGACTCGGTCCACGACACCCAACCAGCCCAGCCTGGCACCGTCACGACGAGCCGTCGTCGTCCGATGGGGATGATTCATTTGACGTTCTCCGTCGAGTCACATCGTGCTCGAGGTGTCTCTTGTTCCTGCCCCGATGCGCCCCGAGCGTTGTGCCTGAGAGGAACACGACGGCGCCGAAACACATTAGGCTGGGCCCCCATGGGGAGTGGGACGGTCCGGGGGGTTGCACGCAAGCGTCCCCCTGGGCGAACCCGGGTGGTCCCCGCCTTCGAGGTGACGGAAGCCAAGCTCTTCCGACCTCCGATGCGTCCGGGGATCGTGCGACGCAACGAACTCGTTGAGCGTCTCCGCGCGTCTACGGCCTCCGTCGCGGCGATCACCGCGCCCGCCGGCTACGGCAAGACCACCTTACTTGCGGAGTGGGCGGACCACGACCGGCGGCCGTTCGCGTGGGTCTCGGTGGACGAGGCCGACGGTGACCCCGTTGTCTTCCTGGCACATGTCGCGGCCGCGCTCGATCGAATCGAGAAGATCGAGCCAGGCGTGTTCGAGGCCATCGCATCACCGACCGGCATCACCCCGCGGAGGGTGCTCTCGCGCCTGGGCTCGGCCCTCTCTACGCGGACCAGGCCGTTCGTCCTCGTGCTCGACGACATCGACCGCCTCCCTGAGCCGCTCGTCATGGATGCGGTCATGACGCTCGCGGGCTACGTTCCGCCGGGTTCGTTGCTTGCCCTGTCGGGCCGGGCCGTTCCGAACATCGGGCTCGCACGGCTCCGCGCCGACGGTCGGTTGATCGAGGTCGGCGTCAACGACCTCGCCCTGGGCGCCCCGCAAGCGCACCGGCTCCTTCGGGGTGCCGGGGTCAAGGCCACCAAGGCTGAGGCGGCCGAGCTCGCCGACGCCACCGAGGGATGGCCGGTCGGCCTGTACCTCGCCGCCTTATCCCTCCAGGAGCAGCGTCATTCCACGATGCCGCCGATCCGATTCACGGGGGACGACCGGTTCGTCGTCGACTACGTGCGCTCCGAGGTTCTCGGGCGGCTGTCCCGGGACCGCCAGCGCTTCCTCACCCGGACCTCCATCCTGGATCGCCTGAATGGGTCGGTCTGCGACGCGATCATGGAACGATCTGGCTCCGCCCGCACGCTCGAGTCGATCGAGAAGCAGAATCTCCTCCTGGTGCCGCTCGACCGCCAGCGCGAGTGGTACCGGTACCACAACCTGTTCCGCGACGTGCTCCGCGCGGAGCTCGCGCGGCGCGAACCCGAGACGATCCCGGAGCTGCATCGGCGTGCGGCGGACCGCTTCGAGGAAGCCGGGCTGCTCGAGGAGGCCTTCGTACACGCGCACGCGAGCGGCGACGGGGAACGGGCTGCCGAACTGCTCCAACGCATGGGGCTCACGTACTACCGGAACGGGAGGAGCGCCACCCTGCGTCGGTGGCTCGATCTGCTCGGCGAGGACGCTGTCGCCCGTAACGGGGGGCTCGCCCTCATGGCGGCCTGGATCGCGGCCCTGAACGGTGATCCGGTCACGGCCGATCGCTGGACGTCTGCGGCCGATCACGTCCCGCTCACCGGTCCCTCGTTCCTCGGTTCGGCGTCGCTCAGATCGGTTGCGGCGATGGTGCACGCGACGATGTCGCGGGGGGGCGCCGAGGCGATGTACCAGGCGGCACAGCTCGCCATCCGGGAGGAGCCGGCGAGTAGTCCGTTCCGGGCTTCCGCCCTCGCGTACCTCGGCCTCGCGACGTTGATCCGTGGGGATGAGGAAGCTGCCGACGCCCTGTTCGCCGAGGCTTCGGAGATCGGTGAACAGAGCGGCGGACTGAACGCCGCCTCGCTCGCGTTCGCCGAGCGGTCGCTGATCGCCACCTCACGCGCGGATCGGGCCGCGGCCGACGAGTACGCACAGCTCGCTCGTGCCATGGTGCACGACGCTCACCTCGACGAACACATCACCACCGGGCCGGTGTACGCGGCATCGGCTCGCGCGGCCCTCCGAGCGGGGGATCATGAACAGGCTCGCGTCGAGCTCTCCGCCGCGCAGCGTCTCCGGCCCATCCTCACGTGGGGGTTCCCCACCATCTCGGTCCAGACCCGGCTCGAGCTCGCGCGTGTCCACGTCGGGCTTTCCGACGTCCCCGGCGCCCGCACCCTGCTCGCCGAGGTCGACGAGATCCTCATGCACCGGCCGGACCTCGGCACGCTGACGACGCAGGCGGTCGAGCTCCGCACGCACGTCGGGTCGGTGCGCTCCGGACGATCGCCGGGCCCCACGACCCTTACGGCTGCGGAGCTCCGTCTCCTCACGTACCTGCCGACGCACCTGTCGTTCCGGGAGATCGGCGCTCGCCTGTTCGTCTCGCCGAACACGGTGAAGACCCAGGCGATCTCCATCTACCGCAAGCTCGGGGTCTCCGCGCGCTCGGACGCGGTCCAGGTCGCTCGCGACCTCCGCCTGCTCGACTCGTAGGACTCGGTCCGACATCCGCTTTCATCCCGTCGGGACGATGCCCGCGGACGGCGGCCCAAGGTGAAATGAGCGGCCGACCTCGGAGAGGACGACGGCCATAGCCAAGCACGAGGATGCGCTCCGATGCATGGCGCTCGGCGACGAACGGTTCGTGAAAGACGTCCTGGCGATGCAGCTCACCAACGTCGAGGCCTCGGATCTGGATCCGAAGACCCACGCGCTGGTCCGTCTCGGGGCGCTGATCGCGCTCGACGCCTCGCAATCCTCGTTCCAATGGAACGCCGCGACGGCGCTCGCGTCGGGCGCGACGGTCGACGAGATCGTCGGCGTGCTCATCGCCGTCGCGCAGACGGTCGGGCTGGCGCGGGTGGCCTCCGCCGCGCCGGCGGTCGCGCTGGCGCTCGGCTACGACATCGACGCGGCGCTGGAGGCCCACGACGAGGGTAGACGGACCCTCGACGCGGAACACCGGTAACCGAGGATCACGACGAAAGGGGTCACGATGTTGGCGGACTACGGTTTCGGCTCGTTCTTGTGGACGATGTTCGCGTTCTTCTTCTGGTTCATGTTGATCTGGATGTTCATCATGGTCTTCGCGGATATCTTCCGTCGCAAGGACCTCTCGGGCGGGGCCAAGGCCGGATGGATCCTGTTGATCTTCATCCTGCCCCTGTTCGGGATCCTGATCTACTTGATCGCGAGGCCGAGCATCGTCGATGCCCGAGAGATGTCGTCCGCGGGTCAGGCGCAAGGCTCGGCCGGGTACGCGAGCCCGGACCACTTCGCCTAGTCCCGCGCGCGACCAGACCGTCTTGCGACCGAACGAGGAGGCCGGACGATGAGTGACGCTGCCCAAGGACGCGAGGTCCTTCCGATCCCGGACACGCCGTTCGAAGGCGACGTTCCCCTCGACGCGAGGGAGGCGAGCTTCCCCCCGATCGAGTCTCTCAGGCCTCCCGCGGGTGCTCCGAACGTCCTGATCATCCTGCTCGACGACGTCGGGTTCTCCGCATCGAGCGCCTTCGGAGGACCGGTCAACACGCCCACCGCCGAACGCCTCGCCGCGGCCGGGCTCAAGTACAACCGATTCCACACCACGGCGCTCTGCGCGCCGACGCGAGCGGCGCTCCTGTCCGGACGCAACCACCACACGGTGGGCATGGGCGTGATCACCGAGCTCGCCACCTCGGCACCCGGCTACAGCTCCCTGCGACCCAACACGTGTGCACCGCTTCCGCACACGCTGACCCTCAACGGCTACGCCACCGCCCAGTTCGGGAAGTGCCACGAGGTGCCGGTCTGGCAGACGAGCCCGATGGGGCCGTTCGACGCCTGGCCGAGCAAGGGAGGCGGCTTCGAGTACTTCTACGGCTTCATCGGCGGCGAGACCAACCAGTACTACCCGGCGATCTATGAGGGGACGAACCCGGTCGAACAGGAGAAGACGCCCGAGGAGGGGTACCACTTCACCGAGGACATGACCGACAAGTCGATCGCCTGGGTCCGCCAGCAGAAGGCGCTCATGCCCGACAAGCCCTTCTTCATCTACTACGCCCCCGGTGCGACCCATGCGCCGCACCACGTTCCGACGGAATGGTCGGACAAGTACAAGGGTCGGTTCGACCGAGGATGGGACGCGGTGCGCGAGGAGACGCTGGCCCGCCAAAAGGAGTTGGGCGTTGTGCCGCTCGACTGCGAGCTCACGCCCAGGCACGAGGAGATCCCCGCGTGGGACGACACGCCCGCCGAGCTCAAACCGATCCTGGCCCGGCAGATGGAGGTCTACGCCGGCTTCCTCGAGCACACCGACCACCACATCGGGCGGCTCGTGGACACGCTGGAGGATCTCGGGGTCCTGGACGACACGCTCATCTACTACATCATCGGCGACAACGGCGCGAGCGCCGAGGGGTCGCTCCACGGCACCTTCAACGAGATGATGATGCTGAACGGAGCCGCGGCACTGGAAACCCCCGAGTTCATGGCATCGAAGATCGCCCTGTTCGGAACGCCGGAGGCCTACAACCACTACGCCGTCGGCTGGGCCCACGCCATGGACACGCCGTACCAATGGACGAAGCAGGTCGCCTCGCACTGGGGTGGAACCCGGAACGGCACGATCGTCCACTGGCCCCGCGGCTTCAGCGCGCGCGGCGAGATCCGCTCGCAGTTCCATCACGTGATCGACGTCGCGCCGACCGTGCTCGAGGCAGCTGGGCTCCCGGAGCCGACCGTGGTCGACGGCGTGCCGCAGCGGCCGATCGAGGGCGTGAGCATGACGTACACCTTCGACGGCGGGTCGGAGGACGAGCGCCGGCGGACGCAGTACTTCGAGATGTTCTGCAACCGCGGGATCTATCACGAGGGCTGGGCGGCGGTGACCAGGCACTCGACACCCTGGGTGATGGCGGCCGAGATGCCCGCGTTCGACGACGACGTGTGGGAGCTCTACGACATCAACACCGATTGGAGCCAGACGCGGAACCTCGCCGCCGAGGAGCCCGACAAGCTCGCCGAGCTCCAGGCGCTCTTCCTCGAGGAGGCTCGCAAGTACGGGGTCCTGCCGCTCGACGATCGCCGGGTCGAGCGCTTCAATGCCGACCTCGCCGGCAGACCGACGCTGATCAAGGGGAACACGCAGCTCCTGTTCGGCGGCATGGGTCGCCTCACCGAGAACGTCCTGATGAACGTCAAGAACAAGTCCCATTCGGTGACGGCAGAGGTCGTGGTCCCCGACGGTGGTGCGACCGGGGTCATCATGTCGCAGGGCGGGGCCTACGGCGGCTGGTCCGTGTACGTGCACGAAGGCAAGCTCGCGTACTGTTACAACCTCTTCGGTATCCAGCGGTTCATGACCTACGGTGGAACCGCGATCCCGGAGGGCACGCACCAGGTTCGCATGGAGTTCGCCTACGACGGCGGCGGCCTCGCGAAGGGCGGTGCCATCTCGCTGCTCGTGGACGGGACCGAGGTCGGCAAGGGACGCGTGGAGGGGACCGAGCCGATGATGTTCTCGGGTGACGAGACGGCGGATGTCGGGCGTGACACGGGCTCGGCCGTGTCGGACGACTACGGGAGTGACGCGAGCATCTTCAACGGAACCGTGAACTGGGTGCAGATCGACATCGACGAGGCCGCGGAGGACCTCGACCATCTGATCACCCCGGAGGAGCGGTTCCGGATCGCGATGGCGCGCCAGTAGTGGCCTGAGCGCCGACGGATTCGGGGTGGAGGAGCCGTGGCCGATGAGCCGCCATCGAGGCGTGCCGAGGACTCACCGATGACGGGGTATCCACGCGTCCTAGGCGACGGGAGCACGGCTCGGTGAATATCGCGCTCGCGATCCTCATCGTCGTGCTGGCCACCATCCTGTCGATCGGGGCGATGCTCTGGGTGCGCCGCACGGCGCCCGAGGGCAGCTTTTTCAACGACGGCGACCGCGCGGCCGGCGTTTTCGGCGTCCTCGCCACCGGGTTCGCCGTGCTCTTGGGGTTCGTGGTGTTCCTCGCGTTCACGAGCTACGACACCGCTCGAGCGGGAGCGGAGTCGGAAGCGCAGATCGTTGCAGAGCAGGTCGAGACCGCACAGCTCCTCCCATCACCTGCCTCCGAAGAGCTGACGTCGGAACTGATCTGCTACGCCCGGTCGGTCGCGACGGTGCAATGGGACCGCATGGAGGCCGGGACCATCGGCGACGACCTCAACCCCTGGGCGACGGAGCTGTTCCAAACGCTCCAGACGGTCGACCCCCAGACCCCGACGGAGCAGGCCGCCTTCAGCAAGTGGCTCGATGAGCGATCCGCGCGCGAGGACGCGCGGAACGACCGCATCCATGGCGCACGCGGGGTCATCCCGTTGCCGCTGTGGATGGTCCTGTTCTTCACCGCCGCGCTGATCCTCGTCTACATGCTCTTCTTCGCCGACAGCGCCGAGCGCGGGACGGTGCAGGCGCTGCTCATGGGGACCGTGATGGCGGTGGTCGTCTCCACGTTGCTCCTCCTGCAGTTCCTCAACAACCCCTTCCACAGCGGCGCCGGCGGGCTCCGTCCCGAGGCGATGGAACGGACGTTGGTGGTGATCGACCAGGAGCTCGGCGCCAGCCGGCTCCAGTTGGAGCTCCCCTGCGATGTCCGAGGCATCGCGCTGTAGCGGGTCCTGTCAGGGTGCGGTCGGGCCGGTTGCCGCAGGCGGGAGCGACATCGAGGCGCGAAGGTTGTCCAGTGGCGTCGACGGAACATCGATCAGACCCCGCGTCGGCCGGTCGAGATCGAAGGTCACCAGGAGCAGCATGCAGACGAGTCCGGCAGCGATCAGGACCACGAGGGCACCGCGGCCGAGGATCGCGAGGTAGAACGCGAGCAGCCCGAGCGCGAGTCCCGCGGCCACCACCTCCAGGCTCAGCACCGGACCGGGTACCCGGTTCCCCAGGACCGAGACGCGCGTCGTTCGTTCGTCGATCATCTCGTTGAGGCTCTCCACGTACAGCCTCGGGGCGCTGGCGATCGGGGCATCGACGAGGACCTGCCCCGCGAGCCCCCAGAGCTCGCGTTGGAGCCGTGCTCCGTCCGCGATCGCTGCCGCGGCGGTGGGACTGCCGGGGATCGCGTGCGACAGGCGGATGCTGGTGTCCGTGTAGCGAACGAGCAACTCGAGGGAATCGCTGCGCTGGGGTTCGGCGAGCGTCTGCGCCCTGAGGTACGTCGTGCCGATCGTGTTCGCCTCCTCGACGACGGCCGCTCGCCGAAGCTCGTAGCGCCCGACCGCCAGCGCGAGACCGAAGGCGAGGACGAGACCGACGACACCGAGGACCGCCGTCTGCAGCGACCCGACCGGCTTGTGGAGATGATCCGATCGGTCGCGTTTCCACTTACCGAGGACCAGCCCGACGGCCGTCGCTCCCATCACGATCGCGAGCAGGACGAGCGCGAGAGCCCAGCTGCTCAGTTCGAAGATCAGAGGCATCCATCCGGTGCGGCGACCATCCCGCGGAGGATACCCGCCCTCGAAGAGCGGGCTGCTTTCAGAGCCCGCGCTCCCGCGCTCCCGCGGGGCCCATCAGTCGGTCGCGGCGTTCCGCAGCACCGGGAGGATCCGCTCGAGACCCCACTCGAGCTCCTCCTGGCTGATTACGAGCGGCGGCGCGAGCCGGAGGGTGCTCTCGTGCGTGTCCTTCGCGAGCACGCCCTCCTCGAGCAACCGCTCCGCCGACCGGCGGGCCGGCCGCGCGGCCTCGACGAGCTGGATCCCGGCCCACAGCCCGCGGCCGCGGATCTCCTCGACGGTTTCCAGGTCCGCGGCCCGCAGCGCCGAATGCAGGTACGCGCCCAGCCGCGTCGACGCCTCCTGGAACTCGCCCGTCCGGAGCATCGCCACGACCCTGCGTCCGATCGCGCACGCAACGGGGTTGCCGCCGAACGTGCTGCCGTGCTGACCGGGCTCGTAGACGCCGAGGACCTCCTCGCTGGCCACCACCGCCGAGAGCGGGATGATGCCGCCGCCCAGCGCCTTGCCGAGCAGGAACACGTCCGGACGGACGCCGTCGTGCTCGCACGCGAACGTCGTCCCGGTCCGCCCGAGCCCGGTCTGGATCTCGTCGGCGACGAGCAGCACGTTCCGATCGGTGCAGAGCTCGCGCGCTCGGCGGAGATAGCCCTCGGGCGGGACCACGACGCCAGCCTCGCCCTGGATCGGTTCGACCAGGAACGCCACCGTGTCCTCGTCGATCGCGGCCTCGAGCGCGGCCGCGTCGCCGTACGTCACCACCTCGAACCCGGGCGTGAGCGGCCCGAAGTTCCGCCTCGACCCCTCGTCGGTCGAGAAGCTGATGATCGTGATCGTCCGCCCGTGGAAGTTGCCGCCCGCGACGATCACCTTGGCGCGATCGGGCGCCACACCC
>Ga0209887_1000663_pt1 | contig 10443 bp, 11 predicted proteins | sample GWRWN1_30_40_FD_187230 | JGI IMG/M metagenome (GOLD analysis project Ga0209887, IMG submission 187230) | Riverbed sediment microbial communities from areas with no vegetation in Columbia River, Washington, USA - GW-RW N1_30_40 (SPAdes)... | ecosystem: Environmental > Aquatic > Freshwater > River...
CGCGAGGAGCGGCGACGCTTCCGCGAGGAGCGCCGCCAGCGCGAGGTGGAGGCCCGGGAGGAGGAGATCGCCACCGCCCCCGTGTCCACCGGTTTGCTGGACATCCTGCCGGAGGGCTACGGGTTCCTTCGGACGTCCGGCTACCTGCCGGGGCCCGAGGACATCTACGTGTCCCTGTCGCAGATCCGCCGGTTCATGCTGCGCAAGGGCGACGTGGTCACGGGCAAGGTCCGCCAGCCCAAGGACAGCGAGAAGTACTTCGCGCTGCTCCAGATCGAGACGGTGAACGACGTCGACGCCGAGACGGCCAAGCAGCGGCCGGTCTTCGAGAAGCTTACTCCGCTGTTCCCGCACCGGCGGTTCCACCTGGAGACGGCGCCGAACGACGTGACCGGGCGGATCATCGACATGGTCGCGCCGATCGGCAAGGGCCAGCGTGGGATGGTGGTCTCGCCGCCCAAGGCCGGCAAGACCACGGTGCTCAAGAACATCGCGAACGGGATCCTGACCTCCAGTCCCGAGACGCACGTGATCGTGCTACTCGTGGATGAGCGGCCCGAGGAGGTCACCGACTGGCAGCGGACGGTCCAGGCCGCGGAGGTCGTCTACTCGACCTTCGACAAGCCGCCGGACCAGCACATCCAGGTGACCGAGCTGGTCCTCGAGCGGGCCAAGCGCCTGGCCGAGATGGGCAACGACGTGGCCATCCTGCTCGACTCGATCACCCGGCTGGCTCGGGCTTACAACCTGGCCGCGCCGGCGTCGGGCAAGATCCTGTCGGGCGGCATCGACTCCACTGCCCTGTACCCGCCCCGGCGGTTCTTCGGCGCGGCCCGGAACATCGAGGAGGGTGGCTCGCTCACGATCATCGCGAGCGCGCTGGTCGAAACGGGGTCCCGGATGGACGAGGGCATCTTCGAGGAGTTCAAGGGCACCGGGAACATGGAGATCCGCCTGGACCGTTCCCTGGCGGAGAAGCGGATCTTCCCAGCCATCAACGTCGAGGCCTCCAGCACCCGCAAGGAGGAGCTGCTGATGCCGACGGAGGAGCTGGCCCTGGTGTGGCGGCTCCGCCGGGTCCTGCACGCGCTCGAGCCGGGCGCCGCGCTCGAGCTCCTGGTGGACAAGATCCGGGCCACGAAGTCCAACGAGCAGTTCCTGAAGGAGATCGCCAAAGCGCCGGCGTCGTAAGCTGCGGGCCGAACCAACGACGGAACCAACGACGAAGGAGACGAACCGCCATGAAGCAAGGAATCCACCCCGAGTACGTGATGGCCACGGTGCACTGCTCCTGCGGGAACACGTTCACCACGCGTTCCACCAAGTCCGAGCTTCGGGTGGAGATCTGCTCGAACTGCCACCCCTTCTACACGGGCAAGCAGAAGCTCATCGATACCGGCGGCCGCGTGGAGCGGTTCCAGCGCCGGTACGGGCAGCGGTCCGCGCCGCAGTCCTGATCGCCGCATCGCGGATGGGCGACGATCGGCCCACTGCCCGCCACTCCTACGGTGGCCAGGCAGTCATGGAGGGCGTCATGATGCGCGGCCGCGACGTGTGGGCCGTGGCCGTCCGCAGGCCGGATCGTTCGATCCACGTCGAATCGCACGACGTCCACTCCATCGCCCAGCGGTTCCGGATCCTCCGCAAGCCGTTCTTCCGGGGGATCATCGCCCTGGGCCAGGCCCTCTCCATCGGGGTCAAGGCCCTGTCCATCTCGGCGAACGAGTCATCGCCCGAGGACGTGCACCTCTCGTCGCGGCAGATGGCGCTGTCGATGGTGGTGGCCGTGGTGCTGTTCGTCGGCATCTTCGTCGTGGGCCCCGCCATCGCCTTCCGGTGGGTGGGCCATCGCGTCGGCTCGAGCTTCCTGGTCAACGTGCTGGAGGGGCTGTTCCGGGTGGCGTTGTTCCTGGGCTACCTCGTGCTGATCGGCCGGGCCAAAGAGGTCCGGCGGGTCTTCGAGTACCACGGGGCGGAGCACAAGACCATCGCGGCCTACGAACACGACGAGACACTGGCCCCGGAGAACGTGGACCGGTACTCGACGCTTCACCTCCGATGCGGCACCAACTTCCTGCTGATCGTGATGGTGGTGGCCATCCTGGTGTTCGCGGCGTTCGGTAACCCCGGCCTGTGGTGGCGGATCGGGTCTCGGATCCTGGCCATCCCGGTCATCGCGGGCCTCGCGTTCGAGGTGCTCCGCCTGGGGGCGCGGTACGAGCGCTCACCGGTGATGCGGGCCGTGATGGCTCCGGGGCTGTGGCTCCAGAAGATCACGACGAAGCCCCCGGACCGGGGGGAGATCGAGGTGGCCATCGCCTCGTTCAACGAGGTGTTGCGTCGGGAGGCACAACTCCCGGCGCCGGAAGCCTGAAAGGCCCTTCCCAAGACATCACGCGAGGTCGTTGAATCGGCGGCCCATGGCCCTAGAGTTTTCTCCGCGGTCCCCCCGAACCGAAGGATCAGGAGGCTGTCATGTCCCCGGCCGAGCTCGATCTCCCCGTCCTGCTGACGCCGGAGCACATCCGCCGCCGCGAGTTCGTGACCACGCGCCGCGGCTACGACCCCGACCAGGTCCGCGACTACCTGGAGCAACTGGCCATGCAGGTCGAGGCCATGGAGGCCATGGTGCAGGAGGCCCGCACGGAGGCGGAGTCCGCTCTGCGGGCCCAGGCGTCCACGGCCGATCCGTACGAGCGGCTGGCCCACCGGGTGGGCGACGTGCTTCGGTCGGCCGACCAGGAAGCCGCGCGGCTCCGAAGGGAAGCCGGCGAGGAGGCCGACCGGGTCCTGCGTGAGGCCCGCGCGGAAGCCGACCGCGTCCGCCTCGATGCGCAGACCCGGGCCGAGGAAGCGCGAGCCGAGGCCGAGCGGCACCTTCGAAGCGCCCGCGAGCGCGCCGACCGGACGATCGCCGGCCTGTCCACCCGCCGCGACGAGCTGGTCGAGCAGCTGTCCCAGATGCAGGAACGAGTGATCGGCGTGGCCAAGGGCCTCGAGGATGCCATCGAGCGGCGCGACTCGGTCGACGACGTCCGGGAGATCCCGGAGGCGGAGCCGGGCCGGCCCGCACCCATCGCGGACACATGGGCCGGGTGGGCAGAGCCCACGCTGCAGGGGCCTGGTCCCCAGGACCCCCCGTCGGAGCCGCAGGCCGAGGAGCTGTTCACGTCCACCGAAACGGTTGACCTCACGTTCCCCGAGATCCCCCCCCTCGATCTCGACTGGGACGACGAGGACGACTGAACGAGGGGGCGGGCGCCCGCCCGTCCCCTCCCGTTTCGGATAATCGAGTCCATGGACTTCGAGTCCCGTCTGTCGGATGTCGAGCAGCGCTACGACCAGCTCTCCGCGGAGATGGCCTCGCCCGACGTGGCGGTCGATCGCGACCGCCTGCGCCGCCTGGGGAAGGACCTCGCCGAGCTCGCGGAGATCGTCGGTCCGTACCGCGAATACAAGGACGCCATGCGCCAGGCCGAGGAGGCCGGGGCCATGGCCGCCACCGAGCAGGACCCGGAGATGGCCGCGTACCTCCGACAGGAGGCCCGCACCGCCGGGGAGCGGGCTGCCTCCCTCCAGTCGCGGCTGGAGCACTTGCTCGTCCCCAAGGACCCGAACGACGAGAAGGACGTGATCGTCGAGATCAGGGCCGGCGCGGGCGGCGAGGAGGCGGCCCTGTGGGCCGGCGAGCTGTTCGAGATGTACCGCCACTTCGCGGAGCGGCACGGGTGGAAGACCGAGGTCCTGTCGGCCTCACCATCCGACCTCGGCGGGTTCAAGGAGGTCGTCCTGGAGGTCAAGGGGAAGGGCGCCTACTCGCGGCTGAAGCACGAGTCGGGCGTCCACCGGGTCCAGCGCGTGCCGGTGACAGAGTCGGGCGGCCGCAAACACACCTCCACGGCGACGGTTGCCGTGCTCCCCGAGGCCGAGGAGGTCGACCTCCAGATCCGCCCCGAGGACCTGAAGATCGACGTGTACCGGTCCTCCGGCCCCGGCGGGCAGTCCGTGAACACGACGGACTCCGCAGTTCGGATCACCCACCTCCCGACCGGGATCGTGGTGGCGACGCAGGAGGAGCGGTCCCAGCTCCAGAACCGGGAGAAGGCCATGCGGTACCTCCGGGCCCGGCTCCTCCGTCGGGCCCACGAGGAGGCCCAGCAGAAGGAGGCCGCGGTGCGGCGGGCCCAGGTGGGGACGGGGGAACGGGCCGAGAAGATCCGCACGTACAACTTCGCCGAGAACCGCGTGACCGACCATCGGATCAAGCTCACCACCCACCGGCTCCACGACGTCCTCGAGGGGGACCTCGACGAGTTCGTCGACGCGCTGCTCGGAGCGGAACGCGCGCGGCAGCTCGGCGGCGACGGGCGGGGCTGATCCCATGCGACCGTCCGAGGTCCTGGCCCGGGGCACGGCCTACCTGGAGCGACACGGCGTGGAGAGCCCCCGCGAGTCGGCCGAGGCGCTGATGATGATGGTCCTGTCCACGGACCGGGCCGGTCTGTACGCGCGGGATGAGGGCTTGTCGATGGGGGAGGCCCGAACGTTCGGCCGGGCGCTCTGCCAGCGTTGCGCTGGGACCCCGCTCCAGCACCTGACCGGCGAGCAGGCGTTCCGGCGGATCTCGGTGGTGGTGCGTCCCGGCGTGTTCATCCCCCGGCCCGAGACCGAGGTGCTCGTCGACGTGTCCCTGGAGGTGCTGGAGGGAGGAGAGAACCCGGTGGTCGTGGACGTGGGGACCGGGACGGGGGCCGTGGCCCTGGCCATCGCGGACGAGCGGCCCGAGGCCCGCGTCTTCGCCACCGACCTGTCGCCCGAGGCCGTCGAGCTGGCCGAGTCGAACGCGGCGCGCCTCGGCCTCTCCGTCGCGGTGCTCCAGGGGGACCTGCTCGAGCCACTGCCGCCGGAGCTCCGTGGAGGCGTGGACCTCGTCGTGAGCAACCCGCCGTACGTGACCGATGCCGAGTACGAGGACCTCCCGGCCGAGGTCCGGGCGGAGCCTCGCCTCGCGCTCCTCGGCGGAACCCGTCTCCACGAGCGGCTGGGCGCCGAGGCCATCGGATGGTTGCGCCGGGGCGGGGCGCTGGCCGTCGAGACCGGCGCGTCGCAGGGCCCGGACGTCGCGAAGGTCCTGGAGGCCGCGTACGAGGAGGTGCGCACCGTAGCCGACCTCGCCGGACGCGACCGGATCGTAGTGGGGCGGCGGCCGTGAGCAGGGCCCGGCCCGGTGAGACGGCGGCCGCGAGCGACCCCGTCGGGGACGCCGCGGCCGCCGCCCTGGCCGGGCGGCTCATCGTCATCCCCACGGACACGGTGTACGGGATCGGGACCCGGCCCGACGATCCTGCGGCCACCGCCGCGCTGTTCGAGGCCAAGGGCCGGCCGCGAGACCTGTCGATCGCGGTGCTCGCGCCCTCGGCGGGCTCGGCCCGCGAGGTGGCGGCATTCGACGAGCGGGCGGAGGCCCTTGCCGCGCGGTTCTGGCCCGGCCCGTTGACGCTCGTCCTTCCCCGGACCGAGGCCAGCCATCGGTGGGATCTGGGGAGCGATGCGCGAACCATCGGGGTCCGGGTGCCGCACCATCCGCTCGCGCTCGCCGTGCTGGCGATCGCCGGGCCGCTCGCGGTGACGAGCGCGAACCGGAGCGGGGACGCCATCCCTCGAGAGTGCGACGGCCTCGCGCGCGCGTTCGGCGTGCGCGTGGCCGTGTACCTGTGCCAGGACGACCCGCTCGAGGGGACCGCATCGACCGTGGTTGACCTGACCGACGGGGAGCTCCGCGTCCTTCGGACCGGGTCACTCGGCGAGGTGGAGCTGCTCGAGGCCCTCGAGGCCTGATGCCGCTCGCATCGGCGTCCGGCCGGGCCGAACGCCGATGCTAGACTCCCGGTCCGATCCCATGGCTCAGGTCCTCCTCGTCTGCACCGGGAACATCTGCCGCTCCCCCATGGCGGAGGGGATGCTGCGGTCGGCCCTCGAACGGCGGTTCGGCGACGGCGCGCCGCTCCTCGCCTCCGCGGGCACCATCGCTCGCGACGGCGCACCCGCGATGCCCGAGGCGGTGGAGGCGGCGGCGGAGCTGGGCGTGGACATCTCGGGCCACTCGGCCCGCCGTCTGCGGCCCGAGCACGTTCGGACGGCCGGCCTGATCGTCGCCATGGCGGCCGGGCACAAGGAGGACGTCGTCGCACTCGTCCCCGAGGCGGAGGCCAGGACGTTCACGCTGAAGGAGCTGGTCCGGGTCCTCGAGACCTCCGACCCGCGTCCCCGCGACGTCGACGTCATGGATCCGTTGGGGCTCTCCCTGGAGGGCTACCGGGCGGTGGCCTCGGAGCTGCAGGACCTGTGCGAGCGGCTGGCGAGCGGCCTGTCCGACGGGAGCGCTATCGCCTCCGCGCGGGCCGACTGAGCGCATGCGGATCGCCGTCGGCTCCGATCACGCCGGCTTCGCCCTCAAGGAGGAGCTGAAGCAGGTGCTGAAGGAGCAGGGCCACGAGGTGATGGACCTCGGCACGGACTCCGAGGAGCCGGTGGACTATCCGCTGTATTGCGTGAAGGTGGCCCGGGCCGTTGCCGAGGCCAGGGCCGAGCGGGGGATCGTGCTCGGCGGTTCGGGGCAGGGCGAGCAGATCGCGGCGAACAAGGTACAGGGTGTCCGGGCGGCGCTGGGCAACGACCTGTACACGGCGCGGCTGTCCCGCCAGCATAACGACGCGAACGTCCTCTCGATGGGAGCCCGGATCGTGGCCCCCACGTTGGCCAGGGAGATCCTCGAGCTGTGGTTGGCCACACCGTTCGAGGGTGGGCGCCACGTGAAGCGGCTGGAGGAGATCTCGATGATCGAGCGGGGCGAGCTGTGACTCGCGAGGGGTTCGTCGCCGATTGGGAGGCCTTGCGGCGCACGGACCCCGAGGTCGCCGACGCCATCGCGGGCGAGTTGAACAGGGAGCGCAGCACGCTGCGGCTGATCGCGTCGGAGAACTACGCCAGCCCGGCGGTGCTGGCAGCGATGGCTTCCACGATGAACAACAAGTACGCGGAGGGATACCCCGGACGCCGGTACTACGGCGGGTGCGAGTTCGTCGACGTGTCCGAGACGCTGGCCATCGAGCGCACGAAGCAGGTGTTCGGCGCCGAGCATGCGAACGTCCAACCGCACGCGGGGGCCCAGGCCAACATGGCCGTGTTCGGCGCGTTCCTCCGTCCTCTGTCCGACGACAAGGTCCTGGCCCTGAAGCTCTCGCACGGCGGGCACCTGACCCACGGCTCGCCCGTGAACGTGTCGGGGATGTGGTTCACCTTCGTTCCCTACGAGGTGGACCCGGAGACCGAGCTCCTGGACCTCGATCGCATCAGGGACCTGGCACTGAGGCACCGGCCGAAGATCATCCTGGCGGGCTTCACGGCGTATCCGCGGGTCATCGACTTCGCAGGGTTCCGGCGGATCGCCGACGAGGTCGGCGCCCTGCTGTGGGTGGACGCCTCCCACTTCATCGGGCTCGTGGCCGGAGGCGCGTACCCCAACCCCGTGCCGCACGCCGACGTGGTCACCTTCACCACGCACAAGACGCTCCGCGGTCCCCGGGGCGCGATCATCGCGTGTCGGGAGGAGCACGCGAAGGCCATCGACCGGGCGGTGTTCCCCATGATGCAAGGGGGCCCGCTCGAGAACCTCATCGCCGCCAAAGCGGTGGCCCTCCGGGAGGCCACGACGCCGGAGTTCGCGGAGTACGCGGCTCGGACCGTCCGCTCGGCCCGGGCCCTGTCCGAGGGCCTGGCCGACGAGGGGATCCGGATCGTCTCCGGCGGGACGGATTCCCATCTCGTGCTGGCCGACGTTCGTCCGCTGTCGATCGGCGGCGCGGAAGCCGAAGCCGCGTGCGAGGGCGTCGGCATCGCGCTGAACAAGAACGCCATCCCCTTCGACCCGTCGCCGCCGGCCAAGCCCTCAGGCATCCGGGTCGGCACGCCCGGCCCGGCCACGCTGGGGATGGACGAGCCGGAGATGAAGGAGGTCGCCGGCATCGTCGGCGAGGTGCTGCGCCGGGACGACGACGAACGCGTCAGATCGGCCTGCCGGACCCGCGTGAGCGACCTGGTGGCGCGGTTCCCGGTCTATCCCGGCTGAGGCCGAGATAGGCCGCCGCCGGCGGGGGTACCATCACCGCGACGTGGTCCCCTACCTTGTTGTGTTCGCGGCCAGCTTCGTCGCGACGTTCGTGACCACCCCCGCCGTCCGCCGCCTGTCCCTTCGACTGGGATGGATCGATCCGCCTTCCGACCGCAAGGTGCACCCCAAGCCAACCCCCACCGCCGGAGGCATCGCGATCTTCGTCGGCCTCGCGGTGGGCCTCGGCGTGTCTCGCGTCCTGCCGTCTCTGTCCGGCCTGCACGAGACGACGTCCGATCCGGATGCGGCGCTCGTCGCCGGGCTCGTGATCCTGGGGGTGGGCCTTCTCGACGACACGCGGGGGGTCTCCGCCCTGGGCAAGCTGGCCGGGCAGATCCTCGGAGCGGGCCTGCTGGTGCTCTTCGGCGTGCAGCTCCTGTACTTCTACTTCCCCGGGCAGGGCATCCTCGTGCTGTCCCCCGACCTCGCGGTGCCGCTCACGGTGCTGTGGGTGGTGGCCATGGTGAACGCCGTGAACCTGATCGACGGGCTCGACGGCCTGGCGGCGGGGATGGTGGCGATCGCGGCGGTCGCGTTCTTCGCCTACATGTACCGGGCGGGTGGGGGAGCGGACCCCTCGACCGCGGCGCTGGTCTCGGCGGTCGTCGCGGGCTCCGCGCTCGGCTTCCTTCCGTGGAACTTCCACCCGGCCAAGATCTTCATGGGGGACTCCGGCGCGATGCTGCTCGGCCTGATGCTGGGGGTGGCGACCATCTCCGGCGTGGGACGCAACACGAACGGGCCGAGCCGCGGTGATTTCGCGGCGCTGGCCATCCCCATCGCCGTTCCGCTGCTGGTGCTGGCCGTGCCCTTCCTCGACGTGCTGCTCGCGATCATCCGGCGGATGCGCAAGGGCCTCGGCATCACCCACGCCGACAAGCAGCACATCCACCATCGTCTGCTCGACATCGGGCACTCGCACCGCGAGGCCGTGCTCCTCATGTACGTGTGGAGCGCGCTCATCTCGATCTGCGCTCTGGCGGTGGCGTTCATCAACGGCCGGTTGGTCGTCGGGGGGATCGTCGTGGTGGCCGTCACGGCCGCCGCGGTGTTGCCGAGGTTGATCCGCGACCGGGCCCCCAGGGGAAGCGACCCCCCGCGCCTCGCTCGGCGGAACGGGCGGGCGGCCCGCAAGGCCGGCCGGCACGCCGCCGCCCGCGCCGTCCGTGGCGCCCGGGCTCCCGAGACCGAACGGCGCAAGTGAGGGAGGGCCCGTGACCCGGGTCCACCGGCCGGGGGAGGCGCCCTACGGCCGGGGGGGAACGTTCGCGCAGCTGCCGCTGGTCCTGGAGCCGGACGACCTGCCAGGGGCCGACGTGGCCATCCTCGGAGCCCCGACCGACGAGCTGGTCACGAACCGGCCTGGGGCCCGGCTCGGGCCCCAGGCCATAAGGAACGCCGACTACCTGTGGGGAACCTCGCGGCCGAACATGAACGTGGGGCTGGACCCGTTCGACACCCTGACCGTGGTTGACCACGGCGACGTGGAGGTCGTCCCGGGCTACCCCGAACACACCCATCGGGTCATCCGCGAGGCGGTCGCCGGCATCGCCGGGGCCGGGGCGGTGCCGATCGTCCTCGGGGGGGATCACTCGATCGCCCACCCCGACGTCGGCGCCGTCGCGGGGCATCTGCGGCCGGAGCCGGTGGGGCTGATCCACTTCGACGCGCACGCCGACGACGCGTACGAGGAGCCCCGGCTGAGCCACGGCACGCCCCTCCGCCTGCTCGTCGAGGAGGGGTCGCTGCGGGGCGAGCATATCGTCCAGGTCGGACTGCGCGGGTACTGGCCACCGCCTTCGGACTTCGAATGGGCTCGCTCGCAGGGCTTCCGCTGGTTCCTGATGGACGACATCCACGGCCGTGGCATCGAGCCGGTCGTGGACGAGGTCATCCGGGACCTGGAGGACCTCCCGCGTGTCTTCCTCTCGGTGGACGTCGACGTGTGCGACCCGGCCTTCGCTCCGGGGACCGGAACGCCGGAGCCGGGCGGCTTACAGGCTCGCGAGCTGCTCCGGGCCGTGCGGCGGATCGCCTCCTCGGTGGCCCTGGCCGGCGTCGAGGTCGTCGAGGTCTCGCCGCCCTTCGACGCCGCCGGGATCACGGCTCTCCTGGCGCATCGCGTCGTGCTGGAGGCGCTGTCGGGCATGGCCCTTCGCAGGTCGGGAGGCCCGGCCCGGCCCGAGCGCCCCTAGCCGAGCGCGCCCGGGCCACCTGGGGTGATAATGGCGCCCACCCTGGTTGATAATCGCGCCCTGGGGCGACTCGGAGAG